>Ga0209180_10001475_pt1 | contig 11681 bp, 8 predicted proteins | sample CZO8metaG_3_FD_188355 | JGI IMG/M metagenome (GOLD analysis project Ga0209180, IMG submission 188355) | Vadose zone soil microbial communities from the Eel River Critical Zone Observatory, Northern California, USA - CZOApr15con2H2.8 metaG... | ecosystem: Environmental > Terrestrial > Soil >...
CCCAAGGCGCTGGCGCTGGCAAGGGCGGAGGTCGCAATTCCAGCTGAACACTGCTTCACGTCCTTCCATGAAGCGCTCGACGCGACCAGGCCTGACGTGGTGCTCGTCACGGCACTCCTTCCGGGGCACATCCCCATCGCCAAGACGGCGCTGAAGGCCGGGAAGCACGTACTGGTGGAGAAGCCGTTTGCTCGCCACGTGGCCGACGCGCGCAAGCTCGTTCAGCTGGCCGCTGAGCGCGACCTGGTGCTGATGGTGAGTCACAACTACAGGTTCTTCCCCGCCGTTCGCAAGGTCGCACGCCTGGTTAGAGAAGCGTCGCTTGGTGAGCTGGGTCAAGTGTCGATCGACTTCCGCCGCAATTCACCCATCGGCCCCAACGGACCTACCGCCCACCACGCCTATGACGAGCCGTTGCTCGTCGACATGTCCATCCATCATTTCGACCTGCTGCGTTTCATCCTCGGCAAGGAAGCCAAAAGCGTCTCCTGCTATTCGTGGAATCCGCACTGGAGCGGCTTCAGCGGACCACCCACCGCGGTTGCCTCGATTGTTTTCGACGGCGGCTTGGTCGTCAGCTACCGAGGCAGCTGGATCAGCAACGGTCCGACCACGCCGTGGACAGGTGAATGGCGGATGGAGTTCGAGCGCGGAGAGGTTCTGTGGAGCAGCCGCGGCGAGGAAAGCACACCTGCTGAGCTGGTCGTGGTGCAGCGGCGCCATGGAGCGGCCGTGGCGCTGGCCACGCGCGCGATGAAACGCATCGACCGGTGGGCCACCCTCGCGGAGTTCGCGGACGCGGTGAGAAATCACCGCGAACCGCAGAGCTCTGGACGTGACAATCTCGGCTCCCTCGCTTTGATGAGTGCGGCGGTTGAATCGGCTAAGCGTCGCAGGCCTGTTTCAGTACCGATGTCACCTCGCTAGGGGTCCCGGCGGCCGCGAGGTTTCGCGGTGGTTGCCCGCACGACCAGCCTGGGGGCAAGCACGTGCCGTTGGGCCTTGAGTCCCCGGCGCTCGATCCGGCGCAGGACGGCGGTCATCGCCATCTCGCCGATCTGTCTTCTGGGCTGATGGATGGTGGTCAGGGAGATGTGGCCCAGCGCCGCGAGCGCTGTGTTGTCGTAACCCATCAGAGAGATGTCGCGCGGAACATCCAGCTCCGCTTCCTGGATCGCGTTCAGAGCCCCCACCGCCGACTGGTCGTTACTCGCGAAGATGGCAGTCGGCCGCCGACCGCGGCCTAAAAGGCGTCGCGCGCCATCGTAGCCGCCCTCTTCCGTGAAGTCGGCCGGCTCGATCCGAATCTGTGATGCCAGCCCGGCGCGGCGCATCGCGGCCTCATAACCGGCACGTCGCTCGGCGGCACCGGCGCCCTGGCCGCCGTCGATCAGCGCGATGTCGCGATGCCCGAGCTCGACCAAGTGCTTGACCGCCAGCGTCGCCCCCTCGAAATCGTCGTCGACCACCACGTCGACATTCGGCAAGCGCAGGTCGCTGCCCACCAGGGCGATCGGGACCGAGCGCGCCGCGGCAGCAACAACGTCCGCTCCGAGTCGGGCGCCCGCCAGTACAACTCCGTCTGCGCGCAGCTCGAGCAGCTGCTCCACCGCCCGCTCCTCAGCAAAGGGATCGCGATTGCCTGTGGTGATGAGAGCTCTGTAGCCGCGTTCGGCTGCAGCCGCATAAAGGCCGTCCAAGACCTCGGCGAAGAAGATGTTGTGCAGGTCTGAAACCATCACGCCGACGTTGTAGGTTCGCCGCTGCACGAGGCTGCGTGCCACAGCGTTCGCGCGGTAGCCCAGCTCCTCCGCCGCCGCGATCACCGCGGTGCGGCTGGACGGGCTGACGGAACTCTCCCCGCGAATAACGCGCGAAACTGCGGACTTCGAGACACCGGCAAGCTTGGCGACGTCGATGATCGTTGGCGGCCGCGCGGTTCGATCCCGCGTCCTCCGTGCCATGGCGGCGCGCCCCTTCGTCCTGGTGCTTGACATGTCCGCTCGCAGGATTATACTGACGGGAACGTTCCCGTGGGAACGTTCCCAAGCTCCAGCCGAAGGCTGGCGGCAGACCCGGTGAGAAAGAGGCATATAGATGCGTGTCGGCTTGGTGGGGACGGGTCGGATCGGCGCCCTCCACGCGCGCGAGTTGAGCAAGAACCCCCTGGTGGAGACGCTGACGGTCACCGACGCCGACGGGAAGCGCGCCGCTGCAGTTGCGGACGCGGTCGGGGCCCGGTGCGCGGACAGCCCCGAGGCGTTGTTCGACGCGGGCATCGACGCTGTGGTCATCGCAGCGGCTACCCCCGCCCATGCCACCTTGCTCCACATGGCGGCGGACCAAAGACTGCCTGCGTTCTGTGAGAAGCCGATCGCCCTCGATCTCGCCGCCACCGACGCGGTCATCGATCACATCGAGCGGGCAGGCATCATGGTCCAGATCGGCTTCCAGCGTCGCTTCGATCCCGGATACCGTGCTGCGAGGGACGCCGTGCAGTCGGGCGCCCTCGGCGACGTTCACATCGTGCGGCTCGCGACCCACGACCCGGCTCCACCTCCGGAGGCATACATCGCAGACTCGGGTGGGATATGGCTCGACCTTGCAATCCACGATTTCGACATCGCAGCATGGGTCACGGGTCGGCAGGTGGTCGAGGTGTACTCGGACGGTCAGGCCAATGCCGAAGCGTTCGTCAAACATGACGATGTCGACGCTGCCTGCGCGGTGCTGCGCCTCGAGGGTGGCGTCCTCGGCGTGCTCACCGCATCGCGAAACGATCCTCTCGGCTACGACGTGCGCATGGAGGTCTTCGGGCTTCGCGACAGCGTGGCTGTCGGCTGGAATGACCGCATCCCTTTGCGGTCCGTCGAGCCCGGCGTCGAAGCTCCGAGCGGACCCGCTTTCCGTGACTTCATGGAGCGCTTCGAACCTGCGTATCGGGCCGAGCTCCAGAGGTTCCTGGAGTCAGTGCGGGATGGCGGCGACAGCCCGTGCACGGTGGCCGAGGCGCGCCAGGCGCTCGCGGTCGCTCTGACCGCCGATCGATCTCGGCATGAACACCGGCCTGTGCGCGTCGAGGAGGTCGGATGAAGCTGGCCGGGGCGCCTATCTCGTGGGGAGTGAACGAGCTTCCGCGCTGGGGCCACCGAATGGCGCCCCAACGAGTGCTCGGTGAGATGCACGCGCTTGGACTGCAAGCCACCGAGCTCGGCCCTCCGGGCTACCTGCCTGCTGAACCGGGTGCCTTGCGCGAGCTGTTGGACCGCGCCGGCCTCTCGCTGGCGGCTGGTTTTCTAGCCGTGGTCCTCCATGACCACGAACACCGGGTGGAGGCGATGGCCGAGGTGCGGAAGGAGGCGGAGGCGTTGGCAGCCGCAGGAGCGGACGTTCTCGTGCTGGCGGCGGCGCTTCCAGGCGACACCTACGACCGGCACGATTCCCTGCCCAATGAGGCCTGGACAACGCTCACCGAATCCCTCGCGGCGGCATCAGAGATCACGGCCGCGAATCGCCTTTGTCTTGCCCTTCACCCGCACGCGGGAACCGCCATCGAGAGCGAACAGGAGGTGACGAAGCTGCTGGAGACGACTGACGTTGATATCTGCCTCGACACAGGGCATCTGTTCCTGGGGGGCTCCGACCCGGTGGCGGTTGTGTTCGCCGCCGGGTCCAGGGTGCGTCACGTCCATCTGAAGGACGTCGATGCGGCGATGGCGGCGCGGGTCCGCTCGGCGGAGCTCGAGTATGCGGCGGCGGTGCGATCAGGCCTTTATCGACCCTTGGGCCAGGGTGACGTGGACATTGCGGCGGTCTTCAACCGTTTGCAAGGCTCCGGCTACGACGGCTGGTACGTGCTCGAGCAGGACACGGCGCTGACTGCAGAGCCGGAACCGGCCCAGGGGCCCATTGTCGGCGTGCGGCAGAGCCTCGAATTCTTCAAGGCACTCTATTCCCGCGCCAAACAACCAACCTCACCATCCAAGGAGGAAGAGTCATGAGTCGTATTGGGGCGGTAATCGGGCTCGCTGCCGTTTGTTTGTTGGTGGCGGCCTGTAACACGGGCACGACAGGCACAAGCAGCACTCCAACGTCAGGGACCAGCGGTGCAAGCTACAAGTTCTACATGGTCACTCACGGTGACAACGGCACCTTCTGGTCGGTGGTGCAGAAGGGCGCCAAGCAAGCTGCGTCTGACCTTGGCGTCTCTCTCAACTATCAAGGGAGCAACAACGACGACACGCAGGAGTGCCAGTTCATCAGCGCGGCGGTGACCGCCAAGCCCGACGGGCTGGTAGTCTCGCCGCACAGCCAGACAGTCCTCGACTGCGCAAAGCAGGCTGCCGCCGGCGGGCTACCCCTGATCCTGATCAACAACTGCGGCGTGACCGCCAGCGGCCAGAGCTATATCGCCTACTCAGGTGCCATCACCTGCGTGGGCCAGCCGGAGTCGGCGGCGGGCCAGCAGGCGGGGGTCCGGCTGAAGACCGACGGTGGTCACCATCTCCTTTGCGTCATCCACGAGGCCACGAGCACGAGCCTGCGCGACCGCTGCGCCGGCGCCAAAGTAGGCTTCGGCGGCACTGAGACGGACCTCGTCCTGGACAACGCCAAGTCCAACGTCTCGTCCGCCACCGCGACCCTGCAGGCCAAGCTGAGCGCAGACACCAGCATCGATTCCATCCTCGCGCTCGACCCGGACGTGGCGAAGAACATCGTCGAGGCAGCGGTCGCGGGCGCGAGCTCCAAGGCCAAGATCGCGACCTTCGACCTGAGCGCCGGGGTCGTCGCGGACATCCAGAGCGGAAAGATCGACTTCGCGGTCGACCAGCAGCAGTACCTGCAGGGCTACCTGCCGCTCGTGTTCCTGAAGCTCTTCAAATCGAACGCAAACACCGTTGGCGGCTTTGACACGGTGAAGAGTGGACCGGGCATCGTCGACAAGACCAACGCATCGCAGGTTGCATCGTTGGCCGGTCAGGGCACCCGATAGACTGGGGTGGCAAGCTACCGGGCCGGCTTCCGGCCCGGTAGGGCCAATCCGGTGTTGCGATGAGCGTGGCCAGCACACCCGTTCCAGCAGCGCCCGCCCCGAGGGCGAAGGGCGTGGGCACAGACGAGCGCGTAGGCGGCGTGCGTCTGGTCGTTCGCCTGCTCCAGCGTCCAGAGCTGGGCGCCCTGCTGGGAGCCGTGGCCGTGTACCTCCTCTTTGCGTCGGTCGACTCCACCCCCGGCCACAAGTTTTCATCGATAGCGGGGATGCAGAACTGGACGGACGCCGCATCGACGTACGGGATCATGGCGGTCGCGGTTGCCATGCTGATGATCGGCGGTGAGTTCGACCTGTCGGCCGGGGTCATGACCGGGACAAGCGGACTGCTGCTCGGCATGTTGATCACCCGCTATGGGCTGAACGTCTGGGTGGGCATCGTGCTCGTGTTCATCTTCGCGGCGGCCATCGGCGCGCTGAACGGCTTCCTCGTGATCCGGACCAAGCTGCCGAGCTTCATCATCACGCTCGCGACCTTCTTCGTCCTCAGGGGCGTCAACGTCGGCGTCACACTTCTGCTCACCAACACTGTGCGGTTCGACATCACGGACAAGGTTCCAGGTTTCTCGAGCGCGCAGGCGATCTTCGGCAGCACGTTTCTGGCGCCCTACAACTTCCAGACGGCGGTCCTTTGGTGGATCGCGATCACCATCGTGGCGACGTGGGTGCTCACCCGGACCACCTTCGGTAACTGGATCTACGCCGTGGGTGGTGACTCCAACGCTGCGCGCAACGTCGGCGTCCCCGTGGCTCGGACCAAGGTCATCCTCTTCATGGGGACCGCCATGTCGGCGGCCCTGGTTGGGATCATGGTCGCCTTGCGCTATAAGGGCATTCAATCCGGACAGGGCGTCGGCCAGGAGTTCTTCTACATCATCGCAGCCGTGGTTGGAGGCTGCCTCCTGACCGGCGGTTATGGATCCGCGATCGGGGCATCCATAGGCGCCCTCATCATCGGGTTTGCGCAGATCGGGATCATCTTTGCCAACTGGGACTCCAACTGGTACTTCACCTTCCTTGGAGTCATCCTGTTTCTTGCGGTAGGCGTCAACACGCTCGTCAGGCGGCGAGCCGCGAGCGCGCGCAGATGATCGGCGGCGGAGCTGCGTCCAATGGCGATGCCGCGCCCCTCCTCGAGGTGCGCCATGTGAGCAAGTACTTCGGCAACGTGATCGCGCTCCGCGACATCTCCATGGAGGTGCGCGCGGGCGAGGTGACGTGCGTGCTCGGTGACAACGGCGCCGGCAAATCGAGCTTGATCAAGATCCTCTCCGGCGTTCATCCACACGACGATGGCGAGTTTCTCGTCGGGGGTCGCAGCGTGCGCTTCAGCGGACCGCGCGACGCGCGGGCCGAGGGCATCTCGGTCGTCTTCCAGGACCTGGCCACCGTGCCGCTGATGTCCATCTGGCGAAACTTCTTCCTCGGCTCGGAGCCCACTCGAGGGGTCGGGCCCGCGCGCCGGCTAAACGTCAAGTTGGCCAAGAATGTCATGCGTGAAGAGATGCACAAGATGGGCATCGACGTGCGCGACCCCGATCAACCGGTGGGCACTCTGTCCGGCGGTGAGCGACAGGCGGTGGCGATCGCCCGCGCGGTGTATTTCGGCGCCAAGGTCCTGATCCTCGACGAGCCGACCTCGGCGCTTGGGGTGCGTCAATCGGGCATCGTGCTCAAGTACGTCATCCAGGCACGCGAGCGAGGCCTGGGCGTCATCTTCATCACTCACAATCCGCATCACGCCTACCCTGTGGGCGACAGGTTCGTGCTTCTCAACCGCGGCCGGCTGATGGGCAGCTTCGCGAAGAGCGAGACGACGCTGGCTGCGCTCACGCAGATGATGGCGGGCGGCGATGAGCTGGTACGCCTGTCCAAGGAGCTGGAGAAAATGGCCACAGAACCGGAGCTCGAGCAGGTCGCTCGTGAGTTGGCCGAGGAAGCCGGCGGCAAGGCGACCTTAGGAGATATGGAGCGATGATCCCGAACCTCATCGGGTCTGACTGGCGCCCTCCTGCTGACGGCGTCGGATCGCTGCCGGTCTACAACCCGGCCACAGGCGAGGTTATCGAACAGGTGCCGATGTCAGGCGCCGCCGAGGTCGATGCAGCCGTACGCGCGGCGGTGGCCGCCTATCGCGGCTGGTCGAGCACCGCGTTGATGGAGCGCGTCCGTCTCATGTTCCGGTACAAAGCCCTGCTCGAAGAGCACTTCGAAGAGCTCGCCGCGATCATCACCCGCCACCATGGCAAGACGCTCGACGAGTCGCGCGGCGAGGTGCGCCGCGGCATCGAGGTCGTGGATTTCGCGTGCGGCGCGCCCACCCTATTGCAAGGGCGGACCCTGCGCGACGTCTCGGCCGGGGTCGACCAGGACCTGTATCGGTACCCGGTCGGGGTCTGCGCCGGTATCCCGCCCTTCAACTTCCCGGTCATGATCCCCCTCTGGATGTTCCCCCTCGCGGTGGTGGCGGGGAACACTTACGTGCTCAAGCCATCCGAACGCACTCCGCTTGGGGGAGCGCGACTCGCCGAGATCTTCCTCGAGGCCGGTTTCCCGGCGGGTGTGCTCAATGTCGTGCACGGCGCGCGCGACGCGGTCGACGCGCTGCTCGCGCACCCAGACGTCAATGCAATCTCGTTCGTCGGCTCCGCGCCGGTGGCGCGGCACATCTATCAGACTGCCGCCGCCAATGGCAAGCGCGTCCAGGCGCTCGGTGGGGCCAAGAACCACATCGTGGTCATGCCCGACGCTGACCCCGAGATCACCGTCCCTGCGATTCTCAACTCGGCATTCGGTAATGCTGGTGAGCGGTGCCTGGCGGGTTCCGTTGCGGTCGCCGTCGGCCATGCCGCCGACCGGCTGCTGCAGCCTCTCGCCGACGCCGCCTCGAAGATGGTCGTCGGACCCGGTGACATGGCCGGCGTGCAGGTAGGCCCGCTCATCCGCGCCGAGCACAGGGATCGCGTCGCGGCCTACGTGGACAAGGGAGTGGCCGAAGGAGCCCAGCTGCTGGTCGACGGGCGCGGCGAGATGTCGCGGCCAGGCTTTTTCCTGGGCCCTACGATCCTGGACAGGGTGACGCCCGATATGTCTGTCGGCCACGAAGAGATCTTCGGGCCGGTCCTGTCGGTGGCAAGGGTGTCGACGCTGGAGGAGGCAATCGGCCAGGCGAACCGGATGGCGCTCGGAAACATGGCAACGATCTTCACTCAGTCTGGACGGGCTGGTCGCGAGTTTCGCGATCGGGTCGAGGCGGGCATGACCGGCATCAACGTTCCGATCGCGCAGCCATTCGCCTTCTTTCCTTTCAGCGGCTGGAAGGGTTCGTTCTATGGAGACCTTCACGTGCACGGCATGGACGGGGTCGAGTTCTTCACGCGTAAGAAGGTCGTCGTAACGCGGTGGTGACATATATACGGTGGAGGTCGAGTTGAGGGTCGCATACAAGAGCCGGCTCCACGAGATGACGCAAACCACGCCGACGGTGCTGTGGAACGACTCGGCGGACATCGACGAGCTCAAGTACGCGATCGAAAACGGCGCGGTCGGAGCCACCTGCAATCCAGTCATTGCCGTCGGGATCCTCAAGAAGGAGATTTCCGTATGGGGGCCTCGCATCCAGGCGCTGATGAGTGAGACTGGCGGCGCGACCGAGGATCAGATCGGGTGGAAGCTGGTCGAAGAAATGTCGGTTAGAGCGGCCAGGCTCCTCGAGCCTGCGTTTGCAGCGCACGGCGGGCGCAATGGCCGGCTGTCGATACAGACAGACCCCAGGTTTTACCGCGATGCAGGCGCAATCGTCGAGCATGCGATGCGGTTCAGCACCCTCGCGCCGAATGTGATCGTGAAGATCCCAGCGACCGGGGCCGGCATCGTGGCCATCGAAGAGGCGACCTATCGCGGCCTCAGCGTGAACGCGACAGTGTGCTTCACGCTCCCGCAGTGCATCGCGGTTGCCGAAGCCGTGGAGCGAGGTCTGAAGCGGCGCGAAAGCGAGCACAAGGACATCAAGTCGATGGGCCCGGTCTGCACGATCATGGTCGGCCGGCTCGACGACTGGCTGAAGGTCTCACTCGAGAAACGCGAAATCACGGTCGACCCCGGCATCCTCGAGTGGGCGGGCCTGGCTGTTTTCAAGAAGACCTATGGCATCTTCCGCAATCGCGGCTACAGGCTGCGCTTGCTATCCGCGGCCTTCCGCAACCACATGCACTGGAGCGAGCTCATTGGCGCGGATGCAGTCATCTCGCCACCTTCCGCGTGGCAAAAGCGTTTCAACGCGGGTGACATCGAGGTGCGATCGCGGATCGACGACCCGGTTGATCCAGAACTGGTAGAGCAGCTTCTTGCACATTTCCCGGACTTCCGCCGGGCCTACTCGGAGGACGGCCTGGCAATTGAGGAATTCGATTCTTTCGCGCCGACCGTGCGCACGCTGCGCCAGTTCATGGCCGCGTGTACTGACCTTGACGGCTTGGTGCGCGACGTCATGCTTCCAGACCCCGCCTGAGGTCGCGCTGTGAAGACGCTGAGGCTCACGATGGCGCAGGCGCTAGTGCGCTTCCTTGCCGCGCAGCACTCGGAGCGAGACGGCGTCGAGCACCGGTTCTTCGAAGGATGCTTCGGCATCTTCGGCCATGGCAACGTGACGGGTGTCGGCCAGGCGCTTGCCGAACATCCCGAGCTGCTGATCTACTACCAGGCGCGCAACGAACAGGCGATGGTGCATACCGCAGCGGGCTTCGCAAGGATGCGCAACCGCCTCGCGACGCTGGCGTGCACGACCTCGATCGGCCCGGGGGCGACCAACATGCTCACGGGCGCCGCCGCCGCGACCATCAACCGGTTGCCCGTCCTGCTGCTGCCCGGCGATGTGTTCGCGTCGAGGCGGCCCGACCCCGTGCTGCAGCAGCTGGAGACTCCTTGGCGGGGCGACGTGAGCGTCAACGATTGCTTTCAGCCCGTGTCCCGGTACTGGGACCGGATCCAGCGGCCCGAGCAGCTGATCCCGGCAGGCCTGGCTGCCATGCGAGTGCTGACCAGCCCGGCTGAAACCGGCGCGGTTACATTGGCGCTGCCCCAGGACGTGCAGGCCGAGGCATATGACTATCCGGAAGAGTTCCTCGACCATCGCGTGTGGCCGATTGGCCGGCCCCTCCCCGACGCCGCGGCACTCGACGCTGCGGTGGCCCTCATCCGCAGTGCGAAGCGACCGCTGATCGTTGCCGGCGGAGGGGTGATCTATTCGGAAGCGACGGGGGCACTCCAGCGCCTGGTCAAGCGAACGGGGATGCCGGTGGCCGAGACCCAGGCCGGCAAAGGCTCTTTGCCGTTCAACCATCCCGGCTGCTTGGGCGCGATCGGCGCCACCGGCACGCTTGCCGCCAACCGGGTGGCGGCCGAGGCAGACGTGGTCATAGGAATCGGCACGCGTTACAGCGACTTCACAACGGCATCCAAGACCGCTTTTCAGGCCGGCGGCGTGCGTTTCGTGAACATCAACGTCGCGGATGCCGATGCCCACAAGCTGGCAGGCCTCGCTGTGGTCGGCGACGCCCGGGCGGCGCTAGATGCGCTCGACGCTCGACTGCATGACTGGGCCGTCGAGGACGAGTACCGTCGCCAATGCGCGCGGCTGCAGGCGGAATGGGAGCACGAGGTTTCGCGCCTCTACCACCTCGGCCACCAACCGCTGCCCGCCCAGTCCGAGGTGATCGGCGCGGTCAACGAGCTGTCCGGGCCCCGCGACGTCGTGGTGTGCGCGGCCGGCTCGATGCCGGGCGACCTTCACAAGCTTTGGCGTACGCGCGACCCCAAGGGCTATCACGTCGAGTACGGCTACTCGACCATGGGTTACGAGATCGCCGGCGGGCTCGGCGTGAAGCTGGCCGATCCCGATCGCGAGGTCTACGTCATGGTCGGCGACGGCTCGTACCTGATGATGGCCCAGGAGATCGTCACCTCCATCCAGGAGCGCCTGAAGCTGACCATCGTACTCGTCGACAACCAGGGCTTCGCCTCGATTGGCGCGCTGTCCCGGTCAAAGGGCACGGCCGGCTTTGGGACCCGCTACCGCTACAGGACTGACGGGTCGCTCGGCGACGATTCGAACCATCGGGATGACGAGGCCTTGCCGGTTGACCTTGGGCTCAACGCTCAAAGCCTGGGGGCGCACTCGATCCGCGCACACAACGTCGAGGAGCTGCGCGACGCGTTGGTCGCCGCCAAGGCAATTGAGAGCACGGTGGTGATCCACGTCCTAACCGATCGCTACCAGGGCGTGCCCGACTATGAGAGCTGGTGGGAGGTACCGGTGGCTGAGGTCTCCAACATGCCCGAGGTCGATAGGGCTCGCCGAGAGCACGAGCGCGGAGCGAAGCGCCGGCGCTGGTATCTGTGAGCGCGAGCAGGCTCCTGGTGCGCAGCCGGGTTGAGCCCGGCCCTGACGGACTCGTGGTCTCGGTGACGCCGGCGTCGGCGGGCTGGTCGTATGTCGGCTTCGATGTGTACCGCCTGAACCGGGGCGCGCGCATTCAGCGCGAGACCAGCGATCACGAGGTGTGCGCCGTCATGCTGTCCGGCCACGCTGACTTCTCCTTTACCGGTGCCGAATGGCGAGACGTCGGCGGTC
>Ga0209180_10001476_pt1 | contig 11680 bp, 12 predicted proteins | sample CZO8metaG_3_FD_188355 | JGI IMG/M metagenome (GOLD analysis project Ga0209180, IMG submission 188355) | Vadose zone soil microbial communities from the Eel River Critical Zone Observatory, Northern California, USA - CZOApr15con2H2.8 metaG... | ecosystem: Environmental > Terrestrial > Soil >...
CCTCTCGGCCGGACGGAACGGCTCAGGCGGAAGCTTGTCGGTGGTGCTGCAGCAGGGAGTGCCGGGGCCGGATGGCAAGCTCGTCAACCCGCTGCCTGCGAGCGGCGCCAAGATCACGCTCGCACAGGGCTCGAGCGCGCCGGTGCTTCTCGCGGAGCTGGCCGCTGGCAGCGGGTTCTACGCGGCGACCGGCGTTTCGATCGTCGCGGGCAAGTCCTACTCGCTGGCCATCGATGCCGATGGGAACGGCAGCATCGACGGCACGTCCAACGTGGTCGCGGTGGGCGATCTTGCCTGGGCAAGCCCTACCGACGGCGCGACGGTATCGGCCGCGAACCTCACTGCCAGCTGGTTGGACACCGGCACCTCGGCGAACAACGCCGGCTACGCACCCGTCTATCAGGTGATCATCGCGCAGTCGGTCGCGAGCGGCACCCCCGACCTGGCGATCTACTCGGGGACCGATCGCCAGTTCGCGGTGAAGAGCGCCGTCTCGGCGGGCGCACCGCCGCTGAAGCCGGGCACCTACACGGCGAGCCTCGTGGGCTTCAGCGGTTTCTATGCTCAGGCGACGGGCGGGATCCAGCTCTCGAACAACGTCACGGGCACCGGGGTGACCGGCACCTTCTTCAGCCTCGGCTCGGCCCCCACCCCGATCACTTTCACCGTGCAGTAGAACGCGCAACGAGGCCGGAGTCGCTCGTGCCGCGCTTCGAAAAACCGCTGATCGGCCGCGAAGCTTGCGTGGTGCCCAGGGGCGGAATCGAACCACCGACACGGGGATTTTCAGTCTTCGAGTCTCACTCGCCCGGAAAATCAAGTCGTCGTTGGCAGCATCATTTCTCCGATCGCTCGTTCGGACGTCAAGTCGGTCAAGCGTTTTCTGACGCGGCATCAGGAACTGCGTGAACCAGCGCCGAACTACGTGTTAGGCTTCGTTCGCATCCAGAGTCGGCGTGAGGGGACCCGGCCCCGAAGACCGCTGCGGCAACCTGCCCGAGAGGGCAAGGTGCCAATGCCGGCCCGCGAGGGAATGATGCCTATCCCGTCCGATCTTGAGAACAAGTTGACGGCCGCCGCTGCGGTCGCTGAGCAGGAGTTCGTCGACGCAGGGAAGCTGCGCCAGGCCGAAGCCGAAGCGGAGCTCGCGGCAGCGCGGAAAGAGCGCGACGAGCGCCGTAGCGCGCGGCCCGCGGCTCGGGCGATCTGGGCCTGGGTCTCGGGACCCGAGGCAAGACGCCTCCGGCAACTGAGCAAGGCTGCTGCCCTACCCGACCTGGACCTGACCGGCACGGTCTGGGCAAACGGAGAGCCCTCACCGGGTTTGCACACCGGCTGCTGGTCGATCGCCCTCTGCGCTCGGAAAGTCGCGCTCCGCTCTGAGCACCGCTTCCACCCGATGGGCGGCCGCCAGCTGGAGTTTCGCTCGGCCACCGAGATCGCGAAGGTGCTCCCATCAGCCGTTCTCTTTCGACTCGCACGCGATCTAGAGAGCGGCGCCGTGTGGGATCGGCTCCGGCGCGACGTGACCAACGTCGGCGCACTGGTTCGCCGCTGGCGAGACGAGGAGGAGCTATCCCTCTGATAGCACGCCAACACGCGCCTATCCCAGTCAGCGGCTCGCGTCCAGCCCTGGCGGCGCGGCGTCGAAGTCGCGGCGTGCCTGGGATTCTGGTCCTGCGCCTCGTTTGACCCTTTGCACGTCGTACTAGTCTTCCACGTCGTCGCTGCTCTCTAGCTGGCCCTGCTCTTCCAGCTGGCCCTGCTCTTCCAGCTGGTCCTGCTCTTCCGCCTCGTCCGGCCCTTCCATCTCGTCCGGCCCTTCCATCTCGTCCGGCCCTTCCATCTCGTCCAGCTCTTCCACCTCCTCGTCCTGCTCTTCGGTCTCGTCCCGCCCCTGCACCTCATCGTTGCCCTGCGCTTCCAGATACCAAACGGGACGGTCGGGGCCACGCGGCGTGACGCGGTACCCACCCTCCTGGGCGGGCACCATGCGGAGGCCGCGGCGGAACGGGAGCTCCGGTTCTGGCGGCTCCTGCGCCTCTTCGCTACTCTGTGCCTCCTGTTCCCGGTACCAGCCAAGACGCTCGGCGCCACGCGGCGTGAGGCAGTACCCACCGCCTTGGGCGGGCACGATGTAGCCGCCGCGGCAAGCACGGTGAAGGGCCGTTCGCACCGTTCCCGCCGCCTCGCCTAGAGCCTCGGCAATCTCGGCACCAGTCGCGGTGCCGCACTGTTCGATCAGGTCCAGGAGCGTGTGGCGATCGGGCATCACGACAAGGTGTAACGGCGATGCAGCAGCGCTGCTAACCACGTCAGCAGCCGCTGCCCGGGCGCCAACTGGGAGACGCGTGGTTGCGCGCTCATCGGATGCCCTGGGCGAGGTCTTTCGCTGTTGGCAAGGTGGTCGCCGCAGCCTATCCACGCCGCGCCGCGAGGAGCACGGCATGCCGCGACGGCCCTTCGGCAAGCGTGAGCAGGGAGTCCAGCGGAGCGCTCAGCCGCAGCCGGGACTGACGCTGAACCAGCACGCGGAGGCCGTAGCTGCCGGCGGGAGGCGCAGCGGGCCTAGCGACGCGGCACACGGGCGATACCCCCTGGATAGCACGTCGGGCGGCCCGACCCTACTTCGTCCGGGCACCACTGAAAATCGGGGATTGCGAACAATTCGCGCTGTCACGCCATTCAGGCTCATTCCGCGTTCGTTCCAACGGAACACACCGGCACCGCTTGTTTCGAGTGCTCTCGGCGTTGCTACACGCCAGCAGATGGCAAACGGCCCGTCTCCTGCGAAATCGAGCACCTCCAAGTAAAGGTCCACAACAAGCGCGGGCGCACTACCTTCGAACACCGGAAACGATCTAGGGCCGCCCCAGCTATACAAATAAGAATGGGTCGGAAGAAAGCTTGAACCCTGACCCTTCATGGACATCGAGCCAGCCCCCTCACCGCGAACGACAACGCGCGCGTCGAACGCCAGCTCGACCTGAGCTGCAGTGGCAGGTTCGCGGCCGTCGTTGCAGATCAGGACGCGCAGCGGGAGCACGCGAGGACGCTCCGGAACTCCCGCGAAACTGAACGCGACGCGGAGAATTGGTGCGCCTTGGCGTTCAACCTCGCGGCGTAGATCGCGCCACGCGAGAACGAACGCAAGGGCCAAACAGACTGCGGCGATGATCCAGAAGCCCGTTGGGCTGATAGCGGGCTTCCCTGCGATCTGCAGCCAGAGTGCCGTCAGGACCGACGCCACACCGCTCATTAGGGCAATCCAGTGGTTCCACAGTCCGCGACCCAAGGCGGCAAGATCGCGCAGCATGGTCGTCCGTCCTAGCACGCCCAGAGCGCCGGCACCATGCAATTGGGCGGCGTTAAATGCCGCATTTCAGGCCCATTTGAGGCGCATTGCGCGTCGAAACGCGCGAGGAGAGTCAGACCCACCGCGTAGAGTTGCCCTCTCCCGCGACGAGCCATGGGGGCTCGTCGACGGAACAACAAAATCGACGGGGCGGCGGGCGCGCGCATCAGCGCCCCTACGCGATCCACGCGTCGTGCGAAAGCCGCTCCGCTCCGAGGACGCGCACCGTGGGAATCGTCGCCAGGACGGCCGCGATCTGCTCCGCCAGCTCGTCGCGCTCCGCCGCCAGGTCGGCGAGCTGCTCGCGCAGCTTTGCGGAACGAGCGAGCCGAGCGTCGTCGCTGCGAAGTCCCTGCGAGCGAAGCCGTGCGGCGTCTCCGGCGCCTCGGTGTTCATGTACAACTGCTCGACGATGTAGCGCTCGCGGGCGTTGAGCGAGACGAGGGCAGCCTGCACCCGCTCGCGTATGTGGCAGCGGGTCGCCATCTCGACGGGGTCTATGGACTCGCCCACGATCGTGTCCTCGAGCGTCATCCGAGCCCGGGGCCGAACCACGATCAGTCGGTTGGCGTGCGGGCGTGGCAAGCGAAATGTCGCGGCGGGGCGAACGAGGCTGAATCTCCACCGGGGGCGGCCGGCGCCTGGTCGACGACGACGACGACGCGCGCGGTCCCCTTCGTCGTGGAGCAGACGCACCGCGGCGAGCGCGCCCACGACATCTACTCGCGGCTCCTCAAGGACCGCATCGTCTTCCTCGGCACGCCGTTGGACTTCGCCTGCCGCGGACGGCGCCGAAGCTACGAGCTGGCGCCGGCGCAGCGCCAGCAGGAGTCGAACTGGCCCTCGATCTCCTCGCCGCAGCGGGAGCAGACCCAGGGGGCGAGCGCGGCCAGCGGCAGCCTCCGTCTGGCGATGAGGTTGAGCGCTGCCTCCTCGTCCGCATCGGACACCCAGACTGACGGCGCCGTGTCCGCGGAGACGGGTAGCCCGCCGCGAACGCCCCACAGGCTCTCGCCGCGGACCTGGGTTTCGATGCCCCTGCTCTCCAACGCGCCCCGGACCACTTGGGCGTCGAGCGGGTTGCGGGCCAGGTAGACGAGCTTCACGTTCGCCTCGGGCTGCACAACTCTCTCCTAACAGAGGCGAGGCGGCGGTCAAGGACCAGGCGCGGGGTCAGGGGGCAGACTTCGTCCCACTCGAGCCGGCCAGCGACGCGCTTGGCTCGCGCCGCGAGCCCTCGTAGTGATCGAGCCCGACCTCCAGCTTCGGACGATTCGGGATCGTGCCGAGAGATCGCACGCTCCGTCGCGCTCCGCGACGGCCGCCGCAAGCGGCGAGGCGACGAGAGGTGGCACACCGGGCGATCAGTCCAGCACGTCCGGGTTGAATCGCTGCACGAGAAAGACCAGGCTCACGAGCATCAGCACCGAACCGATGAGATACACGTAGGGCAGGATGACTACGCCTGCCCCGAACCCGACGAGGCTCAGAAGCGAGATTGTGGTGACGACCCCGATGCACGGCGGCGTCAGCGAGATGCTCGTCGCCAAGATGCTACCCACTAGTGTCCCATCTGGTTGTTCCGCATGACACACTTCGCCCGGTCGACAGAGGCGAGGATTGATGCGGCGGACTTGGTCCAGATGAACGGCTTGGCGCTGGCGAGATTGTGGGCGTCGATGTAGCAGCGGATTGCGGTGCGCAGCTCGGCGACGCTGCTGAACGTCCCGCGACGCACTGCCCGCTTCTCGAGTTGGGAGAACCAGCTCTCGACGGCGTTGAGCCAGGAGGCGCTGGTCGGAGTGAAGTGCAGCTTGAAGCGGGGGTGCGCTTCGAGCCAGCGGTTCACTTCGGGCGTCTTGTGAGTGCTGCTGTTGTCGAGGATCAGATGCAGTTCGACCGACTGCACATGCGCGCGATCGATCTGTTTCAGGAAGTCGAGAAACTCTCTGGCCCGATGTTTTTCCGTGATGCGCCCGAGCACGTCGCCGGTCGCCACGTTGAACGCGGCATAGAGGCTGGCGGTCCCGTGCCTCTTGTAGTCATGCGTGCGTCGCTCGACCTGGCCGGGCCGGAGCGGCAGCATGGGCTGCGTACGGTCCAAGGCCTGAATCTGCGTCTTCTCGTCCACCGAAAGGACGACGGCGTTGTCAGGCGGATTGAGATAAAGGCCGACCACGTCGACCACCTTCTCGCTGAACCGAGGATCGTTGCTGATCTTGAACGACTTGATTCGATGGGGCCGCAGATCGGCGGCCTTCCAGACCTGCTCGACTTGCCACCGCGTCACCCCGGCGTACTTGGCCATCAGGGCAAGGCTCCAATGCGTCGACTCACGCGGCACTCGGTGCGTGGTCCAATCGAGGATCTGCCTCGCCTTCTCCGACGTCATCTTCCGCGGCTGACCAGGCCGCGGAAGATCCTCGAGGCCGGCGACGCCCTGGCTGCGATAGCGCGACCGCCACTTGTAGACCGTCAGACGCACCACGCCGAGTTGCGCCGAGATCGCCTCTGCGCTCAGACCCTCCGCGCTCAGCAGGATGATCCGCGCGCGCTCGGCGTGGCTCTTGCGCGTCGTCCCTGCGCGCAGCCAGCTCTGCAACTCGCGGCGATCAGTCTCGGAAACCGGAAGTCGTGTCGCCTCGGGCATCAACAGCGTAGATCATACCTTACGATCCGTGGCAAGCTGATTAAGCGGATGGGACACTAGGCAACGACTTCAGGCGTAGCCGCGGGCACCCGCTGTTACGGCCGATTGCGGCGCGGCTTCCGGCCCGACAACCCGTCCGCCATGAAGCCAGTCCGCCCGGATCAGGAAGCCTGCGGTTTCTTGAACAGCAGCTCGACGAACGCACCGGCGGCAGCGACGCTTGCCAACTTCGACAGATAGGCGATCTGCCAACTCCGCACTCTCTGCCTTCAGTCGGAAGCCGGGCGGGAGGTTGGCGCCGTCGAAGACCACCGCCCCCACCTCCGTCAGTTGTATGATCAGAGCGTGCCGCCCGACTGGGTCCGTGACGCGCTGGTCAAGTCCGCCGAGGAGGTCCGGTCGTTTGTCGGGACCGGGGCGCTGTTCACCGCGCGGCCGCAGAAGTTCGCTCGCGAATGGTTCTCGGGGCGCCTGCGGGCGCTCAATCCGCTGGGCGTCCTGGTGACGGGCGCCGGCGTGCTGGCGACGGCGCGGCTGATACTGACCAGGCCCCTTGATGGGTGAGGCAGAGAGTTGCCTCTCGGGCACCGCCAAGGCGACCGACGAGGTGAAGGCCGTCTCGGACGAGATCCTGACCATCCTCAGGACCTACCGGGTCTAGGATGTGTCCATGTTCGGATCCGACTGCGCCCCGGGCTTCCTGCGCGCGTGCAGATTGTCGACCAGCACGAGGTACAGATCCCGTGGTCCTGCAGTTCATTCGTCTAGTTCTATGATCTGCGGTTCCATGTTTGTCGCGTCGGTGCCGATGACGATTATCTCGCTGTCCGCCACCAGGTAAAACGCGGCGGTTCTGCTACCCGCAATACCGCCGGATGATGTTACGGTGACCGTTCCTCTGTTGTTCGTTGTATCGGTTATGGTAAACGTTCCTGATGCGGAGCCAGACACCGCGGCAAACCCGAGCACGCTGATGTAGCCCGTGCCGTTCTGGAAGCTCCCCGAATTGCTCGAGACGGTGAGAGGAAGCACGGCCAAGCCGTTCTCGCTTTTCGCCGTGGCCACGCCGGTTGAGCCTATGAAGGTGCCATTCCCTCCTGAAGTGACGCTCTGTGGAAAGAAACCGCCGCTCCGGCCTCTGTTGCTGGCGTCGTCGGCGGGCTGCTCCAGGAGAAACCCGATACCCTGGCGCCTCAGGTAGAAGACGAATTTGTAAGTCACGCTGCCGAGCTTGATGCTCATGGTGCCCCGCCCTATGGGATCGACGTGGAAAGATGCCGGATTCGGTCCGTTCGGACCCGCGAAGGAAATGGGCGGGCTATCAGGTACCGAGCCGCCGTCGTTGAGATCCAGAATGCCTTGGAGGAAACCATCGGTCGTCGAAGGGGGCACTAGCCGTTGGCCGCTCACAAATGTACCCACCATGGCACTGGCATGGCCACCGTTGATGCCCAACATCTCGAAGAGGGCTGCCCCCAACGAGGTGTTGTCGAATGGAGCCGTCGGCGGCAGGAAGCGCACGACACCAAGCAGGATACCATCCGGGCTCCCGCTTGCCGCGTTCTTGTCGGTCCGGAGCGCGTAAAACCTTCCCTGCCCCCCGATATAGAAACTGATGGTATAGGGATTGATGGTCGCATTCGCGGTTCCTGTGATGTTGAACGTGCCGTGACCGCTCGTTTGATCATCAATCGTATAATTTCCCGTCAACGTCAGCGTCGGCGCGCCGCTCTGATCGTCGCTCCTGCTGGTATTGACAATCGTTCCCTTTAGCGCCGTCGACGCGGCAAGATCAAGCCTGCCAATGAGGCCCTTATTGACGGCGCCGGTGCCAACTCCGGCCGTCCCCGCAAGAGACATGATATAGCTGCCAACGATGTTGGCCGTGGTGAACTTGGCGCTATTGCCCTGAACTTGAAAATCGCCAGAACCGACATAGGCCGGGGTCGCTGCACCGTCCGTCTCGATTAGCCCGCCGAAAGTGCCGTCCAGGGAAAGTGCGAACGAAAAGTTCATCGGCGCGGGGGGCGGGTTGGCAGGCGGAGTCCCGCTCCACGGTGCTGGACTCGTGACCGTCAGCTTCATGGTTCCATGGCGCGAGCTATCCATGCTGTAGGTACCAGTAAATGCGACTTGCGTGAACGCCGCCGAGCTCCCGTCGGCTTGGGCGATATTGACGTCTTCAAGGCCCCTCGCGATACCGCCGCTTCCGTCTGCGTTGAACCGGCCAATTACGCCAAAAGTGAAGCCCGAAGAAGAGGAACTAAAGCCCCTGAGCCGGAATACGAACCTTCCGAAGAAGAGACTGTTGTTTGTCGGCACGACGACTACGACAACGCATGGTCCCGTCGTCGCAGGCGATTGCAGCGCGGTAATTGTGACGAGATTGCCGTGTGGCGCCTCATCCACCGGGACTTCAAGCCCGACAACGTGCTGGTCGGAAACGACGGCCGCGTGCGCGTCATGGACTTCGGTCTCGCGAGCGCCGCCGCTCCGAGCCCGCTGGTCTCGGATGCAGGAGGCGGAGGTCTGCCCGATGTTCGAGAGGATCAACAGTACGGGCACGAAGCTCACGATCTACGACCTAATGGTGGCCGCCACGTTCGAGACCGATTTCGACCTGAACGACGAGGTCGAAGCCTTGCAAGAATCGTTTGAGGAGGAGGGTTTCCACCTCGAGGGTGAGAGCATCATTCGTGCACTCGCGGCTACTCGAGACACGGTGGTCTCGAGGTCCTCGCTTCTGGCACTCCGGAATGTTGGCTCGTCCGAGCTGAAGACGAGCCTCAAGACGGCCCGGCTCTCCATCGAGAAGGCGATCGACTTCCTGCAGACCGAAGTTGGTGTGGTGTCGAGCGATTTCCTGCCCTACGACGCCCAGCTTCTGGTCCTGGGAAAGCTTTTCAAGAGCACGAAGTCCTTCTCCGCAGAACAGCGCAAGCTTGTACGTTCCTGGTTCTGGGGGTCTTCGTTTACAGAGCGCTACCGAGGAGCGTCCGACTCACTGTTGAACGAAGACCTCGAGGACCTCCCGCAGCGTTTGGCGAAGGGCGACCCGCTACTTAAGCCGGTAGCATTCACCGCCGACGATCTAAGATCTCGCGAGTTCCGGTAGAGCAGCGCCATCTCGAACGCGTTCGTGGCCCTTCTCGCCTCAAACAACCCACTTAACCTCACGAACGCTGCTCCAATCGACGTTACAGGGTCGCTGGCATGGTCGAACCAACGCGAGTTTCACCACCTCTTCCCTCGGGCGTTCCTCGCTGGAAGGACGGAGGCCGAGAGGCGGGGCCAGAACAACCTGAGGACGCGGCGCTGGTCTTGCTCTTCAGCCTGGTGGCGAGCGGACAGATCAAACTCCGCAAGCTGGATGGCTTCCGCAGGATCGCCGACGTGCTCAGCCTGCGAATCCACCGGGCAGCCTGATGTCAGAGAGCTGTGCTACAGGAGGAGAAGCGATTGAGCCGGAAGGGTGTGCCAATCGAATTTCCACATCAAGCGAGACGCGACCTCGGGATAGGGTCCTGGCGCTGTGTTAACCACTCTCTGCTGTTCTCTCCCCAAGAGAGTTCGAAATCGGTGTCCAATGGCCCACCGGGTCGCAACGGGGGCGTGTCCTCCGGTGCCCCAGTCTGGGTGCGAACAGCCAGAGAATCCGGCCCGACGGAGCGCTGCAGCGCAAGTGCGCGGAGTTCAGGGCGGAAAAGGCACGACGTCGTGCCGATGCGCCAACGCGCCTGTGTTAAGCGCCCGCAGGCGATGTTCTACTGGACCAGAGGAGTGGCTCCCCATTGGACACTGATCTAGAACGGATTTCTCTCGCGGGTCCGAGAATCAAGGACTTACGTGCGGTTGTTCGTGATCCAGAGTGGTGCCCGGTCGCGATCACGAACTCTCTCTGTGTTAAGCGCGTGCGAGTGACGCGTCCGGTTAACACAACAGAGAACGATGGACACCTGAACCACGGCCCAAGGTCGCATCTAGGCGACGACTTCAGGCGTAGCGGCGGGCGCTCGCTGTTACGCCCCCAGAGTCACGGGGAATGCCTTGCGCCATGACAATGCCGCTTGAAAAGAGGTACGGCGACCCAGAGCGCCGCGCGGCCTCGCCCCACCTCGGAAGCACGTCTCGGCTGGAGCACGCGCCAGAACGTGGTTATAGCTGTGTGCGACGACGCCCTGAGCACCAATCAACCGCCAGGCCGTTACGCACGCGCCGATCGGGTCGGAGAGAACGCCGCGATGTTCATGGCGATCCGCATCGTCTCGTCCGGATTCTGGCGTCAAAGTACCCTACGCTGCCGCCTCGGTGAACGCCGGCCCACCCTGCATCCTGCCGATGCCATGGAGCAGCGCGGCCTGCCGTTAGTCCCATTGACACGGAACAACGAGCGTGAAGTCATTCTGCGGGGTCCAAAGGGGGGCATCGAAATGGCCAGCAAGCGATCCTTCGGCGGCGCCGTCGCGCTCGCCTTCGCGCTCGGCTGCGGCGGCAGCAGCAAGACCACCGCGCCCGGCAACATCACCGTCAGCGGGCAGCTCCAGTCGGGGAGCGTTACGCACGCGCGCTCGGGTCCCGGCGGCGCAGACGGCAGCCAGCTCCGGCTGGCTGACCGGTCCGCCCTGGTGCTCGCCGGCTACCAGCTCAAGTGCGTCACGTTCGGCAATCCGCCCGTGGCCGCCTCGGGCACCGCGGACGCGGCGGGAAACGTCAGCGTCACCATCGCGGCGCAGAGCGTGGCGTTCGGTTGCTTCATCCTCGACACGAGTGGGAACAGCGTCGCCACGCTGACCTTCACCGCCGGCTCGACGAGCGGCACCACGCTCACGCTCTCCGGCAATGGCAGCCTGGGCACCATCACCGTCGACCTCACCAGCGGGCTCGCCTCGGCAAGCGTGACCACGGGCACGGTGGCCTCGACGCCCCCGGGTGCGGCGTGCCCCACGGGATTCTGGGTCTTCCCGACGGGTGCGACCGACCCGAGGTGCTCTTCGCTCGCGCCGCAGGCCGCGGCGAAGGTGTGGATCGTGCCACAGCCCGGCGGCGGCTACCTCGTCAGCATCATTCACGGTCCCGAGGTGCATGGCGGCGGCAGCGCTATTCTCTGCACCTACTCGTCGTTCAACAATGTCCCTTCCGTTTACGCCAGCGGCAAGCTGACCATCGCACCGTTCCGGGACAATCCCGCCTCGCCGTGCCCGAGCACTCTGGCCATCCAGATGACGCCCAGCGCGGACTGCAACACCGGCAGCGCCACCGGCACGTTCACCGGCTGCGCGAGCTGTCCCGGTGGCCCGGACTACTGCCCGGGCACCGGCACTTCGACCTGCGGCACCGCCACCTGCACTGCGACCTGGAGCGGCTCGCGGCAGCCGTAGCACTCCAGCGTTCAGCTGCGACACCACTTGATGGTGGCCTGGAGGGTCCGTGAGGGCGGTCAGGCATCTCGCGCTCGCCGTCGACCCGACCTGGGGACTGAAAATCCCCGTGTCGGTGGTTCGATTCCGCCCCTGGGCACCAAGATCCGGGCATCACGCCGGCGAGCAGACCTGGCGGAGGATGTCCAGCTCCTCGAGCGCCTTGCCCGCGCCGATCACGACCGAGCTGAGCGGGTCCTCGGCGAGGAACACCGGCAGACCCGTCTCCTCGCGGAGCAGCGCATCAAGGCCGTTCAA
>Ga0209180_10001479_pt1 | contig 11663 bp, 8 predicted proteins | sample CZO8metaG_3_FD_188355 | JGI IMG/M metagenome (GOLD analysis project Ga0209180, IMG submission 188355) | Vadose zone soil microbial communities from the Eel River Critical Zone Observatory, Northern California, USA - CZOApr15con2H2.8 metaG... | ecosystem: Environmental > Terrestrial > Soil >...
CGTTGCCCCCTGGGTGCCCGCACCTGTACGCTGGATCAGCAGTCGCCCGTGCACCTCTGCGGCTGCCATGCGCTTCCATTGCCGTTTGTAAATTAACTCGCTTGATTTCTATGTGGTGTCACTGTAGCCGGATTTGCTGAACAAACCTGGACACAGACTGTTCGTGCCGCCCTGAATCAGTCCAGCGTTCCCAGCGTTCCTGCCGCATTCCAGGACGCTATCGACTCAGGTCATGTCCGTGAGAGGATGTGGGCTGGAACGTCCCCCCTTTGGACCAGCACTAGCCCCACCACCTTGATCGTGTATGCTCGCTTGCATACGGGCCTGGCCTGGATCAGCGGGATTGCCCTCCCCAGGCTTCTCCCCCGCGGCCTGTAGCCGCAGAGGGCGGAAGATGCCTCCAAGACTGCGCTAGGCAACCGATGGCGGCGGTTTTTTGCGAGACTGCCAATGCCACTCCCGATAAAAGGAGTGATGCACATTCACAGATGCATTAAAATCTGCATTTGCCTCGTAGTGACACCTGGGACAAAAGAAGAGTTTTCCCCATTTCACTGCGAGGCGGCTTCCGTTCTGGTAGGAGAACCTCTCCCCCTTCGCGCCGCATCGGGAGCAGTATTGGGAAGTCCCATGTGCATTGACCTCCACCGTGACGACCTGATGGAGGTAGGCTTTCTGTCGGGCGTGCTGATTGATTTTGCCGCGCAACTGGTTCGCACGCCTGCGGTTCATGCGCCTCGATTTGCTTCCCGCCCCCGGCTTGATCTTGCGCAGGCGCTCAAAGAGCAGGATACAGCCAGGATACCTGGCGCACACCTGGGCTATCTGGCGTGCCACCTTGTGGGCGGCATCCTCATTCAAGCGATCCACATGCCGCCAGAGATCACGGTTGCTGTGTTCGCCTGTGACCGGCCTGCCCGATTGCCACTGCTTCCTGGCGATCCGCTTGAGATGACGATACCGATGGGCGTCCAGACCATGATCGGTCACAAAGATGGTCTCCACGATGATTCCCAGACGGCGTACCGTGATGACGGCCAGATTCCGCACGTTCAGGTCCACTGCCACGGTAACCAGCTTGGGATCTTGCTTGCGCTCCATCACTTTCTTAGCTTCAATTTTCTTGACCTGGGGGATGTGCAGTTCTGTGCAACCAGGCCGCAAGACCAGGGTCGGGCTTTGACGCTTCCAGTCGGCTTCCAAGAGCCGGGCCAGCGTGTAACGAGAGGACCTGACCGGATAGTGCATCCAGGTCCAGTCCTGCCCGGTGTAGACGTTGAGGCGCACAAAGGCGTCTTTGGTATCGAGCACTTCCAGGTTCAGTTCGTGGCATCCCTGGTAGAGGGTGGGATGATCGCGGGCTCCTGGAAACCCCGGCTTGCCTTTCTTTTTACCGCTCTTTTCCCAGTTGGAAAGCGACGACAGATACGACCGGGCTTTTCCTATCGCATCCTTGATCACCGAGCGCCGGTAGGCAAAGGGCATCCCAGGAAAGCGCTCGCTGAAGTTCCAACCCGTCCAGGGGTGGGGATGAGCCGTTGTTTCGACGGTGCAGGTTTCGGCCCAGCTCAAAAGTTCATGGGCCGAAATCAGGCGTTCGCGCATCTCCAGGTGCTCTTCGCTGTAGTAGGTGACGCGCTCGGCTAGCTTGTCGGCATGGGCCAGAAAAAAGTCGAGGTAGAAGGCGCGCGCTTGGTTGAGCAGGTCGGCAGTAGCCGAGAGCGCGGCTCGTTTCTCGCTATTAGCTCCTCCCTGGTCTCGCTTACCCAGGTCAAGAAGCAGTTTGGTGGTTCTGCTGGCTTGTCCCATCTGGCGCTACCCCTTTTACGAACAAAGGTTCTTCATGCCTGTAGTATACGGTCAATGGCAAGGTGTGTCAAGGTTGTTGGAACCTCGTATACTCCCTATTCGTCTATCTGCGCCTTCTGTAGCTTCCCGCTGTAGTCGGTATACACCACTTTCCATTCGGTGAAGACATCCAGCCCGGCGATACCTGCCTCGCGGTGCCCGTTGCCGGTGCCGCGTGTGCCGCCAAAGGGGAACTGGATCTCCGCGCCCGTCGTGCCGGAATTGATGTACAGAATGCCCGTCGTAATGTCGCGCATGGCCCGCTGCACGCGGTTGATATCCTGCGTGTAGATGGCGCTGGAAAGCCCATATTTCGTGTTATTGTTCACAGCAATGGCTTCATCCAGCGATTGTACCTCGATCGTGGAGAGCGTCGGGCCAAAAATCTCTTCCTTTGCGATGCGCATCTCGGGCCGTACCCCGGTGAAGAGCGTGGGATGATAGAAAGTCCCGCGTGCCAGTTCGCCCTCGCGTGCCGGGTAGCCACCTGTGACAAGCGTTGCGCCCTCATCTTTGCCAATCTGTGTATACGTGTGAATCTTCTCAAGCTGTGTGGCATTGATGACCGGGCCGACGTCTACGCTTTCATCCAGGCCGTTGCCCAGGCGCAGTTGTTCAATGCGCGGCACCAGCATGTCTACCAGTTGTTTGCGCACAGCTCCATGTACGATCACGCGGCTGCATGCTGTGCAGCGCTGCCCCGTGGTGCCATAAGCGCTCCACAATATGCCCTCTACTGCAAGGCTGAGATCAGCATCATCCATCACAATCACAGCATTCTTGCCGCCCATCTCCAGCGAAACTCGTTTGAGAGACTTCGCCGCCTCCATCGCGACGTGACGGCCCGATTCGGTCGAGCCGGTGAAAGAGATGACCGCGACATCGGGGTTATGCAGCAGGGCCTCACCAGCTGTGCCGCCGGGGCCAAAGACGATGTTGACCACGCCTTCGGGCAGGCCAGCCTCGTACAGGATTTCGACCAGCCGCAGGGCGCTCAAAGGCGTATCGCTGGCGGGCTTGAAAACGACAGCGTTGCCGGCGACCAGCGCAGGAAACATCTTCCAGGTAGGGATGGCTACCGGGAAGTTCCAGGGCGTGATGCAGGCCACCACGCCAACGGGATCACGCATCGCAATCCCCGATTTATTGGGCAGTTCAACGGGGACGCTGTGCCCAAAAAGCCTGCGTCCCTCGCCTCCCATATAGTAGGCCATATCGATGCCTTCCTGCACATCCCCGCGCGTCTCCTTGAGAACCTTGCCCATCTCCTGTGTCATCGTACGGGCCAATTCTTCTTTATGCTCTTTGAGTAGTTCCCCCACGCGATAGAGTATCTCGCCGCGTTTAGGAGCTGGCACTAATCGCCATTTTTCAAAAGCGGCCCGGGCGGCGGCAACAGCCGCGTTGGCCTCCGCCTCGCCGGAAAGTGGAAAATACCCCAGAATTTCTCCCGTAGCCGGATTGTAGTTAGGGAAAGTCTGGCCGCTCTGTGCGCTCTGCCACTTGCCCCCGATGTAGTTCTGGTATTGCATGACTTCTTTCTCGCTCCTCTAGTTGCACTCGCTTCTCGCCTCATTGCATACCCTCTATTGTACACCGAAAACCGCGTGTGACAGTAGTTCTGACAGTTTTGGCATGGAGTGCCTCCAGAAAATCCATACCATCCATACACGAACACTTGAGAGAAGTGGCTTCAACCTCATCAGGAGGCACGTAGTCTAAAGACGAATGGAGGCGTTTGGTAGTGTAGACATCCTCCGGAATGTCTGCAAGTGTGTTTGTGCCTCCTCGCAAGTCTGGTAGCGATGCACGTCTACCTCCTCATACTTCACCGACATCTCGCGAAGCTTTCCGCTCGCGTGTTCTCGGTGGCTTCCCCAAAGCCATCGAAAGCCCCTTGGAGCGGTAAGCTACTCTCCATACGAAAGCGATGGCTCCGTGCTCTGGCGCTATACTCCACACGTTCCCGTCGGGCAACTGTCAGCAGTGGTGGGGGATGATCTCATCCTGATCGCCTCACAAGATGGAAGTATCGATGCCTTACGCGCCAGTAATGGTGCGTTGCGCTGGCACCGTGCGATGAATAGTTGACGCATGCTTATGTAGACGCACTGGCATATGAGGCGAGTACACTTGAGACTTCAAAAGCTAAGCGGACTGACCACTAGGTCAGATCCGCCACCCAACACTGATTGAGCGACTCGATCGGCAGATCTTTGATCAAATTCGGAGAGACAGGCTCGCCATGCTTGCAGTCAGTGGTATGCACATACCGCGGTTTGCGCCGACAGGTCAGGCCCGCTTGGTGCATCAGGCGCTCGACTCGTTTGTGAGTGATCTTCCACTCATCCGGCTTTCGGGCTTTGGTCATCCGACGAGAGCCAGGGCCGGCAACGTCTTTGCGTAACTCCTGTAGTGCCTGGCACAGGGATCGATCGTGATCCTCGTTCAGAGAGGGACGATGATGCTGGGAATACCAGTGCCGGGTGATGTTGAGTAAGGCGCACAATTTGCGCACCGAGATCTCTGCCATCAGCTCCCGCAGCTGCTCGATCAGCGCTTGTCGAGGTTTTCCGGAAGCTGATGCCAGGCTTTTTTTCACAGATCCACCTCTGCAATAGAGCAAAAGTTCCCTTTCACCGTTGAAGATGCGGCTGTAGAGAAACCTAAACATCTATCGCCAGATCATAACCAGATCATAACCGGATCATAACAGTTTCGCTCTTCCCCAAGCATGGGATATTCCTCCATAATCGATCGGGTTATGCACATGCATAAACGCAATGCGGACTCTATGAGTGCCAAAACGTTTCTTGTGACACTGTCAACGTATTTTTGTATTGAAAGTGAGGCCAATCTATGCGCTTCCCTGCTCGCTCGAAACTGGGCGTCATTCTCTCGCTCGTCACCATCCTGACGGTAGTCAGCGGCTTTATGGTAATGGCGATAGCCAGTCGTGGGTCGGGCGCCCACGCCGCCAGTAGTGCTGGCGTTTCGTACAAAACTGCTCATGGCCAGCTTGCTGCCAATCCCCTACAACTGGGTGGGCAAAACCCTGCACCTGCGACATCAACGACGGTCTATGCTGCTCCCGACCACTTTGGCACGCCTAATGCAGCAGCGCAGAACGCACCTGCGGCCGCCGGTCTCTCCGTGCTGAAAGGGAGTGCCACGACGGTGCTGCACAACTTCAACGGTCTGAGCGGCAATGATAACGCCAAAGTCGCTGGGATCCTGGTCCACCCACCTGATCAGGGCCTGTGCGTCGGGCATGATGCCTCGATCGCCGGTAATCCGGAAGTCGAGTTTGAGCTGATCAACCTGGTCATCGCCGAGTACAACGTCAACGGCGTTGTACAGAAGAGCGCCTTGTTGCCGTCCGGGAAGGAAAACATCAACAACTTCTTCAACGAGCCGAACCTCCCCTTCTTCGGCGGTGAACTGGTGAGCGACCCGCGCTGCATCTTCGACCAGTCGACCGACACCTTCTTCCTCACCGCGCTCGCCGCCTGCAGCCCGGCCGTTGGGTGCACGACGGCGCTCGAGTCGCATATAGACCTGATTGTCTACAATGCGACCAGCGGCGCGGCCAAGGAGTACAAGATCGATGACACCTTCCCGGCCCATCCCGGCTGCCCCTGCCTGGGTGACCAGGAGAAGATCGGCGTGGATAACAACGCCGTCTACCTGAGCGTCGATGAGTTCGAGGATTGGGCGGCCGGTGGGACGATCGAGGACGGCGCCGATGTGTTCATTATCTCGAAGCCGCAGCTGGTCAGCCAGGTGACGGCGAACTTCACGGCCTTTGCCAACCTGGCGATCGGCGGTATTCCGGTCACCTCGCTGCAGCCGGCCATCAGCACGAGTGCGACCGACACCGAGTTCCTGGCGAACTCCTTCCCCTTCCTGGCCGATGGGGAGAATAACCCCGTTGCGAATACGCTGGGCTTCTGGAAGGTCACCGGGGATAGCAATGTCACCACTGGCAACTTCAACGCGGTCGTGATCAGCGCGAAGATCATCAGCAGCGAGAGCTACGCCTTCCCGGTGCTAGCGCTCAGCACCGGCTCAGGCGCGCGGAGATCAAGCGCCTTCCTGCAACCGGACGATAGCCGCCTGCAGACCTGCCAGTTCGTGAGCGGGGACGTGTGGTGCTCGCTGTCCACCGCGATCGCCATCAAGAACGACCCCGAGACGCGCGATGGCGTCGCCTGGTTCGAGCTCTCCACGTCGGGGAGCATTGCTGCTCAGGGTTACGTGGCCAAGACCGGTAGCTACCTGATCTACCCGGCCATCGTCCATAGCGCCTCCGGGTCGACGGGGATCGTCTTCACGCTGACCAGTGGATCCATCAATCCCAGCGCGGCCTATGTCTTTGCCGGGTCGGGGCAAGCGTTTGGCGGCGTCCATATCGCGGCGCTCGGCGCCTCTCCTTCCACGGACGGCGCTGCCCGCTGGGGCGACTACTCCTGGGCCACGCTCGACCCCAATGGCACGGACCTCTGGATGGCGACGGAATACGTTCCGCCCGGCTTCCAGAACCCGATCACGAACTTTGGCACCCGCATCTTCGATGTGGCTTAATCCTCGGATGGTTCGTCCCGGGAGGGCTGTGCCTGCGGCATGGCTCTCCCCTTGAAAACTCTCTGCCTTTTCTGAGAGTGGGCGACCTTGACCTGAGCGATATGGCGTATGTTGCTGGCCAGCATGCTCCATCCGAGCCAGCGTTGGAGTCCAGCCATGCCGGCGACTACCTGGACCCCAACTTCTTGCAAAGTGTGTTGTATGCTGGGGGAGCGCAACCCGCGATCTTTATGGTGCGCAATGACCCGCGTGTGCGGTTCAAAGAGGCTGAGGACTTGCTCTTCCGAGGCACCCTTCTGGCCTTCGAGCACCCGACTACGTGTCTGGGCGATCACGCGTCGGATGAGCGGGAGGACCTGCTGCGCTTGCTCGTCTCCGCTGGTGAGCCAGGTTCTCCCCTCGCCGGCGCAGTGCCGCCGCAACCTGCTCGGTCTGCTGTACCATCTCTTCAGCGGTCTGAATCGACTGCGGGTACCGCTCACGCTGCTACTCGACCTGCGCCTCCGTCTTGCGCCGGAGCAATCTCTGAACAACCAGAAACGGCTCGCATGCGCTGAGAAGGGCCTTGAAAGCCATCGCCGCCAGGTTGAAAAGGGCGGCGAAAACGGCCAAAAAGGGGGCCGATGTAGTTCTGGTATTCATTTATTGTAACCATTCCTGGCAAAGTATAACCATCTCTTGCATTTTTCCAACGGAATATGCTCGACTTCCGGTTTTAAGGTGCTGTGATAGAATAGGTCTACAGAGCACCTTTTCAATTGAATAGTGTTTGCAGGTTCCGCGATAAATCGGTCTCGCGGGTAAAAGCACTACCGTGTAAAGATACACGATGACTGTATCGAGTGCTCTAAGTATGCCTAATGCGGCATGCCGCAAAGGGAGTAGCGGGCTAGGTAGTTCACCCCGTACGGTTTCCCCGTACAAATCAAACAAAGACTCTGGCGTGCGCAATAAAACGCTCTAGTTTTTGGAACTATACATTGGCCGTTGTGGTCATAGACAACCTCCTGTCTGAACTTGCTGCTCATCTCGTTTTATGCCCTCTATTGTACACCCAAAACCGTGTGGGACAGTGTAAGCCTATCAACTTCCTCGCTTGCTCCAGAGAAAAGCACCATCGCTGGCTCGTAGTCCTACTATACTCCCATCGGGAGAAGCAAGATACACCACATCGTGATCCACTCTTAACAACTTAGAAGACGGGGCAACACTATGTTGCCAGAGCAGGTAAACATACTTATGCCGCGTCCACAGAGCGCTCACCACTCCATCCTGGTCTAGCATGTAGATGACTTTTTGAACAATCAACACCTGCACATGCTGGGGCGGGCTTGAGTTGCTGGAGTGAAGCTTTGTCCCGGGGAGGCTTTTCCGGGCTGGGAAGCTCCTGTCAAGGGCAATGTACTCACCAGCAGCAAGGAAAAAAGAGCGATACCCAGGATCGTGGAAAGAGGCCATCCACAGGCGTGTCCGCAACGAGAGACGTTGACCATGTACCCACCGGTTTACGGTTCGGCTGCGCTGCTTGTGTGGATCGAGGTCCGTGATCTCAAATTCAGCTTCAAAAGCTTCTTCATGGTCAAGTTCATGCAAGACCCACCCCCTTTGCAATCGTGCTTTCTAAAGCCTATGGGATGCTGTTGTGTGCTCTATCTGAATAATGACATCAAACCACTGTTTCAGCGATCCAGGAATGGAAAGATCCTCTCCGCCAAGACCATACAGGAGGAAAACATGCGGCCCGTTTGCCCAATCGGTCACCGGCCCCGGCTGCGTCTTACGTAGATCCAACATATAGATGGGTATGCCCACATTCCCCAACGTGTAGTTGTATGTATCCTCGCCTGCCGTGCCGGCTGTATCGGTTGTGACACGGATACCTTGATACGTGTTGAAGGTTCCCTGGTAGAGACTTGTAGCGATGGGCAGATAGCTCTGCTTGAACCACGTGCGCAGGAAACCACCTATGTTCTCTGTTCCCTTTGGAGCGTATCCTGTATAGTAGGATCGATTATTGGCAATATGAACGTCATGCGCCCACACGATCATCCTGGGATGACTTCCTGCCGCATGATCGTGAATCCAGGCCACGTTTTCTGCCATGAATGCATCACGCTGAATATATCGCGCTAAAGACTCATCCTGGGAGTTTTGATTGGCATACGTCGTAAATTGTACGATGATACGCGCGTTTTGCAGCGCGAGGGCAAACGAAGAGCGGTTTTCATATGCCTGCTGGTGAGCATGCAGGAGATCATGGACCTGCTGTGCCTGGTTCTGGTATTGCTGCTTCGTTTCCGCTGCCAACTGTGGATAGATGGTGTACCGGCCCGCGATGCCCCTGGCAGTAATGTCTGCGTACAGATTCTGGACGAGTGCAGCCTGCTGTGGATCAACCGCGTGTACATAGTTCTCTACCTCGTCAAAATCGCCCTGGCTGACCCCCTGACAATCCATACCCATGAAGTGAATTTTCGTGGTATGCGTAGCATCTGTGTTGTACGCCCGCATCCACTCTAGCATATCCCGGTATTCCTGCGTTTGCCATGAAAAAAACAGGCTCATGCGCATCACATCCTCAACGTTTCCCTGCCCTCCATTGATATACGCATCGATCAGGCTTGACGTTCCCCAGTTGTTCTCCATGATGAAGGTGTTGAAGCCCATCCTGCTGACCAGAAATTCCACGAGACGCGCCTTCATGGTAAAGAACTCGTGTGTCCCATGCGTCTCCTCGCCCAGGCCAACAATGCTGGCATTCCCCACAAGAGACTGCAGTGGCTGGAGATCCGCATCTGAGCCACCCGGCTCCACGGTCTTCAAGGGGATGGCGTTCTGTTGAATCCAGGTAGTCACCAGGCCTGCACTGGCGATACGCGTGTTCGCTGCTGGCGCTGCCTGGCTGCAGCCTATCAGGGCAAAGCTGACGCTCAGCAAGACGATGAGGTAACCGTGACATGAGCTCTGTTTGTATGTGCTCATAACAAGCTCCAACTTTGGCAGCATCTTTTTATTGTACATAACTTCGCTCGCTTCAGCAGGGCCTCATTACTATACACTATACCTCATTATTGTACTCACCGAGGGAACAAGGTTGTGGCAGACCATGCCCCAAAAATCGTCGTATGGTACGTCCTTCCCTCGAATGGACATATAACTGTTATGTCAACGTGTACTCACCTCATTGAAAGGAGGTCAATGTATGTCCGACGTAGTATTGTCTGCAAATACTCCCCTGCTGCAAGCCGATATTGTGCTTGAAGGCGGCGGTGTGCGTGGTATTGGTCATGTAGGTGCACTCAGCGTTCTGGAAGAAAAAGGGTATCACTGGGTCAATATCGCGGGTACCTCAGCAGGCGCTTGTGTTGCTGCCATGATGGCAGCGAACTATAGCGCCCTGGAAATGAACGACATCATGCGCAACGAAGTGAATTTTAATCTCTTTGCGCAAGATAGCGGACTTAATGGGTTTTTCCTGATGGAAGCCATTCACATGCTGAGACGAGGCGGCTTCCACACCGGGAACTACATCGAAACTTTCATCAGGGACAAACTAATGAAGGCAAAGCCAAAGCCCATATCCACCTTCAAAGACTTGATCATTCCTGGACGCGAGCATGAACCAAAAGATTCGATTTACCGCTATCGTCTCACAGTGATTGCCTCGGATATCAGCCAGGGGTTAATGCTGCGGCTGCCACAGGACATGCTCAAATTTAACCAGGACCCCGAGGAGCTTGATGTCGCCCTGGCGGTACACATGAGTGCTAGCATTCCATTTTTCTTCATGCCTCTAATGCAAAAGCGTCAAGATAGGCAAAACGATCTGGTCGTAGATGGAGGATTGCTCAGTAACTTCCCTGTGGGCATCTTTGATGTAGCAAACGAACCACAGCATCCAACTTTTGGTTTGCGCCTGGTAGATTCACTGCCTACCCCCGAACATCCCTGGCCGACCAATCCTACCAACAATGTCTTTCAAATCGGTCAGGCGCTTCTCAGCACCTTGTTGTCAGCGCACGATAGACTTTATATGGATGATCATACATTTGTCCGTACTATCGCTATTCCGGTTGAAGGTATTAGCGGCACCAGGTTCGACCTGAAGCCAGAGGAGGCAACAAAGCTATACCAGAATGGAAGTAAAGCTGCTGAGGATTTCCTTTCTACCTGGAATTTTGAGGCCTACAAGGCAGCCTATCGCGGAAATCTGCAACAAAAAGGGCGGCGCGAGCGACTACATGAAGAGATGAAAAGCAAAGCCTGCTAAATGCTTCCAATTATCGCTGCATAGAGATTAGCGTTATCTCTCAAGGCCAGAGAGATTTGCCATTTCGTAACGCTTTCCGTAACGTTTTTGAGACAGAGCTATGATAGAATAAGAGCCAGATAGACGCTGCCAACACTACCGAAGGCCTCATTCTAGGGTGGGTCTCAATAGTACCAGGAGCATCCAGAGGAGCAGAACGATGATCTTGCAGCAGCTGCCCATACTGAAGCATTTTACAGACTCCTTGCGCAAGCGTGGTGGACACGCGCATCGGCGAGGGCTTCTCCTGGCGCGGGCAGGATGGATTGTGCTTGCGCTGTTGCTGTTGGCGAACTTCGTGGCCAGCATTCCAGCCTACTACAAAATCTTACGCACGGTCTGTATCTCTTCGGTTCAAGTGCAATGTGCTTTCTGGCAACCCACACCAGGCAATGTAGAGGCCCTGCAGCGCCTTCATCTTTCGGTGGGAAGCTACGCCGCCTACTTTGTCACGCTGGATGCCGCCGTCTCGTTGCTGTTCTGGGTCGTCGGGATCCTGATTTTCTGGCGCAAGTCTAGTGAGTGGACGGGCCTGTTCGTCTCGCTGGTGCTTATCCTCTTTGGCTCGACAGGCATTTCGGACACGCTCTTAGGAACCTTCAACACGGCGCACACACTCAGCCTCATCCCGGCATTTCTCTTGCTGATCAACGTCTTGCAGTGGCCTGCGCTGGGTGCCTTTTTAGTGACGTTCCCCACGGGACGGTTTGTGCCACGCTGGTCATGGCTCATCATCCTGCTGTGGATAGTTCAGTTTGGCTTCTTCTGGCTGACCAATTTTGGGCTCTTCCCACCGGAACTCCTGCTGCTGTTGGTAGTCCCGCTGATCTGGGGGAGTACGCTGGGCATCCAGGTCTACCGTTATGTGCGGGTCTATGATGCTGTGCAACGCCAGCAAGTGAAGTGGTTCATCTTCGCCTGT
>Ga0209180_10001481_pt1 | contig 11648 bp, 10 predicted proteins | sample CZO8metaG_3_FD_188355 | JGI IMG/M metagenome (GOLD analysis project Ga0209180, IMG submission 188355) | Vadose zone soil microbial communities from the Eel River Critical Zone Observatory, Northern California, USA - CZOApr15con2H2.8 metaG... | ecosystem: Environmental > Terrestrial > Soil >...
GCCTTCTCGTTGATCAACCGAGTCGCAATCGTGCTGCCCGAGTCGTTGGGTGAAGTGTTTCAGTACCTTTCGGTTGACTACCACTTCGAGAACATCGCGCGTGGCGTCTTCGATACCCGCGACATCTTGTTCTACCTTTCGCTCACCGCGGTCGGACTGGTTCTCACCACCCGCGCGCTGGCCACGGCTCGACAGTGAGGCTCTCTATGAATCACGGCACCCGAAATGCCACCATCTTCATCGCCGCGGTGATCGCCAGCCTGGTGCTGCTCAACCTTCTCGGGCTACGCGCCTTCACCCGCTTCGACGTCACTCGCGAAAAGGTCTATACCCTCTCCAAGGGCTCGAGAGAGACAATGGCCTCATTGCAGGATCCGGTGACGGTCAAGGCCTACTTCAGCGAGAATCTGCCGCCACAGTACGCTGGAAACGCCCGCTACGTTCGAGACCTTCTGCAGGAGTACCGCGCGGCGTCGAAGGGCCAGCTCAGCTTCCAGTTCATCGATCCAATCGCGAAGGACCGCGACACCAAGAAGGAAATGAAGCGAGACATCTTCGGCCGGGCAGTGCACGAGCCGACCCAAATGGAAAGGGAACTCGCGCAGGAAGGCATTCAGCCACTGACGATCCAATCCTTTAAAGAAGACCAAGCGCAGACCGTGCTGGCGTACATGGGAATCGTGCTCGGGTACCAGGAGAAGAAAGAGGTCATTCCCGTCGTCCAGGACACGAGGAATCTTGAGTACGACATCACCGCGCTGATCCGAAAGATGACTCGTTCCAAGACCCCGGTGATCGGCGTGATCCAAGGCCATGATGAGCCAAAGCTCAATGAACGACTGCACCAGTTTGAAAATGCCCTGAGCGAGGTCTACCAAGTCCGTCCGCTCGATCTCTCAGGCAAGCAGAAGATCGAGGACGAGATCGACGCAATTATGGTGGTTGGCCCGGCCAGGCCGTTCAGGCCCGAGGAAATGAAGCTGGTCGACCAGTTCATTATGCAGGGCAAAAGCGCCGGCTTCTTCCTCGATGCCGCCCAAGTGGACCTCAAGACCTTCGAGCCCAAGCCGACCGAGCATGGCTTGGGTCCACTGCTGGCCAGCTACGGGATCACTCTGGAAGATAAGCTGGTCGCGGACGTGCAGTCCGCTCAAGTCGGAATCCAAGAGCGCCGCGGCTTCATGGTGGTCACGATGCCGACGAGATACCCGTTCGTTCCGATTTTGCAGCGGCTCGAGGGAGACAGTCCCGTGAGCAAGGGACTGAGCGGGATCACTTTTCCATTCACGATGCCCGTGTCGGCCTCTTCCGGAGAGGGCAAGCGCATCGCGGTTCTGGCGAAAAGCAGCTCGAAAAGCTGGCTTGAGTCCAAGCCCTTCAACCTCAACCCGCAGCGAGACTGGGGCTCGGAAAACATCACCTTCACCGGTCCCTACAATCTGATGGTGCAGGTGAGCGGAAAGATCCCAAGCCATTACGCTTCCGAGGCACAAGCCTCGAGCGCCGCCACCAGCTCCGGCGCCCCGCTGGTAGGGGAAAGCAAGTCGGAGGCACGGATCATCGTCGCCGGCAGCTCGTCGCTGTTCCTGGATGACTTCATGGGGCGATCGGCCAATCCCAAGCTTCTGTTGAACGTCGCCGATTGGCTTCTGCTCGATCCAGCGCTGCTTGCGATGCGTTCTCGAGGCATGTCAGAGCCACCGATCCAAGCCGACCTCAGCACCGCCACGCGTAACGCGGTGAAGTTCGGAAACATCCTCGGAGTTCCACTCCTGCTCGTTCTGTATGGAGTCGTGCGCTGGAGGATGCGAGAAGGACAACGCCGCGCGATCACCATCTAGGGAGAGCATCTTATGAAAAGGGCCACGATCATCGTCGTCGGAGTGTTTGTCCTACTCTTGGTGGTGTTTCTTGCCACTCGCGAGCGAGAGGTCAGCGTCGGCGTCCGAAAGCTGGAGCTGCCGCAGATTGAGAAGGACAAAGTAATTGCCCTAGAAATCTCGGGCGCCAAGTCGGCTAGCCTTAAAAAGGAGGGCGCTGGTTGGACGGTGGCGGATCCAGCAAAGCCAGAGCAAAAACACCCGGCCGATGAAGCGCAGGTGAATTCCGTGCTCGACGCGCTCAAAGAGCTCAAAGCGCAGGATCTGATTAGCGAGAAGGCGGAGCGGCAGGCGGAGTACGAGACGGACGAGACCAAGGGCCTGAAAGTCAAGATTATCAGCCAGGGCGCGCCTCCTCTCGACCTTGTGATCGGCAAATCTGCCAAGGCCGGTGGCGTTTATCTTCGCAAGGCTAGCGAGAACGCGACGTATGTGGCCCAGGGCCGCTTCCAATGGCTGGTCCGCAAAGATGCCAGTGGCTGGCGAAAGCGAGCGATCTTGAACCTCAAGCCGGACGAGATCAGCGAACTATCGGTGCACCCTAGAGGTGGTGACCCCTATGTGATCCAGGCGAAGACCGAGGGTGGCGGATGGATTCTCAAGGAAGGAACCCCGCTTCCGCCAGGCTTCCGCTTCGATAGCTCGGCGGCGCAGGGCAGCGTGCAGCAATTTGCCTCGATCCGCGCACAGGACTTTCTCGATGCTCCGGCCAGCGACGAGTCCCTTGGGCTTTCCGGCGATCACACCATCCTCGAAGCTCGGCTCAAGGACGGTAAGAAGCTCGTGCTGCATCTGGGGAACGAGTACGAAGGTAAGGACGTGCAGACCAAGGGAGCGGTCGCGGCGAGGATGGAAGGCGACCCGCAGGTGTACTTAGTGCCAAAGTACAGCGCGACCAATCTGAGCCGAAAGGCGTCGGAGCTGCGGGATCTCACGCTGTTGTCCTTCGATCCGCAAAAAGCGACCAAGGTCACCATCCAGTCACCCGGCAAGAAGACGGTCGTGCTCAAGGAGGGGGACAGCTGGAGAATAGTAGAGCCAAAGAAACTTCCGGCTGGGTTCGAATTCGATCCCGGTCAGGTCCAGAGCCACCTGCAAATGCTCAAGGCTCTTCGCGCCAGTCGCGTCGTGGAGACAGCGGCGAATCCGGCGCAGACCGGTTTGTCGCGGTCAACCACGATGGTGGACATTGCGGTGGAGGGTGGCGCCACCCAGTCTCTTCGCTTCGGCAAGGAGCTCAAAAGCGACAAGGGCAAAGAAGCGTACGTGAAGGGCTCCGCGGACAATCTCACCTATGCGATCTACGACGCTGTCCGCACTCGGTTCGAGACGGGCATCGAGCTATTCAAGAAGCAGCCTCCTCCGCCTCCGAGCACGGGAGGCGGAATGCGCGGCCTCGAAAACCTTCCGCCCGACGTGCGGCAGAAGATTGAGGCCCAGCTGCGCGCTCAGCAGCGTCCCTGAGACCTGCCTAACGTCCGCAGCCGCGTCGGCGGTTTCGGGATCGCGACAGCCACACCAGGATGAGTGCTGCTGACCCAAGCACTCCAAACGGAGTCTCACCGGGCGTGGATTGACAGCCGCCCCGATCGGGCTCGACAAATTCAAATCCACTGGCAAATATCCCAGCGGTTCCATCCGGGTTGGTGACCACGACATCGACGAGCCCCTCTGAATGGGGCGGCGTCCTGGCTGTGATCAGGTTGGAGTTCACCACCGTCACATTTGGGGAGGCAGCGCCACCAAAGCTGACCGTTGCGCCCGAGACGAAGCCGCTTCCGCGGATCATCACCGTTCGTCGTCGGAACCCGGAGCCGAATGGCGGATCGATCGATGAAAGCGGAAGCGCTCTGGTCGGAGCCAGCTTGCTCACCAGGACATCATCGCCGCCCGCGTTTGAAGTCTGCAGCGCGGCCAAGGTGGGGTAGTTCGTCGAGGCCGTAATCCCAGTTAGGTAGACATTTCCGGAAGGATCCAGAGCGATCGCGGTTCCCTGGTCGCCGCCCGAGCCGCCCAAGAAAGTGGAGTACAGAAATGCCATCCCAAGCGGATCGAGGGCGGTGACGAAAGCGTTGTAGGTAGCGGCCAGATTGGATTGGATCGCATTGACCGCTGGAAAGTCGGGAGATGACGTTAACCCGACGATGTGCGCATTTCCTGCGGAGTCGAGAGCGACAGCATTCGCCCAATCATCCCGGGACCCGCCGAACAAGGTTGAGTAGATCGCCGACCCTCCGTCGGGGGCGAGCTTAAAAGCGAAGGCGTCTCCATACCCGGCGTTGCCCTCCTGGACTGCGGCGGCCGTGGTCGGAAAAGCCACTGACAAGCTGTAGCCCACCACGACCGCGCTTCCTGATCTATCGAGCGCAATGCCCTGGGCCGAGTCCGGTCCTCCACCGCCGAAATAGGTCGAGTACACCAGGGCCGATCCCGCCGGGTTAAGCTTGCTGACGAAAACATCCGCACTACCCGCATTTCTGCTTTGCAGGGGAGCGACGACCGGGAAGTTGGTGGAGGTTGTATCGCCCGCGAGATAAGCGGCCCCGGAAGCGTCCACCGCAATTGCGTTCGCGTGATCCTCCCTGCTGCCGCCGAGATAAGTTGAATACACCAGCTGTGATCCAGAAGGAGCCAGCTTCGCTACGAAACCGTCGGTCCCTCCCCCACTCGAAGCCTGAAGTGGCGCCAGCGTTGGAAAGTTCGACGATCGTGTCTCTCCACAGACGTAGGCGTTCCCCGCTCCGTCCACCGAGATTCCAAAAGCGCTGTCCTGCCCACCGCCACCCAGGTAGGTCGAATAGACGAGTGCGCCGGTGGGGCTGAGCTTGGTAACGAATGCGTTCCTCCGGCCTCCGATTGAGTTCTGAACCGGATTCAGTGTGGGAAAGTCGCTGGATTCCGTGTCGCCTGCCACGTAGGCGTTTCCAGAAGCATCAACAGCGATTGCATTGCCGCTGTCTCTGCCAATGCCCCCGAGATAGGTCGTATAAACGATTGCCGTTCCCGCCGGGTTGAGCTTGGTCACGAAGGCATCGCTCAGCGAGCCGCTTGGCCTTTGCGTGCCGGCCACGATCGGAAAGTCCCCCGATGTGGTCACGCCGGTAATGTAAGCCGCACCGCTTGAATCGGCGGCGATTCCAAGCCCCTGGTCATCTCGGCGGCCACCGAGGTAGGTCGAAAACACCAAGACGGGGTCAATCGTCAACGCCTTTGCGCGGTCGTAATCGCCGAGCCGGAAGGCTACTTCCCTCTCACCCGTGATTACGTACTCACCCGCAATTTCACGCTGACGTCCGCGACTTAGCGATTGAAAGATGCGCGGCCGCGCCTGACGAACCTCCGCACCTCCAACAGCGACCACCAGGCTCCCATCCGAATCGAGCCGCAGTCCGCTCGTTCCTTCGAAAACCCATCGGATTGCTCGTGGGTCGGCTCCCGGGGCCACCTTGAGGTCGTACTCCAGTTGGCGCTGACTTCCGTAGAAGATCAGGTCGACTCCAGGTAGAGCTCGAATCGAAGCGACCTGCCGATAGATCGGAACGCCGGTTCTCCACGCCGAGGGATCGTCGCCAACGAAATAATTAACCTTTCCGGGCTGGAGGTCGCGACCCTCTAAGCGAGCCGGTTTCGCGCCAATCAAACGCATTCGAAAACTCTCACCCGAGACGAGAGCGAAAACGGGCCCCTCGGCCGTGAGAAACACGTTTGCGCCAGGCGTGCGAGCCAAAAACTGGGCTTCGCCCCACTGCCGCCCGCGGTAAGGCTCGAAAGCCAGCGGTAATTGCAGCGAGGTCAACGGCCGGGCAGCGGCGACAGCGCTGCTGATCACAAGAGCAATGCAGCCGAAAAATCGCAGTGCTGAGATGAGGAAACTACGTGTAATACCGGATCGATCTCGAGACATTGGTCAGCCCCCATGGGACGCGAGGTGGTTGATGCTCTCAGGCGATTCCGGCCGGATCGCCTAAAACGGATCTAATTGCATATGCCGCAATGGCGGCAAGTTGCTCGCTCAGTAGCATACCGGACAATCTGGTCAAACGCCGCGATGCGATCCTCTTTTCTCCCCGAACTCCGCGCCGCTCTGCGCAGTGTCGCCGATCCCGCGAAAGCTCCGCAGATGCAGGCCTACATGAAATCCAAGCAAAACTTCGCGAGGAGCGATACGCGGCGATCGAGCACGGGAGCGAAACGATATGCGGCGTTCCAGACCCCCGCGAGTGTACCAATGTACGAGGAGCTCGTGGTGACGGGGGCCTGGTGGGACTATGTCGACGTCATCGCCTCGCGGCGATTGGGCCCGCTGCTCAAGCGTTATCCAACCAGCATGCGGCGGAAGCCTGATCACCAGCGTTCCCTGATAACGAAGATCCAGTACTTAGCTCTCGCGATTCCGCCTTCTCACCGACAGCGTCTTAGTGACCCGCGCGATCGGAATACCCTCGAGATCGGTTACCGTGACTTCGAATACCGGGTTCACTTTACCCTCTCGCTCCACGCCATCCTTGATTCGCTCTAGCTGGTCGTCGCTGACCTCAAATCTCGCCCGGACTGCGCCCCGACCTGGCTTCAGAAAGTCAATCTGCGCCGACTTGTCCCAGACGATGTACGCCGGCCCCAGCCTCATCATCACCAACAACATGAAGAAGGGATCGCACATCGAATAGAGCGATCCGCCAAATTGAGTGCCAACATAGTTTCGCGTCCAGGGCCTCAGCGGCATCTCAACCTCAATAAAGCGCAGCGACGGATCGATGTTTCGCATGCGAATGCCCGCTCCTAAATAGGGCGGGTAGAACCGCATCGCCCAAAGCAGCCGGCGAGGTCCAAGCCACTCCGCCATCTGCTGCATGAATGTCATAGGGCCGAATAATGCAGTTCGGCACGAGACGCACTCCTCCTTCTTTTGCTTGACGGCCTCGCGAATCCCTGGGTAGAAGCGCGGCGCCTTCGGGTGCCCATGTCGGGCTAAGAGGGAAGCCGGTGAGAAGCCGGCGCGGTCCCGCCACTGTATTCGGGCGGCCTTAGGAGGGCCTAGAGACCTCGGTAGTCGCCACTTTGCTTGGAACAACCGCAAGGGAAGGCGGAGGTCTTGATCGGGGTTTGGCGTTCGCTGAACCCTGAGTCCCGAGAGCCAGGAAACCTGCCCAGGGTGCGGCAGCAGCTTGCCGCTTTGCCTTCTCTCTTCGAGCGAGAGAGCGGAAGGAAAAGATGAATACGTTCATTCGATGCGCGCCCCACGCCCGGTGGGGCGTGGTGGCGGTCTTTGCAGCAGCCCTCATCCTGGTCTCGCAAGTCGTTCACGCCGATCAATCTGGCGAGCTCGAGACAGTAGTCAGCGCGACACGCACGGAAACCCCGGCCAGTCACGTCGGTAGCTCCGTGACGGTGATCTCCGCCGAGGAACTGAGGGCAAACCAGTATGTGTGGATTTTCGAAGCCCTACGGCAGGTCCCCGGCGTGGACGTGGTGCGCAACGGAAGCTATGGCGCCGTGACCTCGGTGTTCATTCGAGGCACAAACTCCAATCACACATTGGCGCTGGTGGATGGAGTGGAGCTTGCCGATCCAAGCAGCCCGACGGGGGCCGTCGACTTCGGTGACTTTGCCCCCGACAACATCGCTCGGATCGAGGTGCTGCGTGGATCGGCCAGCAGCCTCTACGGATCCGACGCGATTGGTGGAGTGATCAACATCATCACGCGGGAAGGATCTGGACCTCCGCGCTTCAGCTTCGTCGGAGAAGGTGGCAGTTATCAGACGGTCCATGGATTGGTTTCCGCCTCCGGCGGGACCCCTTGGGTCAACTACTCAGTCAGCGCAAGCGGCCTTCGCAGCGATGGAATCTCCACAAGCCCATTGCAGACCCGGCCTTATCTGCGCTCAAACCTCAGCGCCCGTCTGAGCACATCCTTCCTGGAATCTTGGAAGCTCTCGCTGGTAACCCGTTATCTCAACTCGCGAACGAATATCGATGACTTAGACATAAATGGCCGCGCCGTTTATGACCCTAATTACATCTCGCGAGTCGACCAGGTCCTGATGCGCCCTGAGCTGCGCGGGGCTCTGCTCGAAGGTCGCTGGCTCCAAACCCTTGGTTTCTCGTGGGCTCATACCTCGCGCTCTGTCGATAACCTGCCCGACGTCGTTAACCCCGCGAGTTCCAAAAGTCGATTCCTCGGGATCAAGACCAAGCTGGATTGGCAGCACCAAGTGAAGCTCTTTCGCGGGAACGAAGCCCTGGTGCTGCTCGAAGCCAAAGAGGATACCGCCCAAACCTCCTTTTCGTTTACCGGGCTCGATTTCTCCTTTTCGAGCGCCTTCCCGCGGACCTCGGCTCGGACCTATGCAGTGACCGTTGAAGATCGCCAGCAACTGTTTGAGAGCCTCTACCTCACCGGATCGGCGCGCTGGGACCATCATGCCCTCTTTGGAGACGTGGTGACCCAAACGGTGGCCGTCGCGTACGAAATCGCGCCCACAGGCACTCGCCTTCACGCCACCGAAGGCAGCGGGTTTAAGGCGCCGAGCCTGTTCCAGCTCTACGGTCCGCAATCTGGAAACCGCGACCTTAGACCGGAACGCAGCCAGTCCTTCGATGCCGGCCTCGACCAAGCGCTCTTCGACGGGATTCTGACAGTAGGCAGCACGTTCTTCACTACCGATATCACTCAACTGATTGACTCTGACCCTGTCCCCCCCTTTAAGTCGCGCAATGTGAGCTCGGCTCGCATCACGGGCATAGAAAACTTCGCCGCGCTCTCCTATCGAGCATTTCACGCTCGAGCGGACTACACCTGGATGCATCCACTGAATCGAAGCACCGGCCGGGACTTGATCCGCCGGCCACGCCACAAAGTGGACGCGCAAGTCCGTCAATCCGTTGGAGGATTGAGCCTCGGCGCGCGGTTCACTTACGTGGGACCAAGGGACGACCTCGACTTTAGCTCGTTTCCCTCAATGCCAGTGTCGCTGGCATCTTATTCCCTGCTGGCCATCACAGCGGAGTATCAGCTCACCCGGAACATCGCGCTTTTCGGACGCGTCGAGAACGCCCTAAACGAGCGTTACGAGGAGGTGCTTAGCTTTCCAGTCCCCAGCCGTACTCTATTTCTGGGCGCCCGGGCCGACCTCTAAACGAGAGTTGTGCTAATTACGCGATGGCAATAAAGGAGTACCGATGCTGCCAATTCTGATGCTGCTGGCCTGCGTGGTTCTTCGTTTGGTCCCACACCCTCCGAACTTCGCCCCGGTTGGGGCGACGAGTGTCTTCGCGGGGCGAACGATGCGGCTAGGGACCGGAATGGTCCTGACTCTGGCCACGATGCTGATCAGCGACTTTGCCCTTGGAATGCTCAAGGGGATTCGCGCCTTCGATGTCGGTACTCCTTTCATTTACGCAGGATTCTTGGTCCAGCTTCTGCTCGGCCGATGGCTTCGAGCGGTGCGAGGCGGGGCAATCGCGGCGGCGGTTTTGGGCGCGGCTGGGTTCTTCGTCCTGTCCAACTTCGGCGTCTGGATCAAGGGATACTACGGGTTGACGCTGAATGGGCTAGCGGCTTGTTACGTGGCCGCGATTCCGTTCTTTGGCGGGACGCTGGTCGGCGACGTGGTCTGGACCGTCGTGCTGTCTGTCGCGTATCGGTGGATCGCCCGGCGCGTGGAATCGAAAAACCCGGAACTGATACCGGTGCCAACAGCTCAGATCGCCGCGGTCTGAGTCATGCGTCTGATGCGCCCTGATGCGCGCGGATCTTGAAGCGCATCGCGGTCCAAGTGTCGTCGACGGAGACCAGCGAAACCACACCCCAGCCCAACCGATGCATCGGATCCCATCCCGCATCGCGGGTAAGATCGGTCTCGATTTCAGAGCTTTGCTTGGGATACGCCACCCACAGTTCAAGCGCAGTAGACAGCTTGTCCGCGATGGCCTGCACGTGCTGGCCCAACTCTTGGCTGTTTCGCACGAAGAGAAGAACCAGGTCCGCGGGGTTGTCCAAAGTTAGCTGAACCGACGCCTTCTCCGGCATCGGGCCGAGAAGCGCATCCGGCGGCTTGGGACAGTTCAACACGGCGATCGCGCTTCCGGCTCGAACGCGGAGCTTCTCCGCCAACGACCGGGCGCTCGGCGTGGGCGCAGCCCGCCTCTTTGGTACCCTGCTTTTCACCGACAGTCGGGCACGCACTTGACGTTTTTTCGCTCGCTGAGTGCCCCCAGCCCTTGCTTTTCGCTTGCGCTTCATGTCAGTCCCCTCCGACGCAACTTTCTCGTAAACTCGCTGATCATTAACCCAGGTTCCCGGCTGAATTAACTACGTATGCGTACAGCGGATCGGGCCGATTGCAATGCGACCACCTATCGGCGAGAGTTTCGACTTTGAGATACTAAATCGAATGGGTGAAACACCGCCGCGCACCTCGCCGGCTGGCGAGGCGAGCACGAATGCTTCGCCGCCATCGCCGCCTCGTCTTCCGTTCAATCGTCCATCGCTGACCGGTAAGGAATTCGAGTACATCTGGCAGGCGCTATCCGCGGGACACATCTCCGGGGACGGAGCGTTCACCCGCAAATGCCGTGCCCTGCTCGAGACCGCGGTGGGCACCAAGGCAGCGTTGTTGACCACTTCGTGCACCCATGCGCTCGAGATGTCCGCCCTTCTTCTGGATATTCAGCCGGGGGACGAAGTGATCGTTCCATCGTTCACCTTCGTCTCCACTGCAAACGCCTTCGTGTTGCGGGGAGCGCGACCGATCTTCGCGGACGTTCGACCGGATACCCTCAATATCGATGAGAATCAACTCGAGAGCCTGATCTGCCCGCGGACCAAGGCGATCGTGGTCGTGCACTATGCGGGCGTCGGCTGCAACATGGACCGAGTGATGAAAATCGCCCGCGCCCGACGCATCCCGGTGGTGGAGGACAACGCTCACGGATTGTTCGGCAAATATCGCGGACAAAATCTGGGCACCTTTGGCGCGCTGGCCACTCAAAGCTTTCACGAGACCAAGAACATCACCTGCGGCGAGGGCGGCGCGTTGCTGGTCAATGACCCCGCTTACGTCGAACGGGCGGAGATCATTCGCGAGAAGGGCACCAACCGATCGCGCTTCTTCCGAGGGCAAGTCGACAAATACACCTGGATTGACATCGGCTCCAGCTATCTGATCTCGGATGTGCTCGCCGCCTTCCTTTACGCACAGCTCGAGGTCTGGCCGGAGATTCAGAAGCGGCGCAAGCAAATTTGGGAGTTCTACCATCGCGCTCTGGCGCCATGGGCAAGCCGTCATCAGGTCCGACAGCCGATCGTGCCGGACGACTGCGAGCAGTCCTACCACATGTACTACCTGCTCTTTCCCTCTCTCGAGGAACGGCAGAGGGTAATCGCGAAGCTCAAGGACACCGGGATAACCAGCGTCTTTCATTACCTGCCGCTGCATCTTTCCGAGATGGGGCAAAAATACGGAGGGAAGGTTGGGCAGTGCCCCGTGACCGAACAGGTCAGCGATCGGTTGCTGCGGCTTCCGTTCTATAATTCGATGAGCGAATCCGATCAGGCGCGGGTCGTGGACATCCTCACGAGGTAGCCGGCTCGATTCGCTACGCGGAAGCGATGGACCGTCCCGGGTGGAATGCACGCAGGTGGGTGGCGTTGACCGCTGGCCTCTTGTGCTACGCCTGTTTCTGGGGGTTGGGGCAGACCACTCCAGGTCTTTCGATCAGATTCGTCGCGCCCTTTACCAACAGCAATGCGGGCGAGCTGCAATTTT
>Ga0209180_10001482_pt1 | contig 11644 bp, 10 predicted proteins | sample CZO8metaG_3_FD_188355 | JGI IMG/M metagenome (GOLD analysis project Ga0209180, IMG submission 188355) | Vadose zone soil microbial communities from the Eel River Critical Zone Observatory, Northern California, USA - CZOApr15con2H2.8 metaG... | ecosystem: Environmental > Terrestrial > Soil >...
AGCGGGCCGGAGTCGGCGGGCGCCTAGAGGTACGGCAGGACGGTCTCCGAGAACAGTTCCGTCCCGTCCGGGCGCGGCGCGTCGGCGAAGTTCACCGTGAGCCTGGCGGCGCCCTGGCGGACGATCAGCTGGAGCGCGTCCGTGACCTGGGCCGGCGTTCCGGCCAGCCGGATGTCCGCCATCGGCCGCACGCAGGGATCGGCCTTGAGCCGCTCCACTTCGCGTTCCGTCCGAGCGATCAGGATTCCGACGCGCACGACCTGCACGATCTGGTCGTAGTCCCGGCCGACCTCGCGGCAGTGCGCTTTCAGGACTTCCTGCTTGTGGGCATGGATCGCGTGGTCGCGGAAGCCGTAGTTCCACCAGTCGGCGTGCTGCGCGACCACGCGCAGCAGATACTTCTCCCCGTGTCCGCCGACCATGACCGGCGGGATCGGCTCGGGCCGCGGCTCGCAGTGGGCCTTCACGATGCGATAATGCTGCCCTTCGTAGCTCGCCGGCGAGTCGCTCCACATGCGCCGGATCAACTCGATCGCCTCGGCGAGCTGGGCGATGCGCACGCGGGTCGGGGGACACGGCCACCCGTACGCGAGGTACTCCTCCTGGTTCCACCCGGCTCCGATGCCGAGGATCGTCCGGCCGCCCGAGAGCGCCTGCGCCGTGGCGACCATCTTGGCCGTGTGCGCCGGGTTCCGAAAGCTGTTGCACAGGACTTCGTGGCCCGCGAGCTTGTCCGGATAGCGGGCCAAGGCCCAGACCAGGAGCGTCCAGCCCTCGGCGACCTTGTGGCCGTTGTACTGGACGTGGTCGGGAAGCCAGAGCGAGTCGAACGGACCGACCGTCCGGTCGAAGTACGGGAAGGTCGCTTCCACCAGTCGCGACCAGACGTTGAGGCCGACCGGAACGGGCATCCTCAGAACCAGCTGGCCTTGTCGACCACGTTGCGGAGCGGCTCGCCGGCCAGGAAGCGCCGGCAGTTGTCGAGCAAGACTTGAAACCGCCGGTCGTCCAGAAAGGGCCCGTGACCGGCGGTATGCGGTGTAATGAGGACGCCGCGCATCGTCCACAGCGGATGGTCGGCCGGCAGCGGCTCCTGCTCGAAGACGTCGAGCCCGGCGCCGGCGATCTCGCCGGCCCGCAGCGCCGCGACCAGGTCGTCGAGCCGCGTCGTCATGCCGCGTCCGATGTTGATGAAGAACGCGGTGCGCTTCATCCGCTGGAAGCGCGTCCGGTTCATGAAGCCCTCGGTGGCCGGCGTGTGGGGCACCGTGAGGATCACGAAATCCGCGAGCGGCAGCAGCGCGTCGAGCGCGTCGGGCCCGTCGAGCTTGAGCACGCCCGGCGGCGCCTCGCGCCGGCGCGGGTCCACGCCGATCACGTGCATGCCAAACGCGGCGGCGAGGCGCGCGGCCTCCGCGCCGATTCCGCCCACGCCGACGATGAGCGCGGTGGCCTCCGGCAGGTGGATCACGCCGGTGTCGAGCGGCTCCCGGCGCCACTCGCGCCGGAGCTGCCGCGGAAGGTAGTGCTGGAACCCGCGCGCGAACGCCAGGACGAACGCCATGATGTGCGCGCCGATGTGGTCGTTATAGATTTCTCGAAAATTCGACACCACGACGGGATGAGCGATCAGCGCCGACGTGTAGTAGCCGGCGGGGGGCGCCGCCTGCGGTGCCTGGAGCCAGCGGAGCCGCCGCGCGTCGCGAAGCAGCGCGTCCGGCATCGTGCCAAACGCGGCGTCGCTCTCGCCCACGGCGCGGGCGGCGTCGGCCTCGGTCTCCGCGATCACGATGGCCAGCTCCGGCAGGGCCGCCGCGAGCCGGGAAGCCCAGGCGCGTGTGGTGGGCGTCTGCGGCGGTAGCATCAGAAGCGTCGTCGGCATCCAGTTTCCCCGTTACGCGTCGAAGCGTCTGCACGACTCGCGAGCCACCGATTCGCTCGCGTGGTCACTCGACGTACAACTGCCCAACCGAGTGGGTTCCGTCCGCCGCACGCCGCAGGACGACGAACTCGCCCATGCGAATGTTGAGCCCGGTCAGATCGGTGACGACACTCCCGTGGGTGACCAGCACCAGGGGTGGTCCGCCGCGGTGCGCTTCGATCGCTTCCCTGATCTCGGCCAACTGGCGCTGGCGACGCTCTTCGTCGCTGAGCGCACCCTGTAGCGGTTCCCAGGACTGCACCTTCCCGAACGCCAGGCGGGCGGTGTCGAGGCACCGGCAGCGCGGGCTGGACAATACCACACCGACAGCGATGCCGTTCTGCCGAAACTCCTCGCCGACGCGCCTGGCTTGAGCCCGACCGCTCGCATCCAGGTTGCGCTGCGTCGAACAGTCGTCGAGCCTGGCGCTCGGTGGATCGAAGGTACCGGGGGCGTAGCTATGACGCAGCACCACGACGCTGCCGGGCGTACGCAGAGCTTCCCAGATCGACTCCGTCGTCGCGGTCGCGGTTGATATCGCTGAGGCGCACAGGACGGTCGCCGTCAACCATCGTAGGGGAGCCATTACGTTGTCTCCAGCGGCCCCGCCCTCACGCGAGGGCGGGCAGGACTTCGCGTGTGAGCAGATCCAGTGAGCTCATGGCGGCGTCGCGCGGGATCCCCGGCGCAGAGACCCGGCAGACGAGGTGCCCGAGGGCCAGTTCTTTTCGAAAGCGCTGGAGCTGTCGGATGCAGCTCGCCGGATCGCCCAGGATGATCCGGTCCTCGGCCAACCGCTCGATGGTCAGGGTCCCGGCCGGTCGCTTCACGACGGGCGCCACCTCGCCGGCATCGGGGTCGCGCCCCGCGTCCGTCCGTGCCTCCCGGTACAGACGCACGCAGGCCGCCACCTCGTCCAGCTTGGCTGACGGTCCGCCCAGCCACGCCTCACCCAAGCGCCCGGCGCGCCGGATGGCCGGCTCGACCCAGCCCCCGAACCAGATCGGTGGCCGGGGACGCTGCACCGGACGTGGGCTCACGGTGGCGCTCGTCACACGATAGTGCCGGCCAGCGTGAGTGACCTTGTCCTCGGACCAGAGCCGTTGGATCAAGGGCACGGCCTCGTCCCTCGGAGACCCGAGACGAACCTTGCGCGTCCGGCCGGCGATGGCGGCCAACCCGATGAGCGGCGTCGGATAGAGGGCGCGGTTATTGTGGTGCTCCCCGAGCCACACCGAGTCGAACCCGGCCGCCTCGGCTTGCTCGCACTCGCGGATGGTCGCCGCGAAATCATCGCCTGCCTGGAGCGGGCTCAAGCCAAACTTCATGTCAGACCTCCCGCGGCCGCCGTGCCGGGATGGCGGCCGATGCTGACGTTCTGGCAATCCCAGACGACCGTCGCCGGCCGCACAGGGGGTTCGGCGCACCACCGATGCCCACTATCGTCCGCCATTGCACCATATCTTGCCCGTTGCGCTGCGGCATCGGATGTGCACCCGGCATGTCCGGGCGTGGCGCGCGAGCGAGTCGTAGCCCACTCCCGGGGCTCGAACAAGGGAGGAACTATGGTGAAGCGCTGCTCACAGATCGCTCTGGTGCTGCTGATCTCGGCGCCGATCCTGGTCGGTTGCGCAAAGTCGCCCTCGACCACGTCGGATGCCTCGTCGCCAATGGCGGGCGGGTCTATGGCCGGATCCGCGGATGGCGGTCGTGGTGTCGGGTCCGCGGCCGGAGGCCCTGCCGGCTCTTCCGCGCAAGGCAATCCCAACCGACCCAACCCGAAGGAATTCGCGACGATGGCGCTACTCAAGGATGTCCGCTTCGATTTCGACCGGTACGAGATCCGGGCGGAAGACAGCGAAGTCCTTGACGCGAACGCGGAGTCGCTGAAGACCAATCCCAAGCTGCTGGTGCTCATCGAGGGACACGCCGACCAGCGCGGGACGTCCGAGTACAATCTGGCGCTCGCCGACCGGCGCGCGAAGGCGTCGATGAACTATCTCGTCTCTCGAGGTGTCCGGTCGAACCGGATCACGATCGTCAGCTACGGCAAGGAGCGGCCCGTGTGCGCCGAGCCGAGCGAAGACTGCTGGAGCCTGAACCGCCGTGCACACTTCCTGGTGAAGGGACAGTAGCTCCGTCGCTTCCCGAGGAGGAGGAGGTTCGCTCCTCCTCCTCGGCGTCGTCCCCGCCCCCGAACGCCTCAGAGCTTCCGCCCCTTGATCAGCTTGATGATCGACTCCATGGTGAGGCGGTCGTCGTCGAAGCCGCCGTGGGTCGTGCTGGCGGTGGCGGCGCCCGGCGCGGTCCACGCCTTGACGTTCGGCAGCCCGAGCGACGCGACCTCGGCGCCGAAGTACTTCTCCATGCCGAGGATCGGAGCGCGTCTGCCACCCTCGAACGACTCCGACACGAGGTAGAGGAGCGAGCGGCTGTAGCCGAGGATCGGCCGGCAGGTCGAATCCTGCTCCTCGGCGGCGTCGGCGAGAAAAAAGGAGCGGAACTCCCTCACCGTCTTGTCCTTGAGCCGAGGCAGCAGCGTACGCTCGAAGAGGTCGACGGTCGCCGCGGCCGCCATGAAGTTGACGCTGTCGAACTTCCAGCCGAGCCGGGCCAGGCGGTCGACCACGTGGCACTGGACGATCGCGCCCGCGGAGTGACCGATCAGGTGCAGGCGCACCGGCGCCTTCGTGAACCACGGCGACTTCATGCCGCTCTCGTAGAGGACGAGGCCACCGCTCTCTCTGTACCTCGAGATGCCGTCGGCGTTCTGCTTCATCTCGCCCCAGATGAGCGACCCCGCCGGCGCCAGCAGCCGTTCCAGCCGCTGATTCCAGAAGCGCCGGAGCTGGTCGACCAGCCCGCCCGTTGGTCTGGGCAGGCCCGTCACGAGATCCGCCAGCCGGTTCCTCAGGGTCGACCAGAGATCGGTCTCCCACATGAGAAAGATCGGGAAAATCCTCGACTCGTACAGCGCGGGGATCCAGCGCGACGCCGTCTCGGCCGCCGACTCCTCGCCGGTGAGGCCGCCGTGAGCGTAGATGGCCACGTCGGTCGGCTCGGCGGCTTTGAGGCTCCACTTCTTGCGCGCCTCGCCGATGTGGAAATCTACCAGCGCCTCGACGTCGGTCCGCTGCGTACGGAACACCCCGCTCCCCGACAAGCGACCGTTGTTCTCCATGTCGATGACGAACGGCGAGAGCTCGCGGTCACGGAGGGTACTGTCCGACGCGATCTGGACCTTGCCCCGGGCCATGCGCAGCGACGGAGACCGGGCGATCTCGACGTGCTGCTCGGTGGCGACCCCGAGCTGCGTCACCCAGCAGTCCATGGCGTTGTCGCTCCAGTCCTGGTACGTGAGGATCGCGAGCCCCCCGGTCCCCCACCCCAGGCCCCACGAGTTCTGGATGATGAACCCCGCGGGCGTGTAGCCCACGATGACGAACGCGTGCCCGCCGTCGTCAGGCAGGACCTCCGCCGGCGGGATCGTCCAGTACGCCTTGCCCTTCCTGACGCCCCTTCCCTTGAGCCAGCCCGCGTGGCAAACGACGCTCGCGTAGAGCACGCCGACGTCGTGCAGGGCCACGTGCATGTCCGTCACTGACCGCGTGTCGACGCGGTAATAGGCGCCGAGCGGGCGCCGCGCGGCGTCCAGCCACCAGTCGTCCGCCGGCTTCGCGGCCGGCCGCGGCATTTCCGGGCGGCGCCACAGATCCAAGCGGCAAACGCCGTGCTTGTACCACCCCTTCATGGCGCCGCGCAGGCTCGAGCCGGAGTCCTCGGCAGCGCCCGGGAACTCGTCGTAGCGGCGGGCCATCGAGTACAGCATGAACGGCGACATCGGCGGCGCGGCCGGATCGCGATGCTTCCGGAGCAGGAAGTTGACGACACTCGCGAGGGCGAAGCCCGTGCACGCGTTGGTGCGCTCCTGGTTGAGCACGGGCAGCTTGAGCTGGGGCGCCATTTCAGGCGGAGGCGGCGCGTGGAGCACCGGGATGTACGGCCGGTCGCGCAAGTCCAGACGATCGGGAACGATGTTGCGCTTGGGATTGAACTCCACGAGCCGTGGTGACCTCGTCGCCCTTGGCATAGTGCCTCCCTACTCCACGCGTGCCACCTCGAAGTGCATGCCGTCGCCCGGGCTCCTCGCGTGCGGCGCCCGTCAGGCTCCGCAACGGCCTACAACGTAAACGGTCGTTGCCTCTCGAACGCCCGGCTGGGCGCGCCGACGGCAAAGAACTTCGGCGTCTGGTCGGGTGGCATGCTCTTGACGATCGCGCTGTGGAACGTGCGGTAGCTCCCCGTGAAGTGCCCTTCCTTCCACACGCGCAGGAGATTCGCGGTGAACAGGCCGTTGAAGTCGCCGTCCTGGGAGAGCTGGTTGTCCTGGCATCCGGAGATGAGGATGACCGAGGCCCGCACGGCGGCTCGCGGGTCGCCCTTGATGGAGTCCTGCTGCTCGTCGTACATCGCCCGGTGAGCCCGGTACGTGCGCAGCGCGACCTCCCGGGGCATGTTGCGGTAACGCGCCCGATCGGTGCCCGCCGCTCCGGCCGTGACCACGCCCCCCGCGGCTCCCCGCGCGGCATAGAACATCGTCTTGGTGACGGTGCCGCTGTGGCAGCTGTCGGACGATACGAGCACGCGCACGCCCGGCTTGAACTGACCGAGCGCCTGGTGGATCTCGTCGTCGATGAGCTCGCCGTTGTAGAGGCACCAGGTCTCGTCTTGTGTGTCGGGCTCGTCATGGTTGCGGTCGGGCACTTGCCCCCCGTGGCCGGAGTACGTGAGCAGGAAGATGTCGCCGGATCTCAGCGCGCTGGCCGCCCTGGCGATGCCCCCCAGCACCGCCCGACGCGTGGCGCGTCGGGTCAGCAAGCGCTGCACCTTGAACTTCCTGGAGCGCGCGATGTCTGCCATGTCGCGGGCGTCGGCCTCGCACGCGTTGAGTTTTCCGCTCCAGCCCTCGTAGTGCCTGGGATCGACCGCGTTCAACCCGATCGTGAGCGCCAGTCCCTTGGCCATGTCGCTTCCCTCCTGTCGAACGATCGCGCCATGTGGCGCGACATCCGCCCCATGCCCGAGAACGCCCTGCCCGAGCATCGGACAAGAGATCGGACTGCTGGATTGTCCAACCGAGAGGGGTCGATTCGCCGCGGAAAGTTCTGGGGGGGGGAGCCCGAAGAATCGCCGGGCTATCTTCCGTGTATGACCGCCGCGCTGAACCGTGGAGGCGCGACGTTCGTGTAGACGACCGTGCCGTCGCGCTCGACGATCTGCTGAATGCCGCTCCCCTGTAGCTCCCACGCGATCGGCGCGCCGTAGAGGCGCAGCACCCGCGTCACGTACTCCCGGGTCTCGGGATATGGCGGGATACCGCGGAACGCCACCACCGGCTTCTCGCCGGCGTTGTACGCCGCGATGGCGAGCGGCAGATCGTAGCGGAACCGCTCCATGAGGCCGCGCAGATGGCGGGCGCCCGCGTGGATGTTCTCGCGCGGGTCGAAGGAGTCCCGCACGCCGAGGATCGCGGCGGTCTCCGGCATCAGCTGCATGAGCCCACGCGCGCCCGTTCGGGACACGGCTCGATGGTCGAATCCCGATTCCACCCGGATCACCGCCCAGATGAGGCGCTCCGGCACCGCATATCGGGCCGCCGCCTCTGCGATCTCCTGGGCGTAGACCCCGTGATCGGCCGACGCCGGCCGCTGCGAGCTACGTGCCGGGGCCGGAGTGAACACCGCCCGCTGGTGGGAGGGATTCGGCTGGATGTTCGTGAAATAGATGGTCCCGTCCGAGGCAGTCCGCTTGTACACTTCCGCCCCGACAGGCGTCGCAGCCATCACAACGGCCGTGGCCGCCAGGAGGATCAGGAACCGAGGACCGAAGCCTTCCATGGCAGAACTCTAGGGCAAATCTGGTACCGGAATGGGATTCCAGAAATATCAATACGTTGCGCGGCCCTGGACAGAGGTGAGCCTGGTAGGTCTCTGGCCGGAGGGGATCATTCTCTAACCAGCCGCAGCCGATTGACCCCCGGCCGCAGATTGACTACGGTGGTGCCGCCACGCAACCGCATTCGAGAGGAGCCGAGTGATGGCCGACTGGACGCCGCCCACGCAAGATCGCGTCGAAGGGTACTTCAAGGAGCTCAACAACTGGGGCCGCTGGGGCCACGACGACCAGCGCGGCACCGCGAACCTCATCACGGCCGCAAAGCGTGCCCAGGCAACATCGCTCGTGCGCACCGGCCGCACCGTCTCGCTGGCACGCGACATCGGCCCCCAGCCAGCGATCATGTACAACGTCAGCTTCCCCTCGAACCGGGAACGCGCTGACGTCGTGCTCGACCGTTTTGACCTCGTCTACCATGGGTTCACGATCACCCACATCGACGCGCTCTGTCACGTCGCCTGGGACGGCGAGCTGTTCAACGGCCGCCCGTTCAGAGACAGCCTCACCGCGGCCGGCGCCACCTGGTGCGCGATCGACGCCTACTTCGACGGCCTGACGACCAGAGGCGTGCTCCTCGACGTGGCGGCCGGGCGCAAGGAAGGTTACGTGACCGTCGGCCAGCCGGTCACGCCGAAAGAGCTCGACGCGGTGGCCGCTCGGGCGGGCGTGAAGGTCGAGCCCGGCGACGTCGTGGTGGTGCGCAACGGCGACGAGGCGTTCCGGAAGGCGCACCCCGACTGGGTGCCGCGCGTATCGCCCCACCCCGGAATGCACCTGTCGTGTCTCGAGTGGTTCCGGGAGAAGGACATCGCCGCGATCTCATGGGACATGATGGACGAGCGTCCCACCAGCTATCCGGGGTTCGCCATGAGCACCCACCTGGCGATTCCGTTCCTGGGGCTTGTGCTCGTGGACAACACGAACCCGGAGCGGCTGGCCAGAGCGTGCGCGGAAGAGGGACGTTACGAGTTCCTCTTCACGGCGACGCCGATCCGGTTGATGGGCTCAACCGGCGCGCCGGCGCACCCGCTCGCGATGTTCTGAGACCCCGCAGAGCCAGGATCGGGCTGGGCGTCAGACCACCCGCGCGCCGGGCCCACGCACCAACGCGCCGGGCATGCGGCCGGTCGCGTCGCCGTTTTCCAGCGTCACCTGGCCGTTGACCACGACGGCGGCGATCCCTTCCGCCTTCTGCACGAGACGGCGGGCGCCGCCGGGCAGATCGGTCTCCACGCTCGGCATCGCGGGTCGCACACGGACCTCGTCGAAGAGCACGAGATCCGCCCTGTAACCGGTGCGCAGCAAGCCCCGATCGTTGAGCTCCCACGCCGAGGCGTTGTCGAAGGTGAGCTTTCGCACCGCCTCTTCCAGGGTGAACGCCTGCTTTGCGCGCACCCAGTAACTCAGCATATGAGTCTGCAGCGAGGAGCCCATCTCCTGGCAGACGTGCGCGCCCGAATCGGAGAACGTCGCCAGGGTCCGCGGGTGCTTCAGCATGCCGAGCACGTGGTCCGGCTGCTCGTTGACCAGCGGCTGCACGAACACCTGATTGTCGTTCTCCAGCACCAGATCGATCATCACCTCGACCGGGTGCTTGCCGCGCTGGGCTGACAGTTGCGCCACGGTCGGATCGTCCCAGTCGACGCTCTTCATGGCGTAGAGGTTGTCGTAATCCGGTTTTCGCGGATCGGTGGTGGCGGCGCCACCGCCCTGGAACACGTTGCCGCGAGGCTTCATGTCGGCCTCCGCCGCGACCAGCTGCCGGCGCGTCGCCGGATCGGCGAGGCGTTGCTTCTGCTCGTCCAGCGGCAAGTGGCGCAGCGCTCGCCACACCGGCAACACGTCGAACGGCAGATAGGACTTGAGCGAGAAGATGGCGTTGATCGAGCGGGTGGTGGTCTGCCCCCACATCCGCGCGCCGGCGGCCGCACAATCATCCAGGTACTCGAGCTGATAGGTCCAGGGATTTGGCTTGTCTCCCTGGCGGCTCGAAATGGTGCCGAACATCACCGGCCGCCCGGTCTCCACTGCCACCTGCTTCAGCCGGGCGAGGAAGCGGCGCTGCGCCTCGCCCCCCGAGGTGTCCGGCCCGACCTGGAAGATGCCGGCGTTCAGCTCCGCCATCGCGCCGACCAGGCGATCGACTTCCGACCAGTCGGCGATCCGGCTGGCCACCGGCGTGTTGTCCGGCGTGACGTGCGTCGTCGCGCGCGAGCTCGAGAAGCCCATGGCGCCGGCGCGGATCGCCTCCTTCACCGCCTCGGCCATCCGGGCGAGATCATCCTCGGTCGCCTTCTCGCTCAATGCGCGCCGGCCCATGACGTACATGCGCAGGGCCGAATGGCCGATGTAGGCGCCGTAGTTGATCGCCTTGGGCAAGCGATCGACGGTCGCCAGGTACTCCGGGAAGGTTTCCCAGGTCCAGTCGATTCCCGCCAGCATCGCTTCGGTGGGAATGTCCTCGACCGCGGTCAGGCAGCGGGCGAACCACTCGCGCTCCTCCGGCTTGCACGGCGCCAATGCGAACCCGCAATTGCCCATGATCACGGTGGTGACGCCGTGCCAGCAGGAGCAGCTCCCGATCCGGTCCCACGCCACCTGAGCGTCCATATGGGTGTGGCCGTCGATGAAGCCCGGCGCGACGATCTGGCCGTCGGCGTCGAGCGTGCGCTCCGCCACCGCTCGGATGCGCCCGATCTCGACGATCCGGCCGTCCTTGATTCCGACGTCACCCCGATAGCGCGCGGCGCCCGAGCCGTCGACGATCGTTCCGTTGCGGATCAACAAATCTAGACTCATGGCGTCTCTCCTCTGAAGCGTTCGCTCCATAGTACGCCAGCGCTTCCCCGCGGGCGATTTGACTCTGCGTCGCCGGCGGCTTACTTTGCGAACCGGGACAGAATCGTACCGAACACGGAGAACGTGGCATGCGTACCTACTACGACATCGATCTGACGGGCCGCTCGATCACCAGGCGAGAGCTGCAGGGCGAGGAGATCGTCCGGGCCGGTCGCTATCTGATCGCCAAGACGCTGCTCGAGCTGGGCGCGGCCACCGTCGACCCGCTCTCGCCCGCCAACCCGCTCATCTTCTCCGCCGGCCCCTTCGCCGGCACGAGCTTCTCCAACGCCAACCGCACGAGCGTGGGCTGCAAGAGCCCCCTCACGGGCGGCATCAAGGAAGCCAACGGCGGCGGAAGCTTCAGCTACGGCCTGGGCCAGCTGAAAGTCGCCGGGTTCACGCTGCACGGGGCCTCGCCGGACTGGGTCGTCCTCCACTTCAAGAAGGACGGCACCATCGACTTCGACGACGCCGCGCCGTACCTGGGCAAGGGCAACTTCGAGGCCCAGGAGATGCTGCACCGGAAGTACGGCAAGAAGGTCACCATCGCGTTGTGCGGTCCCGTGGGCGAATACCAGGGCCTGCTCGCCGGCATCGCCTTCAGCGACAAGGACGGCCGGCCGGCGCGTCTGTCGGCGCGGGGCGGCGTGGGCGCAGTGATGGGCTCGAAGAAGGTCAAGGCCATCGTGGTCGACCTCGACAAGATCCCGCCTTTCACGGACGCCAAAAAGGTCAACGCGGCCATCAAGGACTACGCCAAGATGCTGCTGGCCGACTCCATGGTCACCAACTTCTACCAGAAGATCGGCACCATGGGCATGGCCGACCTCCAGAACGCGCTGGGGGGCCTGCCCGTGCGCAACTTCAGCGCCGGCCAGCAGGTCGACGTCGCCAGCGGCGAGAAGTTCAAGATGGGCGGCGACCACA
>Ga0209180_10001483_pt1 | contig 11643 bp, 11 predicted proteins | sample CZO8metaG_3_FD_188355 | JGI IMG/M metagenome (GOLD analysis project Ga0209180, IMG submission 188355) | Vadose zone soil microbial communities from the Eel River Critical Zone Observatory, Northern California, USA - CZOApr15con2H2.8 metaG... | ecosystem: Environmental > Terrestrial > Soil >...
GAAACTATCGACTATCAGGCACGGGAGATAGCCCATAACGTTTTTGAGCTCCATTGGAAAGAGACTCATAAAGGCGATACGGTCACGCATGTTCAGGATTTCAATCGTCAGCAGGTCCTGACGAACATCACGAACATTAATCGCGTTCCGATTCCTGCGGGCTTCGACCAGTTCGATCTGGACAGCCAGATGAACAACAAGTCACTCTTCCCAGGGGGGAGCCCAGTCGCAGCAGATCAGTTCCCGTTCTTCGCGTTGTGCGGGACGATGTCCCAGAGCCTCGAGACCGACAGAATTTGGGAAGAACACCTACACTTCCTCGTCTACCGAGGTTAAGACGCGAACAGCCCAGGGATGAATATCTGGGCGGCTCAGATCGAGGCACCACGCTGCGCCGGGCGACGGTATCGGCCGCGCTGTCCATGCAGTCCGTGGTCAACGGCGCTCTGGCTGGAGCCCAGTGGCTGCAGACGTTCCGCGGCTCCGAGCGCGCGTTCGCTATGGGCGCCGACTGAAGGGTGCGCGTCCACGGGGACCAGCCCCTTCGCCGCTAACCTAAGGCCATGGCTCAACACCCCTTCTGGAACAGCGTCTACGAGGGATCGCCGCCCTGGGACATCGGCCGGCCGCAGCCCGACTTCGTGAGGCTGGCCGATGCTGGCAAGTTCCACGGACACATGCTGGACGTCGGCTGCGGAACCGGCGAGCACGTGATGCTGGCGGCGAGCCACGGTGCGGAGGCAATGGGAGTGGACGTGGCAGAGCTGGCCATCGAGCGAGCGCGGGCCAAGGCGCAGCAGCGGGGCATCAGCGCGATGTTCGAGGTGGGGGATGTGCTGCACCTCGACCGGTTGAGGCGGCAGTTCGACGTCATCACCGACAGTGGTGTGTTCCATGTCTTCGACGACGAGGAGCGCCCGGTTTATGTCAACAGCCTGAGGTCGGCCCTTCGGCCCGGGGGCATGTACTACCTGATGTGTTTCAGCGACCGCCAGCCCGGGGACTGGGGCCCGCGTCGGGTGTCGCAGGCCGAGCTGCGCGCTGCCTTCGTGGACGGTTGGTCGATCAGGTCGATAGACCCCGCGATGTTCGCCGTCACGATCGACGACAACGGCGCCCACGCCTGGCTCGCAACGATCGAACGCCTCTGATCAATTCCGCTCGGCCTCTTGTTATAGGACGTTCGGCTCCAAAATCCCATCATCGGAAACGGCAAGGGCGGTCGCCAGCGGGTACGCCGTCGAAACCGGCCTGCGCCGCACATCTCGCGGTTCATTGGCGCTTCTCGTTGGTGCCTGCTGCGGGGCCTGCGAAGGATCGCCACGTCGGTCGGGGCATCGCCCAGTCGTACGGAGCCGGCGAACGGGCCTATGCTCGCGTCGCCACGGGCATGACAGCATCACGAAACCCGAGCTTCTTTGGCCGGATATCGTCGTCGCCTGTCAGCGGGTGACCGCAGTCGTCGCAGTAGAGCCTGCTCGATACCACGTGCCCTGAGTCACCGTGCGTCAGAGAGCTGGAGTCCTTTCCCTTCGTCCACTTCCGCCCCCAGGTTCGCAGCGCCACAACTACCAGGGCGAGCTCTCGCCCCTTGGCGGTCAGAAGGTACTCGTAGCGCGCGGGGTGGGCCTGATACGCCCGTCGTTCGAGGATGCCATCTTCGACCAGACCCTTAAGGCGCGCCGAGAGGATGTTGTCGGCGATCCCTGCTTGCTTGAAGTCGTCGAAGCGACGAGCCCCGAGGAGCGCGTCCCGGACGATCAGAAGCGTCCACCATTCGCCGACGACGTCGAGGGTACGGGCGACCGGACACGGCATCTCGGCGAAGCTCACTTTTTGCATTTGATCTCAGCTTAGAGGACAGACTTGCATAATGCAAGCCACAGTGCTAAGGTCTCACTTGCAACATGCAAGTTACCGGAACACACTGTTTGGAGGTTTGAGATGAACACGCAGATCATCATGCTGGTACAAGGCTTGGACGGAGGAGCCGCGATGGCCTTGGCGATTTTAGTGACCGCCACCTTCGCACGGTCGGCCGTATCCGCGCCACGCAACCAGAACCAACGTCTGGTGATCGGAATGGCAATTGCGATCGCGGCGTGGTTTGGTATCAGCTCGGGGATGGCCGCCGCTGGCGACTTCAGCGCCGCCAACGGCGCATTCGCGCTCCCACTATTGGCTCTCTCGCTTCTCGTCCCGTTAGCGATTGGCGTGGCCGTGATACTACTGGTCGCTCCGATCCGCCAACTGGTCTCGCAGCGCGCCGTTCAACCGGCAGTGATCGCGCTCCACTCGTTTCGGGCCATCGAAGGCTCCGCCTTCCTTTTGATGGCTGCCCTGGGTGTGTTGCCGGCCATCTTTGCCATCCCTGCCGGAGCAGGCGATGTAATTGTTGGGCTGGCCGCATTCTCAGTTAGCCGGTGGCTGCGCGCAGGACGCTGGGGCAGAGTCGTGGTCTGGAACCTGTTCGGCGTCCTGGACCTATTGAACGCGGCAGTTTTGGGAATTCTCACTTCGCCCGGGCAACTCAACCTGTTCCATGCGACTCCGACCTCCGCGTGGCTGTTGGTAGAGCCACTGGTCGTGATACCGACCTTCGTCGTTCCGTTCTATTTGTTGCTCCACTTCGTCTCGTTGCGCTATCTGGCCAACGTTCGCAACCAAGCGCATGTTGCGCCGGCGGCGCAGATGGAGATGACTGCATGAGCACGGAAAAGCGGGTGAACCCGTGGCCGGTTGTGCTCGTAACCGCGCTGGGCTTCTTCATGATCATGCTGGACACCACGATCGTCTACGTGGCCACGCCGAGCATCCTGTCGAGCCTGCACACCTCGCTCGACCAGGTCCTCTGGGTGTTCAACGGATACCTACTGACATACGCGGTGCTGCTGATCACCGCCGGCCGGCTGGGAGACATTTTCGGTCCCCGTCAGCTATTTGCCGCCGGCCTCATCGTCTTCACCGCGGCCTCCGCGCTGTGCGGGCTCTCACAAGACGCTGCCCAGCTGATCGCCGCTCGCGTCGTCCAGGGCATCGGCGGCGCATTGATCGCCCCGCAGACCCTGACCGTGCTGATGGCGATCTTTCCGCCGGCACGGCGGGGCGCCGCCTTTGGGATCACAGGCGCGGTGATCGGCGTCTCCACTCTCGCCGGCCCAACCCTCGGTGGCCTAATCGTGACCTACTGGGATTGGCGCTGGATCTTTTTCTTGAACGTGCCGATCGGCATCATTGCACTGCTTGGCACGTTTCTATTCATCCCGGACGTCCGGCCTGGTCGCAGGCACGGGCTCGACCTCGTCGGCGTCCTGCTGTCGAGCGCTTCGCTGCTGGCCATTGTCTTCGGGTTGATCGAAGGCCAACGCTACGAGTGGGGCGTGATTAGCGGCTGGTTGACCATCCCGATGGTGATCGTTGCCGGCGTCGCGCTGTTTATCGTCTTCATCGCCTGGGAGCGGTTCCAGAATGAGCCCCTGGTCCCGATGAGGCTATTTCGAGATCGCAACTTCTCGCTGATGAACTGGACCGGCGCGGCGATGTTCTTCGGAATGCAAGGGATCTTCATCCCGGTCACCATCTACACGCAGTCCGTCCTTGGCATGACTCCCCTCGAGTCTGGTTTGACGGTGGCGCCAATGTCGCTGACCGCCGGCATCGTGGCGCCCTTCGCCGGACGCTTGGCGGACCGGTTCGGCGGCAAGTACCTGCTCATGGCCGGGCTCGCTCTCTTCGGCGCGGGCGCCGCCATCGTTACGGCTCTGGCGACGATCACCTCAACGCAGACCACCTTCATCCTCCCCTTCGTAGTAACCGGTCTTGGTCTAGGTCTTGTCGTTGCCCCGATGACGACAGTGGCGATGCGCGACATCAAGCCGGTGTTGGCCGGCGCCGCCTCGGGTGTTCTCAACACCACCCGGCAACTCGGCGCTGTCGTCGGCGCCGCTGCAGTAGGCGCGGTACTGCAGAACCGCCTTGCGGTCGCCCTGCACGACCAGGCCGTGACCGCCGCTGCGCAATTGCCGCCGGCACTCGAAGGACAGTTCGTGGCTGGCTTCGACAACGCCGCGAAGTCCGGCCTCCAGGTGGGACGCGGTCAGACCGGCGCGTCGCTGCCGGCCAACGTGCCTGCGTCGCTCGTGGGGACGATTCAGGATGTGGTCCACCACGTCTTCGTCAACGGATACGTGATCGCTATGCGTCCGACTGTGGCCGTGGCGGTCGCGGTGCTAGCGGTGGCCTCCGTCAGTTGTGTGCTGGTGCTCAATCGCCGCCAGGTTCCAGATGAGGCACGAGCGCCGGTTGATGTTGCGGATGCCGCCTAGGCACAAGCTTCTTCCGAGGAACGTTGAAGGGTAAACGTCCCCTGGTCATAGGCCCTCTTGGCCGATTTCGATCTCCTGTGCCAGCAGAGGGCCGCCTGACCAGGGGCCAATCGACCAGGGGTGGAAGTCCCGCCCGGGCCAATGCCAGCTGAACTCGGTAGCCAACCCAGAGTCAGACGAGAGTCGAGGGTTGAAAGCAGGCCCAATCGAAGAGATTGGCGAGCTGACGCCCCCGGCCGGCGCACTGGCTCTGCTCTGTGGCTAGAGTCTGCTCTCGTCAATCGCCGTCGAGGATTTCGGCACCGTGAGGGTCGCTGACGGGGTGTCGGGTTCGAAAATGACGTCACGCGGCTTGCGACATCTGGCGATAGTCGCTGAGTACGCCGCCGAGGCGAGTAGACCGCTCGATGTAGCCACCAACTGTCGGCTCACGATCGCTGCGGGCCGCTGGCGGACGGAGGTTTCGGCTCCGATGCGGGCGCTCTTCGTTGAAGTGCAGGCAATTCTCGTGGTTGACCGTCTCGAGGTGGCGCTGGTTGACGACCAACATCCAGTCGAGGCATTCTCGACGGCAGCTCCCGATCCAGCGCTCGGCGTGCGCATTTGCCCTCGGCGCCATCAGCGGCGTCAAGATCATCCGAGCGCCTTGGGATTGCAAGATCCGATCAGCCTGGATGACAGAAATGCGGGACGTATCGGGACGCAAGTGCGATTGGATGATTCCAAGATCGGAAGTGACCCAGGATCACGACAAGGAGGACCGGTATAGCCGACATCCTGTCCGCCCGGGTTCCCTGGCCCGCTCGCTCGCAGGCGCTGACGGTTTTCTGAACCGTACGCAGGCGGGGTCGCGCGCGCGTCTTCTATTTATGTGCCGGGCACCAGCCGGAAGCTGTTCTGGATGTTGGTTAGTGGACTGTGCGAAGCCATAGGCGTTGCCACGGGGTTTCCACCGCGCTGTGGTCGTAATTGGCCCGGATCCAGGTGACGGCGTGCTTCGATGGCAGGCCGTCAAGGATGGCCAGAGCGACAAGGGCGGTTCCTGTGCGGCCGATGCCGCCGCGGCAGGTGACTTCCACCCGTTCCCCGGCGCGTGCCCGGCGGTGAGCCTCGCGAAGGGCGTCGAGGGCGTCGGCGCGGTTGATGGGGATCCAAAAGTCGGGCCAGTGGATGTGCCGATGCGGCCATGCCGGCACGGGGCCGTCGGCCAGGAGCAGGGCGAAGTCCGCGGGGCTGACGGTGTCGCCCTGGCGCCGACCGCGGACTCGCAGACCGGAGGGAAGGGTGACCAGCCCGATGTCGTCCAGCCAAGCGGTGCTGGTCATCGGCCGGCGCTCCCGCGCGATCGGGGGGTGGCCCTAGCGAGCGCGGATGGAGGCCCAGCTCTCCAAGCGCGGACCGGGCTGCCGTTCACTCTCCGCTATGCTCCGTCCCCGCCATGGCCTGCCCCAGCAATCTTCGCCGGCATTTCGTGACTACCCTTCTCCGCCGAACCGCCGGCTGATGCACGGTTGGGTCCTAGCTAACAACGGGTCATTGCCGGCGGGACCTGAGAACCACAATCTAATGGAACGGATCCACAAAACGCGGTGCGAGAGGCGGTCGCTATGCGTTTACCTGCGAAGTGGATGGCGATGCGCCTCCAAGCAACTGGGCGATGATGAATGGAATTCGGCGCATCGGCCATTACAAATGCGGCACCCCGGTCCGCTCCGACGGGCCTGTCGGTACCCTTGACGAAAGCACAAATAAGCTGTGCAGCTGTCTTTTCGGATTTAGCCCAGGGCATCCCTGGCCGACCGATGCCTGGGTCCGAATACGAAAGAGGTGTGTGACCGACAGCAAACTGAATCGGCGAGCCGGGCTCTCGATAACACACGTGTCGATGGCGTCGCAACGGTCTGATGGCAAACCGCGGCAAACGACCCGCGCTAGACTCCGTCCGGGTCGATGGGCGCGATTAAGCCGGAGGCAGTCCACGTTACCCTCGCCGAATCGCCACTGATCGAGGTCGAACACTTGAGCCGGCATCTCGACCATCAGGGGCAGCGCACCCTGATCCTAGACGACGTGACCTTCTCGGTCCCCGAGGGCAGCCTGTTCGCCATCAGCGGCCCCTCGGGCAGCGGCAAGTCCACTGTCCTCAACATGCTCACCGGCCTCGACCGCCCATCCAGCGGTCGCATCATCTTCGGGAGCCAGGAGCTCAGGGCCAAGAGCGAGGACGCGCTCGCGCGGTGGCGCGGTATGAACGTCGGCATCGTCTTCCAGTTCTTCCAACTCCTGCCCACGCTTACCGCACGTGAGAACGTGATGCTCGCGCTTGAGCTGGGCGGCGTCTTGCCTCGGCGGGCTTGGGACGGACGCGCTCGCCGATGCCTCGAGCTGGTCGGCATCGACCACCTCGGCGACCGGCTGCCGAGTGCGATGTCGGGCGGCCAGCAGCAGCGAGTCGCGATCGCCCGCGCCCTTGCAAATGACCCTCCGGTACTGGTCGCCGACGAGCCGACCGGCAACCTCGACTCCCATTCGGCGCACGAAGTGTTCGAGGTCCTCGCGAGCCTTCCGAGCCAGGGCAAAACGGTTATCTACGTGACCCACGATACCGGCTTGGCGGCGCGGGCCATCGCTCGGGTCGAGCTGCTCGACGGCCGGATCGTGGCCGCCGAGGGCACCACCGCGATCGTCCGCTCTGAAATCTGATGCTAGGCATGACGCCGCTCACTCGCAAATCGCTAGCGGACGTCACCCGGCGAAAGCTGCGGACCGTGCTCGTCGTGCTCGGGATCATGATCGGCGTCGGCGGCCTGACGGCCATCAATGTCGCCTCGGGCGCCCTGTATTCGGCCTTCGCCTACAGTCACAGCGAGCGCGCGACCGCCGACCTGGTACTCGACGCCGAGGCGGTTGACCCGTCGCTGGCCGCCGGCCTCGGTGCCATCCCCAACGTGGAGACGGTGATGATCGACACCAACTATCCGACCCGCTGGCAAATTTCGGCGCCCCCCGGCCACGTCAACATGGGCATCATCGCTCGGTCGGACCTTGCGCACTCGGCCCTATATCCCATCCAGCTCTCGGACGGCAGGTATCCGGGCAAGGGCGAGATCGTCATGGAGTCGAGCGACCGGGCATTGCAGCCGTTCCGGATCGGCGAATCGGTCACCATCGCGAGCGCGCACGGGCCGGTCTCCCTGCGAGTGGTCGGGCTCTCCCGGACCCTCGGCGACCTCAGCGCCAGCTTCAGCTCATTCGCCCGCGCCTACATGAGCCAGGAGGGCCTGGCCGAGGCAACTGGCGTCGACAAGCCAAACACGGTGTCGATCAAAGTGCGCGATCCCAAGCAGGGCCGTGACACCTTGGGGTCGATCATCCAGGAGCTCCGCAGCCATGGCGTCGTCGTGCTCGACGGGTCGATCAGGGGCAACGACTTCGACCCCACCGCGGCCAACGGACTGTTCACAGTGATGAACGCCCTCAGCCTGATCGCCTTGCTGCTGACTGCATTCCTGATCCTCAACACGATCACCACCCTCGTCGGGGAACAGACCGGGATCATCGGGACGATGAAGGCGATCGGAGCCTCGCGAGGGCGGGTGCTCAGTGGCTACTTGACCACGGTCGCCCTCTTCGGCGTCGCCGGAACGGTCCTTGGGATAGCCGCGGGCCTGGTCGGTGGGTATCTGTTCATGCGGTTCCTGGCCGACCTGATCACGCTCGACATCGGTCCCTTCCGGATCGATCCCGGAGTAATCGCGATCAGCATCGCAGTCGGACTCGGCGTGCCGCTCGCGGCGGCGATCTTGCCAATCCTCGCTGGGACCCGGATCTCAGTCCGTGAAGCCATCAGCGCGTACGGCGTCAGCGGCGGAGGAAAGCGGTCGGCACGGCCGGTGCCCTCTTTTCTCAGCGGGGTTCCCCAGATCGTATGGCTCGGTCTCCGCTCGGTCTTCCGGCGCCGCTCCCAGGCCGCCTTTACGCTGCTCGCCCTGACGTTCTCTGCGACATCGTTCCTGGCCATCCAGACGACCACCTACTCGGTCGACACATTCATCGGCCACTTGTTCGAGCAGTACGGGGCGGACCTGTTCGTTTCCACGAATCGCCCGCAGCCGGCAGATCAGATTCGCGCTGAGCTGCTCTCGACACCCAACGTGGCCGCGGTGGAGCGGTTCGAGAACACCGGCGCTACGTCGAAGTGGGGCACAGTCATCCTCACTGGCACCGAGGACGACCCGAAGCTCTACCGGCGAGACGTGCTCCGCGGCCGCTGGTTCCGCCCCGGCGAGATGGGCGTCGTCCTGGTCAATGAGCAGCTGGCGTCCAAGGCGGGCCTCGATGTCGGGGACGGCCTGCCCCTCTCGCTCGGCGCCAAGGCGGAGACCTTCCAGGTGATCGGAATCGTCCATGACCTCAACGGCGGCCTTGGGACGGTCGGCGTCGCGCTGGCGCCGATTGGCCAACTCGACGAGTTCAAGGACCGGCCGGCCGGCCTCGCGAGCGGCTTCATGATCTCGACCCAGGACCGCTCGCAGAAATCGGTCGACGAGACCGCCAACCGGCTCGACGACAAGCTGACCGGCGAGGGGCTGGCGCCTGTCGTGACTACGAATGCGCAAAACATCAAGCGCAACCAGACCCAGTTCCAGGTGCTGTACCTGCTTCTGTATGCGGTGGCCGCGATCGTCGCGCTGGTCGGCATCCTCGGTCTGTTCAACACACTCACCACGTCGGTTCTCGAGCGGCGTCGGGAGATCGGGGTGCTGCGTTCGCTCGGCGCGACGGGAGCACGGGTGGCTGCCGTCTTCTGGATCGAGGGGCTTGCCCTGGCGGGCATCGCCTGGGTACTGGCGGTGGTGCTCGGCCTCCCGGCCGCCTATGGCTTCATCAGCCTGATTGGAGCGGTTCTCATCAACATCGGCTTTGCCTTCAACCCGCTCAACCTGCTGCCGATGCTGATCTTCACCTTCGTGATCGCCACCCTGGCCAGCGTGATTCCCGCCCTCAGCGCGGCGCGGCTACGGGTGGCGCAGACCCTTCGTTACGAGTGAGCCGCATCAGCCTGTCGTGAAGCCGCCGCGCCACGTGGGGTGGCGGGGCGCCCAGCCCAGCTCCCGTTTCGCCTTCGCGTTGGACGCCCCGCGGCCTAGCTGCAGAGTCGCCTCGGCGAGGCGTCCGGCCAGGAGCGCGACAAGCCATCCGGGCACACGAATCGGCGCGGGCGCGCCGACGTCGCGGCAGAACGCTGGGATCCAATCGCGGGCCGCGGCGGGATCGTCGTCCGCAATGTTATAGACGCCGTCGCCGTGCTCCAGCGCCACGACCGCCGCTCCGGCAGCGTCGTCCACGTGGACGAACGAGAAGACCCCGCCGCCGCTGCCGACAATCGGGAGCATCCGTCGCCGCGCCTGGCGGGCGAAGTCGCCATCGTGGTCGAAATAGGTTCCCGGCCCGTAAAGCTGCCCGTAGCGCAGCACCACTCCCGTGATGCCATCGGCCGAAAGCGCGAGCCGCTCCCCTTCGGCCGTCGTACGAACAGCCAAGCCGAAAGGGTCAGGTGCATCCAACGCCAGCGCCGCATCTTCCCCGACTACGGCCGGGCCGGCCGTCGCATACATGAAAGCGATCGACTGGTACACGAAACGCTGTGCACCCGCCTCTCGGGCGGCGGCCAGCAACGTGTGCGTGGCCTCGACCCGCAACCGCGATGTGCGCTCGTAGAACGGACCCAGTTTGCGGGGGTTGTATCGCTGCGGCAGATCGGTCAACTGGTTCATCACGGCCTCAGGCCGAAACTGTGAGACGGCCTTGTTCAGGGCCGGCGCATCGAGCGCATCGACCACCACCGGACTGGCGCCCAGCGACTTGAGCATCGTTGTCTTGGCGGCTGACCGGGTCGTCGCTGCGACCTGGTGGCCGGCTGCTACCAACTGTGGAATCAGGCGCCGCCCGATCGCGCCGCTTCCGCCGGCCAGAAAGACCTTCACGCGCGGTGTGCCCTCACCTCAACGACGAGCGCGACGGCCAGTGCAACGCAGATCAGCATGAGCACCGGCAGATCGGTGGTCGGGTGGCCGCCGAGACGGATGTCCTCGACGTGGGCGAGCACGTGCAGAACCGATGCGCCGAGCACGGCGATGAGGGGCGCGCGCAGCGGAGCCCGCAGCGCGACTGGCACCGTCAGGGCCAAACCCAGGCCGACCTGGAACGCGCCTGCATCGTGGAGCAGGTGCATATTGAGCGGTGCGAAGGTCGCTACCGCGCTGAAGAAGCTCATCGGCGCCAGGAATGCCCAGGCGCCGGTCACCAAGTAGAAGGCCCCGATCACTGCCCCGACCACCCGCGTCGCCAATGGATCCCGCATCAATCCATTCTGTCAGCGCAGCGGTGGGCCACATCGCGGTACATGGCGTGCTGGACGGACGCACCTAGAGTTCAAACAACGAGCAATCGGCGGCCTGCCCTGTGTTGAGCACGCCCCGCGCAGCTCGCTCTGAACTCAAAATCGCGGTTCTAAAATCGTCCAGGTAGCGACCCCAATTTGTCCATCCGCCGCGTATATACTGAATGGATTGACGATCGGCCGATCGTCTGGGACGCCACCAGCCGGCGACACCTTGGTTCTGACCATCCCGAACGACATATCTCGCTGGAAGACATTGAAGAGGCGCTTCGCGACGCCGATCGGATCGAGTCTGAGGTTGTCGATCGTCGAGCGAATCAGGTGATCGGCCGGATGGCGGCGGGCCGCTGGCTAGTGGTGATCTGCCCGAGACGGTCGCTACCCAAACCATGTGCGTGAGGCGACCAAGCGAATCATTCGGAGGATCAGCAAATGAAGACCGAAGCGACCAGGAAACCTTTCTACGACCCATTCGACGAGCTGAGTGACGAGGAGTTCGAGCGTGAAGTACTCGAATCGCTCGATCAAGCAACTACGAAAATCTCCTTACGGGTTCCCAAAGACTTGCTCAGCCGGACCAAGCACGCGGCGGAAGGACGCGGAGTTCCATATCAGTCACTGATGAAGGCGCTGATCGACCAAGGCATTCGAAGGCTCGAGCGTGTCCGCTCGCCAAGCCGCAAGCGGAATCCGCGATCATAGTCACCGGTCGCTCGGGCCGTAACGGATAGGCATGTCTGCACGCGATTTTTATGATCAGCTTGCCCCTGACTACCACCTTGTCTACCAGGATTGGGAAGCCGCCATTGAGCGTCAGGCCGATGCCCTTGATCAGTTGATCAGCAACGCCCGCCCACACGCAAAGGCGATTCTTGACTGCTCCTGCGGCATCGGGACACAAGCAATTGGTCTCGC
>Ga0209180_10001486_pt1 | contig 11632 bp, 9 predicted proteins | sample CZO8metaG_3_FD_188355 | JGI IMG/M metagenome (GOLD analysis project Ga0209180, IMG submission 188355) | Vadose zone soil microbial communities from the Eel River Critical Zone Observatory, Northern California, USA - CZOApr15con2H2.8 metaG... | ecosystem: Environmental > Terrestrial > Soil >...
GCAGAGGACATCGCAGAGGTCAAGTTCCTCCTCTTCGATGCGAAAAGTGAACTCATTACGACCGGCGTCGCCACGCACGACGGGGGAAAGTGGTCGATTACTCTCTCCCCGCAAATCACCCGGCGCCTGGGCGCGGGGGCCAACCGACTCGAGGTGATTGTCGTCTCTCGTGCTGTCAGCATCCCCAGTTTTGCGACCTTCAGCTTCACCACGCTTCCCCGATAGGAATATCTGAAAGGGAGCGTCGAACACGCCGCGGCCATCTCCGCTGGGTCGGTCAGAGATGAAACGTCCTGATCCTCAGGCCTCCTCTCCGGTGCTGATTTGTCAGGGGCCCTCGAGTGTCTATACGAGGAGGGGTGGCGCATGAGCGCGGTGCTGGCTCTGGGACGACCCTCCCGCCAGGTGCGGGACACGGTAGTTCGCGTCGCGACCTATTCGGCCACGCGCTTGTTCGCGCTCTTCATAACCGTGGTCGTTGCCGTGTATCTGACAATCCTGGTCGCTAACATGGGCGGGTACGTGGACGTGATCAAACGCGGCGAGATTCGGGAAGCGGCGATGATGCGGGTCCAGCTCGATCCCAAGCTCACGTTCCTGACGCCTGAGGACCGGTCCCGGAGGGTCGAAGACATTATACGGCTCGATGAGCAGCGGCTGGGGTTAAACCGGCCCTTCTTCCCGCGCAGCCTTGTCTACCTGCGCGATTCACTCCAGCTGCATCTGGGGTTTGCCGAACGCATGACCAGCGATACCGGCTCGCGGCTGGTCCGCAACATTATCCTGGATCGCCTCCCGGCCACCCTCTTGCTTTTCGTGACCGCCGAGCTGTTATTGTTTTTCTCGACTCTTTTGTTGTCGCTGGCGTTGTCGCGACGGTACGGGAGCGCGCTGGATCGGCTGGTGATCGCGCTGGCTCCCACTTCCGCTGCCCCGGCATGGTTCTATGGCATCTTCTTGATCTTGATCTTCGCGTCAATGCTGCGGGTGCTACCCTATGGCGGCATGGTGGCAGCGCCAGCCCCCGAGCACCCCCTAGCTTATGCGTTGAGCGTGCTGCAGCATATGATCCTGCCGATCGGGGCGATGGTGCTGAGCACGTTCTTCATCGCCATCTATTCAGGGCGAACGTTCTTCCTGATCTTTTCCAGCGAGGATTACGTCGAGGTCGCGAAGGCCAAGGGACTCCCCTCTAGCGTGATCGAACGCCGCTACATTTTGCGGCCGACTCTACCCACGATCATCACCGGATTCGCCTTGGGTTTGATCGGGACGTGGACCGGGGCAATTGTGCTGGAGACGGTGTTCAACTGGCCGGGACTGGGGCGGGCACTCTATCAGGCGGTAGGGCTCTTTGACACACCGGTCATCGTCGGGACGACGATCATCTATGCCTACCTGTTAGCGATCACCGTGTTCGTCTTAGACATCCTCTACGCATGGGTGGATCCCCGGGTCAAAGTGGGACTGGAGGGGCGTCGATGACCCGGACCCTGCGCGAGTTGCGCCGGTATCCCTCGGCCCTGGCCGGATTGGCGATCATCGGTCTGTTGGTAGCGATCTCGGTATATGCAGTGGTCGCTATCCCGTACGGGGAAGCCATTCGTCTATGGAATGGGGGGGAGGGAGTGTGGCAGCGGACGCCGCGCAATGCGTGGCCGGCCTGGCTGACTGTGTTCCCAGGAGTTCACCTCTCCCAAACGGTTATTGTCAGCAGCACCGGCACACCGCGGCGGGAAGTGGAACTCGGGAGTGGAGTCCGCCGGATTACGATGTCGCTGCCGTTCGATTTCCCCTACCAGAGTTTTCCCCAGGAGCTGTCAGTCTTCTGGGACACCAGCTACACCGACAAAGCGCCTCAAGTCACGCTCAGGTGGCGACGTCCGGATGGAACCGAAACCGCGCTGGCTGAGCTCTCGGTGAAGCCCTCGGACAGCTACCGCATCTCTTCGGACCAACGGTTGCAGCAGGCAGTCGGCGGACGCCCCGAGGTCGCCCTCTTTGCCGACCCGCGTCATCCAGACCAGTCGCTGCGCGGGCGCTACGAACTGCTGATCCGCGGGTTCCTGTTTGAGCCGGCCTCGCACCTGGACGCGCAACTTGTCGTCTACGGGCAGGGCTACGGGCTCGCGGGCACCGATGGCCAGCGGCGCGACCTGATGATCGCGTTACTGTGGGGGACCCCGATTGCACTCGCATTCGGGTTGTTGGCGGCGGTGGGATCAACCGTGAGCACATTGGTGATTGCAGCCATCGGGGTCTGGTACGGAGGGTGGGTTGACGGCGCGATTCAGCGGATCACGGAGGTCAACCTGATCTTGCCCAGTCTCCCGATCCTGATCATGGTCAGCACGTTATACTCCCGCAGCATTTGGGTGATCCTGGGCCTCGTCATCGTGCTGGGTGTGTTTGGGGGGATCAAGGGCAACCGCGCGCTATTCCTGCAGATCAAGGAAGCCCCCTATATCGAAGCGGCCCGGGCGTACGGGGCCGGGAGTTTGCGCGTGGTCCTCCACTATATGTTGCCGCGGGTCGTGCCCGTGCTCGTCCCGTCCTTTGTCACGCTCATCCCGTCGTTCGTGTTCTTGGAGGCCACCCTGGCCGTCCTCGGTTTGGGAGATCCCTCGGTGCCCACCTGGGGGAAAGTGCTCGAAGATGCGTACCACTCGGGAGCGCTCTTTGTGGGGCAGTACTACTGGGTGGTGGAGCCCGCCGTCCTCCTTGTGCTCAGTGGACTCGGGTTTACCATGTTGGGGTTTGCTCTAGACCGCATCGTGAACCCGCGGCTGCGGGAGATGTAATGACCCCGACCCCGTCCGAGACGTTCGTCATCGAGAATCTGCGGCTGTACTTTCGGACCCACCAGGGTCCGGTGCAGGCCGTCGACGGCGTGAGCCTCACCCTGGGCCGGGGACGCACCATCGTCGTGGTCGGGGAGAGCGGGTGCGGTAAGACGTCGTTAGGCCGGGCCATCTTGCGTCTGCTTCCTCGCAACGTCCAGACCTACAGCGGGAGTGTCTGGCTGAACGGCGTCGACGTGATGGCGTTACCGGAAGAGCAGTTCCGCCAGCAAGTGCGCTGGACCCAGCTGGCCTGGGTCCCCCAGGGAGCGATGAACGCCCTCAATCCCGTCATTGGGATCGGCGACCAGATCGCCGAAGCGCTCCTCGCCCACCAGCAGGCAGACAATCCGCTCAGCGCGCGTCGGGCGGTCGAGGAAGGCGTGGGACAGGTCGGTGTCCCGCTGGATTTTCTCGATCGCTATCCCTTTGAGCTCAGCGGCGGCATGCGCCAGCGCTTGGTTCTGGCGATGGCCTTGATCACCCATCCCGACGTCATCGTGCTGGATGAACCGACCTCCGCGCTCGACGTGCTGACCCAGGCCAACATCATGAACGTCCTCAAGACGATCAAGCGCTCGACCGACACTCGTTTTATCCTGATAACCCACGACATCGCGGCCAGCAGCGAGCTCGCTGACGACGCCGCGGTCATGTACGCCGGGCAGTTTGTCGAAGTGAGCGGTGCCGACCAGTTCTACCGCGAGCCACTCCACCCGTACTCCCAGGCGCTGATGGCAAGCGTTCCGGCGCTGCGGGGCGACAAACGTTTGGCCGCAATCCCCGGACAACCCCCCAGCTTGATCAATCCGCCCACGGGCTGCCGTTTTGCCGACCGCTGCCCCGCGCGGTTTAGTAAGTGTAGCGAGGAGCCTCCGTTGTTCCCCGTGGGGGGCCGCCTCGTGAAGTGCTGGCTATACGAAGAGCGCGCCCATGCCGAATGATCTGCTCCTATCCATCCGCGACCTCCACACGTGGTTTGAACTCCGCCGCTGGGGATTTGTCCGGGTGGGATTTGTGCACGCGGTTGACGGGGTCGATTTCGATCTACACCGCGGCGAGGCGGTGGCGATCGTCGGTGAAAGCGGGTGTGGGAAGAGCACACTCGCCAAGACGATCCTGGGTCTGCATCTGCCCCGGCAAGGAGAGATCATCTTTGACGGCAAGCCTGTGCGCGGGCGCGAGGATCTGCGCTGGTATCGGGCGCGCGTCGGCTACATACAGCAAGATCCGTATGGCGCCGTGCCTCCCTTCATGCGCGTGCAGCGAATTCTGGAGGAGCCGCTCATCATCAACGGGATTGGTCCCAAAGACGAGAGAGTGGGACGCATCCGCACGGCGTTAGAGGACGTGAAGCTGACGCCGGTCGACGACTTTCTGCCGCGTTTTCCCCACATGCTCAGCGGAGGACAGCAGCAGCGGCTCGTCATCGCGCGGGCGATGATCCTCCAACCCCAACTCATCGTCGCCGATGAGCCCGTGTCCATGCTCGACGCGTCCGTCCGCGTGGAGATTTTGCAGCTGCTGCGAGGGCTCCAGGAACGCTACGGCCTGAGCGTGATCTACATCACGCATGACTTATCGACTGTCCGGTACTTCTGCGAGCGTGTCTGCGTGATGTACGGCGGCCTCATTATCGAGCGGGCCTCCATGGCCGATTTGCTGCGGACGCCACGACACCCATACACACAGGCGTTGCTGGCGGCGATTCCTGATCCGGATCCCGCGAATGCCCACCGCCTCAGGGACGTGCCATCTGGGGAACCTCCTAGCCTGCTCCATCCGCCCGCGGCCTGCCGGTTTCACCCCCGGTGTCCGTCCTTCATGCCGGGGATTTGCGACATCCACGTGCCGAAAGACTTCGAGCCCTCGCCGGGACAACACGTGTTGTGCTGGCTCTACGATGACACTGGTCTCGTTGCCCCGTCTTCGACGAAGAGGGCGTAGCATGCGGAAGTGGGGTGGGTCAGTCAGGCTAATTGTCCTCGGCGGTTCGGTCCTGCTCGCCAGTTGGCTCTTCCTGCTGCTCCTGACCATCCGCCTCCTCACCCCGAGTTTGCCGCTTGCCCTCCTTGCCTATGCGGGCTCAGTGGCAGGGTTGACAATCGGCGTGTTCGGTGCCGTTCGGTATGCCCACAAAGCCGGCGGTCTGTAGACAGCCTGCAGAGTGCGGTGCGGAACGCCCTTGATATTTTTGCCCACTTGGTCGAATAGGAGGGAAAGACTCCGTTTTCAAACCGGGCGTGATCTGGCGAACAACCTTTCGATGGTTGATAAGCATTGGAGGATGGCGGTGTGGACTGTAGTGAGTCCACGTATGCAAGATTCAGAAGGAGTCTAGGGCCGCATCCCGTATGTTCTGCACGAATCCATATAAAGGACAATCTCATAGAGTGAGTTGCTCGAGTCACCACGTCAGGCCAGCGGGGTGTGTGCTTTGAAGCAGCCGTCGGCGACACCGAGCGAGGTAATGACTCCGGCTCAGGTGGCGCGGTATTTACAGGTGCACAAACTCACCGTCTACCGGTATGTGCGTGATCGACAACTCCCCGCCGTTCGTCTGGGGCGTTCGTTGCGGATTCTGAAAGCCGACGTGGATGAATTTCTGCGCCTGCACCGGGTAGGCGCCCGTAGTCGTGAAACGATTCGGAAAGTCTTGGGGCGTCGACACACAGACCGGAGCATGAGCCAGAATCCGGGATCCGTCATCCGCGGGTACTCACAGGAGCCATCCACCTGGTCTCCTATGAAGTCGCCGTCACGACGAGAAGACTCGCTCACGTGGAACCTCTGGGATTGGGGCATCACGGGGACTAGCTTAGGCACGCTAGGGTGACGAGAAGGTAAGATACTTCTGCAACACGGAGGAGGACTTCTATGGGTTCGTCGAGGTGGATGTCGCTTCTGCTCGCGACTGTGCTGGTGAGCGCGCTGCCGTTCGCATCTCGCGCTGGTTCATCCAGCAGCCCGGCGGTAGGACCCGACACCGTCGTCCTGTTTTTGCAACAGGAGCCGTCGTGTCTCAACCCCGTGGCGGACGCCTGCCAGATGTTTGTGGCAGCTGCTGTCAAGGCCATGATCTTCTGCTGTAATAACGCGAACGATGCCGAGCCGGTCCTAATGACCAGCGACTGGAAATTCCTGCCGGCCATGGTCGAAAAGGTGCCCAGCATCAAAGACGGCGACTGGAAGGTGAATGCCGACGGCTCGATGCAGGTCACGTGGAAGCTCAGGAAAGGAAGGACCTGGCACGACGGGAAGCCCGTGACGGCGGAAGACTACATCTGGGCGTGGCGTGTGCAAATGCACCCCGATTTCCCTGCCGCCGACCGGAGTATCTCCGAACGGGTGGAGAACATCTTCGCGCCCGACTCCTCCACGGTTGTGGTGAAGTGGAAGAAGAAGTACGAAGGGGCCAACCGATACCTCTCCGGAGCAGGGATCTTGCCAAAGCACGTGACAGAGAAGTTGTTCCGCGCCAATCCCGCCAAGTTTGTGGAAGCCTGGGGTACCGGCGTCCCCACAATCGGCAATGGCCCGTACATCCTCAAGGAATGGCAAAAAGGATCGTCGATGACTTTGGAAGCGAACCCTGCCTGGGCGGTGATTCCAGGGGTCCTGCCTGATAAACCGGCCGTGCGGAGGGTCGTCTACCGCTTCATCTCCGATACGAACACTATCATCGCGAACGTGCTCTCGGGATCTGCCGATGGCGTCGACGAAACCGCGATCCCCTTCGTCCAAGGGCTGGAGCTTGAGCAGCGGCTCAAGAGCGAAGGACGGACGGACATAGTGTTAAAGGCCGAGCCCGGCCTCGTCTGGGAACACATCGACATGAACATGGACAACGCCCACCTGAAGGACAAACGGGTGCGACAGGCATTGGTCTACGCGATCAATCGTGAAGAGCTGGTGCAACAGCTGTTCCAGGGCAAGCAGCCTGTGTCTCACTCGTTCCTCCCAGACAAGCACTACGGGTACAACAAGGACGTCAAGAAATATCCCTATGATCCCACTCGAGCGCGTGCGCTTCTGGCCGAGGCGGGCTATTCCGCGGGGCCAGATGGGGTCTTGCAAAACAAAGGGCAGAGGCTCTCCCTGACGTTTACGACGACGGCGGGGAACCGCACCCGCGAAGCCGTGCAGCAGATTCTGCAGTCCCAGTGGAAGGCTGTTGGCGTCGAAGTGAAGATCCAGAACCAACCCGCCCGCGCGTACTTCGGGGACACACTGCCGACGCGCAAGTTCGAACTCGCAATGTACGCCTGGGTAAAATCGCCCAACTCGAATTGCGAGTCAGACCTGACGAGCGATCACATTCCAGGCGGGGGACAGACCGGCGGGCAGAATTACCCCGGATATCGAAACGCTGAAGTCGATCGGCTGTGCCACGCCACGCCCGAAGAACTGGACGAAGGCAAGCGCGCGCAGCTGCTCCGCGAGGCGCAGGCGATCTGGGCGGAGGACGTACCGAGCATTCCGTTATACCTGCGGGCTGATTACACAGCGCACAAGGCGGGCCTGCAGAAATGGCTGCCGACTAGTTCCCAGGTCCCGGTCACCTGGAACGCTGCGCAGTGGGGTTGGCTCAAGTAGGGGAGATGTGATCGAGCGGCAGGGCCGGCGCGGACCGGCCCTGCCGCGTTAGTTGAGCCGCACCGATGACCAGCTACTTAACCCGTCGCCTCTTGCAGATGGTTCCCTTGGTCATTGGCATTTCCATCATTATCTTCCTCATCCTGGCGGCGGCGCCCGGAGACCCCGTCGACCTCCTGCTGTTTGGCAATCCCAACATCACGGCGGAAGATGTAGTCCGGTTGAAACACCTGTACGGCCTCGACCAGCCCTTGCACATCCGCTACGTCAAGTGGGTCTGGGCTGCCCTCCAGGGGGATCTGGGATACTCGCGCACCTACAAAGTGCCCGTACTTTCGCTGATTTGGGATCGGGTCGGCAACAGTTTGTGGCTCCAGATCCCGGCGTTTCTCATCGCCTTGGCCGTGGCCGTGCCCGTGGGAATCACGTCGGCCCTCCGGCAGTACTCCCCCGTGGACTACACCGCGACGTTTTTCACGTTCTTCGGCCTGTCGATTCCCGCGTTCTGGTTTGGGATCATGATGATTTACGTCTTCGCAGTCGTCCACCCGTGGACGGCGCTGCCTGCGCTGGCATGGCTGAAGTTCCCGGCCGGTGGATTTAGTTCGCCGGGGGTCGCAGCCGGTCTGCCGACCTATCTGGACCGGGCCCACTACGTAGTCCTCCCGGCCCTCGTGCTCTCCTTGCTCTTCATGGCATCGTATACGCGCTATACGCGATCCAGCATGCTCGAAGTCATCCGGCAGGATTACATTCGCACCGCGCGCGCGAAAGGAATCTCTGAGCTCGGGGTCATCCAGAGGCACGCACTGCGCAACGCTCTGATTCCCCTGGTGACGATCGTCGCTCTGTCGATCCCAGCTCTCTTCTCAGGCGCGCCGCTCACCGAAACCGTTTTTGGTTGGCCGGGGATCGGCCGGCTTCTGGTCGACGCCGTGCTGGCGGGGGATTTTGCCGTGGCGCAGGGAGTCATCCTGTTCTTGGCTGGGTTGGTGATTGTGTTCAACCTCCTCGCGGATATCTCGTACGCGGTGCTCGATCCGCGCATCCGCTATGACTGACCTGCGCCCGGGAGCCTCCGGGGCCATCCTTACAGCCAGCCTCGCGGCGCGCCCGGAGGTGGGCGGAGAAGGGTATTGGCAGATCGCCTGGCGGCGGTTCAAGAAGCACCGCGTGGCTATTTTCGGCGCCAGCGTGATTGTGTTGTTTATCGTCACCGCCGTCTTTGCACCCTTCCTCACCCGCTATGAGTTTGATCAGATCGACCTCTACCGGCGCAAGGCGGCGCCGTCGTTCAGCCACCCTCTCGGTACCGATGAACTCGGCCATGACGTCTTTACCCGGCTGCTCTACGCGGGTCGGATTTCTCTGACAGTCGGGTTCATCGCCGCGGTCACCGCGGCCGTCCTCGGGACGCTGGTCGGCGGCATTGCAGGCTTCTACGGACGATGGGTGGACAACGTGCTCATGCGGGTCACGGATGTGATGTTCTCTATCCCTGCTCTCCCCGTCTTGATCGTCTTGGCGCGGTATATGGGCGGCAGCGTGCTGGGGATCGTCCTTGTACTGAGCGTCTTCGCGTGGATGGGCACTGCCCGGCTGGTACGCGGGGATATGTTGCGGCTGCGTACCCAGGACTTTACCGATGCCGCCCGGGCGTTGGGGGCCTCCGACAGCCGCATTCTCTTCCGCCACCTGGTGCCCAACGCCCTCGCCCCAGTCTTGGTAGCGGGCACGCTGACGGTCGGGGGGGCAATTCTGTCTGAGGCGGGCCTGTCGTTCCTGGGGATCGGGATTCAGCCCCCTACGCCATCGTGGGGCAACATGCTCCAAAACGCCCAGGATTTCATCTGGACCACTCCCTGGCTGGCCGTATGGCCGGGCGCCATGATCTTCTTGACCGTTCTTTCCATTAACTTCCTGGGCGACGGGCTTCGCGATGCCCTCGACCCCCGGCTGAAGGTCTGACGCACCCTATGAAAACTGCCGCACCTGCCTCAGCGCATGGTTCGTTCTCTGCGACCGCTCGGGGAGGCTTCCCCGGAACGGGCGCATCGGAGCCGTCGCTAGGAAGATTGAGGGTAGAGGGCAGGCGCGGGGTGGCCGATAAAGGGGATGGAGGGGGCTATCCGGAGGATGTGGAAACGTGAGGGGGACGCGCTCTTTACAATGGGCAGAGCGCGTCGGGAACCCGGCCGCGCTTGTGACCGTGTAGGAACGACCGGGTTCTCGGAAGCGTATGGTGGGGTGACCGCATGGCTGAGGTGTTGTTGTCCGTTCGCAATCTAAAAAGCTACTTCTACACCGACGAAGGTGTGGTTAAAGCTGTTGACGGTCTTTCCTATGAGTTGCGCAAGGGGGAGACCTTGGGCATCGTGGGAGAGTCCGGGAGCGGCAAGAGTGTCCACGCGTTGTCGATCATGCGGCTGATCCCCCAACCGCCTGGCAAGATCGTCGAGGGCCAAATCCTCTTTAATGGTAAAGATCTCCTGAAGCTGTCCGAAGAGGAGATGCGGCGGATCCGGGGCAACCGGATTGCCATGATCTTCCAGGAGCCGATGACCTCTCTCAACCCGGTCCTCACGATCGGCGAGCAGATCGCGGAAGCCATCATGCTCCACCAGGGGCTCGGCAAGAAAGACGCGTGGGATCGGGCGGCGGAGATGCTGGAGAAGGTGCAGATCCCGCTGGCCCGCCAGCGGGTACGGGACTACCCCCACCAGTTCTCGGGCGGCATGCGCCAGCGCGTGATGATCGCCATGGCGCTGTCGTGCAACCCGTCCATCCTGATCGCTGATGAGCCGACCACTGCCCTGGACGTCACCATCCAGGCTCAGATCCTCGAGCTGATCACCGAGCTGCAGCGGGAGTTGAACATGGCCATGATCCTCATCACGCACAACTTGGGCGTGGTGGCGGAGACGTGCGACAACGTCGTGGTGATGTACGCGGGGCGGCCGGTGGAGCGGGCGACGGTGGATGCGACCTTTACGGATCCCAAGCACCCGTACACCTGGGGGCTGCTGCACTCTATTCCCAAGCTCTACGAGCGCAAGGAACGCCTCATCCCCATTGAAGGACAGCCCCCCAGCTTGATTGACCTGCCTCCTGGGTGTTCGTTTGCGCCCCGGTGCCCGTTTGCCATGGAGATCTGTGTGAAGCAGGACCCGCCGGAGTATCTGGTCGGCGCCAACCACACGGCGCGCTGTTTCCTGCACAGCGAGTATGCGACCGAGGACGAGAAACGCGCCGCTGCGGCGGCGGGGCTGGCGGCTGCGGCCTATGGTCCGAGATCATGAGACAGGTTGGCGCAGGTATGTCACGGAGGGCAATGTGAGCGCGGGACCGGCCAACGACATCCTCTTAGATGTCCGCAAGTTAGTGAAGTACTTTCCCATCACCAAAGGGTTCATTGTGCAGCGCCAGGTCGGCGCCGTGAAGGCGGTCGACGGCGTCTCCTTTGCGATCCACCGCGGGGAGACTCTGGGGCTGGTGGGCGAGTCGGGCTCCGGGAAGACGACCACCGGCCGGGTGATCTTGCGGCTGATGGAGCCGACCAGCGGGGAGGTCTTCTTCGAGGGGCGCAATCTCTTCAAGATCACCAAAGAAGAGCTGCGAAAACTCCGGCGGGACATGCAGATCATTTTCCAGGACCCGTACTCCTCGTTGAACCCCCGCATGACCGTCGGCGATATTGTCGGCGAGCCGTTGGAGATCCACAACCTGGCTCGCGGCAAAGAGAAAGTGCGGCGCGTGCAGGAACTGCTGGAGGTCGTCGGCCTCTCGCCGCATCATACCAACCGTTATCCGCACGAATTCTCAGGCGGGCAGCGCCAGCGGATTGGCATCGCCCGCGCCCTTGCCGTCAACCCCAAGCTGATCATTTGTGATGAGCCGGTCTCGGCACTGGACGTCTCCATCCAGGCGCAGGTGCTCAATTTGCTGGAGGAGCTGCAGAAAGAGTTCGGGCTCACGTACCTGTTTATCGCGCACGACCTATCAGTCGTTAAGCACATTAGCGATCGCATCGCCGTGATGTACCTGGGCAAGATCGTGGAGATCGCCACGGCCGATGAGTTGTTCAGCAACCCGCAGCATCCGTACACTGAGGCGTTGCTCTCTGCCGTCCCCATCCCTCACCCGGGGTTCCGGCGGGACCGCATCATTCTGCCGGGAGACGTTCCCAGTCCGGTGAA
>Ga0209180_10001489_pt1 | contig 11624 bp, 11 predicted proteins | sample CZO8metaG_3_FD_188355 | JGI IMG/M metagenome (GOLD analysis project Ga0209180, IMG submission 188355) | Vadose zone soil microbial communities from the Eel River Critical Zone Observatory, Northern California, USA - CZOApr15con2H2.8 metaG... | ecosystem: Environmental > Terrestrial > Soil >...
GATTCCAGATAGGTCAAGCCCGCTTTCTCCTCAGACCGTGGAACAGGTTGGTTCGGATACGATAGCGGATTACGATGTTTTTGTTACATATATAAATCAATTGGCTATACTGCGATCAGGATGCTTTTGGCTCCTCTTCAGGGTTACTCCTCTTGAGGTAGGTGGGCCGACAACTAGCTCGGTAAATTAGTTTTATGGTCGATGTATTTCTTCTCTGGGTGATTGAGAGAAAGGACGTAATCCGTGGCCACGCAGGACCCCAGATCCAGCCGAGCTTCAAGCTCTGGACACGAGGCCGCGATGGCGGAACGTCGGCGCCGCCGTCTCAGGCTGAGTTGCCGTCTATTCTTTTTTGGAGAGGATGACTTCGAGGGGGAGGCGACGCTCCTCGATCTCTCCACAGGAGGGTGTCAAGCGATGTCCCTTACCCAGGTGCAGATTGGCACGACGCTCCGCCTGTCCCTGTTCCTTCACGACCAGCAGTGGCCAGTGCGTATTGATAGGGCCATGGTGCGGTGGGTGAATGGTAACAGCTTCGGTCTCGAGTTCGCAGAGATCAGGTCGGCCCAACGGGAGCGAATACGAGCCATTATTATGAAAGCCAATCTCTAAGAAATTGCTCGCCCAGATCTTCCGTCCGCTCCAGTTCAGCTGTCTCCCCTTCTCTCCACCGCGTGGAAGGATGTCTCTCTCCTCGTGCCATCACTCCGTGTCACGACCCATTCGTTGCCAAGGACATCCGCCACAAGATGAACCTAGATCCCAAGGCGCCGGCGATGCAGAAGAACTGGTGGGGAAAAATCTGGGGTAACCACTGGCCTGTCTTGTATTCGTGAGGACGGGAACTCGACCGGGTTAGTGTCCCTCCCTTACTTCTTCTTATTCTGGGGAGAAGGCTGCGGGTGAGAACGGAACACCTCATAGTACCGCAGCACTTTCCTCACGTAGACACGGGTTTCTCGAATGCGTGGAACTTTGTGATCTTTGACTCGATGGACCCCTGCATTATAGGCCGCTAAGGACAAGGGAAGATCGCCCTGGTAGAGGTTCAGCAGATGCCGCAGCTGCTTGGCGCCTCCTCGGATATTCTGCATGGAGTCGTAGACGTCGCTCACACGCACCCTGGCCGCGGTAGCCGGCGTCAGCTGCATCAAACCGACCGCGCCTTTGTGAGACACGGCATGCTGGTGAAAATCAGATTCGGTCTTGATGACAGCGCGTAGCAGCGCAGGATCAAGACGATATTTCTTGGCGTACCACGCGATGGCCCGACGGATTTCCTGTTTGGTATACCGAGGATAGGCGCCGTCGTAGTCTGGTCTCGTTGCCGTGGGGACGGAGGTGATGAGCAGGCACAGCATAACCAGCACACAGAGGGTGCGCAGTAGGCGTGAACAGAGCGGTCCGCTCCTTGTGTTGTCGGTGGCCATGGTGTGCCGTTATATCCTGCTGCACAAGACATCCTTCATAAAGGCCTGCAAGGGCTCAAGATCCGTGCCGAGATGGGCCTCCACTAACGTGCGGATAGGATAGGGAAAATGACGGATATGCCACAAGACGCACTGTGGCGTGAGCTACACAGAGTGGACATTTGAGAACTGTTGGCTCTCCCCACGAGATGCACAGTTCTTCGGAGGCGAAGATTTCTCGGAAAGTTTCAATGAGAGAATCAGAGACGGTTGCGCGGGATCACAAGCAGGCTGAGGAAAAACAATTTCGGCACAACAGAACTTCGATGACCTGCACGTCTGGGACAGCAGGATGAGAGATCAGCGGGAAAGGCGAGACACTCGAAATCAGGGCCTGCCTGTCGCGCTAGGCCCGCCCGTCGCGCGCTTGAGCCGCTGGCGGACCTTTTCAGCATCCTGCTAGCCCGGATTATTCATGAATACCGTCTCGAGGCGTTCGAGACCGAGGCCCGCCGGGGCTTCTCGCAAGTAAAGCCGACGAAGGCGTGCTTGCAGTCCGTATAGGAGGCCGAACGAGAACAGCCCCGCCGGGTGATAGGATCGGACGACGTAGCAGGTATTCATAAATAGTCGGGGCTAGAGCAGATCGCCGATCAGCCTGACCGCCTCTTCGGGCGAGGCGGCGGCATGGACGAGATGCGGCGCGAGATTCTTGAACAGGCCCACCCCGGCCTTGTCGGCCCCCAACAGGATCACGGTCTTCTTTGCCTTCAGCGCCAGCGCAACTTCTGAGACCGTTCCAGTGCCGCCGAGCCCACAGGCCACAATGACGTCGCTGGACATGACGTTCACGTTGTTGCGCGCCTGGCCCAGGTCCGTAACAATCGCCACGTCTACATACCGAGACACCCGTGCCTTGCCATCCGGCAGAATCCCGATCGTCAAGCTGCCGGGCACCGACTTCGCCCCCTCGCTGGCCGCGTCCATCACACCGCTCGCGCGCCCTCCTGTCAACACCACCCATCCTTGACGTGCGATGAGTTCTCCCAAGCTTTTAGCGTCGGCCAATTCTCGGATACCGGCCTTGGCCGGACCCATGACACCTATCACTGGTTTTCTGGTCGATTGTCGGATCGGACGTTTCACGGAGCGCACCTCACTGGTCAAAGGTATTGGCACAGGTTGCTGGGGTCAGAAATATACACCGAAGGCGGGAAGCTTGTCGTGCAACTCTTGCGAAGTGTCAGAACGATAGGATAAGGCGCACGGCTTAGGTTGAGACTGTTGCGAAAGTCCCCTTTACATGACTACACAACCCGTGTATATCACGCCAGTACTTACCACTACGGAGGTGCAGGCGATGTTCAAACAGGGTGGCGCGGCGGATTCCTTCTTCGGCAACTGGCTGTATGAGCAGAGCATGGGAGATCGGCCGCACCTGTTGCGCGATCTGGTCCGGGTGGTCGATTTCGAGTTCGTCAACACGGAGTGTGCCCCGCTGTATGCCGAGGAGACCGGCCGTCCGCCGTATGAGCCGGCCCTCATGTTCAAGATGGTGTGTCTTCAGTTTCTGTACAACCTGTCGGACCGGCAAGTGGAGGAGGCGGTCACCTTCAACCTCCTGGACAAGTGGTTCCTCGGGTTGGCCGCCGACGAGCGGCCCCCCGATCATACGGCGCTGTGCCGCTTCCGCGCCCGATTGGGGGCTGACCGGTTCCTGACCATGTTTAACCGGATCGTGGTGCTGGCTCGGCAGCACGGGCTCATCACCGATGACCTTCATGTCCTCGACAGCACTGACATCGCGGCCCGGGTCGATCTCTTCCGGCTCAAGGATGAGCACCAAGACGACGATTGGGACCAGACCTACGTGGACCGCCACTCCCCCGATCCGGATGCCCGCTTTGGGCGCAAGACACCGACCAAAGGCTTCTACGGCTACAAGCTCCACATGGCGGAGGATGCCGCGAGTGAAATCATCACGGCTGTGCATGTCACCCCTGGCCATGAACCCGACGGGGCGCAGGTGCCCCATCTGATCAGCGGTCGGCCCACAGAAGCTGTCGCGGACAAGGGGTACGACTGGCCCCAGAATCACCAGTGGCTCCAGCGGCATCACATTATCTCCGGCATTATCCGGAAGCGGCGTGGGCCGGGGCGGCCTCGGCGGAGTCGTTTCCTGCGGCCGATGATCGAACGCAAGTTTGCCGAACTGACCGTCCATCATCGGTTAGCTCAGGCCCGCTACCGGAGCTTAGCCAAGGTGACGATTCAAGCCGTGATGACCGCCTTCGTCGTCAACGGCAAACGCCTGGTCCGCCTCGTCAGTCCACGGTGGTGCCCAGCATGAGGATACTGGGAGGATCCGTCTCCTGTACACGAACGGCTCACAGCGGCGATACCGCCGGGTCCCCTGCCACAGATCATCAAGCCCAGCACGAACACCTTGAGTAGCCACGAGCCATGCATCGCCTGTTTTGCAACAGTCTCAGGTTATGGTTTTCCCCACAACTCTTCCAACCGCTTGGCGCGACCGCAACTGTATTTGTAGAAATTGTAGCGGACGGGGTTCTTTTTGTAGAAGTCCTGATGGTACTCCTCGGCGGGATAGAACTGCGAGGCCATCACAATCTGCGTGACGATCGGCTCTTTGAATCGTCTCGATTGCTCGATCGCCTGTTTGGAGGTGTCCGACTCACGCTTCTCTTCGTCGGTCTGAAAGAAAATGGCGGAGCGATACTGGCTGCCGTGGTCGCAGAACTGTGCGTTCGGTGTGATCGGATCGACGTTGCCCCAAAAAGCATCCAGTAACTTCTGGTAGCTCACTTTGGCTGGGTCATAGACCACTTCGACTGACTCTGCATGCCCCGTTCGTCCAGCGGACACCTCTTCATAGCTCGGATTGGCGACCGTACCCCCCATATATCCCGAGGTCGCAGACAGCACCCCCTCAACCTTCTCGAAGGCTTCTTCCATGCACCAGAAACAGCCCCCCGCAAAGTAGGCCTTGCCGAAAGTCGCGTCCACTGCAGCCTGGCTGGTCGATTGGACGTTCCAAATTCCGATTAGGAAAATGGCCACGGCAAGAACTGATAGAGCGGCTTGTCTTCTCATGAGACGGTCCTCCTCACTGACTCAGTCGAATAGCTTTGTGAAGCCTTACACGTCCCTACGGGCATGGCTTCGATTCGGATGTTCCTGTACGATCAAACTCAGTGCAGATCGTTGCCGTTATCTCGAGTGTTTCTTCCTTGTCGCCACCGCCGGATGCGCCTTCTGGTTCATGAAAGATGAACCCAGGAAGTCCTAGTCACTAGCCCTTCACATTCGAGAAGCAGCCGGAATAAAGTCGGCATGGGCCCAGGCCTTCTTGAAACGATCCTCGGCCTCAGCCGCCTGGTCGTCCTTCTGTTGGGCCCGGAGGCTCTGCATCAATCCGATTAGCGCCCACCCGTTGTCTGGATGGTGTAGAAGGTCCGCGTGATAGACCGCTTCCGCTTCGGACAGGCGATCGGCCAGCAAGAGTACCGCCCCAAGATGGTGCCGCACGGACAATGGCCAGAGTGGCGGCTCCGAGAATGGGAGGGCCTCTTCTATTTTGATCGCCTCCTCGAACAGCCGGATCGCGTCATCATAGCGTTGATGGCGCGCAGCGAGTTCTCCTGCCAGGACTCGCTCAGCAATCTTGAGAAGCGCCCGCTCGGTCTTTTCTTCCGTTGTGCGATCCCGGCGGATCTGCTTCGTGAGTCTGGCAAGGGCGACGTGTTCACCCTCAGCCCCGGGGAGCCGACCGGTCGCAACAAGGGCGAGCCCTCGCCCCAGTCGCCACATCCCTTCCATAAATCGCAATCCCTTGGGCGGCGGATGTTCCCTGAGCAACTCCTCCCACCGGCCGAACCGAATCATCGAGAAGATCGGTGTTGGGAGGTAGAGTTCCTTCCAGCGATCTTTGCGGGCTTCCTCCGTTGTGATAGTCGCCGTCAAGTCGCGAGCCGCTTTCATGGCTTCGACGTTGCGTCCCTCCATCGCCAAGGAGGCCCAGAGAAAATGGAGATTGTGCGTGTAATACCCATCTGCATACTCTCCAGTCTGGTTTCGACCGGCCAAGTATTGTTGATCGACGTCGGCTGCCTGTTGATTCCGTTCTACCGCTTCGTGGTACTTCCCAAGCCGCATATAAATGTGGGCGGGCATATGAACGAGATGACCGGCCCCCGGCATCAGGCCAGGCAGCCGCTCCGCACAGGGCAAGGCCCGTTCCAGTTGCGATGACGCCTCCACCGCGTGCAGGTAGTAGTGGCAGGCCCCTGGGTGATCGGGGTTCTGCGCGAGCACGGCCTCGAGCGTGGTGACGATCTCGTCGGTGCCAGGCTGCGGTTCTCCATCCGGCTTCCACAAGTCCCAGGGCCGCAGATCCATGAGCGCTTCTGCAAACAGCGTGGAAGCATCGGCATCCTCGGGGAATTGCTGCGCCACCGATCGCATGGCCTTCGCATAGGCCTCATCGAGTCTCTTGCGCTTGGCCCCCTTCCGTCCCACGTACCGTGTGACCAACGCGTCGATGTAGGCTTGCTCCCCGGGAGTGGCGCGGTTTGCCACTCGCCGAGCCTTCTGGACCATCTCGATGGCGCGATGTTCATCTTTCTTCTCCATCGCACTATTGATGTTGGGGCCGAGCGCCAGCGCAATTCCCCAATAGGGCATGGCCGCCTGCGGATCCTGTTGGGCCGCAGCTTCAAACGATCGGATCGCTTCTTCGTGGTTGAAGGCATAGACGAGTCGGAGCCCCTGATCGAAATAGCGTTGGGCCTGTTCCGAGGTGGTGGTGATGGGATGGTGGAGGGAACCCAGATTGTCGAAAAGCGGCGGAGTGACGGTCTGGTCGCCAGGATCGGCTTTCGCTGGTGAGAACATCGCAAGCCAACACGACATGCCTACAACCAAGAGCGTAGCGAACATCGATCCTCCCCTAACCCGCATTAGCTTGTTACTCAGCCCAGGTCCAATGCAATCTTGGTCTACTGCGATCGTCCGTCTTGATCAATGTTCCGAATAAGGACTGCGCGTCCTTTGTCATCCACGAAGACTTCGATCCGATCCCCGACATGGGCCGGTCGATCGATTCGAGTATTTTCATCATGCGCCACGCGGTTCGATGCCACTGACTTCCTGAACCACTAGGCCCCACCCTCGACCGACGTCACTTGGCCTTTAGAGAAAAGGCATTTGCTGGAATTGGGAGCCGCACATCGCCGACCGCTGGTCTCCCAGCGTGCCCCACACGATCCCTCGTCCAAGATCTTCCTGCTTCGAAATTCCCGCGATGCTGCAGCCGAGGCCAAGCAGGCTTGCGCCCAGCACACTCATGAGGTACCACCATGGCATCACATCTATATTTTCCTCCCGCTCTTATCTACCCTTGCTCTCCCGCCGAGTCAACAAACTGATGGTAGGTTGTCCGCTCATGGCGGACGAACTTCAGAATCGGGTGATGCTGGAAAAGTTGAAGTCGCGGAGCGTCATCGCCGGCACGAGAAGCTTGCCGGTTTCGGACGTGATCGCTTCAGCCGGGTTTGTGAAGGCCGCGATCCGGTTGAAGACTCGCAGAGGGCTCTCGTGAAATCGAAGGTTCTTCACCGCCGACACGATCGCTCCGTTCTCGACGAGAAACGTGCCATCTCTCGTCATACCGGTCAGGGTGAGATCGGTCGGATTGACCGTCCGGATGTACCAGAAGTTCGTCACGAGGATGGCGCGCTCCGTGCTCTTGATCAACTCCTGTAGGGTCGGCAAGGACGATCCTCTTCCTGAGAGGCAGGGGGCATCGAGCGTGGGGATATTGTTGATCCCTCGCGCCTTCGCTGTGAACCGATCGTACGCAAGCTGCGTGAGCACCCCATCTGCAATCCAGTCGGATGCCACGGTTGGCAATCCATCAGCGGTGAACCCAATGCCCAAGAGATCCTCGTGCGCCGGGAGATTGCGGAGCGTCAGTCGCTTGTCGACAATCAACTGGCCCAGTTTGTCTGAGAATGCACTCGTGCCTTTCTCGTAGGACTTCGCATCGAGCGTCCAGAGCATCGAGGACCACAGCCCGGCGACGGCAGCCGGCTCAAGAATCACGGTATAGCGCCCCGGCGGCAGCTCGCGCACCTCCAGGCCTCGTTTGGCTTTATCGATCGCGGTGAGTGTCCGCTCCTGGACCCTCAGATGATCGATGGACCGATGGGCCGCAGCACCCCAGCCAGTGGCCTCGCCGGCCTGAACCGTAAGGCTGAATCGAGCATCGGTCCGTTCTTCGTGGGCGAAGAGTCCCGTACTCGCGGCAACTCCGACCGTCGCAATCGACGAGGACACAATCCCAGTTGCGCCAAGATTTTCCATTCGGCATTGCCCGATCGCCTCATTCGTATATTCCAGTCGACGGGCCGGCCCAGCCGCGGCAGTTTCGGCTCGCGTCGTGAGAGGTGTCAGATATAGCTGTGGCTCCACCGGCGGGAGGTATTCCGGATCGTCCGGCGACAGGTGCGCGATCTGCGTGGCTCTAGTCACCGTCTCTTGCACCGCCCCCGCGGTAAAGTCCGTCGTGCCGGCGGTGCCGTGACGTCGCCCGAACGCCACCGTCACACTCAAAGACCCGCGCCTCGTATCGACGTTTTGGACAATCTGATTGTTCGCAAACCGCGTCGTCCCGCTATGCTGATCGTGCAACGCAACAAGCGTGTGGTCGCCGGTCGAACGTTTCAGGACCTGTTCTGCGATAAACCGGAACTCGTCCCGGCTCGTCAGTTTCGGCCAGGTCTTGTGGCCGGTCGCACTCATGATCCGGCCTGCCCTCCGATGACGTTGACGCTGCGGAACCGCGCGTGAGACGCCGCGTGGGTCATCCAGCCGGACTGGCCCGGCTGGCCCTTGCCGCACGTGATGAACCCATACCGCCGGCGGTGCGGTCGATCCGCGACACCGTCGCAGCTGCCCCAGAACTCCGGCGTGATCCCATGGTAGATGACATCACGAACCATGTGTGTCCGCTTCCCGTTCTCGATCATCCAAAATGCGTCGCCGCCGAACTGAAAGTTATAGCGCCGTTGATCGATGCTGTAGGACCCGTGACCTTCGATGTAGATGCCCCGCCTCACATCGGCGAGCAGCTCGTCGAGGGTGGTAGCGCCCGGCTCAAGGCCGATGTTGGCGATGCGGACGATCGGGACACTGCCCCAGCTGTCTGCCCGATTGGAGCCGCGTGATCGAGTCTCGCCGATTTTCGGCGCGACCTCGCGATTCGTGCAATAGCCAACGAAGATACCGTCGCGCACAATGTCCCATTGCTGGCAGGCCACGCCATCGTCGTCGTAGCCGGTCGCAGCAAGGGTCATCGGTTCACAGTTGTCGGCCACGAGATTCACGTGCGGAGAGCCGTATCGAAAGGTTCCTCGTTTTTCGGTCGTGAGAAAGCTGGTGCCGGCATAGTTGGCCTCGTACCCAAGCGCGCGGTCGAGCTCGCTCGGATGGCCGCAGGACTCATGCATGGTGAGCGACAGATGTTCAGGATCGAGGACAAGATCGTATAGACCTGGCTTCGTCGTGGGCGCTTTTACTTTCTCGACGGCCTGAGACGCGATGCGCGGGGCCTCGGCCAGGAAACTGGCGTCCTCGATCAATTCATAGCCCATCCGAAGATGCGGCGTATTGAAGCTCCGCGAGGCGAACCGCCCGTCATGAACCGCCGTGGCATCGAAATCGCCGTTCACGGCCAGGAGGTCAAATTCCAGGCGCGATCCTTCGGTCGAAACAAAGAGCTTGCGGTCCCGACGAGCCCACAGGCTCGCGCTGCTCCGCACGATGCCGGGCTGTCGATGAACATACTCCATCGTCTCTAGGAGCAGTGTAGTTTTGTTTTCGAGCGCGACGGCAAACGGATCGATCCGCTGCTCCGTGACGATCCGGTCTCGATGGACCGGCTCATCGGCGAGTTTCACCTTTTCACTCGCGAGGGACGCGGAGCCTTTAGCGATCTCGATCGCCAACTCAGCCACGCGCGGGGCCTCTTCCAGCGAAAGCACCGAACTAGCGGCAAAACCCCAGGCGCCGTGATAGAGAACGCGGATCCCAAACCCTCTGTCCTGCGTGTCGCGAATGGAAGCGATGCGGCGATCTTCGCCACGAATGGTCTGGGTCGTGCTGTCGAGGAGCCGGATATCGCCGTACTCAGCCCCGGAAGCAACAACGCGTTTCAGCGTCAGTTCGGCAAGTTCGTCCCAATTGGGAGCGCTCATCGCGTGACTGCCTTTGTGAGGTGTGAACGAGTCTCGAACGCGGTTAGTATAACAGGATCATGGGGAAGTTCGCAGAGGATCAGGAAGAAGGTAACGCATTAAGATCTGCTAGAACACTCCTGTGATGCCGGTGCTAAATTTGTTTCTGAGGATCGGCGTGGCTTTTTCGATGTTCGCGTCTTTCTGCAGTACGTGCGCGACCGTGCGTATTTTGTAGGTCTTCAGTTGCGCGCCTGCAGCCGGTGCGCCCTTGCCCCGTTCCGTCACTAGCACGTCCGCCACACAGAGATAGGCGACCCTTTCCAGTTTTGCCAGTGATCCTCCACCTCGCGAGACTTGGGCCATCATCGCATTTTGGGCCTTTAGACTGCTCGTCAAATCGCCGCCGGCGCCCCGTAAGGGAGCGCCGCCACTTCCAAGGCCGGACCCGAATCCTGATTTCGCAATCGCCTCCGGCGTTACGTCGTCTCCTGGCTTGTGGCAATACACAACCTGCGTTTGGAGCCAGTAGGCGGCTTGCTGTGGATCGGCGACGACCTGATAGCCTTTCGCGCTCAACCGGGGGGCGAGATCCGTCGGCGTCACCTGCTGATTTTCTGAAGTGTTGCGGACTTGCACATAAACCGTCTTTTCTTGATTCGACGGAAGTTAGATCGAGGTGTCGTTCATCAGGTCGGACCTCAGTACATTGTTACAGCCGATGGTGATCAAGAACAGAGCGAGGAACACCAGTCGTCGCATCATCGTCAACCTCCCAGGCAACTTAAAAGTGTCCTGCCCCCGCGGCGCTGAGTTTCTGCTGCACCAGAGGCGTGGCTTCGGGTTCATCGAGTTTTTTCTGATTCACACTGGCGGTCAGCTGTGTCTGGTACGCACCAGGTGACGGCCCACTTTGCTGCGCGGTGGGCAGGGACTCGCCGAGTTTGCGCTCTGTAATCTGCAGGTCGGCGACATAGGCTTAATTGATGTTCTCGTTTGCACTAGGGCGCGAGGGGCTGCCGCTGAACAAACTGCGCACGGAACTGATTACATCGAGCCCCGACGACGCGACGCTACCGATGATCATCCCTTGTGGCCCGACCATGCTGGTGAGCCCTTGCAGTCCGCTCATAACTGGCGAACCGATTCCCGAGCCGTAACCGCTCGTCACCATGTCTTCAACTGACAATTCAGTCTTTGTCAGGTTGCAATAGACGATATTCGTCAACACCACGTAATACGCGGTATTCGAGTCCTGCACGAACTGATAGCCCTTGGCAGTGAGGCGAGATCCTAGGTCCAAGAGAGTCACGGCTTGGTTATCTGAGGAATTGCGGTTCTGGAGGAAGACCGTGTTTGCCGTCGTGGGCGGCAGCATGAGTGTGTTGCTGGCCAGCAGGTCCGTATCCTTGATGTTGCTGGCGCAAGCGGCAAGCGGGAGGCTGAGAGTACGGGCAGTATGCGATACCGCAGAACCACCTCCTGTAGATCAACTGCACGCGGATATTACGGAGTATTTCCCTAACTCAGCAACAACGAAATAAGGGGCGCTCAGCCGGTGCGACACGCGGACGGCAGGTTCTCTTCATCGCTCTGGCATCCGCCCATCCCCACGCCCCCGCTGCAGCCCGGCACAATCAGTCCGAACGTCGGCAGCCAAGTCCAGCCTCGTATGTGTGCCTCCCTCTCTCCGTGACATCGCCAAGCATTGACCGAGCCCTATATCGTTGCCACAACTTACCTGGCACCATGATTCCGTGGCCTGGCTTTTCCTGGTCCTCTCACCTACCATCAACGCGATGCAGCCTCCCGAACAGACTCCGCGCCAGCGCATCATCGAACTAATTACCGGCACGAGGCTATCGTCTTACCAGTTGGCACAGATGCTGGGCATTCCCGAGCGACAGGTCGAGGGGCATCTGACCCACGTCGTGAAGACCATCGCGCGCGACAAGACAAG
>Ga0209180_10001494_pt1 | contig 11603 bp, 7 predicted proteins | sample CZO8metaG_3_FD_188355 | JGI IMG/M metagenome (GOLD analysis project Ga0209180, IMG submission 188355) | Vadose zone soil microbial communities from the Eel River Critical Zone Observatory, Northern California, USA - CZOApr15con2H2.8 metaG... | ecosystem: Environmental > Terrestrial > Soil >...
CAGTTTCAGCCGGGCGATGACGGAGGCCATGCACCATGCTGAATACTGTAGGAACGAAAAACAGCGTAGACACCGTGGCGAAAAGCAATCCACCAATAACGGCGCGGCCGAGAGGCGCATTCTGTTCTCCACCTTCGCCCAGCCCGATGGCCATAGGCAGCATTCCGATGATCATGGCCAGAGCGGTCATCAGCACCGGCCGGAATCGCGCGAACCCTGCCTGCACGGCCGCTTCGGCCGGAGAGTGTCCTGCAGCTAATTGTTCTTTCGCGAAGCTAATTACTAGGATGCTGTTGGCAGTGGCCACTCCAACGCACATGATCGAACCCGTAAGCGCGGGCACGCTGACCGTCGTGCCAGTCACAAACAAGAACCACACGATCCCCGCGAGCGTCGCGGGAAGGGCGGTCAGAATAATGAATGGGTCGAGCCAAGATTGAAAATTCACGACAATCAGGAGGTAAACCAGGACGATGGCGAATAGGAGACCGGTCAACAATCCCAAGAAAGAGGACTTCATCGTCTGGATCTGGCCGCGTACGATGATCTTTGAACCCCGGGGAAGATCCTTTTGACTCGTGCTCAAAATCGAGAAGATATCCTTCGAAACGGCTCCGAGGTCACGGCCTTGGACGGAACCAAAAATATCGATGACCGGGGACACATTGTAATGAGAGACCACACTCAACTCAGAATTGCGGCTGAATGAGGCGAGACTCGCAAGGATGGAGGGCGGAGCGGGACCTGTGCCCGTAACTGGAATGTTCTCCAGATCCTGCAGGGACTGAACCCGGTACTGCGGAGTTTGCGTCGCGATCTGGTAACTCACGCTATTCTTGGGATCCAGCCAGAAAGTCGGCGAAGTCTGGAAGCTACCGCTCAGGGTAATCAAGAGATTGCTTGCAACTTCTCGCTGGGTGAAACCGATTTCCCGAGCTTTCGTCCGATCCACATCGACGTGAAACTTCGGCTGGTCAAAGGTTTGCTGAATGCGGAGATCCGTTGTTCCCGAAACGTACTTGACCCTCTCCAGTAGCTGGTCCGCGAATTGCCGGTTGGCCTGCAGATCATTTCCGATAATTTGAATATCGATTGGGGCAGGCAGGCCAAAGTTCAAGATTTGAGTGACCATATCCGATGGCAGGAAATAGAAAGTAACGCCAGGAAAATCGTGCGCGAGCTTCAACCTTAAGTCATGCACATAACCTGCTGTTGGCCGATGCTTGGGGGAGAGAGCGACCATAATATCCGCATCTTCCGTTCCGATTGGCGCCGAACTGCTGTAGGAAAGATTGATGCCGCTATAAGGCAGCCCGATGTTGTCGATAATCCCGCCGAACTCGGCAGGTGGTATTTGGTTGCGAATCTCGGCTTCCACGCGGTCACAAAGGGCGGCCGTCTCTTCAATGCGCATACCGGTGGGGGCACGAAGATGCAGCGTGAATTCGCCACTGTCCACAGATGGGAAGAAATCTTGTCCCAACCACGGATAGAGCCCAAAGGAGAGCACGCATGCGGCGAGAAATGCGCCGGCAAAAATACGGCGGTGACGGACACAGGCCTCGAGCAATCCGCGATACGCGTTACGAATCCTCTCAAAGCTGCGTTCAAACCAGGCTTGAAACAGCACAAGAGGATTCTTGCTCGGCGCGTGCGAGCCTTCTTCCGCATGAGCTTTGAGAAGATATTTGGCCATGGTTGGTATGAGGGTCCGTGAGAGCACGTAGGAAGCCAACATCGCGAAGACGACTGCTTCCGCCATGGGTACGAAGAGATAACGGGCAACCCCAGTGAGCAAAAACATGGGCACAAAGACGATGCAGATGCTAAGTGTTGACACCAGTGCTGGCACTGCGATCTGCTCCGCCCCAAGAAGAATCGCCTCTTCCGTCTCCTTGCCGCTACTTAGAAACCCGTGAATGTTCTCGATCGTGACCGTCGCATCGTCCACCAGGATGCCGACGGCCAGCGCCAGACCACCGAGAGTCATGATGTTGATGGTTTCTCCCAGGACGCTGAGAAAAATGATGGAAGTCAAAATGGAAAGAGGAATCGAAATAGCGATGATTAGCGTACTGCGCCAACTTCCAAGAAACAGCAGAATCATGGCAGCCGTAAGGCAGGCGGCGATGAGCGCCTCGCGCAAAACGCCGGAAATGGCACCACGGACGAAAACAGACTGGTCACCGAGGAGCCGGATTTGAAGGTCTGCGGGAAGCGTCGTCTTAACACTTGGCAACAGCTTCTTGATTGCTGTGATGATGTCTAAGGTGGACGCGTTTCCAATCTTTTGAATGGTCATTAGAGTTGATCGCCGCCCGTCGACGCGAACGATATTGGTCTGCGGAGGAAATCCGTCGCGAACGTTAGCGACGTCGCGAATGTAAATTGTCGTACCTCCCGCGGCTTTGATAGGAAGGTTGTTCAGCCCTGCGATAGTCGTGGGGCTCCCATTCATGTCCACGTTATATTCAACTTTTCCGATTTTGGCCGTTCCGGAAGGGAGAATGAGGTTCTGGGCGCTGATGGCATTCACTACGTCAAGTGGAGACAAACCTTTTGATTGGAGTGCCGCGGTGTTTAAGTCCACTTGAACCTGGCGCTGTTTTCCACCGTACGGATACGGGATAGCCGTGCCTGGTACCGATGTGAGCTGGGGCCGGATGAAATTCAAACCAAGATCATTTAACTGTTGCTCCGAAAGCGTGGGTCCGGAGAGAGCCATCTGAAGAATGGGCACGCTGGAAGCACTGTAGGTGATGATCAGCGGCGGCGTCGTACCCGCTGGCAACTGCTTGAGCTGCGTTTGGGATTGTCCGGCGATCTGCGCAATGGCCATGCTGATATTGACGCCTGGATGGAAAAACACTTTTATGACAGCGATTCCATTCAATGACTGCGACTCGATGTGCTCAATATCACTCACAATGGTCGTCAAGTTACGCTCTTGAAGGGTGATGATGCGGTTGGACATCTCCGTCGGGGAGAGCCCGGTGTAGTTCCAAATGATGCTCACGACAGGAATGTTGATGTTTGGAAAGATGTCTGTTGGGGTGCGAAAAATCGACAACGTTCCAAGAATTAAAATCAGGATAGCCAGCACTACGAACGTGTACGGCCGTTTCAGTGCGACTCTAACAATCCACATAGTTCACGCCCCCAAACCCTCGGCTAGTTTTTCTTGCCTCGGAAACTAGATGATGCAGCCTGGATGCCACCGTGAAGAGTGAGCAAGAGTTTCCGGAAGTGGTTGAAAACACAATCCTTAAGAAGATAAGCCTGGAATTAGGCGCAGGCGCTGAGGAGCGAAGAATCCAGCGCATCGGATGATTGTCTAACCCGCTGGCAGCGTGTCTTTCAGGATGGCGAGCAACTTCCGAAAGGGGAAGAACGAATGTGGACGGAGGCGTCAGCTCCAGCCTAAGGTCCCGCAGGACTTAAAGTGCTCCTGTCGCGGAATGTTTTACGAGCTCACAGTCGAAGAGCCGTCGAAATCGCATTTGACCACGAGAATGGTTACATCATCGTTGAAGGTATCGCCGCAAAAATCTGCTGCGGTGTTATAGATATCGACCATGAGGTCCACGGCGGACAGCGAAGAACCACTGCGCACTGTCGCGGAAAGGCGCTCCATGCCGAATTCTTCGTCGATGCGGTTTTCTGCCTCAATGACGCCATCGGTATAGAAAACCAACACATCGCCGGTCATGAGGTCTTCCGCAGTCTGTTCACAAATCTCTTCCGGAGATAATCCGATGGGTGGACAAGAAGAGTTCATGAGCGTGAGGGCGCCTGTCTTTGCTCGAAATAAAAGGGCGGGATTGTGGCCACAGTTGACATAGCGAAGCGTCCGTTTCTGAACGTCGATCTCGGCAACGAGTAGTGTCACGTAGCGGTCGGAGTCCGACACGGAGTGGATTCCCGTGTTCAATCGTTCCACTTGCTCGAGCATGTTTCGATCATGGTTTGCCTCAAGCCGCATGACTGCCGCCGTCGCGGACATTAAGAGGGCCGCGGGAACACCTTTTCCGGCCACGTCGGCAATGACGATCTGAGTGGTGTGCGCGTCGATGGGGAGATAGTCGTAGTAATCGCCACCGACGCCCTGCGCGGGGAGCATCATGCCAGCTAATTCGAGTCCGGCAATGGCTTGCTTGCCCGAGGGAAGAAACAGGCGCTGGACCCGCGCAGCCAGTTCTACGTCCTTGAGGAGGTCATCACGCTGCCGCTGAATGGTCTTTGCAAGCGCTTCCCTCTGTTCCATGTACCGCTGGATCACATAAACAGCGAAGGCGAAGCACAACATCGCGGAGAGATTGTGGAAGATTCGAAGTCCGGGATTGATTCCCCTTGGAGAGTAATAATCATGGAACAAGACACAAACGACGATAAGGCTGTAGCTGATTTCCTTACGCAGGAAAATCGCGCCGAGAACAAGTGGGAGCAAATAGAGGTAGACAAGCGAAATCGAAATAACGAGGTGGTCGGCATACGCGACTGCGCTAACGGCCCCCAAGACCAGTGAGAGGGGCAGCCACGCCGGCCCACTTAAAGCCACATCCTTTCGCAAAAAAGACAGCAACGGAACTCCTTCGTGAAAACCGCGCAATACTGCGGGCTTCGATTCTCGGATGGCAGAATGCACGAGCTCATTCATTCGAAGAGGACCTTCGCCATCATTCCCTTATCTTCGTGATTGAGAAGATGGCAGTGAAAGACGGACATCCCCCTGATTACGGGGTCAGTGAAATCCATAATGACGTCGACGGAACCGCCGAATGGAACATTCACTGTGTCCAGCCACATTGGTTCGGCAACTGGCCGGCCGTTTTCGGCGTATGCCAGGAAATGGACTTGGTGAATGTGCATGGGATGCAGTTCCCGCGTGGCATTGACAACCCTCCAATGCTGAAAAGTGCCAACCTTTGCGCGCACCATGGGAGCCGCAGACGGCGTGAATTTTTCTCCGTTAATGTAAAAGCCGTTTTTGTCCTCCGTGAACGTCACGATGAATCGAGGAGGCACTTTTTCTTCTGCCGCGAAGTCCAGCGGATTGAGAGCAGGTTTGAGTGGGCTTTCAGAAATTCTACTTATGGCATCCGCTGAGGAGCGCGAAACGATGTCGGCTAATACCATCGCAGGATTCGGGTCGCCGTCTGGACCGGTATCCACGCAACGTGAGATTAAACGCCTCGGCATGCCAGCTGCTGGACCTGTGACAATGGCCTCAAGCCTCCCTGCCGGTGGCAGAAGGACGTGATCAGTGATGCGCGTTCGGTGATTGGGATCGTGCAAGGCGATGGGCATCCCGTCCATGGCAACGATTTCAAACGGCGGCCCTTCAAGCTGTAGGTCGAGATAGCGATCCGCGGAAGCATTCACAAGACGCCAAAACTGGCGCTCACCAGGAGCGATATCAATTTGCGGCCGCACGGATCCGTTCACCGTGAAGATCTCTTCAGGCGTCTCTGACTCCGCACCACAAATATCCAAACTGAGTTCAACGCGGTGCTTCAAATCAGTAGACTGAGGATCGTTCACAATGGAGCGGCCACGCACAACTAGGACGCGTTCGGGCAGGCCGACCAGGGGCGGAAAGTAAGATTCAATCCCTTCGATCACGAGCGCTCCGGACATGCCGTCAAGCGCTTGTCGGTGGCTCTCTCCATGAGGGTGGGTGTGGTACCAATACAAACCTGGCGGATGGTCTTTCGGAATCTGCACGGTGTAGCGGAGTGATTGTCCAGGCATGGCCATCATGTCCAAGACGTCGTCCTGAGGAGCGTCGGGAGAAACCGTGAGGCCGTGAAAATGTAGATTTGTCATGTCCATGCACGGAGGAATCGCGCAACTCTCCTTCGGCTTGGCGGGAAGATCATTGATGTAGTTAATCCTCAGCTGGTCTCCCGGTGACAGGCGTAGGGTTGGAGCGTTTGGCTTGCCGTCAAAGTAGAAGGAGTTCTTTCCGCCCTTTGTGATCCCAGCGTGCAGCGTGAGCGACAGTGTGTGGTTCTTCGCGCGAAGCTCCGGAGGATTCGAAAGCATGCCTGGCGGCTTCCCCGACAGTTCGAGCAAACAGAAAACCGCTGCCGCCGCGATGGCAGCGGCAGCGATTCGTGGAACGGATGCGAGGCGGGACATTGAAAGCTTCCAAGCCATCGCTCACTCCACCTTGTGCCAGGTAGAATCCGGGTCATAGGCGGTCATTGTCTGGGCGAGCTTTGTTGTGTCGGGGCCAAGGTCCTTTTCGTAAATTGTTCCGGATTTGTCGACGATAAAAGTCATCACGCCCGAGGAACGATACTCAACGGGGTAGGCGACGAAGGCGAATCCTGCGCTCATCTTCCCATCGACGATGTAGCCCTTGGCTCCGCCCGGCGCATGTGGTCCTTGGCTCGTGAGGACCCGGAACATATACCCATTGAACGGAACATGCTCGCCAACTTGGTCCGTTGGGAGATTTTGTCGCGCGTAAGCGATGAGAGGATTGATCAGGCTATCGAACTCATCTTCAGCACCGTGCCAGTACAGACCATTGTGTCGGCCTTCATCGCTAACAAGTTTCTGGGCGAATTGTTTAGGGAGGTCACTTGGCGGGCGCGCAAAATACTGTTTTTGCGCGTCGACCAAATCGCGGCATGCATCCGTGGCGGCTAGTTCATTCTTGCCGATGCGCCGGAATACGATCTCGTCTTTGCCCGCAGCCGTGTCGAAAGACCACGAGCCGTGGCCGTTAACCAGGGGAATCGGGAACGGCCAGTTTTCGGCCCCGACAACCATGGTTACGGTCCCGTTCGCCTCTGTGACGAACCGATGCATCTCCTGGTATTTGACGACGAAGCTGACCCGAGCATCCAAATCTTCCTCTAGGTCGCCGGACGAGAGGACATCCTTTCCAGCTGGTCCGAGGATGCTCAGTGGAGCCTGTTCGTCCTCTGCCTGCATTGCGTCATAGAGAGCCCGACCGGCATCTTCGGCGGAGGCAAAGGTGCGCTGTCCCGCCTCATGGGCAAAAATTGGCGCTGACGAGCACGCCAAGGTAAGCGCGAACAGCACAGACACTGCAAATCGAACAAAGCTCTTGCATTCAAATTGAACAAAAATCGAAATCTTGTGCAGCATGGTATTCCTTTCTATTCTTGAATTCTTGCTACTCTCTACAGCCGGTGCATGCGGTCAGTGATGTCGTCCACCACCGCCACCATGGAAAGCACCTCCGCGGGAGCCACCTCCAAAACTCGACCGCCCGCGGGAGGAAAAGCCTCGGACGTTTCCGCCGTGATCAAAGCCACTGAACGCCCCAGAGCGCGTTCCTGGCTGAAAGTGAGGAGCCGAAGATCCGTGGAACCCTGAACCTCCGCCGCCGGGCCTGCTTCCGTGGAACGCATTGCCATGGTTGAAGTCGCCGCCGTGGCCGAAATCGCCGTGGCCGTGGCCGAAATCACCGTGGTGGAACCCGTCGTGACCAAAATCCCGGCTGTGGGAGATGTAAGTGTTGTGGTTGTAGATCACCCGATGGCCATGCCAGTCGCATCCCCAGTGATGCCAGCCCCAACCGTATCCTCCGAAGAAACCGACGCCGAAGCCGATTCCAAATCCAATCCCCGCTCCGGCTAGGAAGACTCCCGGCACGGGGTACCAGCCTGGATACGCGACGATCGGCTCGCCATACACGAGCCAGGGATCATAGGCAGGTACATAGACGACCTCAGGATTGGCCGGTTCGATGATGATTGTGTTCCCTTGAGTCGTTACCTTCTCCTGTTCATTGCTATTGAGGTGGCCGGCCTTGTGAGCCTGCTGACGCATTGCCTGGACGGCATCTGTCACATCCTGCTGTTGGTTGGCGTATGCGTCGCCAAGAGACGAAGTCCAAGAGAGGTTCTTGTCCATGTTTTCAAGAACCGAGGGAAATTGGCTGAGGGCCTTAACGCTCGGGTCCCAAGGCTGTTTGTCGACTTCTTTTGCCAGCTCTTCACCCTTGAGGTTGGAATGGCTCTGCATCCACCGGTCCGCCTCGACAATCTCAGTGGGATAGGTGGAAGCTGCGAGAATCTGTGCAACGAGCGCGTCCGGGTACAAGGCGATTGGGGCGACGAGTTGCTGCAGCTCCTTCGGCGACTGTTGCACGGGCGGCGGTGGCTGCTGGTCGTTGGATTGGCCAGTAGGGCCGAACGACTCGGCTTGCGCAGTGAATCGCGCAAGTAAACAGCAAAGAAGTAGAACTAAAACCTGCTTGGATAACTTCATAGCAAATTCTCCAGTACAAAATTGAAATCATTCTCTTGATGTCAAACCAATGTTCAAAAAATTTCATAACCCCTCGACAACAGCGTCAGCTAACCTCACTGGCGCCGCAGGGTGCCCGGCGGGATGTCATTGCGACGGGCCAGGTCTTCTAGTGCGTCGAGAGCCGATTGTGTTTCGCTCACGCGCTCCTGAAGGATTTCAATGCCAGCTTCGGGAGTGATGCCTACATCGCCCTCATCGAGATTTATGCCGTCTGTCGTTTCCTTCAGACTTTGGGCATCCTCGAGAGCCTGGCGGTATTTACTGAGTTGGGCCTGTCTGCGTTCAAGTTCATCGCGCAGCTTTGCAGCCTGTTCGGCATACCATTCCGGGTCCTTTGTCTCCAGATAAGGCAAAGGCACTGCAGCGGTGGGTGAGTCATCTGCTTTGTTTGCTTGACCGACGATTGAGATGGCGGCGAGAGGCCTTAGTTTCTCAAGCTCTTCGTTTGTCCATAGCACTGTGGTTTTTTCAGTCTCCCCCGCGCGCGGTTTGTTTGCCGCACGCAGGGGAATGGCTACCGTACTCAGAGTCACTGAGATAGCGAGAGAAAACCTCAGATAGCGATTCATCTCGCTCTCCTTAGTGTTTCGTCGACGGGGCGGGAGGAAAATGCTGGAACATTTTATTCACGCCTTTGTCAAGGTTCTTGGTGTTCTTGTCCGCGTTGTCGGAGAGCGTATCGCTCGATGAGCTTCGCCAGATCAATTTCTCTGTCTTCGCATCGAAGAGATCGATCACCAAGGTCCCCACTTTGTAGGTTTCGACGGTTGTGGTTGCATCGCCAAATCCACCGAATCCTCCCCAGCGGCGACCTCCTCCAAACCCGTTATAGAACGTGTCCAAAGTTTGTTGATTCTGAGTCGTTTCAATGGCAAAGACCTCGACGTCGCCTCCCGAGGGAACTTCCGTCCAGCCTTTTGCCGCCAGAGCGCTGTTCACGGCGCTCTTGATGCGGTCGACCACGAGCGGGTCTTTCGTCTGGACCTTTTCCCAAGAGTAGGTCTTGTACTGGCCAAAGTTTGCACTGTGGTCGTAGTCGGTTTTAACGTGCTGAGCGAATGAAACAGTCGCCAAAGCTAGCGTTAATCCGACTGTGGTTGCGATTTTTGATATGAACTTCATACTTCCTCCTATTGTTTCGTTTGATTTGTTGGTGTTTCTCCGAATGCATTACTTCCGACCGTGCCAGTGACGGGCGCTTCACTGTGCGTTTGCCTGGACTTCGATTCGCCCCCAAGCGCGTTACTCGCCGCCTTCACATCCTTGTTGCGCTCCGCAACTGTGGTCAGTCTGATCACAGCGGCGGCGGCGGTACAGCGCACAACTCCGTTTTTGTCCGATAATGCCGGGACAATCGCGTTAACGAACTCCGGATCTCCCCGTTTGGCAATGGCGAGAAGTGCCGATGCTCGTACAATCCAATTCTTGTCCGAGGCGGCCCGGACCAGGGCTTGCCCAACGCGTGGGTCTTGGTCGTTAATGAGAGCCCTGGCCGCCGCAGCCCGCACGGGCGAGGTATCATCCTTCCTCATGGCCTTCACGGCGGAAAAGCCAATGTCTGCATAAGGGATGAACCCGAGGCCTTCCTCAAGACCAAGTTCCGCCATCTTTTTCCCATCTTTCAGCGTTTGCATCTGTTGGGCGACTAGACCGTCCGCAGACTTGCGCTCACCGGTGAGCACCTCGTAATAAACCTGGTAGCCTGCGGGGTCGTTAAGAACCTGCAGCGCATGCGCTGCAGCCAGCGCCACCGCGGGCTTTTTATCTAAAAGGGCCTTCTTCAATGCTGGAATGGATTCTTTAGACCCCATCAGCCCCAATGCGGTTGCGGCGGCGGCCCTGACCTCGGGCTTCTGATCTTGCGAAGCCGTCTGCCCCATTTCCGTAGCTTCGGGGTCGCCTGGGAGAAGTCGTAGCGCACGGACAGCTTGCGTCCGCTTGCCAGTGTTCTTCTGATTCACGCCTGCGTGCAGGATGTCCCAGGCCTGTTGTTGGGGAGTCCGGGCGAGCAACGCCCCGGTGTGGGCCAGGAGAACCAAGAGCACCGCAGGCCTTGTAAGTGTCTTGTTGATCGCTTCAATGACCAAGGTCATTTGTCCCCGTTTCTGTCGCCACCAAGCTTCGGTGCGTTGAACCACACGACTGGAAGAGGCAAAACGGTTGCCAAAAAAATCATTACGTAAGTGACTGAAAGTAGAGGCCGACACAGACGATAGAGCGCTGTTCGATGCCAGTCTGCTGGACGTGACTCCGCATGCTGACAGGCCGGTGTGGTTATTGATTTGATTGTGTGTCAGACAGCTTCGAGTTCAGGTCGACTGGAGATGTGATCGCTGGTGCGTTTGACGACTAGTGCATGGACCGTGTCAATCGATTGGAGAAGCGATTCCGCAATCGTGGCGACTCTGCTACGAGGGAAGTGAATTTTTGTTGGTACGCGAGATGCCGAGCTTTTGCATTCGGAAGTAAAGAGTGGACCTCTTGATTCCCAAACGTGCGGCTGCCCCGTTTGGACCGGAGACAACCCACCGGGTCTGTTCGAGGGTCTTCCGAATGTGGTCTCGCTCCGCGTCCTCCATGGTAATTGGTCCAAGGGATTGCGCTTCGGCGGCATTCCTCAAGCTCGCGAGAGGGGACTCCAGAACGTTGCCCGAAGTAAGGATCACGCTCCGCTCAATGAAATTCTGAAGTTCGCGAATGTTGCCCGGCCATGGGTACGACGTCAGTTCAGCCATCGTTTCCGGGGAAATCTGGTCGATTTGTCTACTCATCCGGCGGGCATAGATCTCCACAAAGTGTTCCACTAACGCCGGAATGTCTTCACGGCGCGCCCGCAGCGACGGCAGCGGGACTGGAAATACATTCAAACGATAGTAGAGATCGCTGCGAAATTCGTTTCGCTTCACCATTTCAACCAAATTTCGATGGGTCGCAGCTACGAGGCGAACGTCTACTTGGTGAGTCCGGCCGCTGCCCAAGCGCTCGAATTCCTGCTCCTGCAGGACGCGCAGTAGTTTGGGCTGCAGAGCCAACGGAATGTCTCCCACCTCGTCCAGGAACAGCGTCCCTTTGTCAGCCAATTCGAAGCGTCCAATCTTTTGCGCGATAGCGCCCGTAAAAGCGCCTTTCTCATGGCCAAACAGCTCGCTTTCCAGTAGATCGAACGGAATGGCCGCGCAATTCAGTTTTATGAACGGGCGACCGCACCGCGAGCTGAGATTGTGAATCGCGCGCGCGATCAGCTCCTTGCCGGTGCCTGTTTCTCCCAGGACAAGAACGGTGGAATCCGTAGGGGCGACGCGCTCGACCTG
>Ga0209180_10001495_pt1 | contig 11588 bp, 8 predicted proteins | sample CZO8metaG_3_FD_188355 | JGI IMG/M metagenome (GOLD analysis project Ga0209180, IMG submission 188355) | Vadose zone soil microbial communities from the Eel River Critical Zone Observatory, Northern California, USA - CZOApr15con2H2.8 metaG... | ecosystem: Environmental > Terrestrial > Soil >...
TCGTTATTAACGCGGGCAATAATCTCTTCGACTACGGTATCGGCCGGAACGATGGTCGGGAACAACACTGCGCCGGCAACTGCCAACAGCAAGAGAGGTTTCGTCTTATTCATGTTGGGGCTCACTAAACCTTGGCACAACCCGGAGATTTTGATTTGTCTTATTTTACGCCGGATGCTAAGGGAGGCCAAGGCGTGGAGCCTGAACGTAGCGCCGGCATCCTGCCGGCTGTCCGGCGGGCGTCCCGCCCGCCGCGGCAGATGAGTCCTTATGGCAACCGACTTTGTTGCGGATTTCTTCAGGTCCAGGTACAAAAATTGAAGCTCTCCTTCCTGAAGAGCGTGATGCGCCTTACGTCCTCGGACTTTTGCGACGGAGAATTTCCACGCGCGATGGTGGCGGCGGGACGCCGCCACAACAGCCGCCGGGACGGCGGCGCTACGAGAGTGGCTAATTGGCCCGCATCAGGGTGAGAGCGGTGACGTCGTTATGCTTCGGGACGCTGCATATGAAGCTCTGCAACTGTTGCAGGATGCCGCGGGAGAGGTCGGTCGCCGAAGGAGGTTTGGTCCCCATGACGTGCTTGACGCCGAGCAGGCCAAATTCCTCGTCTGCGCACTGCGCTTCTACTACGCCCCGCGAAACCACCGCCATCGCGCCTTCGGGGCCAAGGCCGACGATGCGCGCGTCGGTCGGCGCCAAAGAAAAAAGCCCAAGAGGCAGGCCGGTCGCGGGTAGTTCCTCGATGCTGGACTGATCGCACAGCAAGCCGGGGGTGTGGCCGGCATTCACATAGCAGACCGTACCCAATTCCTCGTTGTAGCAGCCAGCAAAGGCTGGACAGCTCCGGACACCACCGGCCGCCCGCATGATTTCCAGGTTCAAGCGTCTCGCCAGTTCCACCATGGCTTCGGCTTCATTCAGTTCCGGGTCGGAGAAGAGTTCCGCACCAGCGGCCCGGAAACAGGACTGCGCTGCGGTGAGGATGGGGCGGCTGTTGTCCCGCTTGCCGGCAAGGTCCAGCAATCCAAACAGAAGCCGATGGGGGCTCACCCGGGCGAATTCGTAGAAGTCTCCGCCTGCCTGTCCCGAAAAATAGGCGACCGCCAGTTGGGCGCCATTGATGTCAGGACCGGTCTCATGTAGGAGTTGAGCGGGTTCTTCGACCCCTGATCCGAATCCGAGTCTGGATAGCAGGCTCTTCATGTCGGGGGAAAAGTACCACAATTTGGGAGGGCGGGCAATCGGAAGGTGGTGGGGTCATTCGCCGTACTTGGCTTTCAGCCATCGTGCCAGCTCGTCGCGCAACTGGCGGTAGTCGGCATGGAAGGTGGATCGGAGGGCGGCCTCGGTGGAACTGCCTTGGGCCAGACGTTCCAGAATGCGTGGCAGATCGCTCATGCCATAGGTATCACGGATATATTCGGCGGCAGCCAGGGATTCCGCATAGGCAAGGGTGGCTTCGGGAGTAGAAAACTGCATAAAACTGCCTTCCAGCACGTTATACGGAATCTCCCGTTCAGCGCCGAAGACTTGGGCCAGTGGCCGGCCGTAGCTGGCGCTTGACTTGCCTTCCTCGAGTTGCGCGATGCCCTCGTGCAGCCAGGCCGGGCAGCGCCCGCCCGACATCTGCGTGACAAACGAGTGCGCCAGTTCATGTTTCAGCACGCGGGCCAGGTCCGACGTCATGCTGGTTACGCCGCTGATCGGGATGCGCAACTTGCCATCGTTAATCGCGCCGACCCATGCGGGCGCCCGCGTCACGTCGAAGAAGGCTTGCCCGGTATAGAGCGTGACGACGATCGTATTGTGCGGCGAGTATCCGAGATCCCGCACCAGGTCGTCATAATCGGATTCGAGAGTAGCGAGAAGATCGCGACGAAAGCTCTCGGATGTCTGTTTGCCTTCGAAGTGCAGATTGAAGTGGCTGCTCTCGTGTTGCGAGAAGTCCGATTCCACGCTCGATTCCCGCTCCGCTCGAGCCAGGTATTGGCTGACCGTGGCATCGGGTCGCATCTTGAGCGACTTCTTCCAGGCGCGAATTGCATCCGCCGTGTGATCGCTGGCGAACTGGACGAATCCCAGCATGGCCAGCGCGTCCGGCGAGTCGGGATCAGCCCGCACGGCGCGCTCGGCATAGGAGACAGCCTCCGGAGCATGGCCGGTGCGGTAGAGACAGGCGGCGTAGTACGTCAATAGAGTGGAATTGTCCGGCTGGAAGCGGAGCGCCGTTTCGAAATAACGTTTTGCCTGGGCAAGGTTTCCGCGATCGGATTCGTGCTTGCCCGCGAGAAAGTATCCGGTAGCAGCCAGCTCGGGTTTGCCTTCGCGCTCCAGGGCGGATAAAGCGTCAACGTCCACTTTGCTGTCGCGGATGACCTTTTCGGTGACGTCCGCTTCGTGGCTGAAAGAGGGTGTGGCGGGCGTGAAGTCGGGGACGTCATGCGATCCCGTTGAGCCGGTATGCTGGGGCGCGATGCCGCCGGAGTCAATCCGGTCAACGGACGATTTCGGGATGGCGTAAGAGTCTTCGCCCACGTCATACTCGACGCGGTCCTTTTTTTCGCGGACCTGGTCGGCCCAGATGGTGCGTCCATTCTTAAGACGGATGACGTCCGCAGCGGCCGAAAGTGCTGCTAGAAGCACTAGAATCGTGATGGACGAGGCTCGCACTTGGCTGATTCTAGCAATCGCATGGAGGTCTTTCGTAGGTGACCAAGGTACTGGATTGGCGCAGGCCGCTTTCCATGCTGGCACTCTGGTCGCTCGCGAGCATAGCCGCAGCGCAGTCCATTCCGTCCGTCTCAAATTGCCCGTCAACTACGGCGGCTCTGTATGCGCGCCTTCGATCCATTGGGTTGGATGAACACCGCGTCTATCGCGTCCGTGGCGCTTCCATCGACCGGCCCAATCTCCATCTCGTCCTGGACGATGGAATGCTCGCTTTCACGGAAGACATTTGCGGCCGAACCACGGGCGCATTCTTCGAGGGCGAGGGCGAGGTTCTGCTGCGTCCGCCTAACAAGGTGGAACGAGGATCGATGGCTCTGTTCACGGGGATGGCGATTCTGGAGGAGCAATTCAGCTCGGCATATTTCCGATTCAACGACGACACGGCTGCCGGTTGGCTGGCTAACCTTTCGCCCGTCTCCGATGGCGCTGAAGTGGTTAAACAGTGGGACGGCGTGAGCCGCAGCCTGGCGGAGTCCGACGCGCTTCGCCTTCTGTCAGACTTCAGCCATTTTCTTCCTACACCCGGAATGGATTCGGCACAGGATTTTCCGCGGATGTTGCACGCCCATCTTCAGGGCAAGAAGCTGGGCAATTTCGAGCTGTTCTGGGATGCCTCTGCCGCCGAACCCCTGTGGGCCGGCCAGATCCGCTTCCGAGAAGGTGTTCCGTTCTGGGATGTTTGGACCTCATTCAAGCCCGGCGCCCTCGACGGCCCCGGCCGCGCGAAGGAGCTGGGCGCCAGCGACGTCAGCATCGGCAGCGTCCGCATTCGAGCTACTGTGCAACCCCCAACGATCTTGCGAGCGTCGGCGGAGGTGGATCTCCTGGTCCGAAAAGGAGGCAGAAGAACGGTGATGTTCGAGTTGTCGCGCTATCTCAAGATTGATGCAGTGCGCATGGAAGGCCGGCCACTTGACTTCATCCAGAATGCAGCGCTGGAGGGAACGCAGCTTCAGCGAAAAGGGAATGATCTGGTGGCGGTGGTTTTCTCTGCGCCGCTCGAAACGGGACAAAAATTGAAGCTGCTTTTCAGTTACGCCGGCGAGGTGTTATCGGAGGCGGGCAGCGGGTTGCTGTATGTGGGGGAGCGCGGCACCTGGTATCCGAATTTTGGATTGAGCCCGGCCTTGTTCGATCTGGAATTTCAGTATCCCGCGAACTGGACACTGGTAGCGACCGGCAAACAGTCTACCGCGACGGCGGAAACTGCCGGCATGCAGACCTCGCATTGGATGTCCGAAGGGCCAATTGCCGTGGCCGGGTTCAATCTTGGTAAGTACATTCGCGCAGAGGCGAGGGCAGGCAGAGTCCTGGTCGCTGCTTACGGGACTGCGGGCGTCGAACGCTCATTCCCGAAGGCTCCGGCGGAAATGGTTCAGCAACCACCGACTTTCCCTCGTCCGGGAAGGTCATCGACGATGGTGATGGCTGCTCCGCCACCGCCGTCGCCCGCCCGCAATGCGCAAGCCGTCGCCGACAAGGGGGCTCACGCTATCGGCAGCTTCTCCCAGTGGTTCGGTCCGTATCCTTTTGGTTCGCTCTTGCTCACGCAGATGCCGGGCGAACTGAGTCAGGGGTGGCCGGGGTTGGTCTTCCTCTCGAGCTACGCTTTTCTCAGCCCACAAGAGCAAACCGATCTTCGGCTGGACTCTACCCGCGCGCTGCTGAGCAACCTGGTCCTGGCTCACGAAACCGCCCACCAATGGTGGGGGGACCTGGTCTTGTGGAACAGCTATCGGGACCAATGGCTGGTGGAAGGTCTGGCCAACTATTCGGCACTTCTGGTACTGGAGCAGCAGAACCCGGCTCAATCCCGGCAAGTCCTTGAGAAGTACCGCAGCGACCTCCTGAGCAAGAACAAGGACGAAGAATGGTTGCGCGAGGCCGGCCCGGTCACGCTTGGTCAGCGTTTGATTTCTTCACACTTTCCCGAAGCGTACGAAGCCATCTCGTACGAGCGGGGGACCTGGCTCTTCCACATGCTGCGCTGCATGCTGCGCGATTCCGAAGCGGCACCCCGATCTCGAAGCGGGCGTGCCCATCCGGAAGAACCCTTTTTCCGTGTTCTACGAAGAGTTCGGGAGCGCTACGCGGGGAAGAGTCTCAGCACTCAAGAGTTGGTACAGGTTTTCGAGGAGGAATTGCCGCGCTCCTTGTGGTTTGAAAACCGCCGCTCGCTGGACTGGTTTCTTGACGGATGGATCAACGGAACGGCGATGCCTCGCCTGGAAGCGCGCGATGTGCGAATTACCCCCAAGGAGCGCGGAGTCTCAGTCGCAGGCGTCATCGCACAAAAGGACGCGCCCGATGATTTGGTCACCGCAATTCCCGTGTACGGTGTAACAGCCGCCAATGCCACGGTATTTCTTGGCCAGATATTGGCAGATGGTCCGGAAACCTCGTTTCATCTCAATGCGCCGGCTGGCACGCGCAAGATTGTGCTCGATCCCAGGCAGACGGTGCTCAGCACACTGAAGTAAGTCCAAGCCACCCACCTTCGTGCCTTGCCAGATAGGGCACCGAAGCCCACGCTGCTACCAGGGTTGTTTACCTCCATGAAGCGGTTATTAACAACTTGAATCTCCATGACACTCCCACGTCATCCATGTACCAGCGAGCGGAGTCCGCGGCGAGTCGTCCTGCTGGTCGAAGATGAGCCTTTCGTGCGGGAAGCAACCTGCCACATTTTGCAGAGCGCTGGATTTGACGTCCTGCCAGCCTCCGATGCCCAGGAAGCGATGAGAGTTTATGAGCACAACGGGCGCAAGATCGACTTACTCATGACCGACATGGCGCTGCCGGGCCGGAACGGCCGGCAACTGGCGCACGACCTGCGCAATACTTCTTCAGAGATTCCGATCCTGCTGACCTCCGGCTACGTGGAATCCGAGTGCGAGAGCGGGCCGCGTGAGCCCAGAACCTACTTCCTGCCGAAGCCCTATTCGCGGGCGGAACTGGTCGAGACGATGGAAACAATTCTCAGCGAAGCCTTGCGCCGACCCGCCGCCACACAAGCAAGCTAATTCCGAACCAAACTTTGGAGTAGAGACGCGGCTTGCCGCGTCTCCGTCGGTAAGGACATTGCCGATTGCGGCGGAGACGGGCAAAGCCCCGTCTCTACGGTGAAGGTCATTAAAGCATCAGCACACTGCAAACTTCGTCTGCGCATTTATAATTCGCCTTTCCAGAAGGAGCTCTCATGAAACTCGAGGGGCGAGTCGCGCTGGTGACGGGGGCTTCGCAAGGTATCGGGCACGCCTGCGCGCTGGCCCTGGCCGGTCAGGGAGCGAGCGTGGCAGTTGCGGCCCGCAACCAGCAGAAGCTGGACGAGTTAGTCGCGCAGATCACGGCCGGCGGCGGCAAGGCGGCGGCTTTTGTCATGGATGTGGCCGACGAAGAACAGATCAAATCCAGCATCAAGTCGGCGCTCGGCCAGTTCGGCAAGATCGACATCCTGGTGAACAATGCGGGGATCACGCGCGACCAGCTGGTCATGCGCATGAAGCGCACCGACTGGGACGCTGTCCTCAACACCAACCTGACCTCCGCGTACTTATGTATTCAGCAAATCATTGGCTCCATGCTCAAACAGCGCTGGGGACGGATCATCAATATCACCAGCATCTTTGGCCAGATGGGGCAGGCGGGCCAGGCCAACTATGCGGCGTCTAAAGCTGGACTGATTGGGCTGACGATGGCGATGGCTCGGGAAGTCGCCTCGCGCAACATCACGTGCAATGCCGTGGCTCCTGGCTTTATCGAAACCGGCATGACGTCGGTGCTGAGCGAAGAGTTTAAGCAGAACGCGGTCAAGATGATCCCGCTGGGAAGAGTGGGCGCACCCGAAGACGTTGCGAGTGCGGTCAGCTTTCTCGCATCTGACGAGGCTTCGTATATCACCGGGCACGTGCTGAATGTGAATGGCGGGATGCTGATGGGGTAGTGACAGGAACTACCAAATAGAGGTTGTTGGTGGATAATGCCTGATTACAACCGTTATCATTGATCGGCTAGGTCCAGGGAGCGAAACAATGGCCATCTCAGCAGTTCCAAAAGGAGTTTTGAGCACCTTGATCGTTCTTCTTGTCCTCGAAACGGGCCCCGCGTTGGGCCAAAGCGCGCCTTCCGAGTTTCGTCTGAAAGACGCGGTAACTACCATCAAAATTGCGAAAGCGGCTCTAGAGCAGGAGTTCGGAAACGCGGAAGTGAGACGCCTAAAATCGTTCGAGGCTAACCTCGTCAGTGACAAGTGGATTGTGTATGGCCATCCTTACAAGCGGTTGAAACCGAATCAGGCCCCGCCATACCATGGCGGCAGTTATGACGTCGAGATTGCGGTTGACCGGGCGACTATTCTCGCCATCCGAGCGGAAATGTAGTTGGTGGTAGTAAGCGGCAACACTCCAATTGGCTTGTTTGTGGGATGAGTTAGACGTCTTCTAGTGCGCGTCGCGAACGACCAGAATCATTCCGGGCCGGAGAGTCGCCGTATTCCGGTTATAGCGTTGCAGAGCCGCCACTGTTGTGTTGTAGGAATTCGCAATCGAGTAAAGCGTTTCGCCCTGCCTGACTTTGTGCTGCACAACGCCACCGTTCGTTGAAGCCTCCGCTTCAGCCTTCACCGGGCGCTTCGGCGATTTCTTCGCAGCCTTTGACGCCACCTGGTACCCGGGCGCTCCCGGAGTCACGGGAAGGTGCAGATAGAGCACTCGTCGTCCCGCCAGGCTGTTGCCTTTCAGATGATTCCATCCGCGGACCATTCTGGAGGGGACTGCAAAATTCTCAGCGACGGTTTCCACAGTGTCTCCGCGATGCACTCTATAGCGAGTGATCCGGCGCGCGTAGGTTCCGGTATCGCTGTACTTGCCGGGAGCAATCGGGATGACCACGCGGCTCTCTGGTTCCAGCGAAGCGTCTTCGAGTTTGTTCGCCTGTGAGATCGCCGTGGCGGTGGTGTGATAGGTCTTTGCAAGCGAGGCTAGTGTCTCGCCGTTCTGTACTTTGTGATAGCGCCACCACAACCGCTTGTCTGCTGGAATCGCCGCTACAGCGGACATGAATTTTTCTTTTGATCCAGCCGGCAGGCGCAACTCGTACTCGCGGTCTTTCGGAGTCGTCAGTCGCAGGAGGCTGGGATTCAGGTCCTGCAAGTCGGTTGCGGTTGCGTCCGCGCACTCGGCGGCCAGGCGCAGATCGATCGGATAGCTGATCTTGACCGCGTCGTAGGGAATCGGCTTGTCGAGATTCACGTCGTCGAGCCCGTACTGTTCCGGATTCTTAGCCATGATGGTCACGGCGACAATGATCGGAACGTAGTTACGGGTCTCTTTCGGCAACACGTTGCGTCGATAGAGTTCCCAGAAATCGGCGTAGCCGGTGCGCTTGACCGCGCTCTGTACCCTGCCTGGACCGGAGTTATACGCAGCCATGGCCAAATACCAGTCGCCGAACTGGGTGTAGAGATCTTTCAGATGGCGCGCGGCGGCGCGAGTCGATTTCTCAGGATCCTGCCGTTCGTCCACCCAGAAGTTGCGTTGCAGTCCGTAACCCTTCGCGCGGCTGCCCATGAACTGCCACATGCCGCGGGCGCCGACGCGAGAAACCGCCAGCGGATGAAAACCAGACTCGGCCTGCGCAAGGTAAATCAGATCCTGCGGAACGCCTTCTTCCTTCAGGACGCGCCGGATCATTTCGTCGTAGCGCCCCGAGCGAGCCAGAGCGCGCTCGAGCGTGCCACGTCCGCGGGTGGAATAGAAATTGATGTAGCCCGCGACCTGGTCGGTCATCATCAACGGCAGGTCGGAGCGGGTGGATTTAATCTCCGCCTCCGCCTTGGCTTTGACATTGGCGTCCACCGCCGGTGTGGCTTCGTTAGCCTCATCGATCGGAGCGGGCTCGGACTTCTGCTGGTCTGAGCTGTCAGACTGCTGCTGGGCGACGGACTCCAGGCTGTTGCTGCCTTCGAGAACTCGTTCCAGTTCCTTCTCAAGACGCTCATCGGAGCGGAGGTCAAATCCGCTATTCAGGAGCAGATTGGCGGCGGTATCAAAGTTCTGTTTGGCGGCGTCCAAATGGCCAGCCTGGTGGTTCGCCTCGCCGGCCTGGTATTCCTTTTCGACCTTCGCGATCAGGTCGGCCACGGGATCGGACCGCGTAGGCTGCGCAGCCGGGGTGGCTTTCGGCTGAGGTTCAAGGGCAGGTTTGGCGCTCTTAGCTGGCGGCTGCTCCGGCGCTTTGCTAGCTGGCGTAATGGCGGGCGCCTGCGCCTGGGGCGGCGGAATAAAGGTCTGTTTCTGAGCCGACTGGCAGGAAATCGTCGTTGCGGCCAACGCGGCAGCAAAGACGATCGCCAGAGTCCGATGTGTTAGAAGCTTCATATTCTCAGAAACCTATGTAAGCACCTAGGGCACATCCGGGGCCCCTGACTCTTCAGATGGTACTATCGCGAATTTCGTTGGGTCAATGCTACGAAGGACCCACAAGACGGTTACTTTCGGCACCAGGCCGGGGATGTTACCCCGGCTGCACCTGAGGTGGCAAGGCGTATTTCCGCGATCAGATTGATCCCCAGAGTGAATACTGAGGCTGCAAGTCGTTCCAGTTTCTGAGATCATCGAAGCTCCCATGAAAGCCATCCAGGTAAAGCAGACAGGCGGCCCCGAGGTCATGGAATTAGCGGACTTGCCGGTGCCACAACCCAAGCCGAACGAAGCTGTCGTCAACATCCTGGCGGTGGGAGTCAACTTCATCGATGTTTACAACCGGGAAGGCCGCTACAAGGTCCCGCTGCCGTTTGTCCTGGGACAGGAGGGCGCTGGCGTGGTTTCCGCCGTCGGCTCCGAGGTACGCGACGTTGCCATTGGAGATCGCGGCGCCTACACAAGTGTGTTGGGAAGTTATGCGGAGTATGCGGCGGTGCCGGCGGATCTTTTGGTGAAGATTCCAGACGGAGTCAGCGAGCGGGAGGCTGCTGCGGCCATGCTGCAAGGCATGACGGCGCACTATCTCGTCTACGACACATATCCACTGAAGAAGGGCGAGACCGCTCTAATCCACGCCGCTGCCGGCGGAGTGGGGCTGTTGCTGGTCCAGATGGCGCACAACATCGGCGCCCGCGTTATCGGAACCGTTTCGACCGAAGAGAAAGCCGAGTTGGCGCGCGAAGCTGGAGCCGACGAGATCATTTTCTATACGCAATCTGATTTTGAAACGGAAACGAAACGATTAACTGACGGCAAGGGCGTGGCTGTGGTGTATGACTCCGTCGGCAAGACCACATTCGAGAAGGGACTGAATGTGTTGCGACCGCGCGGCATGATGGCGCTCTTTGGCGGATCGAGCGGAGCGGTACCGCCTTTCGATCCGATCACGCTGACGCAGAAAGGGTCGCTCTACCTGACGCGTCCGTCGATAGGACACTACATCATGAGTCGTCAGGCGCTGCAGGAGCGCGCTGGCGCCATATTCGGAATGATTCGCGGAGGGAAGCTGAAGCTGAGGATCGAACACGTTTATCCGCTGGAACAGGCGGTACAGGCCCACCGCGATCTGGAAGGCCGCAAGACGACAGGAAAGCTGCTGCTGATACCGAACTGAGCCGTGATCGGGATGAGGGGGGTGGAAACCAGTGCAAGCATATTTGTAGAGACGTTGCTTGCCGCGTCTCCGTTCGCGGGGGAGACGGGGCACGCCCCGTCTCTACGGGTAGGTTTCTTTCGGCATTACAGCAAGGCTACACAAACTCTCCTCCGCACCACTGAGTGATGATGTAAGCCAGTACCTTGGCGGCGGAAAAGACTTCCCGCAAGTCCACCCACTCATCCACGGTGTGCGCCTGCATGATGTTCCCCGGCCCATACAGTATCGCCGGCACCTGGCCGTGATTCGTGAACAGGCGCAGATCGGACCCGTACGTTACTCCCTGGAGCTTTGTAGTTCTGCCCAGCACTTCCGCGTGACATTGTTGGATGGACGCCACAATCGGTTCGGTGACCGGCGTCTGTCCGGATTCGAACTGCCCTTCGAACCATTCGATCTTCGGCGGATGGCCTTTTAGCCACGGATCCACTGCAATGGCACGAGCCACGGCAGCGGTCATGGCTCGCCGCGCGTCATCCATCGTTTCTCCCGGAAGGACGCCGAGACGGCCTTCGACGGCGACTTCATCTGGAACCGTTGAGGGCCAATCTCCGCCATGAATGGTCCCGAAACTGATGGGCGCAACATTGTGCGAGTCTTCGTATAACTGATTCTTGTACTGGACGTGACGCCGGCGGTCCAGTTCCTGCACCGCCTGCAGCACCAGATAAAACTTTTCAATCGCGCTTACGCCTTGCGGCTTCATGCAGGCATGGATGGCGCGTCCGGGGACTATGATGCGAAATGTCAGCGCCCCCGACTGCACCGGACAGGCATGCAGACCGGTCGGCTCGGTAATGATGGCCGCATCGGCCTTGAAGCCTTCGACGATCGTCGTCAGCGTGCCGACTCCGCCGCTTTCTTCGCCGATGACGCTTTCGAGCAGCACATCGGCCGACGGAAGGAATCCTAGTGCCTGCAGAGTCTGCACGGCGAACACATTGGCGGTGAGGCCGGCTTTCATATCGCAAGAGCCGCGTCCGTAGAGTTTGCCGTCTTTGACCTCCCCACTCCAGGGCGAAGCCGACCACAGCGCTTCCCTGCCGGTAGGAACCACGTCCATGTGGCCGTTGAGAATCAGCGTGCGCGGCGCGTCTTTCTTGCCACTCTTGTTGCCGGTCGCGCTCCAGCGTCCGACCACGTTGAGCCGTTCGTCGAACGGAATACCGTCGTCACAGAAGGCGGGATGCGATTTGAGTTCCTCTTTCCGCGAAACG
>Ga0209180_10001508_pt1 | contig 11551 bp, 10 predicted proteins | sample CZO8metaG_3_FD_188355 | JGI IMG/M metagenome (GOLD analysis project Ga0209180, IMG submission 188355) | Vadose zone soil microbial communities from the Eel River Critical Zone Observatory, Northern California, USA - CZOApr15con2H2.8 metaG... | ecosystem: Environmental > Terrestrial > Soil >...
AGCGCCAGCAGAGAGCCCGAATAAAAAAGGAACAGCGCCAGGCCGACAAAGAAGAGCACTCGCTCAAAATTTCTCGGCCGCCTATGGCCAAGAATCAGGACGATCCAGAACAACTGAACCAGCGTTCCAGCGGTAAGACCGACGAGTCGCAAGTAGAACAGTGTGGACATCCGCCTTCGATGGCGCAATCTTATTCAGACGGAGGATAAGCAGAAGGCAGGCCAAGTGCAAGAAATATCTGGCATCTTGCTAACAGTATGAAATATAGGGAGTTACAATCCAATTGCGTTCATTTGGAAACCTCCAAAGAAGTCATCAATATGCTTGACATGGTGGAGTTTTCTGCTATATTAGCACTCGCATACGAGGAGTGCTAAGCTCAGAGGGCGCACTCCAGGAGTGCAAATCCAGAATCTCCCAACGGAGGGTAAGTCACGATGGCTGTCAATATCACTCCCTTGCATGACCGCGTGCTAATCAAGCGGATTGAGGAGAAAGAATCCGTGAAGGGCGGCATCATCATTCCCGACACGGCCAAAGAGAAACCCCAGGAAGGTGAAGTCATCGCGGTAGGCTCGGGCAAGCGCGAAAAGGGAGAACTCATTCCCTTGGACGTGAAGGCCGGCGACCGCATTCTTTTCGGCAAGTACAGCGGGACCGAGATCAAAATCGAGGACCAGGAGTACTTGATCCTGCGCGAAGACGAAATCCTGGGCAAATTTAGCGGCCAGGCCAAGGCAGCATCCGGCAGAAAGTAAACTTCCCCGCGCCACAAAAACGGGCGGGCCGTAGTCCAAAAACGAATTCCAATTGACCGAGGAGGAAGAAGTCGTATGGCAAAGCAAATTGTGACGGGTGAGAATTCCCGGCAATCGATCCTGCGGGGCGTGAACATCCTGGCGGATGCCGTCAAGATCACGCTCGGGCCGAAAGGCCGCAACGCCGTGATCGAGAAGAAATTCGGCGCGCCGGTCATCACCAAAGACGGCGTGACCGTGGCAAAGGAGATCGAGCTGAGAGACCCGCTCGAGAACATGGGGGCCCAGATGGTGCGCGAAGTTGCATCCAAGACTTCGGATGTGGCTGGCGACGGCACAACGACCGCAACCGTGCTGGCACAGGCCATTTTCCGCGAGGGCGTCAAGACCGTGGCCGCAGGGGCGAGCCCGATGGCGCTCAAGCGGGGCATCGAAAAGGCCGTCGAAGTCGCCGTGGGCGAAATCAAGAAACTCTCCCGCGACGTCAAGGGAACCATGATCGCGCAGGTCGGCACGATCTCCGCCAACAACGACAAACAGATCGGAAACATCATCGCCGAGGCCATGAACAAGGTCGGCAAAGACGGCGTCATCACTGTGGAGGAGTCAAAGACCATGGAGACGGCGCTCGAAGTGGTCGAAGGCATGCAGTTCGACCGCGGCTATCTCTCGCCCTACTTTGTCACGGATCCAGAACGGATGGAATGCGTGCTGGAAGATGCGCGCATCCTGATACACGAGAAAAAAATCAGCTCCATGAAGGACTTGCTTCCATTGCTCGAGCAAATCGCTAAAGTGGGTAAGCCGCTCCTCATCATCGCTGAGGAGGTGGAGGGCGAGGCTCTGGCCACCCTGGTGGTCAATAAGCTCCGCGGTACGCTGCAGTGCGCGGCCGTGAAGGCTCCGGGCTTTGGTGATCGGCGCAAGGCCATGCTCGAAGACATCGCCATCCTCACCGGCGGCAAGGCCATTACCGAGGATCTCGGCATCAAGCTCGAGAATGTGAAGCCGGAAGATCTCGGAAGGGCCAAGAAGATCACCATCGACAAGGACAACACCACGATCGTGGAAGGCAACGGAAAGGCCACTGAGATCGAGGGCCGCGTCAAGCAGATCCGGACGCAGGTCGAGGATACCACCTCGGACTACGACAAGGAAAAGCTCCAGGAGCGGCTAGCCAAGCTGGTCGGTGGCGTAGCGGTCATCAAGGTGGGCGCAGCCACCGAAACCGAGCTGAAGGAGAAAAAGGCTCGCGTCGAAGACGCCATGCACGCCACCCGTGCTGCGGTCGAGGAAGGCATCGTCCCCGGCGGCGGCACCGCGTTGCTGCGATGCGTCGCGGCCCTGGACAAGCTCAAGCTGCACGATGACGAAGCCATTGGCGTCAACATCGTGAAGCGTGCGCTCGAAGAGCCTATGCGCCAGATCGCCCAGAACGCCGGGCACGAAGGCGCCGTGGTTGTCGGCCGCATCCGCGATTCCAAGGATGAAAACTTCGGGTTCGACGCCGAGACCGGGGAGTTTACCGACCTGGTCAAGGCCGGCGTGATTGATCCAGCCAAAGTCACCCGTCTCGCGCTCCAGAACGCTGCGTCTGTTGCCGGCTTGATGCTGACCACCGAGGCTCTGGTGGCCGACATCAAGGAAGACGAAAAGAAGGCTGCCGGCGCCGGTCCGCACGGTGGCGGAGGCATGGGCGGGATGTACTAAACTTCCGGGCGGAAGTTCAAGCTCGGATACACTCCATCCAACAGGGCAGGCCGGTCGGCCTGCCCCGAGTTTTTTTATCCTTCCTCAGAATCGAAGACAGAACCAAAGAAAATGGACCGGCGGCGACGCAGCATGTCGTCCACGGCCTGCTGCATCTTCGTCCGCACTTCCACACTGATTCGCTTGACTACGGAAGCATCCTGAGCGGCTTCGGGCGGAAATTGTTCTTCTACATGAATGGGGGGCAAGAACTGAGTGTGCCACTTGGACGGGAGCGGCACGGGCAAAAAGGGAAATGTGGAGACGGGCAGACAGGGCCAATCCGAATAGCGCGTCCAGCAGCGTGACTTGATTTGCGCGAAGATCGGGAATATCTCTGCACTGCCAATCGTGACAAACGGAACAATCGGGGCGCGATAACGCAGGGCCATTTTCACAAAATCATCGCGGCCAAATCTCTGTAGTTTATAAGCATTGCGATACAGCGTGAATGCTCCCTGAACGCCCTCCGGGAAAACACCCAGAAGTTCCCCGCTTTCCAGCACACGGGCTGCGCTTTCCTGGCACGCGACAACCCCGCCGAGCTTCCTGATGAAGTTGCAAATGAAGGGAAATTTCAGGAGGCCGGGATGAGTCAAGAAGCGGGGGATCCTTCCGGTCTTTTCGACCAACTGATGCAGGGCCATGACGCCGTCCCAGGGCATGAAACCGCGATGCATCCCGACCAGGATCCCCGGCCCTTTGCGCGGAACGTGCTCCAGCCCGATCGCCTCGATACGCCAGTAGTAATTGCACAAGAACTTGAATAGCGTTTTGGTGTAGGACCGGATGTAATTCGCGTCCATCCCGAATTCATCAAATGCGGGTTCGGCCGGAGGAGCGGGATCGCTTGAGTTGCGGCATTCCACGAGCGCCGCAACACTCGATTTGCGAGGGGCAAACCCAAGCTCCGCCTTGATTCTCGCGTTGGAGATTGTCCACGGATAGCGCAGATACTCCAATGCTTCCGAGTTCATGGTGAATCGCTGCAAGGTCCGCGGGAAAGGAACACAAAGGCTTCGAACGATACGTACCGCAGCACGCAGAGGAACCACGCCATCCGGAGCAACGTTGAATATGCCCGACTGGTCGCGCTCGACGGAGCAAAGGGCGGCTTCGGCCAAGTCCGCAAGACTCAGAAGCTGCAGAACGGGATCGTGTCCCGGCATGGTCACGATGAGCCGCCGCATCAGCCGCCGGCTGAGCAAAGTGGGCGAAGGAAGAACCGTTGCCGGACGAAGAATCGTCAGCGGCACGTTCGCTTTCAAGAGTCGCACGGCCGCCGCCTCGAGCGCTTTCCACCGGCTGCAGATTTGATCCGTACCAAAACCCCGGGCGGAATAATCCTCCGTGACCAGGCTCTTCCTCGCGGGTCCCGTTCCGTAGATCAGCGCGCTGGAAAGCAGGATGAAGTTTCTGGCCCGGATTCTGGCGGATTGCTGAAAGACGCGCTCGGCTTCGGATAAATCGGGCTTCGTCCCTTCTTTGTCCGTCAGCGAGGGAATGTAGATGCAGGATAGTTCCGAATCATGGTCGGCCTCACTACTGCAAAAACCCGCGACCTCGAAAAGATCGTATTCGTGGGTTGGTCTAGCCCGGCGGAGATTTTGCAGCAAGGCGCGCGCCCAAGTATTACCAGCTCGGGCGATCAGCGCTATCCGGGACATATCAGGGCTATAGGGAACGAGAACAGGACTGCGCGCCGGTCCCACTGTGGCGGGCGTTTTGGGTTACTGCGCGGAAGGTTGAACCGCAGCGCTGACAGGCTCCGCTCCGGAAAAGAAATGATGGACGGCCAGCCAGATATCTTCGCCCTTCTCATAGAGCCAAGCCTGAGTTGGAGGAACACCAAGCTGGCGGAAAAGCTCCGGCCGATAATCGTCATTCCATGCTTCGACAATCTTGCCGTTCACAACGCGGAACGTGCTTCTGCTCCGCATGTTAATCCGTTTTCCCGTCGGCTTCAACCCGTGACCTTGGCCGGTGTGCGTCCCCCTAGCCGACCACACCACGTTGACCGTGTCGCCGTTTACGGTTATCTGATCTGCCGTCATCACCAGATCAGGAGCGGCGGACCGCCACCCTTTTCCTTCGGCCACGGCCTGGTCCAAGCTTTCAGCCCGGTTGCCGAAATGGACCTTGCAATTCCGGTCGTAGATCTGATCGATCTCCCCGTAACGCCCTTGGGTGAAGAGGTCATCGAATACTCGCCGCGCAACGATCTTGTTCTGCTCTGGATTAGCTTGCGTCTGTCCCGGCCTGGTCTGAGGTCCCGGTGCCGACCTCTGTGGGTTTCTCTGTTCTGCCAAGGTCAGGGTCAGTCCGCCACAGATAATCAACGCAAAAACGAGCATGCTGTAGCGCCGCACGTGAGACCTCCTCCGGTGCTTCTTCGGCTGAGATTATACTCCCATTCCCAAAAAGCAACGGATTTTTCGTTGCGGAAACCCAGATCTCAGGAGAGCACATCTAGGACGAGTGCAGCGTCTTGGGTCTCGGCAGGATGCGGTCTGCTTCCAGTCCGTGGCCCAGCGTGCCGTAGAGGGCTTGGCTGCGCGTATCGATGAGCTGCACCCAGTCGTGGTAGACGCGGGGCGTGCGCCAAACCGCCAGCAGCGCTCGTCCATGAGGCAACTCATGATAGCGAGCGGGCCAGCTCTCTTCGGATCGCCTACGGGGTGTCTACAGGGCAGCACGGAGGCCTGCCAGTTGTCAACCGCATGAGATGCTCACCGGAGTCCCGGAGCATTTTCCCGTTTCCTTGCCCTGTGTGTGACCTTCGGGTAAGATTCGGTGGGCCTATTTCAGCAGGCAATTCTGGAGGACCCCAGGAGATTATGACCAGCCTTTTGAGGCGGATGCTGCCGCACGAAGCCAGCTTCTTCGACATGTTCATCAAACAGGCCGAGAATGTTCACGCGGGCGCGAAGGCCCTGGTGGAAATGCTGACCCACTACACGGGCGTCCCGGAGCAAGCCCAGAACATCAAGGCGATCGAGCACACCGGCGACGAGATTACGCACGCCCTGATTACCAAGCTGAATCAGACCTTCGTCACGCCGTTTGACCGCGAGGATATCCACGTTCTTTCGACAAAAGTTGACGATGTCCTGGACTTGGTGGATGCGGCGGCTGCACGCATGGTGATTTACCGCGTGAACGCCGTCCGGCCAGGGACGTCCGACCTGGCGCGCATTCTCTACGAATCTACAGGCGAAGTGGCCGCTGCCGTCCGCCTGCTCGAAAAGCGGGACCACATCCTCGATCATTGCATCGAGATTAACCGGCTGGAGAATGAAAGCGACCGCCTTTGCCGCACGCTCATCGCTCAATTATTCGACGAAGAGCGCGACCCTGTGCAGATCATCAAGTGGAAAGAGATATTCGAAGTCATCGAAACGGCTGTGGATAAGTGCGAGGATGTGGCCAACGTCATCGAATCCGTGACATTGAAAAGCGCTTGATCACGCCGCCTCCCAACCGGATGGTCCGCTTCCCCCGGTCTGGCGCCCCGGGGGCGTGCGGCTTTTATGGCGAGGTTTGCGGCCTTGGATAACTTCAATCTTCTCCTGTTTATCGTTGCGCTTGCGCTCGCGTTCGAGTTTTCCAATGGCTGGCATGATGCCGCGAATTCAATCGCCACGGTCGTTTCGACACGCGTCCTTACGCCATTGTGGGCGGTTGTCTGGGCAGCGTTCTGGAATTTCATTGCCGCATTTGTGTTCGGCACAGCGGTGGCAAAAACAATTGGTCAGGGCTTGGTGCGCATCAACTTGATTAACGAGCAGGTCGTGCTCGCCGGCCTGTTTGGCGCCATCCTCTGGAACCTGCTCACGCTGTCTCTCGGACTGCCAACTAGTTCGTCCCACGCGCTGATGGGCGCCTACGGCGGGGCGGCGATTGCGCGAGCCGGATTTCGCGCCATCATTGTTTCCGGCTGGACCATGCCGGTGATTTTCATCTTCGTCGCTCCCTTCGTGGGCATGGCCGTAGCCATCACAGTCACTATTGCGACGAGCTGGATGGTTCGGCGGCAATCGCCGCACCGCGTGGACCGTTGGTTTCGCCGCTTACAGCTGATTTCTGCTGCGGCCTACAGCCTGGGGCACGGTACAAACGACGCGCAGAAAGGCATGGGAATCATTACGGCGGCGCTGGTCGCCGGCAAATACCTCAAGACGTACTCGGTCCCCTTTTGGGTTATCATTTGTTGTCACCTGGCAATGGGCGGCGGCACGATGGCTGGCGGTTGGCGTATTGTGAAGACCATGGGCCAGCGCATAACCAAGCTGAATCCGTTTGGGGGGTTCGCCGCCGAAGCGGCGGGGGCCCTGACGCTGGCGGGAACGGCACATTTCGGAATTCCGGTGAGCACAACTCACACAATTACGGGCGCGATCGTCGGCGTGGGGGCGTCGCGGCGCCTTACCGCAGTTCGCTGGGGCGTGACGCGGCGCATCGTGTGGGCCTGGGTGCTGACGATTCCCGGAGCCGGAGGGCTCGGCGCTGGCATCTATCACTTGATTCGCCTCTGGAAGGGCTGAGTATGGCGGAACATAGACCTCCGTTCGCAACCGTCGAAGAAGCCGTCGAGGAAATCCGTCAGGGCAAGATGATCGTCCTGGTGGACGACGAAGACCGCGAAAACGAGGGCGATCTCACGATGGCGGCGGAGATGGTGACCCCGGAAGCCATCAACTTCATGGCGAAATTCGGGCGCGGATTGATTTGTCTGGCGCTTACCGAACACCGCTGCGATGAGCTGCACCTGCCTTTGATGTCGCCCAACAACACCTCGGCGCACGGCACGGCATTCTGCGAAGCCATTGACGCGCGCTACGGCACGACCACCGGCATCAGCGCGGCCGACCGCGCCACCACGATTCTTGCGGCGATTGATGCAAAGACCCGGCCCGGCGACCTGGCGAGACCCGGCCACGTGTTTCCTCTGCGAGCGCGGCATGGCGGCGTGCTGGTTCGCGCCGGGCAGACGGAAGCCTCGGTGGATCTTGCGCGGATCGCGGGAATGACTCCTGCAGGAGTGATCTGCGAGATCATGAATGAAGACGGCACGATGGCTCGCGTGCCGCAGCTTCTGGAGTTTTGCCGGACGCACGGCCTGAAGCTGCTCACGACTGCCGACCTGATCCGCTACCGCATGCAACATGAGCGGTACGTCCGGCGCATCGCTGAAGCGCCGCTCCAGACGCACTCTGGTGAATTCCGCATGATCGCTTTCTCGAGCGATATTGACCATGAGCAGCACGTCGCGCTGGTCCGCGGGAAACTCGAGGGCGATCAGCCGCCGCTGGTTCGCGTGCACTCCCATTGCTTGACGGGAGACGTCTTTGGTTCGACGGCTTGCGACTGCCATGAAATTGTGGCGCGCTCGCTCGAAGCCATCGCGAAAGAGGGGCGCGGCGTTTTTGTCTATCTCCACCACACGGGCCGGGGATTCGGGATCGAGTCAGCCGGGGCCACGCCCGGCGGGCTTCCACGGATTTTGTACCATTCTCGCGGCCAGCTTGACCGCGACCTCGCCCGGCAGCGCCTGGTTCAACATGAAAGCGGCATCGGAGCGCAGGTCTTGATTGATCTCGGTCTCAAAGGCATCCGCGTGCTTACAAATCATCCTCGGAAAGTTGTTGCGCTGGAGGGCTACGGAATCACCATCGCGGATCAGGTGCCCCTATCCATTCCACAGGGGAAGCCCACGCATCAGGTGCTGTAAAGCTCAGGACCCAATTGAGGCTGGTTTTTGTGGTGGTCTACCCGTTTTCGGAGGAGCGGGGGGGCGCACAGTCAGATAAGGGCGCATCATCCGATACTTCTTCTTGCCAATTCCACGGATAGCGAGGAGATCATCCACACGGCGGAAAGGCCCGGACGTTTCTCGCATGTGGACAATTGCTTCGGCCGTTTTGGGGCCGATTCCCGGAACCTGCTGAAGCTGTTCGGCGGTTGCGGAATTGATGTCCAGCGGTTGAGCGGGAGGATGCTTCTTGGCGATTGCCGACGCGGCGAAAAGGAAAAAACAAGAAAGGCAAAGATTAACGCAGAGAACAGCCAGACGCAGGGCGATTACTTCCGTTCGGGTTGGAATGTCCGATCGCCTCCGTTCGCCCCGCGAACCCGCCCGGACCGGGCATGGCACCTTGCGCAAGCCCGTCCGGAACGTAAAGAGCGCGCTTCGCTCACTCCGCTCGGAATCACGACTCATGGCCCCTTTTCAACAGACCGTTCGAGAATGCTTCCTTGTGCGTCATACACGGTGAGCTCGCCGAAGAGTTTGGCCTGCGCCTCGACGTCACTCCGGTCGCCAACGACGACGATTTGCGCGTTCGCGGAATTGAAGTATCTTCGCGCGGCGGCCAGAACATCTTCGGAGGTCAAGGCGCGAACGCGCTCGCGATAGTTTTCGAGATAGTCTTCAGGGAGCTCGTTCAAATAAACCGTGGAAAGCTGGCTGAGCAAACCGTCTTGCGTACCGAGGCCGAGCGAGAATACTCCACTCAGATAATTGCGCGCGTCCGCCAGCTCATCATCGGGAACCGGCAGCGCACGCATGCGGTCCAGCTCGTAAAACATTTCGGTGAGCGTAGCGGCCACGACTTCATTCCGCACTGCCGCGTGGATGGTGAAGTATCCGTGCTGGCGCAGGGCATGGACGGTGCTGCGGGGGCTGTAGGTGTAACCCTTCTGCTCGCGGATGTTCATCACCAGCCGCGAATTGAACGCTCCGCCATAAATGCAATTGGCCAGGCCGAGGCGCATCCAGTCGGGATGTTTGCGCGTGATGGAGAGGCAACCGACAAGAACCTGAGTCTGCACGGCGCCGGGCAAGTGAACCAGATACACCCTGCGGCCGTAGGGCGCAAGGGGCGCCGGCGGGCGCGTCGGACGCGCTTTGCCGCCAGGCCAGCTTGCAAACGCCTTCTCGACTTGCTCGAGCATCCGCTCGGCGCCGTAATCACCCACCAAAACCAGCAGCGCGTTGCCCGGCCGATAGTGTTCACGATACACCCATAGCAACTCTTCCCGCCGATACGCCTGGACTTGTGCTTCGGTGGGCGACACGAGCGCGTAGGGATGGTCGCCGAAGAGCGTTTTCCTCAAGCGCTCACCGGCCAGGAACTCCGGCGTGGCGCGCTCGATCCGTAACGCCTCAATTGTCTGACGCCGTTCGCGCTCGAACTCATCTGCCGGGAACGAAGCGTGCTGAGCCAGTTCAGACACCAGCTCAAGCAGCGGCCCGGAAAACTCCGCAAGACCTTCGAATGAAATCGCGCTCGTATCTGCGCCGGCGCTTGCAGCCAGGTTTGCGCCCATCCTGCGGAGGTCTTCTTCAATTTGGCGGCTGGCGCGCCGCGAAGTCCCCGTCCGAACGACCGCGGCCGTCATCTCCGCCAAACCAACGGCTTGGTCGGCCACGGCTGCGTTGCCACTTCGGAGAAACAGCTCGCCTGTGAACTTCGGGATGGTGTGCGACTCGAGGAGGACAATATCCAATCCATTCGCGAGCTGCACCCGTTTCCTGGGTGGCCAGACGACCGGCCGCTCAGGCGCCAGCGGCGGGACGGCGCTGCGATTTGCAGACGAAACACCCGTGGCCACTATGCCGCTCCCTTCCGCATGGCCGCCACTGGCTTGCGGATGACAATCGCGCGCTGAGCCGGCCGCAAATACTTCTGCGCCACCTCCTGCACTTGCGCTGGCGTCACTTCTAGGAACCCGTCCAGGATGGTATTCACAAGCTGCGGGTCGTTGTCGAAGAGCGTAAAACACGCCAGGAAATGCATCAGGCCGTAGCGCGGAATGTAACTGCCGCGTCCGCCTTCGATCATCGAGAAATAATCCGACCGGAACTTCACCTTTGCCGGGTCGAGTTCCTGCGGCGGAACTCCTTTCTCCTGAACCTCTCGAATAACGGCGTCGAACTCCGCGATCGTTTGCTCCGCGGTGTACTCGGGTTTGTACATAATTCTTGTGACCATCTGTGCCGGGCCGTTGTAATCGAACAAGTTTCCGCTGGGATAGTGAATGCCGCCTTCGGTGTCCACGGCAATCTGCTTCTCGAGCACGAGCGTGCGATAGATGCGCCCTACACGGCCTCCGTGGAGGGTCTCATCGAGCATCGCCATCGCGTGCCAGTCCGGCGTGCGCCGTTTGGGCGCGTGGTAGCCGACGGCCAGCGCCGGCAACGTGCCGAATTTCTCTTCTACCACGCCACGCCGCTCTTCGGTCTGCTCCGGCTCGGTGGCATCGGCAAACGGAGGCGGGGCACCGGCGGGGATATCCTCGAAATACTTGCGGGCGAGTTGGAAGCTCTCCTGGGCCTCGACGTCACCCAGAATCAGCAGCACGGCGTTGTTCGGCGCGTAGTACGTCTTGAAGAAAGCTTGCACATCGGCGAGGCTGGCGGCGTCGAGGTCGCCGAAATCGCCGTAGAAATTATGCGCGTTGGGCCAATTGCGGAACGCGATCGGCGGCAGGTCCAGCCACGGAAATCCGCCATAGGGCTGATTGAGCACGTTGACGCGGACTTCTTCTTTCACCACATCGCGCTGGTTGCGCAGATTCTCATCGTCCACTTTCAGAGCGCGCATACGGTCGGCTTCAAGCCACAAAATCCGCTCGAGCGCATTGGAAGGCACCGCTTCAAAATAATTCGTAACGTCGTGGTGCGTCGAGCCGTTCAAAAATCCGCCGGAGGAGTTGATGAGCTTTATATGCACCATCTTGGGAGCGTTTTCCGACCCTTGAAACATCATGTGCTCGAACAGGTGCGCGAATCCGCTGCGTCCACGCGGCTCGAGGCGAAACCCAATCTTGTAATAGACGCCGACGGTCACCAGCGGCGCCGTCCGATCGGGCGAAATCACCACTCGCAACCCGTTCTTGAGTGCTGCGCTTTCGACAGGTATGTGCAGCCTGGACAAGAAACCTCCTCGATTTCGGCCGGCGGACCTATCCGCGGGCAAGTGCCCTCGCCAGGCAAGGGCGAACCGTCTCCGGGTGGCGGGACAGAAGAGCCACGCCAAGCC
>Ga0209180_10001509_pt1 | contig 11546 bp, 9 predicted proteins | sample CZO8metaG_3_FD_188355 | JGI IMG/M metagenome (GOLD analysis project Ga0209180, IMG submission 188355) | Vadose zone soil microbial communities from the Eel River Critical Zone Observatory, Northern California, USA - CZOApr15con2H2.8 metaG... | ecosystem: Environmental > Terrestrial > Soil >...
TACCAGTCCCTGTCGTCGTTTGCCGGCAACCCGCTCTTGCTCAGCCCCGCCTGGCTGATCGAGGACGGACTATTGCGGGCGCGGGATTGCGCAGGCTGGTCGTTTTCGGCCACGGCCGTCGATTTCGACGCCGTCAAGCGGTTCAAGCGTTCGTTGCTCGATGGGGCATGGAGAAACTTCAGCACCGGCAGCCGCTCGGATTTGCGCCCGGCCTTCGAGCGCTTCGGTCAGGACCAGGCTCACTGGCTGGACGATTACGCATTGTTCCACGCGCTGAAAGCCAGATACGGCGGCGCCTCGTATCTACAGTGGCCGGAAGAGCTCGTCCGCCGCACGCCGGCCGCGCTCGACCAGGCGCGGCGAGATCTGGCGAGCCAGGTCGAGCAGGTTCGATTTGCTCAGTTCGTGTTGTCCCGTCAGGGGGCGCGCCTGAAGGCCCATGCGCGTGCGAAAGGCGTGCGCTTGCTCGGCGACCTGCCCTTCTTCGTCTCGCCGGACTCGAGCGACGTCTGGGCCCACCCGGAGCTCTTTCTGCTCGATGCGGAGCACCGGCCGCGCGTCGTCGCCGGTGTGCCGCCGGACTACTTCAGCGCGCACGGACAGCGCTGGGGCAATCCGATCTATGACTGGGACGCGCTTGGCGCGCGCGGCTACCGCTGGTGCATCGACCGGGTGCGCGCCTTGCTCGCGCACGTCGACGCGATCCGCCTCGATCATTTCCGAGGATTCACGGCGGCGTGGCACATCCCGGCCGGAGCGCCGACGGCGCAGTCCGGTCAGTGGGTGCCGGGCCCGGGCGCCGACTTCTTCGACGCGGTGCAGAAGGCGTTGGGCGGTCTGCCGTTCCTCGCCGAGGACCTGGGAATCATCACGCCGGACGTGAGCGCGCTCCGTGACGCGTTTCATCTCCCCGGGACGCGCGTTCTGCAGTTCGCCTTCGACGGCCATGCCGACAACCCGTACCTGCCCGACAACTACGTCCCCAACACGGTCGTATACACGGGCACTCACGACAACTCGACGACCCGTGGATGGTATGAGGACCTGCCCGATGCCGAGCGGCGCAACCTGTGGCGCTACGTGAAGCGCGCGGGAGCCACCAGCGCGGACGCGTCCCCGGCCTTGCTGCGTCTGGCGTGGTCGTCGGTGGCTGCGCTGGCGATCGCGCCGTTGCAGGACATTCTCAACCTGGGCAAGGACGCTCGGATGAATCAGCCCGGGAGCGCCGACGGTAACTGGCGCTGGCGCTGCACCAGCGAAATGCTGTCCGCGTCAGCCTTCCAGTTGTTGCGAGACTTGACCCACGCCTCGGCTCGGTCCGGTGGCATGGAAACACCGCGCACCGATGCCTCGATGGCGGCCGCATCATGACCCCGGCTCCCGTCGTCTTCCTGGTCGACGTGGACAACACGCTGCTGGACAACGATCGCATTCAGCGCGACCTCCAGCGGCATCTCGAGCGTGAGTTCGGCGCCGCGTGCCGCGACCGGTACTGGACGATCCTCGAGGCGCTGTTCGCCGAGCTCGGGTATCGCGATTACCTCGGCGCCCTGCAGCGCTACCGGGTTGAGCACCCGCAGGACGTGCACCTCATGTCGATGTCGTCGTACCTGGTGGACTACCCGTTCGCCAATCGCCTCTTTCCCGGGGCGCTCGACGTCCTGGAACGGCTCCGCGCATGGGGGCCGACGGTGATCCTGTCCGACGGTGACGTGGTCTTCCAGCCCCGCAAGGTCGAGCGGTCCGGCATCTCCGAGGCCGTGGACGGCCACGTGCTGATTTATATCCATAAGGAAGAGGCGCTGGATGACGTCGAGCAACGTTATCCGGCGCAGCACTACGTCCTCGTGGACGACAAACCGCGGATCCTGGCCGCGGTCAAGGAAACCTGGGGCGAGCGCGTCACCACGATCTTTCCGCGCCAGGGTCAGTACGCGCGTGATGCGAAGGCCTATCGTCCGGCGGACCTGACGGTCGAACGCATCGGCGACCTCTTGACTCATGACTTGCCCGCGCTCCTGTCACCGGAGGTGACACGATGAAAGCCACCGAAACGCTCCACGACCGAGGCCAGAGTCTCTGGCTCGACAACATCACACGCGATTTGCTAGAGACCGGCACGCTCGAGCGCTACATCGACGAGCTCTCCGTGACGGGGCTCACGTCCAACCCGACGATCTTCGACCACGCCATCAAGAACAGCGCGGCCTACGACGCCGCGATCCGGAAGAAGGTCAGGGAAGGCAAGTCGGGCGAGGACTTGTTCTTCGAGCTGGCGCTGGAGGACCTGACCCGGGCCGCCGATCTGTTTCGACCGACCTGGGACCGGACGCGTGGCGTCGACGGCTGGGTGTCGTTGGAAGTGTCGCCCCTGCTGGCTCACGACACCGCCAGCACGCTCGCCGCGGCCAAAGCCTTGCATGCCCGCGCGGGGCGACCCAACCTCCTCATCAAGATCCCCGGCACCAAGGAAGGGCTGCCGGCCATCGAGGAGGCGATCTTCGCCGGCATACCGATCAACGTGACGCTCCTGTTCTCGTCCGCGCACTACCTGGCGGCGGCCGAGGCTTTCATGCGTGGCATCGAGCGCCGCGTGGCCGCGGGGCTCCAGCCAGAGATCGGCTCGGTCGCCTCGGTGTTCATCAGCCGGTGGGACGCGGCGGTCAAGGACAGCGTGCCCGAGGCGCTGCGCAATCAGCTCGGCATCGCGATCGCGAAGCGGACGTACAAAGCGTACCGTCAGCTGCTCAGCTCTCCCCGCTGGCAGCGCGTCTTCAACGCCGGTGCCCGCCCGCAACGCCTGCTGTGGGCCAGCACGGGCACGAAGGACCCCGGCGCGTCCGACGTCCTTTATGTCAGGGCGCTCGCGGCGCCGTTCACGGTGAACACGATGCCCGAGGGCACCTTGAAGGCCCTCGCCGATCATGGAGCGCTCGGCGGGATGCTGCCCGCCGACGGTGGCGACTGCGAGGAAGTATTGGCCCGGTTCGCCAGCGCCGGCATCGACGTGGACGCCCTCGGCAGCCAGCTTCAGGACGAAGGCGCGAAGTCGTTCGTCAACTCCTGGCACGAGCTCATGGGCGTGATCACCGGGAAGAGTGCCGCCCTGGCCAAGGCGAGCTGAGTCTCACCATGCGCGTGCTGGTCGTCGACGTCGGCGGTACTCACGTGAAGGTTCTCGCCACCGGACAGAAGGCGCCTCGGGAGTTTTCGTCCGGGCCGACGCTCACGGCCGAGCAGATGGTCGCCGGAGTCAAGACCGCCGCCGCGGAATGGAAGTACGACGCGGTCTCGATCGGCTACCCGGGCCCGGTGCTCCACGGTCGTCCGGTCGTCGAGCCGCGTCACCTCGGCCCGGGGTGGGTCGGATTCGATTATCGAACCGCCTTCGCATGCCCGGTCAAGGTCGTCAACGATGCCGCGATGCAGGCGCTGGGCGGCTACCAGGGCGGCAAAATGCTCTTTCTCGGCCTGGGCACCGGCCTGGGCTCGACCCTCATCGTCGAGGGCATCGTGGAGCCGATGGAGCTGGGCCACCTGCCGTACCGAAATGGAACCTTCGAGGAGCACGTCGGACTGCACGGGTTGCAGGCGCACGGGCTCACGCAATGGCGGCGCGATGTCGAGGACGTCGTCAGTCGTCTGGTCGCCGCGCTCGAGCCTGACGACGTCGTGCTCGGGGGCGGCAACGTCCACCAACTGGACACGTTGCCGCCGGGCTGCCGAGCCGGTGACAACGCGAACGCGTACCTCGGGGGTGTTCGCCTGTGGGAGCGAACGCAAGATGGGCCGACCGCATCCGAAGAAATGAAGGGACGAGCGATGACGAGAATGTTGCCATTGACCGCGCGCCAATCGTGGAAGGCGCTTCAGGCCCACCAGGACAAGATCCGATCGCTGCACCTCCGCACGCTCTTCGGTGACGACGCGACGCGCGGCGAACGCCTGACCGCGGAGGCGGTCGGCATCTATCTCGACTATTCGAAGAATCGCGTCACGGACGAGACCCTCACGCTGCTCTGTCGACTGGCCCAGGAGTGCGGCCTGCGCGAGCGCATCGACGCCATGTTCCGGGGAGACAAGATCAACCTGACGGAAAATCGGGCCGTCCTGCATGTCGCCCTGCGCGCCCCACGCGGCACGTCGATCGTCGTGGACGGCAAGGACGTGGTGCCCGAGGTCCACGCCGTACTCGGCGCCATGGCCGACTTCTCGAATCGGATGCGGAGCGGCGCGTGGAAGGGGCACACCGGCAAGCGTATTCGCAACGTCATCAACATCGGCATCGGCGGCTCCGACCTCGGCCCCGTGATGGCCTATGAGGCTCTCAAGCACTACAGCGATCGCGCGATGACCTTTCGCTTCGTGTCGAACGTCGACGGGACCGATCTCGCGGAGGCGACCTGCGACCTGGACCCGACGGAAACGCTCTTCATCGCCTCGTCGAAGACCTTCACGACGCTGGAGACGATGACCAATGCTCAGAGCGCGCGCCAGTGGTTGCTCGCGGGCCTCGGCGGCGACGTCAAGGCGGTGGCGAAGCATTTCGTCGCCGTCTCCACAAACGCCCGGGAGGTGTCGGAGTTCGGGATCGACACCGCGAACATGTTCGGATTCTGGGACTGGGTGGGCGGGCGCTATTCCATGGACTCGGCGATCGGACTGTCGACGATGCTCGCGGTCGGTCCCGACAACTTCCGCGCCCTGCTGGACGGCTTCCACCAGATGGACGAGCACTTCCGCACGGCTCCGTTCGAGCGCAACCTGCCGGTGCTCCTGGGCCTGCTGACGGTGTGGTACACGGATTTCTTCGGCGCCGAGACGGTCGCCGTTCTGCCCTACGAGCAATACCTCAAGCGCTTCCCCGCCTACCTGCAGCAGCTGACGATGGAGAGCAACGGTAAGCACGTCACGCGCGAGGGCGCCGAGATCGACTACCCGACCGGGCCCATCTACTGGGGAGAACCGGGAACCAACGGCCAGCATTCCTTCTACCAGCTGATCCATCAAGGGACCCGTCTCATCCCCTGTGACTTCATCGCTTTCGGCCACGCCCTGAACCCGCTCGGCCGGCACCACGACTTCCTGCTGGCGAACGTGTTCGCTCAGACCGAGGCGCTGGCCTTCGGCAAGACGCGCGAGCAAGTCAAGGCCGAGGGCACGCCGGACAGCCTGGTCCCCCATCGGATGTTCCAGGGCAATCGTCCCTCGAACACGATTCTCGCCGAGCGGCTCACGCCGGAAACGCTCGGAAAGCTCGTCGCGCTCTACGAGCACAGCGTGTTCACCCAGGGCGCCATCTGGGACGTCGACTCGTTCGATCAGTGGGGGGTCGAGCTGGGCAAGGTGCTGGCCCAGCGCATCATCCCGGAGCTCGAGAGCCAGACGGAGCCCACGCTCGGCCATGACAGCTCGACGAACAACCTCATCCGGCGCTACCGGAAGAGCAGGAATAAGAGGTGACGGAGATGGGCACCGTCAAAGAACAACAACTGCAGAGGATGAAGACACATCCCGGGTTTATTGCGGCGCTGGATCAAAGTGGTGGTAGCACGCCCAACGCGCTGCGTTCTTACGGAATCAAGGAGAATGCTTGGTCCAACGAGGAGGAGATGTTCGCGATCGTGCATCAGATGCGTACGCGCATCATGACCAGCCCGTGCTTCACCGGGGAGCGGATCCTTGCCGCCATCCTGTTCGAGAACACCACGGACAGGGACGTCGAGGGGCAGCCGACCGGGGACTATCTGTGGAATGTGAAGCGGATCGTGCCATTTCTGAAAGTGGACAAGGGTCTGGCCGCGGAGAAATCCGGTGTCCAGTTGATGAAGCCGATGCCCGGGCTCGCTGCGCTGCTCGACCGAGCCAAAGCGAAGCGCATATTTGGAACCAAGATGCGCTCGTTCGTCAAACAGGCCAACGGAGCGGGCATCAAGGACATCGTGACCCAGCAGTTCGAAGCGGCTCACCAGATCATCGCGGCGGACCTTGTGCCGATCGTCGAGCCGGAAGTGGATATTCACTGCCCGGAAAAGGCCAAGGCCGAGGAGTTGCTCAAGACGGCCATCCTCGCGGAGCTCGACGGACTGCCAGTGGGTCAGCTGGTCATGCTCAAGCTCACCCTGCCGGAGAAAGACGACCTCTACGCGGAATTCGCCAAACATCCCAGGGTCGTGAGGGTGGTCGCGCTGTCGGGCGGTTATTCACGAGCAGAGGGCAACGAGCGCTTGCGGAGGAATCACGGCGTCGTGGCGAGCTTTTCGCGGGCGCTGGTCGAGGGGCTGTCGGCCCAGCAATCCGACGCTGAGTACAACGCCCTGCTGGATGTATCCATTCAGAGCATCTTTGAGGCGTCCAACACTTGAGCGGGCAATGGACAAAGGTACCGTGAAACTTGCCCCTTCAATTCTCGCCGCTGACTTCGCCCGTTTGGGCCAGCAGGTGGTCGAGGCGGAGCAGGCCGGGGCGGATCGGATCCACGTGGACGTGATGGACGGACACTTCGTGCCGAATCTTTCCATGGGCGCGGCGATCGTCCAGTCCCTTCGGCGAGTGACGCATCTGCCCCTCGAGATCCACCTGATGGTCTCGGACCCGGACTTCTTTCTGGACGAGTTCGCCGCGGCCGGCTCCGACTCGTTTCTCGTCCACTGGGAGGGCAACAACAATCTGCACCGCACGGTGCAAAGGATCAGGACGCTAGGCAAACGCGCCGCGGTCGCCATCAACCCGGCGACGTCAGGGGCGGTGCTCGAGGAAATCGTCCAGGATCTTGACCAGGTGCTGGTCATGACCGTCAACCCGGGTTTCGGCCACCAACAATTCCTCCGGACGACCCTGCTGAAGATCCAACGGGTGCGCGAGCTGGTCGAGCGGCTCAAGCCCGGGTGCGACGTGGAAGTGGACGGCGGAATCGACGCGACGACGGCGCCGCTGGTCGTTCGGGCCGGCGCCACCGTGCTCGTGGCGGGCTCGGCGATCTTCGGTGACCGCGACGGAGTGGCTACCGCGATGAAACGGCTTCGAACAGCCCTGAACCATGTCGAGGACGAAACCGAACTCGCCGAGCAATCAGCTCTTCAAAGGAGTCAGCGATGCAAATCGGGATGATCGGACTTGGCCGCATGGGCGCCAACATGGTCCGGCGGCTTCTCGCGGGCAACCACCAATGCGTGGTCTTCGACAGGTCGCCGAAGGCGGTCGAGGAGTTGACTCGGGCCAAGGCCGTCGGAGCCTCGTCGATCGCGGATCTCGTGAAGAAGCTGGAGACGCCACGGACGGTCTGGCTGATGGTTCCGGCGGCGGTCGTGGACACGACCATCACTGACCTTCTGCCACATCTCACGCCTGGCGACATCCTCATCGACGGCGGCAATTCCTATTACGTCGACGACATCCGGCGCGCGCGGGAGCTTTCCCGGAAAGGCATCCACTACGTGGACGTCGGAACCAGCGGCGGCGTCTGGGGACTGGAGCGAGGGTATTGCCTGATGATCGGCGGCGAGGCGGCGGTGGTCAAGCACCTCGATCCGATCTTCGCCGAGCTGGCTCCCGGCGCCGGCGACATCCCCCGTACGCCGGGTCGAGAGGCCATCGGCGGCACCGCCGAGCGGGGATATCTCCACTGCGGACCGAACGGCGGCGGCCACTTCGTCAAGATGGTGCACAACGGAATCGAATACGGCATCATGGCCGCCTACGCCGAGGGGCTGGGCATCCTGCGCTCCGCCAATATCGGCAAGCGGGACCACGCGGTCGACGCCGAGACGACGCCGCTGCGCGATCCCGAGCACTACCAGTACGACTTCAATCTGCCCGACATCGCCGAGGTGTGGCGACGCGGTAGCGTCGTCGCCTCCTGGTTACTCGACCTGTCGGCCTCCGCGCTCATCAAGGATCCGGAGCTCAAGGGCTTCCAGGGGCGGGTGTCCGATTCCGGCGAGGGGCGGTGGACGATCAGGGCGGCCATCGACGAGGCGGTGCCGGCCCCCGTCCTCTCCTCGGCCCTGTACGAGCGCTTCAGCTCTCGCGGCGAGGCGGACTTCGCCGACAAGCTGCTCTCGGCCATGCGCTATGAGTTCGGCGGTCACCTGGAAAAGCCGTCGCAGTAACCGGAGCGCACGATGAGCGACGTCCATTCCGATGCCTTGGTATTCTTCGGCGCGACCGGCGACCTCGCGTACAAGAAGATCTTCCCGGCGCTGCAGGCGATGGTGAAACGCGGCCACCTCGACGTGCCGGTCATCGGCGTGGCGAAGGCCGGCTGGAACCTCGAACAGCTCGCGGCCCGTGCCAAGGACAGCCTCGAGAAGCACGGAGGGCTCGATCCCGCGGCGTTCGGCACGCTGTGCGGCCAGCTGCGCTACGTCGATGGTGATTACCAGGACCCGGCGACGTTCCAGGCCATCCGCAAAGAGCTCGGTTCCGCCCGGCGGCCGGCGCACTACCTTGCCATCCCGCCCGTGCTGTTCGAATTGGTCGTGGAGCAGCTCGGCAAGGCGGGCTGTACGAACGGCGCCCGCGTCATCGTCGAGAAGCCGTTCGGCCACGACGTCACCTCGGCGCGGGAGCTCAACCGGGTCCTGCTCGGAGCCTTCGACGAGACATCGATCTTCCGGATCGACCACTACCTCGGGAAGCGGCCGGTGCACAACATGCTCTTCTTCCGCTTCGCCAACGCCTTCCTGGAACCCTTCTGGAACCGCAATCACGTCGAGAGCGTGCAGATCACCATGGCCGAAGATTTCGGGATCCAGGGCCGAGGCGCGTTCTACGACGAGACGGGCACCGTCCGCGACGTGGTTCAGAATCATCTCTTCCAGGTCCTGAGCAACCTGGCCATGGAGCCTCCGGTCAGAACCGACAGCGAGTCGATCCGAGACGAGAAGGTGAAGGTCCTCAAGGCCATCTCCTCGTTCTCCGGGAATGACGTCGTACGCGGACAGTTTCGCGGTTACCGGCTGGAGAAGGGCGTGGCGCCGGACTCGACGGTGGAGACGTTCGTCGCCTTGCGACTGCAGATCGATTCCTGGCGCTGGCAGGGCGTGCCCTTCTACATCCGGGCCGGAAAGTGCATGCCCGTGACGTGCACGGAAGTCGTCGTCCGACTCCGCCAACCGCCCACGATGTTTCACAGCTTCGACCTCGAGCCGAACTACTGCCGCTTTCGGATCAGCCCCGACATCGCGATCGCGATCGGCGCGAACGTCATCGCGCCTGGGCAGGAGACGCACAGCCAAACCGCGGAGATGCTGGGAACTCGGCTCCCGCGCGCCGATGAGATGGACGCGTACGAGCGAGTGCTGGGCGACGCCATGCACGGGGACGCCACGCTGTTCGCCCGGGAGGACTACGTCGAAGAGGCGTGGCGAATCGTCGATCCAGTGCTTAAGGACGGCACGCCGGTCTACGAATACGAGCCGGGCACCTGGGGACCGAAAGAAGTCGACTCGGGAGTCTCGCCCCCCGGGGGCTGGCAGAATCCGACGATCAAGGTGCCATGAGGATCGAAGCTCTCGCCGATGCCGATGCGGTCGCGCAAGCGGGCGCCGCATTCACCGCCGCGGAGGCGCGCGCGGCCGTCGCCGCGCGCGGCCGCTTCGTCATGGCCGTCAGCGGGGGGCACACCCCCTGGAAGATGTTGCGTGCACTGGCCGATCAACGCATGCCCTGGGCCGATGTGCACGTCGTCCAGGTGGACGAGCGCGTGGCGCCGGCGGGAGACCCCGACCGAAACCTCACTCACCTGCGCGACAGCTTGCTCGCGCACTGTCCGCTGCGCCTCGAGCAGGTTCACGGCATGCCGGTGGAACCGGCAGACCTGGAATCGGCGAGCGGCCGATACGCCGTGACGCTCCAGCAGGTTGCCGGCGCTCCGGCTGTGCTCGATCTTGCCCATCTGGGCCTCGGGCCCGACGGCCATACCGCGTCGCTGGTGCCCGGGGATCCGGTGCTCGACGTGACCGACGCCGACGTCGCGCTCACGGGGCTCTATCAAGGTCGGCGCCGGATGACCTTGACCTATCCCATGCTCAATCGGTCCCGGCGTATTGTCTGGCTGGTCACGGGACTCGAGAAGGCGGAGATGCTGGCGCGTCTGTGTGGAGCTGATCGATCGATTCCGGCCGGGCGAATCCATCAACACCAGGCCGTTGTGCTGGCCGACTACGAGGCGGCCGCACGGTTAGGACGTGAGCCGTCACGACGCTGACGCCACATCCCGGAGAAGACACCATGCACGTGGGAATCGCCACCGATCACGGCGGCTTTGGCTTGAAAGAAGATTTGGCCGCGCGGCTCCGTGCGGCCGGGCACGACGTCGTCGATTTCGGTGCGGACGAGCTGAACCCGGACGACGACTATCCGGACTTCGTCATCCCGCTCGCCCAGGCTGTGGCGGCGGGCACGGTCGAGCGCGGGGTGGCCGTCTGCGGCAGCGGTGTGGGCGCCTCGATCTGCGCCAACAAGGTTCCGGGTGTCCGTGCCGGGCTGATCCATGACCACTTTTCCGCGGGGCAGGGGGTCGAGGACGATCACATGAACATCATCTGCATCGGTGGCCGTACCGTAGGGTCGAGCGTGGCCTGGGATCTCGTGCAGACGTTCCTGGCCGCCGAGTTCAGCCACGCCCCGCGACACCTGCGCCGCCTGAGCAAGGTGGCGTTGCTGGAGCTCCAACCGACGAGGACAAACCGATGAGTGTTACGAATGTCGCTGCACCCATGACAGACACCGAGCTCGACCAGTTGTCGGTCGACACCATCCGCACGCTCTCGATCGATGCGGTCCAGCAAGCCAAGTCGGGGCACCCCGGCACACCGATGGCGCTGGCGCCACTCGTCTACACGATCTGGAACCGCGTGATGCGCTTCGATCCGGAGGACCCGATCTGGCCCAACCGTGATCGGTTCGTGCTCTCCAACGGTCACGCCTCGATGCTGCTCTGGTCCGTGCTGCATCTGACGGGCACGCGGGCGGTGAACGCCGACTACGAGCGGTTGGGGCAGCCCTCGGTGTCCCTGGAGGATATTCGCCGCTTTCGTCAGATCGGCAGCAAGGCGCCCGGGCACCCCGAATATCACTGGGTATCGGGTGTCGAGACGACGACGGGCCCGCTCGGGCAGGGCGTCGCCACGAGCGTGGGGATGGCCATCGCTCAGAAGTGGCTCGCCGACCGGTACAACCGACCGGACTTCGCGATCTTCGACTACGACATCTACGTCGTGTGCGGCGACGGCTGCCTGATGGAGGGCGTGGCGGCCGAAGCGGCCTCGCTGGCCGGTCACCTCGGTCTGGACAACCTCTGCTGGATCTACGACAACAACCACATCACGATCGAAGGGCAGACGAGCCTCGCCTTCACAGAGGATGTCGCCACCCGGTTCCTCGCGTACGGGTGGAACGTCCTGCGCGTGGGTGACGCCAACGACATCGATCGCATCCAGCAGGCTCTCGGCGTCTTTCGACAGACGAAGGCTCGCCCCACCCTGATCATCCTCGATAGCCACATCGGCTACGGCTCCCCGCACAAGCAGGACACCTCCGCG
>Ga0209180_10001515_pt1 | contig 11536 bp, 12 predicted proteins | sample CZO8metaG_3_FD_188355 | JGI IMG/M metagenome (GOLD analysis project Ga0209180, IMG submission 188355) | Vadose zone soil microbial communities from the Eel River Critical Zone Observatory, Northern California, USA - CZOApr15con2H2.8 metaG... | ecosystem: Environmental > Terrestrial > Soil >...
CTGGTCGCTTTGGGATGAAGACCGGCTGACCTGGCAGGACCGCATTTCGCGGACGCATCTCACGCAACTCGGCGCGGTGCTCGCCGCGGATCCGGTCGGAGGACCCGGCGACGCGCAAGGCGCCGTTCACAATAATCCTCACTGATATTGATTTGGGTTGGGGCCGCGGCGAGCCTGAACTAATTAATCCCTGGGAATCCGCGCGGAGCGCCCCGCAAACACGGCGAGCTGCCGAGCCGAGGCGCCCTGCTTGGAGCAGTGCAACGTTGCGCCGCACGTAATGGCTTTGCGCGTTGCGGCGAGCGGCGCGTCATCGTGAAAAACGACGCGGTTTTCCTCCCGTTCCACGCCGAGTTGTTTCCACAACGCGGCCAGGTCCGCGCCGCCGGGCTTATCCTTCATTTTGTCGTAAAGCGGCGTCAGGACAGAGACCCCCGTTGCGCGGTCGCCGACGCGCAAAGCTTCCTTCAAATCCCAATCTCGGCGAATATCTCCCCCGGCACTGAGAATTCCGCGCAAGGCATCCTCGAGCCCTTTCCGGTTTTTCGTCCGGCGATGAATCTCGACGTCGGCAAGCAGGCAGAACAACGCGCCTCCCCAGTACGTCCTTCCCCAGGTGTGGGTGTTGTCGAGTCCTTTGTCTCCCGCCTCCGGCAGGCCTTGGGGCACGTCCCGGATCAAATCCGACCACATTTGGGAGGCGTCCAGGCGCCCCGCCCGGACTCGCGCAATCGGCTCCACGTACGTCGCGATGCCCTCCTCGATCCAGTGGTGCTTCTCCCCCACCGAAGGGAACGTCAAATGGACCATCTCGTGTGTCATGATCCAGTCCGAGTTGAACTCCGCCGAAGTTGTCTCTTTTCCCACGCGAATCATGATGGTTCCGCCGTCTCTTCCGTAGGTTCGGCCGCCCCGTATGCCTTTTCCTTCGTAAGCTCTGATGTGGATCGAGAGGTGAGGAAGAGGATAACGGTCGTAGTAGGCAACAATGGATTCCGCGGCGGCGCGAACCCAGGACACCAAATCTTCCCGGGGAGTGCCCGCAGGTTCGCCATCCATCACCATGTCAATTCGAGATTCGCCAATCAGGACGGAAGAGACCATTGCACCCGGCAGAGCCCTTTGCGCTGAAAAAGCTGGAGCAAACATCCCAAGACAAACACCAGCGGCCAGAATTAGAACAGATAGGGAGCGAGCCATCACATCCGCCAAAAGCGTATCGCAAACCCGTTCATTTCAATTCGACGCTCTCGGCAAACAGATCGTTTCGTCGCGATTCTTCTACTGCTTCCCGGCAAAGCGTTCCAGCAGACTGTCCACGGAAACTTTCCCCGCTCCGAAAACCAGCACCAGCAATGCTGCGAAGAGGAATGTATAGGGATCGGCATTATAAAATTTGCCCGGGTCGGAAAAAAACGAGAACAACGCTTCCCGGTCCGCGACGATATAGGCCATCGCCATGTCTATCGTGATCACCAGCGCGACGGGCCGGGAGAGAAAGCCAATCGCGAGTAAGATGCCCCCTAGGAATTCCACAGTTGCGATAAACACGGCCGTCGGACCCGGCGCCGGCAAACCCAGGCTGGAGAAAAAGTTGGTTACTTTTTCCAGGTTGTGAAGCTTGCCCCATCCATTCTGCGAAAGCTGCCACCCCCAGTACAAACGCACAACGAGCAGCAACGGCGATTGCAGCGCAGACACCGCCTTCACGAACAGGGTGTGGAGTTTTTGAATCTGAAGCAAGGCGCTTTTCATGCGTGGCGTTGGATCCTTCCGGCAGCGGGCCTTAGGATTTCGGCGAATCGGTTTCCGGGCGGCAGAACCACCCCAGCGTCGTAAAGATGCGGAACCACTGCTCGACGCTGGAGGGACGTTCCGCAGGAGGCATCGCGCTTCTTCGGAATCCGGATTCGATGGCTTGGCTGAGGGACTTTCCCTGCTGAATCGCGCGCAACATGCCGAATGCTTCGCGGTCGAGCCTGCGGAAGTACACGGAGTAGTCCACGCGATGTACGGCGAGAAACACAGGTGACGGTTTCAGCCGCGCGACCGCGAGCACGCGCTTCCGCTTGTGGCGCTCGTTGAAGGCATTGCTGGCGAAGTCGCTATCCCCGTCGTCCTTGACCTCCAGGAGCAAGTCGTCCACCGGATAACGCAGGTCCAGGAGCTGCACGTATGGTTGCAGTCTCAGCCGAAGATCGCGTCCCGGTGTCTGGGGAATATCCTCCGGCAGGAGGGAAGGCTCGGCCTTCCCGTCGAACGCTTCGATGTCGGCCCATTCCAGGCGCGCCATATCCACCGCCAGCGCCTGTCTCGAGCCTCCCCACGAGGGATGTCTTCGCAGCCATGCCTCGAGCCGCGACCCCAGGTCGCGCTGGGAAAACGATTGTGAAGGACAATCCGTCAGGTACGCCTTGGCCATGACCTCGAAGCGGCGGTCCCCCAGCACCGCGCGCAATCCGGGAAAGTCCTCCATGAGGTTAGAGAGGACCCTGAACCAGTATTGCTTGTTGTAGATTTCCAGGCGTTCGAACGAAGTCAGCCGGTCGTTGGGCTTGATGAACTGCGCCGCAACCGCACGCATGGGCCGGCCATTCGACGCAACCCGGCGCATGTGCTCCGACGGCGTGAGCGGCGTCATCACCGCCCGGGCCATCCTTCGCTGGAGGCTCAGCAGACTCATACGGCAGCCGCCAGCGAAGCGCTCGCCAGGAACCGGTTGGCCTTCAGCGCCTCGTTGTGAACTTCTTTGAACGACGGGATGCTGTCGTCCCATTCGAGCAGCGTCGCCGTATGCCCCACCCGCTCAATGGCGCGGGCATAGAGACGCCACACCGGGTCAATCACCGGATGGTCGTGCGTGTCCAGAATATATTTTTGATATTTCGAATGCCCGGCGATGTGGATTTGCGCCACGCGTTCGGCGGGGACGCTGTTCACGTAGGTAAAGGGATCAAAATTGTGATTGCGCGACGATACGTAGATGTTGTTCACGTCCAGCAGAATTCCGCAATCGGCCCGCTCCACCACCTCGTTCAGGAACTCCCACTCCGTCATTTCCGAAACGTGAAACTCCGCATAGCTGCTCACGTTTTCCACCACCACGGGCACTTCCAGAAAATCCCGCACCTCGCGGATTTTCTGTGACGTGACCTTGGCCGCCTCGAACGTGTACGGCATGGGAAGCAGGTCGTGCGTGTACCGCCCGTCCACGCTCCCCCAACAGAGATGGTCGGTCAGCCACGGGGTCTTCGTGCGTTTTACCAGCTCTTTCAGGCGCCGGAGATGTTCCCGGTTCAGACGCTCCGCCGAACCGAAATACATCGAAACACCGTGCTGCACCACCTTATATTGCTCGAGGATCTGATCCAGGATGTGCAGCGGGCGCCCGCCGCCAATCATGAAGTTTTCCGAGATGATTTCGAACCAGTCCACGACGGGCTTTCGGCTCAAGATGTGATCGTAGTGAGGCGCGCGTAAGCCGATCCCGACGCCGTATTCTGTAAATCCGTTAAAGCGATTGGCAGGCATAGAAATACCCTGGGAGCTCAGCCGAGCTCAGTGTAGCGCCGAAGGATGGAGGACCAGCGATTAGCCACTGGTCCTCCTGACAGCCGGAGAAATCCCAGTTATTACGACTTGTCCATGGGCTTGCCGTCGGTCCGGCACTCGCCCTTGCCTTTGCAGTCGTTCTTGCCCTTGGTGCTCCCGCAGCCGCCCTTGCCTTTACACGAGTTTAGGCCTTTACAGGCGTGCTTATCCTTCTTGCTCTTGCCTGCCTTCTTGCCGGACTCGCTCTTAGGGGTCTTGTCCTTGTCGCCGCCGGCTTGCGCCATAGCGTAGGTGCCCGAGAGCATCCCCGCCAGCGCTGCACCGGCAATTAACACCTTCTTTGACTTTGTCATGTTTTGCATTGCCTCCAATTCGGTCGAATTTGAGCCCCAGCTGCCCTTTCAGGTAGTGCCAAAAGCTCTTTGAATGTGTGGTTGTTTTCGGTTAGAACACCCACCGGGTCCGTTGCCAGCCCCGGGTGGCTCCGCGAGCCGACGGAGAGCATAGACCAATTCCCCGCCCCCATGCAATAGAAAGATTCAAGGTCAACCGTAGACACACGACGCTGCTGAAATGCGAGGTGATTTATCTGGTTTTTGAACAGAGTTAGTACTAGAGTTGCTCGCTGTCGCGGTGTTTTACCACGACCATTTGTCTTATGGTGTCTTTTGGGATTCCCTTCAGAAACTAATTTCCGCAAACTTCTTGTTTGAAGGAGAAAGTCAAACCATGAAAAAACTCGCGTTCCTTGCGTTGGTCTTGATCGTTCTTTGCTTTAGCGTCGCCACGGTCGCTTCCGACGACGACGTCGTCCTCACAGCAAGCCTCCGGGGCCTCAATGAGGTGCCACCGATCAACAGCGATGGCACCGGCACGTTCAGGGCCGTCATCCACGAAGACGGCAGCATTACCAGCATTACCTTCACGGAGACCTTCAAGAACCTCTCCGGCAGCCCGCTCGTGTCGCACATCCACTTTGGCCAATTCCGCGTCGCAGCTGGGGTCATGATCTTCCTGTGCGGCGGCGGCGGCCAGCCGGCCTGCCCAGCGGGCAGTTCGGCAACATTCACGGGCACCATCACCGCTGCGAATGTCACCGGACCAGCTGCCCAGGGCATTGCCGCCGGTGACCTCGCCAGCGCTCTGCGCGCCATCCGCGAGGACGCAGGCTATGTCAACATCCACACCGTGAAGTTCCCCAGTGGTGAAATTCGCGGCCAAGTCAAAGTCCACAACGGCGATGAGGATCGAGACGACCGGTAAGACGCTCATTTGGTCCGGTTCATCTCGGCACAAGAAAAGCCCCGCTTCGGCGGGGTTTTCTTTTTGCAACGGGATGATAGGATAAGGCGTGGCAGTCCGCAGGAGCACCTCGAGACCGAACCTTGGAGCTAACCGGCAATGAAACGTCTAATTTTCGCCAGCTTATTTGCCCTCGTTCTTGTGGCGCACGCCTATTCCCAGAGCGCACCGAAAGCCCCGCCGGAATACTCCATCGAAGCCATTCGTTACGCCATGTTCCCGCAGTTTCCCGTATCAGCCCTGGTCATGGGCGCGCCCACGGACGAAAAGCTCGACATCGCCATGGTCTTCTGGCTGGTGCGCGGAGGCGGACGCGCGATCCTGGTGGACAGCGGCTTCCACCGCGAAAAGTGGCTCAAGCTTTTCCCCATGAAGGATTACCTGCCCCCGGATGAAGCCGTCGCGCAAGCCGGCGTCAAGCCCGAGGATGTCACCGACATCATCATCACTCACGGCCACTGGGACCACATGGGCGGCATTGACCTGTTCCCTCGCGCCAACATCTGGCTCCAGCGCCAGGAATTTCAGTATTACGTGGACGAGGCGTTCCAGCCCGGCGGCGGACGCCTCGGAGTTGACCCCGAGGACCTTGCCGAGCTTGTCCGCATTGCCCCCACTGGCCGCGTGCATTTGGTGGACGGCGACGACGTCGAAATCCTCCCCGGCATCCGCGTCTATACCGGCGCGCGCCACACCTACGCGTCGCAGTACGTTCGCGTCGCGGGAACTCCGACCTATGTCCTCGCGTCCGACAACTGCTATCTTTACCGCAATCTCGATACGCATGCCGCGAGCGCCACGTTTTCAGAGGCCGATCGCCCGGCCAACATCAAGGCGCAAGAACGCATGGTGCAGCTCGCCGGCGCCAAAGAACGCGTCGTCCCCGGCCACGATGCCCTCCAGTTCGAGCGCTTCCCAACCACCGGTCGCATCGCCAAGATCAAGTAAGGCGTGGGGGTAGTAGCCTAATACTGTGTTGCAATTAAGGAACGCGCGACCCGCGCTCACTCCCGTCGGCCCGGCTGGCGGGCCCCCCATGCCTCGGGAGCAACGTCGGCGATGGACTCGGAGAACGTCCACCGGTGACCCCAAGGGTCCTGTACCGTATATTGCCGCTCTCCGAAAGGCATGTCTGTTGGTGCTTTCAAGATCTGCGCGCCACATTGGCGGGCATGCTCAAAATGCGCGTTGACTTTCTCAACATGCACAGTCACGTATTGGCTTACTTCGTCAGGCCTCGGAGGCCGAAACTCGCCACCCTGGCGGCCCAACATGACCGCGCCCTCGCCTATGGCAAGCTGCGCATGGGTCACACTGTCACCCGGACGCGCAGCCCGGAGGCGCTCCGTGAAACCGAAGGTGCCGCAGAGCCAGTCAACCGCTTTTTCTACGTCTTCGTAGACAAGTATCGGTACCACCGTTGCTCTCGGTGCAGACCGGTTGATTATCATATTTTCCTCCTAACGTCGGAGTTGATCGGCCGCAGCGATTATATCCGAGGCAGCAACACAAAATCAGGCCACTACTAGGCGTGGATGTTCTTTTGAGATTCGCACGAGGAAGGTACAATAGCGGGTAGCGGCAAAGAGCAATGGCCTCGCCTTTTAACATTATCTCGAACGCACTGGTGCCTCCAGCGCCTCCGATGGAAGTGCATCCGCGCCCGCCCTGGCTGCGCGTGAAATTGTTCGGCGGGCCGAACTATCAGGACCTGAAGCGCATCATGCGCACGCTCAACTTGCACACCGTCTGCGAGAGCGCGCGCTGCCCCAACATGGGCGAGTGCTGGGATCATCGCACTGCCACGTTCATGATTTTGGGAAACATCTGCACGCGCGCCTGCGGTTTCTGCGCCGTCCCTTCGGGCAAGCCGGTTGGCCCGCCTGATGAAGACGAGCCGCAACGCGTTGCCGAAGCCGTCGAGAAGATGGGCCTGCGCTATGCCGTCGTCACTTCCGTGAATCGCGACGACCAGCCCGATGGTGGCGCCGGAATTTTTGCACGCACCATTGAAGAAATTCGGCGCCGCGTCCCGGGTTGCAAGATCGAAGTGCTGATTCCGGATTTTCGCGGCGAATGGTCTGCGCTCGAAACGGTTGTCGCCGCGCGCCCCGACGTTCTCAACCACAACACCGAGACCGTGTCGCGCCTGTATCGCCAGGTGCGCAAGGGCGCTGTTTACGAGCGCTCGCTGGAATTATTGCGCCGCGCGAAAACCCTCGCGCCCGAAATGCCCACAAAGACCGGAATGATGCTCGGCCTTGGCGAAGAAAAGCACGAAGTCCTCGCCGCGATGCAAGACCTCGTCGCCCAGGGTACCGCCATTCTCACGCTTGGCCAGTATCTCCAGCCCACGCGGGAGCATTTGCCCGTCGTGCGCTTTGTTCATCCTGCCGAGTTCGCCGAATACAAAGTCCTCGGCGAAGCCATGGGTTTCAAGCATGTCGAGTCCGGTCCTCTGGTCCGTTCCTCCTACCACGCGTTCGAACAGGAAGAAGCCGCCCGAGTCTGAAATGTCCGCGCAAAAACTGGTCACGCCCCGCGAAGCTGCTCAAATTCTCGGCGTCAGCTATCCCACCCTCAAGCAGTGGATTTATAAGCGCAAACTTCGCACCGTCAAGACAGCTGGTGGACATCACCGCATCCCCGAATCGGAGTTGGACCGGTTTCTGTACACCGCCCAGCAGCGCGGCTCGGTCGAAGAACGCCGCCGCGGATTCCGCCGCATCAGCGGCCGCAACCAGCTCGTCGGCCGCGTGACCGCCATCAAGATCAGCGGCCTGATGGCTCAGGTGACGCTCTCCATCGGGGGTCAGCACATCACCTCCATCATCACCGCCGATGCCGTCCGCGAACTGCGCCTCAAGAAGGGCGACACCGCCGCCGCCCTGATCAAGTCCACCGAGGTAATGATCCTCCGCGTCTAGCCCTCATTTTTCCGCTCGCGGAGTTCCACCGCTCCGTAGGGAAAAGGTTTCAACGGGTCTTTGAATCATACTGAATCACCTTGACTAGCTTATTTGATTCGTGTAAATTCGTCGTCCTTTACCCTGTTGGGGTTGGGCCGCAACGGGAAGCGTACAGAACGATCTTCTCCGGTTGAATGGCGCGAATTCGACGATGGTGCTCCCTCCACTCCGCGGCCGCGTTCGTTTCGACCGCAACGAATTCTCCGGCGCCTTTGGCGACATCGGCACCGACTTCCCTCTCATCGTTGGCATGATCCTCGTGTGCGGCCTTGACGCCACAAGTGTTTTGGTTCTCTACGGCGCGCTGCAGATTTTCACCGGGCTTTCCTACGGGATGCCCATGCCCGTGCAGCCGCTCAAGGCCATGGCCATCATCGTCATCACCCAGAAATTGAGCGCGAATGTCCTGTATGGAGGCGGGCTGGCCATCGGCATCATGATGCTGCTGCTCACCGTGACGGGAGCGATCGACTGGGTCGCCAACGCGGTGCCCAAGAGCGTGGTGCGCGGGATCCAACTGGGACTCGGATTGCAGCTCACCGCCCTGGCTCTGAAAGATTATGTCCCCGCGGACGGGAAAACCGGCTTCGTGGTCGCCAGTGTTGCGTTTCTCATTGCCATCTTGCTGCTTGGCAACCGGCGTTTTCCCCCGGCGCTCCTGATTATTTTCCTGGGAGTAGCATACGCGCTCTTGACGAAAGTGAGCGCGGCGGGCCTCGCGCACAGCTTTGGCTTCCGACTGCCGCAACTTCGCCACCCCACTTGGGCGGACATTGCTACGGGGTTTGTAGTTTTGGCGTTGCCACAGTTGCCGTTGTCGCTCGGCAATTCGATTCTTGCCACGCGGCAGGTTGCCGAAGACCTTTTTCCGAAGCGCCACGTCACCGTGCGGAAGATCAGCCTGACCTATTCCTTTATGAACCTGGTGAATCCCTTTTTCGGCGGTGTGCCCACGTGCCACGGCTCCGGCGGCATCGCAGGCCATTACGCTTTCGGCGCGCGCACGGGCGGCTCCGTGGTCATTGCCGGGACGCTTTACGCGGTTTTCGGACTTTTCTTCGGGGCTGGATTCCGCCTCATCGTGGACCTGTTTCCTCGTCCCGTACTGGGCGTAATCCTGCTGTTCGAGGCGCTGGCGCTGATCAAACTGGTGCGCGACATGGCCGTATCCGCTGCGGACTTCACCATCGTTTTGCTCGTGGGATTGATTGCCTTTGGCGTTCCCTACGGCTACGTGATCGGCCTGGTGATCGGGGCAGCTCTTGCCTACTGGCTCCGGCGCAAGCCCGCCGGCTTCGCGGCATAACCCTGGTCCCCGACGATCCGGCTCTGTTCCTTATCTTGCCCCTGCCCGCAGGCTAATGAGAAGGCCTTGCTATGTCCCAGTCCGCAAACGGAACGGCGCGCCCGCCTCGAACAACGGTGGGAATGACGTGGTTGAACCCCTGGTGTTCCTTGACGGAATAATTGAGCCTCAAAGCTGGCCCCAGGCCGACGTCAAAGTCGTGAATGGACTCGATTGCCTGGATTAACTTCTCGCGCGTGAACTCGCGGCCGGCGCGCTTCAGCCCTTCTACTAAAACCATCGCGTCCACAAACCCCTCGAGACTGACAAAGCTCGGCTCGACTCCCGGATGATATTTCTGCATGCTTCGGCGATACAGTGCGACACCTTTCAGATCGGTCAGGTAGTAGGGGGGAACGACCTGGGTGATCACCATGCCCTCGGCGTCGGCGCCCCCTTCCTTGATCAGTTCATCCGTGCCCACAAAGGAAACCGTCAGGAACATCGGCTTCCAGCCTTTCGCATGCGCCTTCTTGAGGATGGTTGCGACCGGTGCATACGGCCCAACCAGCACAACCGCGTCGGGGTTGGCTCCGCGAACCGAATCAATCGCGTTGTCCACCTGCGCCGTCTGCCGCGGGAACGAACTCTCCGCAACCGGCGCCGAATCATATTTCTTCAATGCTGTTTTCACGCCATCCAGGACGGTCGCGCCAAAGGAATCATCGGGATAGATGACGCCGATCTTCCGGTAGCGCAGTGTGTTCCAGAGTCCGTCCACCTGTTCGCGGGTTTCGTCAAAATAGGAGGCGCGCACGTTGATCACGTAGTGGCGCAGCGGAACGCGCAGGGCCTGCGCTCCGGTGAACAGTCCCACGACGGGAATCTTCCTGGCTTCGGCCAGAGGGGCGTGCTTCAAAGCCGTGGGGGTGCCGACCAGAAATGCCATCGCAAACACTTTCTCGTCCATGAGGCTGTTGAAGCATGCTTGCACTTTTTCCGGGTCGTAACTGTCATCGCGGGTGATGAGCTTCAGCCTCCGGCCGTGCACGCCCCCTTCATCGTTGGTCACTTGAAAGTACGTCGAAGCGCCGAGCACGGTCTGCGTGCCGAGAAACTGGGAGGGCCCCTCGAGGGCGGAGCACGAGCCGATCATCACTTCCTTGTCGGTGACTCCCGGGGTGCCCTGCGCTCGGGCGCTTCCAGCCGTCAATCCCAGGCCGAGGATTCCACAGCACAAGGAAAGCAGGACCGCGCCTCGAGCCTGAACCATCAACGACACACTCCTCCAACATGCACCGAAAAACGGTTTCATTTTCATTTTTTCATCCTGTCGTCCGCAATTCGAATCAAACAAGCGATTTCGCCCGATTTAGTGGGACCCCAAGAATCAGGCCGGTTTCCCCGATGTATTTACGCCAACGTACCGCCGCATCTTTCAAGCGTCAACGCCTTTTTACCGGGATGCTTCCTCGGGGTAACGGTTTGTAAGATCGTTTAGTCCAGGCGATTCCGCCAGACGGTGCGAGCGGAGCGCGGTTCTGGTAGAACGATTGCACCAATAACACTGAAAATGCTAGCTTTCGCTGCAAAACCGTCATCGGCGGGCGGCACTGTGCTGCCTGAACCCGCCGATCGGCGTGCCACGTCGCCGGAACAACACGAGGCGTCGCACCGCGGGCCGCGGCTTATAATCTCCTCCGAGGCGCTGCCGGGCCGCAGCCGCCGCTTTATGCCGCGCACATCGCTCACGGAATTGTTCAACGATTTGCTCCGCCTCGGGCGCGAAGTCGCCTTCGTGCAGAAGCGCGGCTACCGCCGCGAGGCATGGACCTATGCCCAGATCGCCGGTGTAGCCGCTCATTTTGCGATGGAGTTGCGTGAACGCAGCGTTCGCGCGGGCGACCGCGTCTTGCTCTGGGGACCGAACTCCATGGAGTGGGTGGCCGCGTTCTGGGGCTGTTTGCTGCGCGGCGCAGTCGTCGTACCGATGGATGATGGTGCAGCGCCGGATTTTGCGCGGCGCGTGGCCAAACAGGCCGGCGCGAAACTGATGGTCGCCTCCCGCAGCAAGCCTGTCCTCGATCCAGAGTTGCCCGTGTTCGTCCTGGAAGAATTGCCGGAGCGTGTGCCGGACCCGCGCGGGCGCGTCACGTTAAGCCCGGATGAGCCATTGGGGCGGAATCACATCGCCCAGATTGTGTTCACTTCGGGTACGACCGCCGAGCCCCGCGGCGTGGTCCTCACGCACGGCAACATTCTTGCGAATCTCGAGCCGCTCGAGCGGGGAATTCAGCCCTACTTGAAATACGAGCGTTTCTTTCATCCCCTGCGCTTCGTGAATTTGCTTCCGCTGAGCCACGTCTTCGGCCAATTCCTCGGAATCTTCATTCCTCCGTTGATGGGTGCCGCGGTCGTCTTCGAGGAA
>Ga0209180_10001518_pt1 | contig 11527 bp, 8 predicted proteins | sample CZO8metaG_3_FD_188355 | JGI IMG/M metagenome (GOLD analysis project Ga0209180, IMG submission 188355) | Vadose zone soil microbial communities from the Eel River Critical Zone Observatory, Northern California, USA - CZOApr15con2H2.8 metaG... | ecosystem: Environmental > Terrestrial > Soil >...
TTGTGAGATATGAGCCAGTAGTCCATTGGTCCCATCGGGACCTTGGCAATCTTCCAGCTGAAGAGTTGCTCGTAGAAGCGTGCTGTCTTCTCTGGCTCGTTGGCAGGTATCTCGAAATGCACTAGCGTAGATTCTCGCGGTTGAGGTCGAGTTGTGGTTGTTGCTGCTTCCATTAGAAACCAGCGAAGCGATGATGGGTTCGCCCTTCTTAAACCTCACAACGCGACTCGAACCACCATCGGCGTCGCGTGGACAAGTCAGCGCGCGCCGGCAGAGAAGTTATTTCACGACAAAGGCATCGCAGTTATGTGAGCTTCATTGTCGAGCGGGCCCAACTACAGCACTAGGGAGCTAAGCCGCGCCACCTGGCCAGACTTCGAGAGACTGTTCTCCAAACACGGTGGAGTTGGAGGTTGCTGGTGCATGTACTATCAGCGCCCCCGGGGTGGAACGATGAAAGCATTGACACCTACCGAGAGGCGCGCAAAGAACAAACGTGACAAGAAGTCGCTTGTTGATCAAGACCGCTCTCATGGAGTTCTTCTCTACGATCGCGGGAACCCTATTGGATGGTGTGCATACGGACTGAAGCAAGAGTTCCCGAGAATAGACAATGGTAGAAACTACAAACGACTTGACACGTTGGATGAACCAGAGAAGCTATGGCGCATCACCTGTTTCTTTGTCGATAGAGACTATCGCAAGAAAGGCGTCGCGAAGGTCGCCCTCGACGCTACCCTTGACTCGATCAGAGCAAAGGGAGGAGGAGTTGTAGAGGCGTATCCCGTAACACACAAGTCAGCAAGAGCGTGGTCGAAATGGTCCAACTGGTTCTGGTTCGGAACAGAATCCATGTTCGAACGGGAGAATTTCAAAGTAATCGGCCCTATGGGACCTCATCACCTGTTGATGCGAAAGACCGTAAATCCGTGACTGAAGGGTTGGGCTATTTTTTCGAACGAGTCTGTGCCAGAGCCTCGACCTCAGATGAGGGAGCCTCTTCCTCCAATCTTGAGGGACCCCCTAAAGCAGCCATTCTCTGATTCATCTCGGCGAGACGCTTGTTGACTCTATAGTGGACAGTGTTGGGCTCGTAGGTTCCATCGCTCCTCAACTGACCGGCGTTCACACCGGTCAGAACTTCTATGCCCTCGTCAGTCGTACCCACCGGATAGATGTGGAATCTGCCTTGCCTGACTGCTTCGACAACTTCCTCGTTTAGCATTAGGTGCTGGACGTTGCTTCTGGGGATCATGACTCCCTCGTCGCCTTTCAGTCCCTTGGCCTTACAGGTCTTGTAGAAACCTTCTATCTTCTCGTTGACGCCGCCAATTGCCTGTACCACCCCTTTTTGATTGACTGAGCCTGTAACTGCAAGATTCTGCTTGATAGGCAGTTCCGATAGAGCTGAGAGTATTGCGTAGAGTTCGGTGCTCGAAGCGCTATCACCATCAACACCACCGTAGCTCTGTTCGAAGACAAGTCTGCATGAGAGACTCAATGGCTTGTCGTGAGCATACTTGTTTTCGAGATAGCCTGAAATTATGAGGACGCCCTTGGTGTGTGTCTGCCCTCCCATTCTAGACTCGCGTTCGATGTCGACTATTCCCCTCCTCCCTAATCCTAGGCTAGCAGTAATTCGGGACGGCTGTCCAAAGTCGAAGTCTCCGAGGCCTATTACGGAGAGGCCATTTACCTGTCCCACCTGTGTTCCTGATGTGTCTATGAGGATAATTCCTCGCTCAATCATCTCCTTTACTTTCTCATCGAGAAGGTTGGAACGGTAGACTTTCTCGTCTAGGGCCTTCTTGATGTGAACATCTTTGATGAGTTTGGCTCCATCTTGTAACGAGTAGAAATTTGACTCTCTAACGAGATCGGCTATCTCGGGGAACTTCGTTGACAGCTTTGTCTGATCTTCAGCTAACCGGGACCCGTACTCCACGACCTTGGCCAGGGCTGGAGCCTCCAAATGGTTGAGCGCCTCTCTTTCACAGAGAGAGTGAACGAAGCTGCCGTATGTTTTCTGGTTCTGGTCATTGCGTTCGATGGAATCGTCAAAGTGAGCTTTGACTTTGAACAGGATCCCAAAGTCGGGATCCTGCGTGTACAGCGCCTGGTAGATTTCATGATCTCCGACTAGTATTATCTTCACATTCAATGGGATCGGCTGAGGGACCAGGGTCTTGGTGCTGGCAACTCCAAGCCTCTGCCCAGTCTCCTCAATCAGGATGCTTCCGCTCTGTAGAACTCTCTTCAAACCGTCGTAGGAGAACTGGTTCTTGAGAAGCTCAATGGCCCCAAGGATGAGGTAGCCTCCGTTAGCCCGGTGTATCGAGCCTCCCTTGATGAGGGTGAAATCTGTTGTGATTGCTCCGAATCTTGACTCGTTCTCGAACTTGCCGAGCAGATTGGTTACTGTTGGATTGTCTTCCGATATTACTGGAGCCCCTTTCGATTCTGAATTATCTACGATGACGTTCACGTCATATCGGCGAAACAGGAACTCAGGTAGGCTCTTCTCCAAGGGACTCTGTTGTTCCCCGTCCGGTTTTTCCTCAGCCCCCCCCGGGGTGAACAGTTCTGTATTCTCCATGATGTCGTCCCTGAGCTCGTTGAGATGCTGAACAACATCTGGCATATCCTCGTAGCGAGAAACGAGATTGGTCATGAGACCGCCAATCGCGTAACGCACCGAGTCGTCTCTGAGTTTTTTCAGCTCCTCTAATGTCCTAGCATCGAGATCATTGACTTCTTTCCCCGCCTTGTCAAGCGCCGCCCGGACGGTGTCTCTGCTCTGATCGTATTTCTTCTTCACACGGGCTGGGAGAGAATCGAATTCTTCCTGACTCACCGTCTTGCCATCAACAACCGGGATTATTGTGATGCCCAGCTGGGTCATTCGAACTGTATATCCGTGAACCTCCGCTTGCTTGTTCAGATCACTGAGAATCCTGTTTCGCTCGGCGACAGCCTTCTTCGTAATGCCATTCCCTCTTGAGACGAACTCGTCGTTCTGAAGCGCCGCAGGAACGGCCCTCTTCGCCTGGTCAACAAGATTCTTGAGGTCTTTCTGGAATACCCTAGCCTTACCCGGAGGAAGTTTCAGAGCCTTCGGCTCGTACGGATTCTGAAAATTGTTCACATAGACCCAGTCAGGAGGAACCGGGCGGGTTTTCGCAATATTCTCCAGAAAGCTTCGAGCTGCAGGTCTCTTTCCAGTAATCGGTGGACCTGCGACGTAAACGTTGAAGCCTTTACCCTTCATTTCGACTCCGAACTTCAGGGCCTTCAGAGCACGGTCTTGTCCGATTATGCCATCTACGGGACCAAGTTCTGCACTGGTCTCGCATCCGACCTGGTCGGGCGGACACTCCAATCTCAGTTTTTCAGGAGAAAGTTCACTAACAGGCATTGGTTGCCGAAGAAGGAAAGGTTCTGTTAAGTCTTCGTCTGGATATTTTTCCTATTCGAAGAATAGGGAGAAGAGATCCTTCTTCGCCTCTGATAGAATGTCCGACAGTAGATCTGGGAAATTCTAGTTTGATCCCAGGTCTACCGGTCGTATGCTGTCGAAGTCGATGTTCGTTGTGGGCACAGGCAATTCGAAACTTGCTGGGAGATCGCCCTTTCCTAGGCACTTGAATTCCCTATGGTGACACTTGGGACACTTGAGATCGAAGCGAAGTGACCCTAACTCAGCTTTTTCTTCGCGTGGAATTCGATATCCACATCCGGGTCTGGTACATTCGAAAATGTAGGTGGTGTCACTACTCTGCTGGTGATGTGTCCTCGAAATTGTCTTTCTGGTTGAGACCCTGGGTGATGCTTTCGTATGATTGGTTGGCCTCTTCGTCCTGACCTTGCCCGAAGCCTTCTTTGGCTTGATCGATCGTTTTGAAGCGTGACTCTCTTTGCCGGCTTTTGCCAATATGTGTCATTCAAGCATTCGCAGAGTCTGAAGTTTCAGAGTAGTGTTACCAACACTTCGAGTCCAATAGAAGTGGGAACTGCTCCGAACAGGTTTTTTCGATTCCCACAGTGAGGCTATGGCTGGGGACGCAGAGATTCGAACTCTGCGTGATAGACCTGCTTCCCAGAGATGAGGAGATCGAATCTGGAGTGAAGTCTCTCGAGGTCGGGATTCTTAGCAACTTGAGAATGAACCTCCTTCATGTGAGATGCATCCTTGAATTTGGCGACCTCGATCCAGAGTTCTTCATCACTCGAGAGCTCGAGTGCTAACGGTAGACTAGCTCCACCAAACTTAGCGGTCATATCTTTAGGTCGTAGTAGCTCGTCGGACAAGCATCCGGCATCCTCGAAGAGTTTCATGATAGGTATGAGAGCATGTACAAAGGCCTCTGCCTTTCTTCTCGGAACTCTGTACAAGAAGACAGAACAGTAAGCCATGGTGATGACTAATCTTCGAACTGACTGGGCGTTATTTAGACCCCACCTACTTTGTATCAGACAAATAGAAGAACCCTTACTAGGCGTTGATTTTTCCTTGTAGGCCATGGGAAAGGGACCATCCCGAAGAGCTGAGGGCTTCACCGAATCCGTAATACGAGAGATGACCAGGCTGTGCCAAGCCTACAACGCGATAAACCTGGCGCAAGGTTTTCCCGATTTTGACCCTCCAGACAAAGTGAAGATCGCCGCTTCGCAAGCTATCCGAGACGGCTACAATCAATACTCAACTACTCACGGAGTTCCCCGCCTCAGACAAGCTATTGCTCGGAAAATGTCGACTTTCAATCATGTCCCATGCAATGCCGATGACAATGTTACGGTAACTTGCGGAACCACCGAGGGCATGATAGCATCCCTTCTAGCTCTTCTGAACCCAAGTGAAGAGGTCGTAATCTTCGAGCCTTTCTACGAAAATTATGGCCCAGACTCGATTCTCTCAGGAGCGAAATGCAAGTATGTTGGGCTCGAAGAACCTGGCTTCAAGATTGAAGAAGAGAAGCTGAAAGAAGCTTTCTCTAAGAAGACTAAAGCGGTCATAATCAACACTCCTCACAACCCGACGGGCAGGGTCTTCACTCGTCACGAGCTAGAGCTCATTCGAGACCTATGTGTAGACTATGATGCCTTCGCGATCACCGACGAGATCTATGAACATATCCTCTACGACGACAGGAAACACATCAGCATCGCAAGCCTTGACGGCATGGATGATCGCACAATGACGATCTCTGGATTTTCAAAAACCTACAGCGCGACTGGATGGCGTGTAGGATACGTGATCGCGCCGAAGAAACTTACGCGCGCCGTCAGGAAGGTCCACGATTTTCTAACTGTCTGCGCCCCCACACCTCTGCAGGAAGCGTGCATAGCTGCTCTGAAACTCCCACTCTCATATTATCGGGACCTCCGAAACCTGTACGCGAGGAGTAGAAAATTGCTACTGGAGACATTGGAGAATGCTTCTTTCGTCTGCACTGTCCCTGAAGGCGCCTACTACGTCTGGACAGACATTGGACGAACAGGTTTCAAAGACGATAGGAAGCTAGCGGAATATCTGATAAAAAAGATAGGAGTAGGCGCGGTACCAGGTTCGAGCTTCTATCATATCGCATCCAAGGGTAGACTCAAGCTGCGCTTCTCCTTCTCCAAGATGCCTCACACTATCGAAATGGCTGCTTCCAGGCTGGGCAAGTTCGAAAGAGCTAGGCACAGAAACTGATTAGCAAAGGTTTCACTTCGGCTTCAACCATTCTTTCTCAAGTCTCAACTTCTCCAGGAACCATTTCCTGCGAGGAGGGTGAAACTCCAGCCGGGGAGGATTGGAAAGAAAGGCGCCCTTGAGGAAGGCGCTTTGGGACTTTGTGACTTGCAAGTAGCAGGAGCCTTCACCGCTCCACTTCTGCATCTCTCCCTTCTTGGTTATCGATACCGCTAGATTGTTAGCGACAACCTCGCCCTGGCCTTGTGCGAAGACTCCTGCTTTCGGCAAGTAAGGCGCATGCCCGTGGGGGGTCTCGATTGAAGCGATGTCACCTATGGCGAACACGTCCTCGTGTCGAGTTGCGAGGTTGTGGGGATTCACCGGAATCCAGCCAGACTCATCTGTCATGCCTGCATCTCTTACAACTTGAGACGCACGATGTGGCGGAGTTGTCACGAGCATATCGTATTTCAAGTCGGATCCATTCTCGAAGACGACCCTATGGTCGTTAACCTTTGCCAGTTTCGTTTTCGGCAAATATTTGATCCCTCGACTGTTCAAGAGTCGCTCAACTTGTTTGCCAATTACGCTACCTGCCGCAGGAACCGGGTGGGGTTCAGGGGTGAAGAAGTGAACCTCAGCCTTTTTCTTTGCTCGCCGAAAATGCTCTTCCAAAAGCAAAGCCAGCTCATAGGGAGCCGGTGGACATTTTATTGGAAGTCGTGATATCCCTATTGCGATTGTGCCGCCGCTAAAGTTGTCGACAGCATTTCTGAGTTTGAGGGCTCCTTCAATCGAATACGCGTTATGACTGTAAGCCTCGAGCCCAGTCACTTGGTCGAAGGCGAACTCGGCCCCGAGGCAGATTACTAGTCTGTCGTAGCTTATGGTCTGAGACTGGGTCTTGACGGTTCGTCCTTTGAGATCGACCTTCTCTACCTTGTCACGGACCACTCGAACGTTTTTTCTCTTGCTGAGACCTGTCGGATCCCGTTGTATTTTCTCAGGCTGGCGCCAGCCGAAGACCAGCCATTGAAACGCTGGGGGAAAAGGGAGTAGTGCCCGTGGCTCTACAACAGTGACAACCGCGGAGCTGCCGACCTGTTTGGAAACAAGGTTGGATACTGTGAAACCACCCATTCCGCAACCGAGAACGACAACGTTGGGCACCGAAGGCAACCGCTTCTCAGACTCGAGGGACTCGTTCTTCTCGATGGCATAACGTTTTGCAACTCTAACTGCTGATCAGAAGTTTGGCTGACTTTCCGCTTCCAATGCAGCGTCCATGCCCGAGATCAGAAGGTACCCTAGGCGGTGGTATGTGGAAGTATTGAAAGGGTCGTGATGCTTAGGAAGCCGCTTCTACCGGGAATTCGCCGCGGGTCCTGACGGACCTCAATAGTCGGACCTGTTTACGAGCCTCCTCGTAACAGAAACCGCAGAGACGGACTGACCTCTCGCCGGGTTCAGGCATGAACCATGTAGTCTCTGTTATCGGCTTAGGATCCTTGCACCAAGCACACTCAACTGTATTGCCTGGGAGAAGAGTAACCTCGCTCAAGCTGAAAAGGGGTTGGATTGGAGAAAGATAAGCCTAGCGTACACAGAATTTCCTTTGGGGCTGAATCGCTGGATCGTGAACGATCATCTTCACGGATGCCTTCAATCGCTATTCAGGGACAGGCGCATTCTCTGATTATAGAGAGGCGTCGTCCTGATGGATTCGGGCGCCTGTTCATCTCAGAATGCTGTAATGTCGTTTACTGATGAGCCCCGCAATTGGGGCAATTGGCAGAGTTCTGGTTCATGAGGCCCTGGCAGTACTTGCAACGGACCTGCGCGACCTGTTGCTGAGGCATTTGACCTTGTGGAGGCATCCCGTATCCAGGCATGGGCTGACCATATCCAGGACCCCCGTAGGCTGGGTTGGGATTGTATCCCGGATTGTATCCGGGGGGGCCATAACCTTGTGGTACAGGATAACCTGGCGGCATGTAGCCTTGCACCGGCTGTGGCATGCTACTAGGTGGAGCAAATGCAACCTGTGTCTGGCCCGTGAGATCTGGCCGGCCTTTGACTTGGACAACGGCTTTGAGACTGTTTTCTACCGACGCACCGCCTCTCGTCGCTCGGCAGGGAGGAATGCCTACGCTGAAAGGAAAAGTCTGAGTTGGACCACTGCCAAAGTCATTCGGTCCTGTCACTTGGACGTCTCTGGAGAACAGGACGTTCTGTCTGCGCTGTCTCTCCTGAATCCTCTGATTGTTAGGAAGCGTTACCCAGACCATCTCTTCGTAATTTTCAAACACCCGAGCCTCAACTCTGACCCCTAGAGACTGGATGTATTCTTGAGCTTGCACGTTGACTTTTCCAACGACGCCTTCGCCCTCAACGAATGTCAGTTTGTCAAAGCTAATCCAGACTTTGCCTTTAGGCGCTCTCAGATGATCGAATAAACCCACTTCCGCGTTTCCTCCTAACTGTTTCTAACATGCGGGATAGGCTACGTATCAAGAAAGCGTAACCCGGATGGCGAAATCGAAGGAATCAGTATCTCAAGGGTACGACTGCGTGAGAAGGTTTAATTTTTCCCCGAGGGGCTAGACTGCTAACCCAGAAAACGTTTGACTAGTCGGGCTGGGAAGAGTTGATCTCTGGTGAGCTACATCTTGGATGAGAAAAAAGATGGACCTGTGTCCGAAACAGTAGCCCATCAGCCGTCAAAGACAGCGAATATTCAGGATGCCCGAGAGCAGGAAGAGTTTGCGTCTGATAACGAGGATCGTGTTTCCCAGCTGGAGGAGATTCTAGAACATGAGAAGGCGAAATCCGAGGACTTGCTCCGTCGGCTGCAGTATCTTCAAGCCGATTTTGAGAATTACAGAAAAAGGGTCGAGAAAGAAATGGGAGACGTGAAGAAGTTGAGTAACGAACGCCTCCTCTCAGACCTACTAACAGTAAAGGACGAACTAGACTTGGCTCTTGCAAAAGCTCGCGAGACCAAACAGAACCCAGTCTTGTTGGAAGGGGTGGGCATGATCCAGAAACGACTCCAGAATATCCTGTCAAAAGAGGGTGTGGAGAGAATACCGGGCGCGGGGTCCATGTTCGATCCTGACTATCATGAATCCGCTCTCAGAGTCGTCTCTGACGAGGAGGAGGGAACAGTTGTTGAAGAAGTGCGAGCCGGCTACATGTTGAAAGGAAGGGTCCTCCGTCCGAGCATAGTTAAAGTGGCAGGGAAGCAGCCTGTGGTGGAAAATGAGCAAGCTGAAACGAGTGAGGCTGATAGAGAATGAGTAAGCCTGAGACTGAGAAGATCCTAGGCATAGACCTAGGAACGACGAACAGCGCTGCGGCGATAATGGAGGCTGGCAGACCCCTAGTCATTCCGAGCGGTGAAGGACAGACAGCCGCCGGCAAGATGTTCCCCTCAGTAGTCGCATTCACAAAAGACGGTCAGATGATTGTTGGAGAGCCAGCGAAGAGACAGGCCGCCACCAACGCCGAGGGAACGATTCAAGAAATCAAGCGGAAAATGGGAAGCGACTACAAGGTCCGCGTCTACGGGAAAGATTACACTCCTCAGCAAATATCCGCGTTCATACTCCAGAAGATCAAGCGGGACACTGAGACATTTCTCGGACGACCAATAAAGAAGGCGGTCATCACCGTTCCGGCGCACTTCAACGACAACCAGCGCCAGGCAACGAAGGACGCGGGTGAGATCGCCGGCTTCGAAGTAGACCGCATAATCAACGAGCCAACCGCGGCATGCCTCGCATACGGCTTGGACAAAACCGACAAGGAGATGAAAATCATGGTCTTCAGCTTCGGAGGCGGGACCCACGATGTTACACTGATGGATTTCGGCGGAGGAGTCTTCCAAGTCCTAGCGACGAGCGGCGACACGCAGACAGGAGGCGCCGACATCGACAACGCGATCGTAGACCATCTCCTCACAGAATTCCAGCGCCAGACGGGCATCAACCTCCGGAATGACCAGTCAGCAATGACCAGGCTGAAGGAGGCTGCGGAAAAAGCGAAGATCGAACTCTCAACACTCCTAACCACTGACATCGACCTACCCTTCATCTCATCAGACAACTCGGGACCAAAACACCTCCACATCACCCTCACAAGATCAAAACTGGAGGAACTCGCATACCCGATTGTTCGCAAGGTCGAGACCCCATTACGGCGGACACTCGAGGATGCAAAGCTCCAGACGAAAGATGTCGACCGGATAATTCTGATCGGAGGCCAAACCCGAATGCCGTTGGTCCGTAAGTTCGTTGAGGATTTTATCGGGAAACCGGCCGAGAGAGGGGTTGACCCGATGGAATGCGTCGCCGTCGGAGCCGCAATCCAAGGAGCGGTTTTGGCGGGCGAGGTCAAAGATATTCTCCTATTAGACGTGACACCGCTATCTCTGGGAGTCGAGACGCTAGGAGGAGTCGCTACAAAGATTCTCGAACGTAACACGACGATTCCCACAAAGCGTAGTCAAGTCTTCTCGACCGCAGCAGACTCTCAGACTACAGTGACGATACATGTCCTCCAGGGAGAGAGGGCGATGGCTGGGGACAACATTTCGCTGGGAATGTTCAACCTGACCGGAATACCACCCGCGCCGAGAGGTGCGCCTCAGATCGAAGTTACCTTCGACATTGACGCCAACGGAATGCTGAATGTGAACGCCAAGGACTTGGGCACGGGAAAGCAGAACAAGATCACCATAACCGCGTCCACAAAACTCTCCAAGGAATCAAAGGAGAAGATGGTCAGAGAAGCGGAGGATTTCGCAGAACAGGACCGGAAGAAGAAGGAAGAGGTTGAATTGCAGAATACTGCGGAGAGCATGCTCTACACAGCGGACAAGACCAAGGACGAGTTGAAGGACAAGATCACCAGCGAGCAGGTCCAGACGATTGACAAGGCAGCCGGCGTTTTGCGGGCGGCCTTGGCTGGAAAGGAACCGGACAAGATCAAGAGTGCGAGCGACGAGTTGAGCAGAGTCCTACAGAAGATTGGTGCAGAGATCTATGAGAAGGTCGCCTCAAAGCCAAGTGAGGAGAAAGCGCAACAGGCACCACCACCGCCAGGAGCACAGGCATCGGGAGAGGGTGACAAGGTGGTCGATGCCGAGTATCGGGAAGTAAAAGACGAGGGTTCCCGGTAGAGAACGAGTAGAATGAACGAGATATGGACAAGCGAGACTACTACGACGTTCTTGGAGTTCCAAAGGGCGCCGGCAAAGACGAGATAAAATCCGCCTATCGAAAACTCGCACTCCAATACCACCCAGACCGTAACAAGGCGCCCGAGGCAACGGAGCGCTTCAAAGAAATCTCTGAAGCATACGCCATTCTTTCAGATGACGAGAAGCGGAACCAGTACGACCAGTTCGGACGAGCCGGAATCTACGAACGATACAACGCTGAGGACATTTTCCGCGGCGCAGACTTCGACTCAATCTTCCGCGACATAGGCGGGCTAGGAGGCATCTTCGAGCAGATCCTCCGAGGATTCGGCGGATTCAGCACCTTCCAAGGATTCGGAGCCCCACAACGACCCTCAAGAGGCGAGGATCTAGCCTACGACCTCGAGATCAGCTTCGACGACGCAGCCCATGGAGCCAACCGGGAGATAGAGGTTCCCAGACTAGCCCAGTGCAGTGTCTGCGGCGGGTCCGGTGCCGCTCCTGGAAGCCAGCGGAAAACCTGCAAGACGTGCTACGGGCGAGGACAGGTACAGCAAGTCCGGCGATCAGGTTTTGCACAGATGATCCAGATAACAACCTGTCCCAAATGTAACGGCGCTGGAACGGTGGTCGACAAGCCGTGCAAG
>Ga0209180_10001520_pt1 | contig 11520 bp, 17 predicted proteins | sample CZO8metaG_3_FD_188355 | JGI IMG/M metagenome (GOLD analysis project Ga0209180, IMG submission 188355) | Vadose zone soil microbial communities from the Eel River Critical Zone Observatory, Northern California, USA - CZOApr15con2H2.8 metaG... | ecosystem: Environmental > Terrestrial > Soil >...
GTAGAGCGGGCCGTGGTAGGAGGCGTACAGAGCCCGCGTGGTGCTGTGGGCGGCCACGCAGGGAGTGCCGGCGGTGGCATAGATGTCACACGGGCCCTGCGGTCTGCTCGGTTGGACCTGCTGCGCTGCGGGCGCCGCCGTGGCCGGAGCGAGCGTGACGCCAACCGGCAAGAGCGCAATCGCCGTAGCTGCGGCGACGGTCCTAAGACGTGTGCGCCGGACGGGGAGTCTCAACATGTCGGATAGGCTCCTATCGTTCATCTGCTGACTGAGCCGAGCTTGGCTAGGCCGAGAAGCCAGCTGATAGTGCGATCATTTGGGCGTTAACAGATGTTCGTTGGCGCTGATGGATATGGGTCTCCCACCCGGGCGAACGCCCCTGACCGCGCCGAGCAGTCCGGACCACGGCAGATTTGGCTAATCACGTGGAACGAGGATCCCTCTCTGCAAGAACCGGCGTGACCTGACGGCGGGACTGCAGTCCATCGCCGGCCCGCAGCTACGCGTGCAACCAGGCGGCGGCGCTCGCGTCCAGTTCGTACCCGGAGGCCACGCTGGTATTGGTGCCCGCCAGCCGCGCCGCTTCCTGCTTGCTGACCACGTAGGCCGACCGGTCAAGGTACGTGCGTTCCAAGAGCCTGCGTATGGGGCCGAATTGTTAGCGCTAACGTAGCTGGCGACCTCGCGTGCTTCTCCTCGCGTGATCGAGCTGTGCATCCCGCCCTCGCGGGCAAGGCGAGCCTCTGTAACTGACCATGCGCTGGTCTTGTTAGCGCTCACCTAGATCAGCCTCAACCGCCCCGGGATATCTGTCAAGGAGGCGAGCGCAACCATCTGGTCGCGCCAGGACTTCGCCGAACTAGGCCAGCGCGGCCTGCAGCCACCGGTCGACATCATCGACAACGACCACGCGGACTCCAACGGTCGCTACCGCGTGCCCGTCCGACTGATCACCAGACGAAGCTCGGCCAAGCCCAGCCATGACCGATCCGGAACAGAACGCCACAGGGCGCCTCGCGGAACTTCTTAGCCTCAATCCTGTGGATTGGTAGCTGATTCGTTCGGCGCGGTAACGGAGGAAGCGCCTTCCGGTGATCCGACCGGGCCTATCCTCACCTGCCGAGCCAGGCCGTTGCCCTCGGGCGACAGCTTGCTGGTTCCAGCCGCATATATCGTGCACCGCCTTCGACGTGGCGCGACCCGATGCGGCGCGCCCGAGTCGGCAGCCGGCGCTGGGGATGCCGTGAGCTGACCGCCTCGTACGTCACTCTCTGTGGTCGGCGTTGCCCGCCGCTTGACGCGCGAGATCCGCCGTTAGGCGCGGGTGTTGGCTCGATGCTGACCCGGACGGCGGTCGCCCAGATTTGGCAAATATGACCGAGAGCCCTCTGAGCATTGGAACTTGGACGGGGCCGCTGCGCGATGATGATGCTATGGGACAGTGGATCCACTCTTACTGGGATGAGGAGGAGGACGTGACCTTTCTGTTCTGTTGCGACCCTGACCCAGTGCGGTCTGAATCGCTGCCCAAGTCCTGCGGTTTCAGGGCGCTTGTGGAGCAGTGGCACGGTCCCTTGAGGCTGCGCCGTGACCGTTGGCCGGGCGGGTGCATCAGGGTCTCGGCGAGTGGAGCGGTTGGCGTCACATGCCGATGCGCCATCACGTTAATGACCATCTACTCCGGTAACCGGACGCGACAGCGCTCACCGCGAGATGCCCCGACCATTCCCCGGCTGCCGCACTCAACCTCGGGAACATGCTGAAAACGTAACGGCGACCCCAAGAGCGCGCTAGACCCCTATCGGCGCGCGGCCGAATCCGGCCACCCCGAGGCGGCACCGGAAGCAGCCCGGCAACTAGGGATCCTGCTCGGGCACCAAGGTGACGCTGACGGTGCACGCGCCGCCTACCAGCAGGCCATCGGCTCAGGCCACCGTGATGCGGCACCGCCGGGCGGCGGTGAACCTGGGCGCTCTCCTCAGCCAGCAGGGAGACGCCCCGGGCGCCAAGGCCGCCTACCAGCTGGCGATCAACTCTGGCCAGGCCGACGCTGCCCCGAACGACGCTCTCGACCTGGGGATCTTGCTCGCCGATAAGGGAGACATCAGCGGAGCGCGAGCGGCCTATCAGCGGGCCATCAGCTCGGGCAGCGCAGTAGTCAGGCTAGAAGCCGCCCGGCTTCTAGCAGAACTTCCCTGACCGCACGATGATAGTGAGGCTCCGCCATCGCGCCCGCGTGGCCGCCGAACTGCCAGTTCTGTCCCTGGAGCCGCGCCAGCACGCGAACGAGCAGCCCGGCGCGGAATCGGCGATCGCGAGCGATCGTCTGGGCAGTGGATAGGTTCCCGGTGACGTCTGGCCGGTGACCTGGCGTGACTAGCGGGCCATCCTTGCCGTTAGGGTTCTTGTCATTTGCTGGGGCCTCGGCTGGCTCAGCCTCCGGCGCAGCCAGATCACCAGCATGGCACCCCGCTGTGCAACGACAAACGCCCGCAAAGCCTGGCCCCGGGCCGGAGCTCTGGCCGTGCCCGCCACCAGCGCCAGCGCGGCGGACAGGCAGCGGAACCAGCAGCAGCCAGAAGGCTGCCGAGCCGCGCACCCTCCCCGCGAGGCCGGAGCATATGGTCACGGCGGTGCCAAGAACCGGGCGGTGTGGCGGCAAGCGAGCTAGGCCGCGTCGGGCAGGCCGATCACGAAGGTGCCTGGGTGGGCACCCGTTCACTGCTTCGCAGTGGCCAGCGGCTCATCCCGCGGTATCCCGCCCACGGGCAGCACTACCCTGCGGCATGTCCCTTGCCCTGATCCTGGCTGAGCCAGTGCTCCGGACGCATCCGGAACGCCACGTTCTCGCGCTTGGGGTCCGGGTTGCCGGTGACGTAACGGTCACCGCCCGCCGAGCCTAGATAGCGGCGGGCCATCGCGAGCCGCTCGGCGGGATCGAGTTCCTCCTCGCTGACCACCGGCCCCTCGACGCTGACATAGCGGTAAGGCGGGCTATCGTCCTGGACGCAGAGGCCGAACCGGCCGGCCGCGCGGATCGCCCCGGCCTTGCGCGACCGGCGGCCAGTCAGCACGGTCAGCAGGCCACCCAGCTGATAGCTGTACCAGACCGGGACGGCGAGCGTCCGGCCCGTTTTGCCCACTGCCGCGCTCAGTACGCCGACATGCACGCCGGCAAGGAACTCCTCGCGCTCGGCAGCGCTCATGAGAACCCACATGACCGCTTCATACCAGACCGGCGCCGGGTCTCGTGGCCTGCTCGGTGCTGCCGCAGGAACCCCGGACCGCCCGCTCAGGCAGGCACGACCCGGAGGCCAACCAGGGTCGGGGCCCCGCGGCACAGGCGATCAGCAATCGCCTCGGAAGCGACCTGGCCGCCCATCACGCTTGGTTACAGGCCCCTGGTGCGCTCAACGCACCTGATCCGCCGTTCGGCGCGGCCGGTTGGGCGTGGCGGCGCCACCCGTGATGGGCGCAGATCTGAGTGATCTGCGTGTGGCCACCGGTACGGCCGCCCGGCGCCCGGAAGCCGACGGGCGGATGGATACCGGTGCATGTTGGCCATCAAGCATCATGATTGGCGTGACAGGGGATGACTACGCATGCACGGAAACGTGATCGACCGATTGGTTCACGCCGGCCGTGAAGGTCAAGGACGAATTGACGCTCGTCGAGCCCGAACTGGCCTGTCCTACATCGCCGGCATGGCGGAGACGTGCAGGCCAGGAAGCAGCCACGGGAACCAGATTGCCAGCACCCCGATCGCCACCAGCAGTACGCCGACGGCCTGGCCGAATGGCTTCCCGTGGCGCCAGAGCTTCTCAGCGAAGATGACCACTGTTAGCGCCGCCATGACCGCCACATCCATCACGCCGACCGCGATCAGCAAGATCATCAAGCCCCAGCAGCACCCGGCGCACGTCGCTCCGTGATGCAGGCCGACGCGGACATCGCGGCTCCGGCCCTTGAAGCCGAGGTAGTACATCAGCGCGCCGATCGGCGAGCGGCACCGGCGCAAGCACCAGTCCTTCCAGGGGGTGAGCTGGTAGATGCCTACAGCGATGAAGATCGCCACGCCAAGCCACTTCGCTGCCGTCGCCGTGAGCAGCCGCCCGGCTCCGGCGAGGGCCGCGAAGGCGACCGCCCCGTACGCAGCCCAGACCAGCAGGTAACCGCTGAGGAACAGGCTCATCCGCACCACGCGCCCGGGGCCGGCCGAAGCGCCGGTGATCAAACGGGTCCACAGCACAGCGACCGGCGTGACCGACGGCAGCATCATCGCGGCCATCATCACCACCCACAGCCCGAGGAAAGGCAGCAGCGCCAGGCCCATGGTCCCGGGCCCGTTGCCCATGTTCCGGGCCAGCATGACAGTGACCGCCCACGCCACCGCCGCCAGCGCTGCGACCGCGATCCACGGCAGGGCGAGCTGGCGCGGCGGGAGGGCCTGCACAGGCCGTGCGGCGGAGGCTGGACCGGCGTGGTCAGCCATGGCAGAGCCCTCGGTCAGCCTTCGTAGCGGAAATCGGTGACGAAGCTGTTTGTTCCCGAGAAATCGGCGCTCCAGTGGCCGTGGTAGCTCACGTCTTTCGCCCTGGCCTGCCGGACCGGTTGCGTCACAGCGCCGAATGGCGCGTTCGTGATCACGGCCGGTTCCTTGCCATCCATCCCCACGAGCTGGTCGCTGCTCATCGATAGGGCGCCCGAGACCTCAGCGTGCAGCGAGCCGTCCGACTTCTCGAACGTGATCGCCGCTGGCTCCACCCCGGCGACCTCGCCGATCAGCGGGCCCAATCCGGCGAGATAGCCGCCAGCACCCCCGGAAAAGACCGCGCCCAGGGCTTCGGAGTGCTCGGCGGAGGCGCGGTCGTCCAGGTACAGCGCCACCTTCCAGCCGCCATCAGTCATCCGCTTCGGCGAGTGCACGGCCATCACGGCGTTAAGGCCCGACAGGTCCACACCGTCCTTGCTGCCGCTGGTGACATGCCACGCCAGCAAGACGTCGCAGTTGTCGTGGGTGGCGGCCCCCAGCCAGACGCAGTTGCAGCTGACCTCGCAGTTGCACACCTCGAAATAGTCGCCCTCAACAGAAAAGCTCACGTCGCCCCCCTCGCACTGGCCCGGTCCGCCGGGCGGCCAGATACCCTTGCCTTTTAGCACTGCGTCCGCTGACACGCAAGCCCCCTTTGCGCAGGGATGCGTCCGGCGGGCAGCAGTTTCGGGTGACCGATGGCCGGCCAGCCAGCAACCCGCCCGCGCCACCGTCACGGCCCACCGCATCCGGACGGTGAGATCATAAAGCCGCACTACACCGGCGCGGCCCTCGTGATCTGCCAGGCCAACGCGAATTCGCAGATGGCATAACGCATGATCGTGAGGCGGCTGCGCCCGGTAAACAGGGCTACCTGACACCCCGCCCAAGTCACAGCCGATTGGCGGCTGCCACAGTAGGTGCTGTTGCTGCATCGCCTTCAAAGGAGGGGCCATGAGCTACGCCAGGCAGATGCTGGACACCTACCCGCGCGCCGTCAACGTCGACGCAGGCCTGCTGGCGGCCACCATTGACGCGCTCAACGACTGCGCCCAGGCCTGCACCGCCGATACTGACGCCGACTTGAGCGAGCAGAACGTGACCGAGATGGTCAAGTGCATCCGGCTGTGCCTGAACTGCGTCGATGTCTGCACCGCCACCGCCGGGGTCACCAGCCGCCAGGCAGAGTACGACGCTAACGTCAGCCGGCCGTTGCTGGAGGCCTGCGTGGCCATCTGCAAGAGCTGCGGCGACGAGTGCGCGCGGCATGCCCGGATGCACGAGCACTGCCGGGTCTGCGCCGAGGCCTGCCGACGCTGCGAGCGGGCCTGCCAGGAGCTCCTGAACGCCATGAAATAGCAGACCGGCCATTCCGGCAGGCGCTGGCGCCGCACCCGGGCTGGGCGTCAGCAGTGCCTATGGCGACAGTCGCTGGGAGTCACCGACCTGGGCAAAGAACCATCGGCAGACGATACGCGAACCTGAATAAACGGTGACACCCGCCTCCAGCAGACCTCGATGATGACTCAAAGGGCATCGAGTAAGCCACGGGTTACGTGCACCCAGAATCGGATGATCTGCGCGTTCTCCCCCGCAGGGGCCCGAGTAGTTGCAAGCCGCGCCGAGTCGGCAGGGAGAGTGTGGGTTGTGCTTCTGGCGCGGCTTCCCCGACGATGATCTGGCGGGGGCGTAGGGTCAGGGGCCTGGGTCCCGGCCTGACCTCCGAGTCGGCTGACGCCGTATCGGGCTGTCTTGCGAAACGATCTGCCGGCCGGGCCCCAGTTTTTCTGGCACCTGCCGGCGGTGTCGGCCTGATCTGCCCGTCCTGGACAAGAGGCCGGGGTTCACAGGTCCGACGGCCAGCGGGTGCGTGCCATCCCTTCAACCTCGGAAAAGAGATGGCATTGCCCATCGTAGAGTCACGCGCAATTACCGGTGGTGCAGACACTCATGCTGACGTGCATGCCGCCGCCGCGCTCGATCCCATCGGAGGGCTGCCCGGCGTCAGGGAGTTCCCGGCCAGCCCGGCCGGCTACGCCCGCCTCCTGGAGTGGCTGGGCGGGTTCGGGACCGTCTGCCTGGCCGGGATCGAAGGCACCGGCAGCTACGGCGCCGGCCTGGCCCGCCACGTCACCACCGCCGGTGTCCGGGTCGCCGGGGTCGACCGCTCCGGCCGCCAGGACCGCCGCCGGCAGGGCAAGTCCGGCCCGCTGGACGCCGTCAGCGCCGCCCGCGCCGCCCAGTCCGGCCGGGCCCGCGGCGCACCCAAGGGACGCGACGGTTCCGTGGAGGCGATCCGTGCGCTGATGGTCGCCAGGCGCAGCGCCGCAGCAGAACGCACCCAGACGATCAACCAGGCCAGGGCCCCTGATCGTGACCGGCCCAGATGACCTGCGAGCCCGCTTCGCCAAGCACACCCCAGCTGCCCTGGTCGCCGGGCTGGCGTCGCTACGTCCCCGTCCCGGCAGCACCGTCGGCTACGCCACCCGCCTCCGCTGCGCGAGCTGGGACGGCGCGCCGAGTTCTTCGATGCCCAGCTCGAGCGCCCCGGCGAGCTCATCGTCCCCCTCGTGACAGCGCACGCTCCCGGCCTTCTCGCCCTCTACGGGGTCGGCCCGCACACCGCGGCGCTCTTGCTCATCGCGGCGGGGATCACCCTGAGCGGCTGCGCAGCGAGGCCGCCTGGGCGCACATGTGCGCCGCCGCCCCCATCCCGGCATCATCAGGCAAGACCGTCCGCACCGGCTCAACCCTGGCGGCAACCGCCAGGCCGGCCACGCCCTGTGGCGCATCGTATTCACCCGCATGGGCTCTCACCCGGCCACCCGCGCCTACGTCGAGCACTGCACGGGCGAAGGAAAATCCAAGCCGGAGATCATCCGCTGCCTCAAGCGCTACGTCGCCCGCGAGATCTACCCCCACCTGCGCACCGCCGCGGGCTGACGCACACTCCCGGGGGCGGCCTGGCCCGCTAATCGGCTGCCGCATCCTGCTGGCCTTCGAACGATTCGCCGGCCGCTCCCGGGCACATCCGACCTGCTGGGGCGTGACCTCATAAGAGCTTGCCCTCCCACCCGGAGCGGCCCTTCCCTGTCTTGTCCGCAGCCCCAGCCACCCAGCGCAGAAAACCATTACCAGCCCCCAGAATTGAGGCCGACAAACGTATGGCCCCTTGACAAACATAGGAGCATCGATCTGTCCGCCGCTGAGGACTTGGCGCGCGACCATTATGCTCACTTTAAGTAGTCAGCAGGATTGCGTGCCAGATGCTGCCCAGGCAGGTCGCGATGACCGCTCCCGAGCAGGACAGCCGCCACCCGCCGGTCCTGGCTGGCTGCTGTCATCCCCGCCACCAGCGCCGTGAATCGACGCTCCCGTCAGCCGCCTACCGTGCGTACCTGCCCGGGCCGGAGCAGCGCTTCCCACGCCGGCCCGCGCCCAGCGGCCCAGCGGCCCAGCGGCGCGTCCCGGCTGCGCCGACTTGCGCCGCGGCGCAGCCCAGGCGCGCCTCGGTGACGAACTGGCCGTGGCGCGGCCGCGGCACCGTGCCTGCCCCGCAGGCTCAGCCCCCGGCGCGCCGGGCCGCCCCGGCGCACCGGCACCTTTTCGGGCACCGCCGCACAGCACGATCCCGGCGCTCCGCGCGGCCGGAGCGGACAAGCCACCACATGCGCGTAACACCAGCACCGGTGACCGGCACGCCCGCCGACGAACAGCATGACCAGCCCAGGCTTGACCTTCGGGACCGGCGGCAAGAGTCACCCGCGCCGCTGCGGAGTCATCGCGGCCGCACGTTGCCAGCGGGGCAAGTGTCACCGGACGGGTGAAGGAGCATTCATCCAGGTCACAGGGCTCGAAGCTGCGCTCGGCGTCCGGGATCCGCAGGCCATGCCAGCAGCCGTCGCCGGCGGCGGGAGGCTCGATCCGAACGGGTGTGCGGCACCTCAGGCGATTGCCGTTGCGGTACTTTACTGCTGTACTCATCCCTGAACGCTGGGCTCAGGTTTTCGATTTAGTCATCTGACCTGTGGAGCTATGGGGATTCGAACCCCAGACCTCTTGCATGCCATCCAGCGGCAACCCGTCCATCCGCGTGTCCCTGTGCAGGCCACCGTCCGCCCGCGTCCACTCCGGTCCGCCCGCGTCCACCCCTGTTGCGGTACTTTCCTGCTGTACCGGTCCGCCTCGGCCAGCACCCCCGATCGGCGATTGACCAGCCAGGGCGACCACGACACTATCGCGCCGGCGCCCACGGGAACCAGGCGACCAGCGGCCCATGGCAGAAGGTGACACCCGGCACTGATTCGTATCGCGGGCACTGCCGCTGCTCATGCCCCAAGCGGTATTACGCGGCCAACGGCCCCACAGATCCGCCGGCGAAATGCTGGCGGCACCCGCAAGCCTGCCCCGGCACGCCCAGGCTGCCCCGCGCCACGTCCTCCAAGAGGCTCCGGCCAGCACGGATCTGAACATCCGATTCTGCATATGAGCGAGTGCATCGAAGTCATCGGATATCGTGTCTATGATAGGCGGAGTCTACATTTCCGACTGGCTGTACTGCGACACGAATGATGCTTACTGCCCGGTCGACCCGACCGGCCGAGCCAGTACGGGCATCCCGAGTCGCATTACAGTATTTGCTAGCAGGAAAGGTACTCTCATGCCGCTGGTCGGCCGCGCACCCTGGCCTGTCCGGGCAGCTCAGTTGCCGAATATGGGTCAATCGCCGAGTGCGCTTCTTATCTAGTAAGCGAACATTTCTTAATCTAACCTACCAGACCAGCCGCTCTTCAATGAGCCAGAGAACCAGTACGACCATAGCTAGCACGACGAGGGCAGCCGTTAGCACTACATTTATCCAATAGACAACACTCTCAAGGCCAATGTCTCTGGCAAGCTCTATCAGCGCGACAGCATCAAACAATGGGACCAACAAAAGCATAAATAGGGCAAGCGCGTACTGCGCCATTCCTCGTATATTTCTCGACCGTGTTTCGGCGACCGCCGAGCGACTTTGCACAAGATTCGACAATGCTGGCAGGCGTGGCACCAACAAGATGTCGAAACCCTCCTCCTGAATCTTGGGTGAAAGCATTCGCATTAGATATCGGTGTGTCGCCTCACTCTCCATCCACCGTTCCACTAGAAGGATTTGCTCATAGAGGAGATAACTGACGATCGTCGGGACAAAGACACGCAGATACTTGAGGTGTGCAATAGCGACTGGGCCAATAGTGATCGTCGAGATGGTCCCACGCCCGGCCAACTCGTATACTGTTAGTAACGCAACAATGATCCACGAGTTGCGTGAGACTGCCGCCGAGACGTCGCGCCATACATCTCGCAAGGTGCTAAGGTACGTCTGCGCCTGCTCGGCATTAGCTGAATCAAAACTTTCGGGCAAGCGTTCAAGGAGGCGCATCCGACTCTCTGACCTTCGTCCGGGGGTTGTGAGCTGCGATGATCGTAGCGGATGAGTGACAGACGCCCGCACATGCGGCACGCTGCACGGCCATATGGAACGCGAATCAGGCGTCAGCGCACGTGCTTCCGGGTGTTCCTACAGTCACAGCCGGGTTCCTCATGGCTTACTCACCGATCGCGAGATGAGCCGGACAGGGAACTATGCCAGCAACCTCTACGCGCAACAAGTCGCCGCCGCGACAGACTGTTCTGCTGGATAGCCGCGACTTCTCGCGGCACGCATTGGCGGCCACCGTTCGCACGGTGTCCCGTATCAGCGCAGCTTGCCTGGCGATACGGAAATCAGGCAACGAGGAATAGTCAAGACCTGTGGATCGGTGACGACCGCCGCTCAGGTCAGCGGAACCTAACCCGGAGGACCGGAAACACAGGAAGTGCATAACGCACCCTCCGTGGGAGGCAGCGAACAGCCCGAAGAGTCAGAGGCACCATCCCAAGTGCGCGCGGCGGCACGAGGTCGCGAATCCCCGCGACACCAGGGATCTCGCTGATCGCCGCGCGCTCCTCAGGGTTGAACAACCACGACCACAGCTCGACCGCCTGGTCACGCTCACGCCAGGCATCCTCCGGGCGAGCTCGAGCATCTTGTCGGGCACGACGTCGAAGACGAAGAACCAGCCAGGAAGCCGTTCGGCGATTGCCGCGATCAGCTCATAGACCTCGTTCCGCTGGAAGTACACGAGCAGGCCCTGAGCGGTGACCAGCACTGGCGCCGCCGGATCCAGCTGGTCGAGCCAGCCCAGGTCGAGTGCTGACCCAATGCCACTTAGCCTATCTGGCGATCATGGCTCTGACCTGCGGGTCTGCTTCCGGTGGCCACTCGGATCACCTGATGCGCAATCGGGACATCCATGCTGGTCAGACGCGCGTGACGGGCCGTTCAATACGCAAAGATCAACTTTGGCTGAGTGCTGCGCCGCGAGGCGCCCTGTTGTATTCCCGGTCTAGCCGGGAGGGATTTGGAGGATATTCCTGGGCCTGATGGCTAACTCAAGATCCGAAAGGTGAAGGGGACAATAGCATGATGCGCCACGAGGCGCTCTGTCGTATCCCTCATTCAGTGGGGAGGAACTTGGAGGATCGTTCCTGGGCCTAATGCCTAACCTTGATCCGAAAGGAAATAGAGGGACAGCAGCATGGCAGTAAATCAGTGGTCGTGTCCAGGCGTATGGAACGACGTGCTGAGGGGCCCGCGCGATATGGTGAATAGCTGGATTGCCTGAATCCCAGTCTCCAGAAGATGCAATGGTCCATCCGCCGGAAAGACGCCTGAAACCGGCGCCCCGTCCTGTGCCGGCATGGCATGCTGGCCGGCGCAGCCTCCAGGGTGGGGAGCGATGCCCAATGAGGGTATTCAAGGGGACGAAAAGGGCACCTAAGTTGCGCTCGGACGTATGACAGAGACGAACGTGGGATCGCCTAAGGGATGCAAATCCTATGGCGACGCAGGCCCCGTAGTAGTCGCAGGAGTAACGACCTGCCAGGGAGTCCGGGAAAGCCGTCCG
>Ga0209180_10001521_pt1 | contig 11515 bp, 12 predicted proteins | sample CZO8metaG_3_FD_188355 | JGI IMG/M metagenome (GOLD analysis project Ga0209180, IMG submission 188355) | Vadose zone soil microbial communities from the Eel River Critical Zone Observatory, Northern California, USA - CZOApr15con2H2.8 metaG... | ecosystem: Environmental > Terrestrial > Soil >...
TGCCTGGATTGCCCGGGGCTGCGTAGACCTCGCTGATACTGGGATCCTTCGACAAGGTCCAAGCGAGTGCGTGTTCGCGGCCGCCGCTTCCGACGATGAGAGTCTTCATACCCGCACGGGCCAGATCGAGTGTCAGGCCTTCATTTCTTCCCGGGTCCGAAGTACAGGATTCTTCTTCAGTCCGAGATACTCACCTGTTACACAGGCGAAGCACATTTCGTTCTGGTTAAGACCGATTCCTTTGCTCAGTCCTTCGATGTCATTGTAGCCAAGACCGTCGACGCCGATCTCATTAGCTACCTTCGCGTTCAATTCTGGAATCGACATCGTGTCACCGTCGACCCTGGTCGCTAGCAGTTCGTCGTGTGTTGGAAAGTCGATGCCCATGTAGCATGGGTGGCGTATAGGTGGAAAGGTCACAACCATGTAGACCTTCTTGGCGCCGGCATCGCGGAGCGCTCGTACAATGTTCTTGCTGCTCGTTCCCCGTACTATGCTGTCGTCGACGACGATGACGTTCTTCCCGTCCACCACGGGTCTGATGGTTATGATCTCTCTGACGATCTCTTCCCTGCTCTCATCCGTGGGTTCTATGAAGCTCCTGAGGCTTCCCTTCCTCCGATACCGGTCTTTCATCAGTCCCTCTTCCATCGGTATCCCGCTCTCCTCCGAGTATCCGAGGGCGGCTGGTCTGGCGGAGTCGGGGACGGGAATCACTACGTCTGCTTTGAACGGATACTTCCGAGCGAGGACCCTACCCAATTGCCGCCGGGCCTCGTACACGTAATGGTCGTCGATCTTGCTGCTTGGGTGCGCGAAGTATGTGTATTCAAACGCGCAGTGATGGTGTGGAGACTCTGCAAACTTCGTAACAGTCACGCCGTCCTCGTTGAAACGGACCAATTCTCCCGGTTGAACGTCTCGGACAAGTTCAGCGTGCAGAGCCGTCAGGGCACAGCTCTCTGACGCAACGATATTGGTCTGGGTCTCTTCATCCCAACCTAGGCATAATGGTCGAAAGCCTGATTCGTCCCTAGCAGCGAGTACCTCGCCTTCGTGCGTAACAATTACAAAGCTGTAGGACCCGCTGATCTCCTTTGCTAGCCTGGTGAAGGCTCGTGTCCAATCGTGTTCTCGACGATAGTGCTGTAGTAGTCGGTATCCTGCAAGCTTGGTATCCGAGTTCGAGTCTATGATCGGGAATTCGCCCTTGACGAGAGGCTCCAAATCCTCCGTGTTGGCGATGGTACCGTTTTGGGCTATCGCAAACTCTCCATGAATGTCCAGTGGGTGAGCATTCTCGAGGTTTGTTCGTCCCCGTGTGGAATAGCGAATGTGGCCGATCCCCCGGTTACTCTCCAAACGCAGAATCTTCCGGGCATTTGCCGCGGCTCCTACGCCGATTAGTCCGAGGCCTTTGATGATGGGCTCGTTGGGCGTGGCTAGGCCCCAGGACTCCTGGCCTCGGTGCTGGAGCGCCGCTAATCCTTTGACGATGCGCTCTGCAACGGGCTCTTTCTTCAACGAATAGATCCCGATGACCCCGCAATGCTCCTTTACGGCACGGCTTGCGTGCTCGAGGTTGATTTGTGGAGTCTGGATTGGTTCCGGATGAGCGAGGAGACGATCCTTCGCTCTGACAATGGGATCGTTATTGGAGCCCCTCAGGGTCAATTACAATCCTGTATCAATTTCAGGCCGTGTATAGCTCTTTCTTGACACGATCATCTAAATAGAAACATGAGCTTGCTTTCTGAAAGTCTTTCTACTCTGGTTTTGGGGCAACATCCATTGTCTTGGATAGAGTCTTGGACCACGCGTCGGTTGCGATTGACAATGGGATTGTAATGATGCGTTCTTCCTTGGACTCCAGTTCGATCGTAGCGCCCTGAACCTTACCTATCTTCGCCGACTTGACTCTCGCAGCTTTCAATTTGCGGAGTATCCGGGGTGTGTTTTTCGGCCGTGATTCCAAGACGAATCTGGGTTTCGATTCCGAAAATAGCAACTGAGCGATGTTTGTCGTCTTAGTTGGGACCTTGTCTAGATTGACCGTGAATCCTTTCCTGCCTTGGATGGCCATTTCGGCCAAACCTACGGCCAATCCGCCTTTGGAGATGTCGTGAGCGGCTTCGACCAGTCCGCTTCCTACTATCCCTGAGACCGCTCGAAGGAGTTGTCTCTGCGTCTTCAGGTTGACTCTCGGTACCCGTCCACCTAATAGTCCCTGCACGCTCTCGTAGTACTCGCTTCCTCCGAGTTCTGGCAGGGTTGTTCCAACGATCAATAGATCATTTCCGTCCTTGGCGAGTGCCGAGCCAACCTTCGGAGCTCCAGCGTTTCGGATTCCTAAAGCGGCGACTACAGGTGAAGGTTTGATTGCGGTTCTTGTCTCGGCGTCTTCATTGTAGAAACTGACCTTGCCGCCGACGCAGGGGACCCGGGTGGCCTTGAGATAGTCTCGGATTGCACGTATCGCTTCTTTGAAGGTCCAGAAGACTTCTTGATTACCGGGATCGCCATATTGAAGATGGTCGACAAGAGCGATTGGCTCTGCGCCTGAAGCGACAAGGTTGGAGAGTGCTTCGCTGAGAATTCCGACCGTTCCCCAGTAGGGATCCAGGTAGGCTTGCTTGCTATTGCCATCGGTCGTAATCGCCAACGTTCGTTTGTTAGGAAGTCTCAGGACGGCGCTGTCGGCTTGCCCGGGTTTGATGATCGTTCGTAGGCCTACTTCGAAGTCGTACTGCCGGTAGATCCATGCTCGATTGCAAATGTTGGGGCTGCCAAGAAGCGCAAGCAGGGTAGCATTGAGGTCCTCAGGGACCGTGGGCTCCGGAGCGTCGGCTAGTCTGTCAATGTAAGGAGGCTTCCTGCTGGACCGCGGAGACAGAGGCGCCTCTGCGACAAATTTGGCAGGAGCCTCTGCAACCAGATGATTCTGATGATTGATCCGCAGTATCCCATCTTTCGTGAGATGTCCGATGCCCGAGTAGCCGATCTCCCACTTGTCAAGAATTCGGGAGAGCTTCTGCTCGTTGTTCGGCGAAACGACGAGTATCATGCGTTCTTGCGACTCGCTGATCATAATCTCCGCAGGGCGCATGTCGGGCTCGCGGGTCCGAACTTTGTCGAGGTTGATCTCCATGCCCATCCCAGCCTTCGCGGCCATCTCCGACAGTCCACAAGTCAGACCTCCGCCCCCAAGGTCTTTCATTCCCTGAACAATACCGGCATCAACCGCCTCCAGGATCGCTTCGATGATCAGTTTCTTGGTGAACGGGTCAGGGACTTGGACAGCAGATCTTTCGCTGTCCGATCTTTCTGTTAGAGTTCTGCTCGCGAAGCTGGCGCCTTGAATTCCGTCGCGTCCCGTGCTTCCTCCTACAAGATAGACTAGGTCTCCCGGACGACGGGGACCATGGAGAACAAGCTTGTCCCTTCGGCCGAGGCCAAGACATACAACATCCACGAGACAATTTCGCTCGAAGGACGTGTCGAACTCGACCTCGCCTCCAACCGTTGGCACTCCAATGCAGTTCCCGTAATAGCCAATCCCACGAACTACGTTGTCGAAGAGCCAGCGACTATGACTGCTGTCCATGCTACCGAACCGGAGCGGGTCGAGCAGAGCAATGGGGCGGGTCCCGAGTGAGAGAATGTCCCTGACTACGCCTCCGACACCAGTGGCCGAGCCACCGAAGGGGTCGATCGCGCTCGGATGGTTATGCGATTCGATGTGAAGCGTAACGGTCCAGCCATTTCCAACATCAATGACTCCAGCGTCCGATCCGGGTCCAAGAATTACCCGGGGACCCTTGCTAGGCAGAAGTTTCAGCAGTGGCTTGCTTGACTTGTAACTGCAATGCTCGCTCCACTGCGCTTCGAGCATCGCCCACTCAACCTCATTGGGCTCGCGGCCAAGCGTCTTCATCGCGTAGCGAATCTCCTCATCCGTCAGGTTCGGCTTCTGAACCTGAACGACGGTCATTGGTCCTGCTCTCTCGCCTTGTGCATGAGCAGAACGGTTCGTGAGCCAACTATTGCGCCCGCGATAAAACCGATTATCAATCCTAAGATGCTGTTAATGACGTAGTAGCTAATGACTGCCGCTGCGATTCCTGCCAAGATCCCAGCAAGAATCGCCCGTGGAATAGGACTCGGCCGTCGAGTATCACCGGTCGAACCGGTCATTAGGTAACCGCTTCCTTCTTGGCGATGAGAGCTACGCCGAGAGCTATCATGACCGCGCCGTATGCTCCGCCGAATACGCCTATGCCAAAGTAGTAGCTGGTGCTTGATAATCCAACCAACGACACGCATCCCATGATTATCGCGAAGGCTCCCAAAGCTATTCTGCGCTTAGAACGAGCAGGGTCGCTCATCTCGGAGGTCGGCTCCTTTCAGAGGAGTAAAAGTAGAGGCCTGCGGTTATCAATGCTCCTCCGGCGAAACCGAGGAAGAAACCCTGCAGAGTGAAGTTCGGCCCTGTCAGAAGGCCAACAGTTAATCCAGCCAGTAATCCGACCACGATAATCCCAAACACGGATGGGGGAGGAGTGCGCCCTCCTGAACCAGATGAACCATCCTTGTTTTCTGATGCCGAAGGGTTGAACCATGAGCCAAGCCTGCTCATGTTACGTTTCCGATCCTCTCAGCATTCTCATCATAGAGTCAAATATGATTCGACCGTCCGTTTGGTTGTCCGGTGACAGCAATGGTAATGACGCTCTTTCAGGGTGAGGCATCAGGCCCATGACATTGCCCTTCTGATTGCAAATGCCTGCAATATTATCGATTGACCCGTTCGGGTTGGCTTCCTCTGTCGGTTCTTTCTCTTCATTCACGTATCTGAATACTATCTGCTGGCTTCTCTCCAGCTCTGGGATTCTTTCCTTGTCAAGATAGTAGCGTCCTTCATTGTGGGCTATTGGAATTTCCAGCACTTGACCCTTCTGGGCCTTGTTCGTGAAAGGTGTGCGCGTGGTCTCGACCCTTAATCTAGTCCAAGTGCACGCGAAACGAAGCGTGCTATTACGCAGCACAGCCCCAGGTAGGAGGCCGGCCTCTACCAATATTTGGAATCCATTACATATTCCCAGCACTGGCTTGCCACTGTCAGCCGCCTCCTTGACGATTCTGAGGCTGGGACTGGTAGCCGCGATCGCGCCGGCCCGGAGATAGTCGCCATAGCTGAATCCACCGGGAAGAACATATGCATCGTAAGCGTCATTTGCCAAATCCTTGTGCCAGACAAGGTCTGTCCTTGCCTTGACTACGTCTCGGAGAATCTCTAGGGCGTCTAGGTCGCAGTTGCTTCCCGGGTATTGGATTAGCGCGACCTTTACCATTACCGGGTTATCCTACTATTCTGATCTGGATTGTGTGGGCAGCTGGGTTGTAGATTCGCAGGTCATCGGATAGTTTGCGGACTATCGCGTGTGCATCTTCCGGACTGTCAGCCTCGACGTTCATCCGGAGGAGCTTGCCTGCACGGACGCCGGTCACTTGCTTGTAGCCACCCTTCAGAATGAGATTCTGATGAATCGTCTCTCCTTCGGGGTCTCGGGCTAGCGGCTTGTTCTCAACGATGACTTCGACCACGTAGCTGCCGGGAGTCATACAAGTTTGTATTAATTTCCGCGTCTATTTACCCCTTCTTTAGCATATTCATGCTAGGGAGCTATTGTCAAGCTATCCTTCTTTCCTGAAGATCAAGCAGTACTGGTGATGCCTATTGCCCACCCAGGCGTTGAAGACTCCCAACGGGAGGAGCATCTTGTCATCTTGACACCACACCTTCTCGTCTTTTGGGGTCCAACCGAAGGGCCCTTCCAAGAGTGTTGAGACCGTATCAAATGCGAGCGGGTACATTCTTCCATCACTGAAGACATTGTTGGTGATAATCGTCAGGTAGCCTTTCGGTCTCATAATCTTGTAGACTTCGTCGAAGGTGAGTTTCAGAGCGCGCAGGAAATCATGGTAGTCCTCTATGTTGCCGATCTCATCAGGATCATCACTATAGACAGTGTCTAGTCCTTTTTCGGCGCGACCCTTCTGTCGCATATGACTCTTTTTCAGCTGGTTCCAGTAGGGAGGCGATGTGATGCAATAGTCGGCCATCGGAAAATTCTTCTCTCGCCAAATCTTTGATAGTTCCGTTGAGTCAGCTTGAATGATCTTCGCCCAAGCTCGTCCCCCTTTCGCAGTCTTCGTGTGCGCCCCGTTCTCGCTTAATGCGTCCTTTACCCGTTCCCTTGAGATGTCTGCATACTTCTCGACAATCTCAAATCCTATTCCTAACCGACCGGTTTCAAGCGCCGCTACAAGCGTGCTTCCGGTGCCAAGGAAAGGGTCCACCACAAGTTGACCCTTCTTGGTAAAGAACGAAATGAAGTCCCTGACTAAAGACTCTGGAAATGACGCCGGGTGCCGGATCTTCTGATCAGTCCGACGCTGAGGACGGTGGATGAACCAAGACTTTGTGAATTTGATCCATTCTCTTCCAGAGAGGTCATTGAGCCTGTTTGTGCGAGTTTCTTGGTTCATTGTCTCTTTAGTTACCTGCCGAGACTCTAGCAAGCAGGCGTAACCTCGCAGATAGAATATCCTCCTCTTACGGCTTGGCTTACGGACAGCATAGCACAAGCTGATTTTGGGCAAGGACTAATAGTGCTTTCAGGGATCGGTAGGTCAAACCCTTGTCAGGCCTTGAGTTTCTGAAAGTCGCAGAAGACCTTCTCAGGCGAAGAAGAGAGGTCTTTGCCAGTATCAAGAGCGGGCAAAATCTTAACAGGTTTATTCTAAACGCGAACCTCTGCACAATTCTCTTCGCAGCAATCTACGGCGCAACTATGGGCGCTCTCCCTGGGGGTCTTCAAATCCTCTACAACGTAATCAAGATACCCCTTCTACTGCTCATCAGCCTTTACGTGGCACTTCCGACTTACTATGTTCTTGACGCGTTTTCAGGAGGAGACATCAGTCTCCGACAGACAGCCGCTGTGCTCGTTTCCAGCTTCGGAATAATGAGCATAGTTCTCCTCGCGTTCGTACCGGTTAACCTCTTCTTTATCCTGACCACTCCAGGCCAAGGCTTTTCGACCTACTCATTCATCGTTCTACTAAACGTAGGAATCTTTACCATCGCAGGCGCTGCAGGCCTCACCTACCAGTTCTCAGGCATGGAGAGCCTCCACGCGAACACCAAGTGGGCAAACGCGTTCATACTCAGCCTCCTGATCCAGATCTTCGTAGGAACACAGATGGCCTGGGTCCTCAGACCTTACTTCGATGCAGGACCGTTCGTTCGGCCCTTGCAAGGAAACTTCTACATTGCACTCGTCAAACTCCTCGCGAGAGCTCTCGGTGGATGACCTTGTCTGAAAAATGATTCCTAAACTCGAAAAGACAACACATGGAGAGCGCGTGGCGATTGCGAGTCGCATCTCAAGAGGCGTGCTCAAGAAATACAAGAACGACGTTCTAGCGGTCTATATCTGCGGATCCACCTCGAAAGGCCTTGACCGGCCTTTTTCCGACCTAGAACTGATAGTTGTAGTTCGCGATAATATTGAGATCCCGATGAAGTATTATCTTCACAGAGGCCTCATCATACACATTCAATATCTCAAATGTTCATACACACTTGATGATGCCGAGCAGTTTACGGACAGTTGGCATTGGGTGGCGGACCAGTACAGGAACAGAATTGCTCTCTACGAGCGCGATGGATGGTTCAGACGGCTCAACGAGGCGGTCGCCAAGAGTGACAACCGGGATTCTCGCGAAGCGATTCGAAAGTCGTTCATGATGATGACAGAATCTATAGCCGTTCTGAGAAACGACGTGCTGACAAACGATAAGGTCGGAGTATTAATGAGAGGGCGAGTGCTCGCGGAGGATGCTGCCAGAATACTGTTTCTCTTGAATCGAAAATACGTGACAACGACCAGTTGGTTCTGGAGGATCGCTTTCGATTTACGCAATAGACCGAAAGATTTCAAAAAGCTCGTCGAGAAGATGAGTGGGTTCGTCCCGACAACCCGGGAAGAGATTGTTACTTCCTGCGAGACGATGTACAGGGAGGTGTCAGATCTCCTCACTCATCAAGGAGTCAAAATAGAACGCGACAATTTGTGGGTCTGAGCGCTAGCCACGACAAGATGAGTGTCGAACACGGCCTGTGTCCTATAGACCATCAACTCTTCCTGATTCCGGGCTTCGTCGAGAGGGGTTACATCACTCCATTATCCGGCCGAGATTCCATGCGACAGATAGATGCTGGCATTGGCCCAGAGGAGACACTCTCATTCTGCTAGAACGGTCCATTCAGTAGTGGATGACGAGCTCAGAGTTTCCACTCACAAGAGCATCATCAAAACCCTGGGGCGCCAGTACACTGATGCGGCGCAATTCTTCGTAGAACTCTTAGTGAACTCTTGGATGTGGGGCGAAGCCACCAAGGTCGAAATCAGGATTCCCGAGAATGGTTCTAACATTGAATACGAGGAATGGGGAAATGGCATGGACCTCATAGGTCTGCGAGAATTTCTGACCAAAGGGAAGCTTACTGACGAAGGCTTCTCGCCCAAGTACAAACGTCCAATCCGAGAATCCTATGGCATGGGAAGTCTCGCCTGGCTTACGGTTGGAAAGGATCTAGAGCTTCAAGTCCACAAAGGCCGATTCGACCGCACGATTACCCTTACCGAGAACCTCATCGACAAACACTGGGACGCCACAGACCAGTCGACCTGGAGACCACTCCGGCTCATTCAAGCACCTCTGGATCATGATGGTCTGAGAATTCGGATACGCTCACTCACCAAGAAACCAGATCCTGTAGACGTTCGAAGAGGTCTACTAGCTAGGGCAAACGTTCTAGCCCTCCGAGGCTTCGGACCCTTCGAAGTCTCGGTCAACGGAGAACAAGTTAAACCTGAGGAGTTGAGAGGTTCAACTCTACTCCCAGTCAACATCGCAACGGAATACGGAAAGATAACTGGGGAGATCATGATAATGCCGATATCAAAGGTCAGAGCTGGAATATCCGAGGCGGGAATCAGCGTCCAGCAGAAACACATCACCTGTCTCCAACACCAGTTCTTCGGTCTAGACCAGTACCGGACTCACGGCTTGTCCCGTATTCAAGGGTGGGTCAACGCTGACTTTCTTCGACGTCTGCCTGGAGGAAACGATTTCGAACATGATAGTACTCAGTGGCGTGTTTTCGAGAAGTCCATGCGAGGCTTTGTGAAGAACAAGGTCTACAAGTTTCTGAAACAGACAGCCAGCAGAAGGGAACTGAGAAGCATTCAGTATCTCAATAGAGAGATTGCTGAGAGGCTTCGTCGAAGTCTTCGACGAAACGTTCAGATCCTATCGAAAGTAATGATGAATCCAAGAGTGACTCCAAAGATCAACATGGTTCCGGGCAAGACGCGGAAGGAAATCGTTCTTGGAGAGAGGAGGCATCGGAAGGGAAAGAAGCATAGTCGAGAAGCGACACGGAGTGTTATCCACCTCAAAGACCAGATCTTAGCCTTTGACGTTGCGCATGGTGGAGACCGGGGCCAGGCGTATGTTGAGACTGACAAGAGTGGCGTCCGGACGGTCTATGTCAACATGGATCATCCCATGTGGTATATTGAAGCGGGTATGACTCCGACAAAGCTCCGCTATTGCATTAGACAGATACTTGAGAGGTCTATAGCGGAAGAGATTCTCCCTGTGAGCCCTTCCACTCCTGAGGAGACATTCTCCACCCTCGACGCGCTGTACAATGATGCCCTAGCGTAGACGAAGACCCAATCAACTCAGGGTCTAGTCGAGAGTAGTCAATATATCCTGAGACTCAAAGGGTAGCGGTACTTAGAAGGCATAGAGTATGTTCTCTACGCTGAAGCTCAATATTTGAAATCTCAACGCTTAGCTCGGATTGCCACAGTATCCCCTAAGGGCCAGCCTGACGTTGTGCCCGTCGGGTTTGAATTCGATGGAAAATACTTCTGGGTGGGAAGCCACAGCCAAGATATTTTTCACAAGACACTGAAATACCATAACGTGAAGAACGGCAACAAACTCGTTGCACTGACAATTGACGACTTGGAATCCGTCGATCCTTGGAAGCCAAGGGCGATCAAAGTATACGGAACCGCAGAGGTCTCAGATCATCAAGGCAGATTTGGCCCCGGCAAATATCTCCGAGTTACGCCAAAGATTTCTTGGAGTTTCGGAATACCCGGTCTCAAATCAGAAGGACCAGGTTGGGGACGAGTAAAGACGGTACATCGCTAGCTGCCCCGTCACCGAACTATTCTCAATAAGGGGATCAGACCCCGGTTCACAGATCTCTTGCCACGAGTGATGCTGAAGGTTTCGAAAAAATGGGGAGTTTGAGAGTGGCTAAGTCATTTGCCTAGGCTCCCGTTAGAGGCACAACCAACACTCGTAGGCAGGTCGCAGTTGTCGAGAGGCTGCCCGACCCTATCACATGTACGCTAACGGTTGTTGGGCTGCTCCATCCTGCTGAGATTGTATTGCTGCCGCTTAGGCCTGGAGCTGCGACGACTATTGTTGTTGCTGGAGTTGTTCCTGTTCCTTGGTACGATAGAGTCACTGTAATGTGGCTACTGTCGACGATGTTGAAGCCTGTGACTGTTACGTTGGCGATAGCGCTTGAGGCTCTGAAGAATGTGAAGGTCCCGTTATGGCCTGTCTCCCAGCCGAGTGGCCCGGCCCCCCTCAAACCAGGCCACTGTCCACTGTAAGTGTTGAGACCGTTCTGGTTCGATGAAGTGGTAGGAGCGGCTGAAGCGCTGGCGAGAACGTACGCGGCTGTGCCTGCGCCGAGCCCGACGAGTAGTATGACCAGCACCAGGGAGCGTGGTGAGACGCCCTTTCTTGTTGCTTGCTCTGTTTCTATTTGTGACATTTTCCTCGAGGTACGGTCTTATTGGGATGAAGATGGTGATTCTCCTAGGAATCTGCTTAAATTCTCACATTACGTCGTCGACTGATTCGGTGTTAAACGAAGCAGAAGATGAGACTATTCTGATCAGGTCTTGTCCGGCTGTGTGCTGGCGGGTGGCTGTGTACCAGCTGCTGGTTGTGTCCCATTGGCCGGCAGTGTGCCAGGGGCTGGTTGGGTGCTAGCCGCTGGCTGCGCAGTGGCCGGTTGCGTGTTAGTAGTTGGTTGTGGAGAAGGGGCTGATTGTGCACTAGCGGATGCTTGTGGACTAGTGGTTGGCTGTGGACTTGTGACTGGCTGTGTGCTGATCAGTCCCGGGCTACTCGGGGTTGTATTACTGCTGGAGGGCTGGAAGCTCTGCTGATTTCTCTTTTTCTTTGACATCACGAAATATCCCATGAAGACTCCGACGACGGCCAGAGCAAGCGCCAGGATAATCCAGTAATCAGTCTGTAGACCTAGGAACGATGTGCTTGTTGCACCAGGGGGCGGAGGCGACGGGGGATTTACTACTAGCAGGAAATTGCCGCTATTGGCTGTGTG
>Ga0209180_10001523_pt1 | contig 11513 bp, 15 predicted proteins | sample CZO8metaG_3_FD_188355 | JGI IMG/M metagenome (GOLD analysis project Ga0209180, IMG submission 188355) | Vadose zone soil microbial communities from the Eel River Critical Zone Observatory, Northern California, USA - CZOApr15con2H2.8 metaG... | ecosystem: Environmental > Terrestrial > Soil >...
ATTTCAGCTATCGGCGCCAGGACCGCCTTGTACCTCTCCTCAGTCACGCTCATCTCCCTAATGCGAGGGAGTGTCAAGAATCAGCCGAAGCATTTTGTCGCCAATCAGCCGAACTTGTACAAAGTTGTGGTGGGCCGCGGTGGACTCGAACCACCTACCTCCGCGGTAACCGGCCCTGAGCGCTGCGCCTAACTGTCGCACGATCTCAGGATCAGGGAGCGCTGCAGCCGGTTCTATGTGGTATCCGGGTGCGGCTCGCCGCTCCTGCCGACCCGCGCCACCATGTTGGGCGCGACAGCCGCGGAGTAGGTCGATGAGCCGTCACGCTTTCGAGCCAGGCTGGGCCGGAACGATCGCGCCGAGCTGGAGGAGCAGGCCGAGGTCGTCGCGCACGGCCCAGTGTTCGGTGATCAGACGATTGGCGATACGGAAGATGTGGATGTGCTTCACCGAGTAGGCCTTGCCGAATGCGGCCTTTGGAATTAACTCCGTGCTTTCTACTCCGACCCAGCCAGACGGCACCTCCCAGGGAGGTCGTTCTGGAGTGGCTCCAAACGTCCCGCTCACTGTCATGCGACATACAACCCTGTCGTCCTCCGCGATCATGTCGTCGATCTCAAACCGGCGGTCCGGAAAGGCAGTGCGCAACATCCGAAACCCAATCGCCATGCCGTCCCGCCCGCGTGGCGACGTCTGTCCGTAGCGGCCGGACGCGTAGTTCAATGAGACAGGTGCCCAGAACGCCACGGCGTCGTCCAGTTGCCCTCGCTCCATGGCATCGAAGTAGCGCTTGACCAGTTGCTTGTTCGCTTCAGGGCTCGCTGAGGATTCGGTTTCAGAAATGTTCGGGCTCATGGCCGCCCTCCTGTGTCCACCGATTTGCGGGTTCCACTGACTTTAGAGCAGCCGGCATACATGAGCGATTCATATGACGTGTCGCGGCGTCATGTGGTCTGTTTGACAATCAGATTCGTGGTGGGCCGCGGTGGACTCGAACCACCTACCTCCGCGTTAACAGGCCTTGAGCGCTGCACCTAACCCTCGTCGGATCTCGAGAACCTGGAGCGCTCCAGCCGGTGTTATGTACTATGTGCCCCGCGCTGATTCCTCCGCGTCCTCGGCCGCGGTCAGGTAGCTGGTGACCCGAAGCGGGCTCGAACCACTGTTTCGGCGGTAGCGCGGCCCTGAGCACGGGTCTGACCCGTGACATACTGGGCCCATTCGGACTGAGCGCCGAACCTCCAACAACCCACTACTTGGAGGGCCTCCATGACCGAGACCATCGCGGATCGAAGGGTTGACACGTCCGCGACGAAAACCGCGGTTACCAGGTGGCTGGCGGACTTCGAGAGGGCTCTGACCGCCAGGAACATCGATGCCGCAGCCGCCCTCTTCGTGGAAGACTGCTACTGGCGCGACCTGGTCGCGTTCACCTGGAACATCATCACGATCGAGGGTCCCGAAGGCGTACGCAAGATGCTTGTTCAGTCGCTCGATCAGGTGCAGCCCGGCGGCTTCGCGGTCGCTGAAGAGCTGGGCGAAGCCGGGGCGGATACCGAGAGCTGGATCAAGTTCGAGACCTCGGTCGGCCGCGGCATCGGTCATCTCCGGCTCAGAGATGGCAAAGCCTGGACACTGCTGACCACGCTGAACGATCTCAAGGGCCACGAGGAGCCGAAGCATGACCGGCGACCCAAGGGAACCGAGCACGGCGCCGTCCCGAATCGCGAGACCTGGCTCGAGCAGCGCCGACGCGAAGCCGAAGAGCTCGGCCACGTCACGCAGCCGTACGCAGTTATTGTTGGTGGAGGCCAGGGTGGCATCGCTCTAGGCGCGCGGTTGCGCCAGCTCGGCGTGCCCACGATCATCGTCGATCGCAATCCCCGGCCCGGCGACGCATGGCGCAAGCGTTACAAGTCGCTAACCTTGCACGACCCGGTCTGGTACGACCATCTTCCGTACATCGACTTTCCGCCGAACTGGCCGGTCTTCTCACCGAAGGACAAGATCGCCGACTGGCTCGAGATGTACACGCGAGTCATGGAGCTGAATTACTGGGACTCGACCGAGTGCACGAGAGCCTCGTATGACGAGGCGGCCAAGGAGTGGTCCGTTGTCGTAGTGCGCCGCGGTGTCGAGATGACGCTGCGACCAAAGCACCTCGTGCTGGCCACCGGCATGTCGGGTAAACCGAGCGTGCCCGACATCGAGGGCATGGACGTCTTCACCGGAGATCAGCACCACTCGTCTGAGCACCCCGGGCCCGATGCCTACCGTGGCAAGAATGCGGTCGTCATCGGCTCGAATAACTCAGCTCACGACATCTGCGCTGCGCTCTGGGAAGTCGGCGCCGATGTCACGATGGTTCAGCGGTCCTCGACGCACGTTGCAAGGTCCGACTCTCTGATGGAATTGGCCCTCGGCAGCCTGTACTCGGAGAGCGCCGTCGCGTCTGGGATGACGACGCAGAAGGCCGACCTTACCTTCGCTTCGATTCCCTACCGACTCCTGCACGTATTTCAGATCCCGGTCTACGACGCGATCCGGGAACGCGACGCCGACTTCTACGCGCGGCTGGAGAAAGCAGGCTTCATGCTCGACTTCGGCGACGACAACTCGGGGTTGTTCATGAAGTACCTTCGCCGCGGCTCGGGCTACTACATCGATGTGGGCGCCTCAGAGCTCGTGGCCAACGGCGACATCAAGCTCGAGTCGGGCGTCGATGTCGTGCAACTGACGGAAAACGCAGTCGTGCTAAGCAACGGCAAGACCCTGCCGGCCGACCTCGTCGTCTACGCAACCGGCTACGGCTCGATGAACGGATGGGCTGCCGATCTGATCTCGCCTGAAGTTGCCGCGAAGGTCGGCAAGTGTTGGGGTCTCGGGTCAGGTACTACCAAGGATCCCGAACCATGGGAAGGCGAGTTGCGCAACATGTGGAAACCAACCCAGCAAGAAGCGCTTTGGTTTCATGGCGGTAACCTGCACCAGTCGAGACACTATTCCTTGTATCTCGCTCTTCAGCTCAAGGCTCGAATGGAAGGAATTCCGACACCCGTCTACGGGCTTCAGGAAGTCCACCACCTGAGTTAGCGCGGCAACTCGCGGACATCATCAGACAGACATGGTGGGCCATCGAGGACTATTGATCGCAGAAGGGTCGAACGTCGTGGGCCGAGTTATGTGGTGCGCCCAGAATTAGCAACGGCCTCCTCACTCTCACTTGGTGTCAATCACGCTGTTTTGATGACACCGACCGGCTCGTTCCGCTGAGGATCAACGACCGTCCGGCCGACGTGACAGCGGGTCTGGTGGCAATAGTTCAGTTGGATTTGCCGGTACTTGCGCGTCAGTTGGAAACCCATGGACGGTTTGCTGTTTGGCACGCGCATCTAGCCATCGAGCTCGGTTGGCGTTCATTCGCGCTATGTGTTCGGCTTTCATCCTGGCGGTGTCTGCGTTCATCCGCGCCGTCACTGATTCGAGCCAACCGATTGGGCCGGCGTTGTGCGCTGGTTCGTGCAGTTCCTTCGAGAGATCAACTCGCTGTATTTACCTTCTGCTGTTGCGTTTTTCTGCTGTTCCGGCTCCCCGGCGGTCTGGGGCAAAGTCATCCAGGCCCCGTCGCCGGTGCGCTTGATGATCGTGCCCGTGGACTGGTCCTCACCGTTCCAGGTCAGACCGAAGGCGCTGGGGCCCAAGGCCGGGGAGCCGATCTGGCCGCCGGAGGTCAGGGGCAGGGGGCCCTTGTTGCCGGACTGCTGGAATTGGAAGGTGTAGACGAGGTGCGTGTTGCCGAATTTGACCTGGTCCGAACTCACGCCCACAGCCTGGCGATTTGGCCCCCTGCCCGGGGCATCCGTCCGCCTCGGCCGGGCAGCGGACCGTGCCCGGCCTCTAGCGGAAGAGAAGCTAACTCAGGACGATGCTGTTGACGGCGTAGCTTCCAGCCTCGTCGGCGATGATGAAGGGGAAGTGACCCTGGGCCGTTCGGTAGCTCGGGAAATCGGCCGCGAAGGTCGACCAGTTGGTGTATTCAATGCCCTGGAAGTTGACGCCGCAGGTCGCCGAGGCGGTGCTGACCGTGACCGTCGCGCTCGGGGATCCGCCGCAGCCGGGGGCATCGATAAAGGCGTACCCGGCCACGCTGCCGAGGCCACCCGCTGCCCCGCTGGTATTGATGGGGATGCTGAAGCGCGGGGCGCCCCCAGTCTCGAACCCGGTGGACACGAATGACAAGGGCGCCGACACCAACGCGCTGAGCGCTAGGCCGCTGGCACTCTTGGACTGGACATAGACGCCGCCGTATTGGCCACTGGCATTGACGATGGTGGCGCTCGTGCCATCCGCGCCAATCGTGACCATGCCGGTTCCGAAGGCCTGCAGGCCTCCGTTGGCGGCGAAGCTGGTGGAGAAGGCGAGTGACGCCAGGACCCCAACTGCGATCAGTAAACGCTTCATAGCACTCCTCCTCGCGCCTTCCCAGTGACGCGGGCCTGCCGATCCTGCCAACTTAGGGTCGGTCTTGTACCCCAGAGGCGACACGAGACCGGAAGAGGATACGCGCGAACTAGCCGCCGTGGTAGCGGGTCAGCTTGGAGATCAAGCCGTGGTGCGGAGGCGAATTTGCTGGAGCGCGGTGGGGACGCGAGGCAGGAGGACTCCCCCGCCGACGCGGGCCAGGCCAAAACCGAGACCTGGACCCGGGCCAGGACCTGGGGCGGGGAGGGGACGTGGGCCAAAGAGCAGGACGGCCGCCTCTTTGGCCTGGAGCAGGATCAGGCCGACCCGAGCGAGCGGGTACGGAGGCACAACGCTGTGGCCGTTGGGATGGCATAGTGGGACGCTGGTTCTGGCTGTAGTTCCGGACTACACTTTCGAACCGTTCCCATACCCGAGTGCCTGGCATGTCGTCGAACGACTCCCACAACACTGGCCATGGGTCGACTTTTGGATCCGCAAGAACTAGAAGATTCGTTGCCACTTTGCGTGTCTGCCTCCTATTGGGATTTACGGAGGCCGGCAGCCTATCGAGGGCTCATTCGAGCCGTCAAGCATTTATCAAGTGCGATTCAAGTGTGCTTGGCACGAGCGAACCGTTATGGCATGCGATTGAAGTCAAAACGCGTGGTGGGCCGCGGTGGACTCGAACCACCTACCTCCGCGTTATCAGCACGGCGCTCTGCCAGTTGAGCTAGCGGCCCATGGTCTCGGCAAGGGATCGTGCCCGGAGCGAAACGGGCGAACCGGAACTCTACCATGGCAGGAATCCGCGCTCGAAGGCGGCGCCGGGCGGGTGAGCGGAGCCTTTGCCGGCCCCGCCCCGACCCGCGCAAGCTACATAGCGGGCGTGATTTCGTAAACCGAGATTTTGCCCCCGGACCTGAGCACCGGACAAGCTTTCGCCAGCTCGACCGACTGGCTCAGCGACTCAGCCTTGAGGATCGAGTAGCCCGTCGCCGCGGTGCCGACCGCGCCGTCGTGCACGGAGCCGTCGCTCGAGATGCTCTTCGCCTTCGGCGCGGTCGGGTTGCCGGCATCCACAACCGCCGGCCCCAACTTGCCGAACCATGCGCCCCAGTCGGCCATCACCTTGTTTCGCTCCGCCTCAGTCGCGGGCATGCCGCCGCCGTGGTAAACGAGCAGAAAATTCGCCATCGTCGGTCTCCTTTTGGATCGTCTCGGGCCGGCCATTGACCGGCTCCTGTTGACACGACGAACCGAGACGGCTGAATTCGACAGCCTGAACCGAGGGCGGCTAGCAGCCCACCCAGCCCACGAGCTGCTGAACCTTGATTCGATCGAGGCCGCGCACAATTCCGGCGCTGCCGAGCCGAAGCATGGGGATGAGCTCACCGTCGAGGTCTTCCCATTCACGCCTGGCCGCCGGATCGGTGTTCACAGACCTGTATTCGAATTCGATGCCCATCTCGCTCAAAAGCTCGGCCATTGCGGCCGACTCGCGCGATCCGTCAGCGCCATAGAGAACGGCGTCTGCCGCGCCATTGGCTTTTCCGTTCTTCATCCCCATCACGCTATGCGCGCGACAGCCATAAAGCAAATCGATTGTTTTGATCGGAGACATAAGGAGAGCCGATAGCTGCTCTTAGATAAAAGAAACGCCGCAGCGGCCGGCAGTACCCGCGTGAGTGAAGGAGGGCTGGCAGGGGCGGAAGGATTCGAACCCTCGGCCCTCGGTTTTGGAGACCGATGCTCTGACCAGGCTGAGCTACGCCCCTAGGCCGAAGGCAAGGTTAGCATCGTGCGGTGGCAGCCTTCCTCGCGAACGTCGGCGCGAACTCATCGCACGCCGCACGGTCGCCCATGTTCGGCGATGGCAGCTTTGTACTGGTTCCGATTCCAGAAAGGGACCCATGGGCACCGCCGATGTTGCGCGTCCGTGACGTCGCCGGTCTTGCGGAGTACGCGCTGGCGGCATGGGGCAACAAAGCCATCCACTTCGATCCCGATTTGTCGGCGCCCACCCCGACCTACGGCGATAACTGCCGCCGGGCCGGACGCGCCTTCAGCCTCCGTCGCGCCGCCGCCGGCGACGTCATCGTGTTTCTGGCCCGCTTGCACCCGGAGAACTCACCGCCGAGCTTTCATCTCATCGGTTGTCTCTCCATCGAGGACGCCCTCATCGACATGACGGCCGATCCAGGCCCCGGCTGGTGGGACTGTAACGCGCACGTTCGTCGCGCCAGAGCGACTGGCCGCTGGGATTCCTTCTGGGTCTTCAAAGGCACAGCTGAAAAGTCGCGGGCATTCCCGAAGGCCTACCGATTCGCACGCGATGAGGCGGAGTCCGTCTTCGGGCGAGGCTGGCTGTGGCGGCCATCCCGCACCGAGCTGCAGACGATCGGCTCATACACGCGAGCCGTGCGACGGGTCGACGGTCCCGGGGAGGAATGGCTTCGGACAATCTGCCTGTCCTGATCGTCGGCGACGTTCACGGCGACCTCGAGCGGCTCGTCGAAGCCCTGAAACCTTATCCAGCCGATCTATGGCACACCGTCTTCGTCGGCGACCTCGTCGACTACGGGATGTTCGGGGTTGGCGCGCTTAGATACGCGCGCGACCGCGCCAACACAACCGTCCTTCTCGGCAACCACGAGGTCGCGATGCTGTGGGCCCTGCGCGATTCGTCACGCATCGGTTTTTGGATGTCGGCCGGGGGCCAGCGTCACGATCTCGACGAGCTGATGCGCGATGAAGCGCTGCAAGCGTGGCTGCGCGACCGACCCTCTCTCGTGCACCTGCCAGACGCAACACTCGTTCAGCACTGCGGGCACGATGGCTATTCGCGATTGATCGATAAGAACGACGCCCAAATGATCAATGCCATCAACTCTCGCGCGCGCGATCTATTAATGCATGCGGGCGAAGCAGAGCTTTGGGACATCCTCAGCGCACGCAACATATTCGACCAGCAGCCCGATCGGCTACTCAGATGGCTGGAGGCTACGAAGAGTGGCCGCGTCGTTTTCGGCCACACGCCGCACAACAATCGGACGCCGGCCATCTATCACGGCGGCAAAGCGATCAACGTCGACGGTGTCTTCAGCAGGTCGCACATGAAATATCGCCGCCACGGTCCGATTGGTGCATCCGTCGTTCCCCTGGACGCCCTAAGCTAGAAGCGCATGCCCGAAGTGCTGACGCAGACCAAGCCCGCTGCCGCCACAAGCAGCTCCGGCAAGGCCATGATCAGCTCAGCGCGAATCGCGCGGCGCGTGCGGCGCCTCGGTCGTCAGATCTCCGACGCGTACGCTGACATCGAAACGCCACTTGTGCTGCTCGTGATCCTCAAGGGCGCGACTGTTTTCGCCGCCGACCTGCTGCGCAGCCTCAGCATCCCGGCCGAGCTCGAGTTCGTTCGCGCAGCGAGCTATGGTGGGGGCACCGCGAGCAGCGGCAGGGTCCGGCTCGCGCACATGGTTGAGGGCACGGTTGCAGCGCGACACGTGCTGCTTGTCGAGGACATCGTCGACTCTGGCCGCACAGCAGCGGCAGTCACGAAACGCGTGAGGGACATGAACCCCGCCTCGGTGCGGTTGGCGGCGCTGCTCGACCGTCCGGCCCGCCGCGCTGTGAACGTCAAGATCGACTTTCGCGGTTTCACGATCCCGGACCGCTTCGTCATCGGCTACGGCCTCGACTACGCGGGCCTCTACCGCGAGCTGCCGGACATCCACTCCCTTGGCTAGGTACTAAGCGACCACCGCAGGACGGCACACCTTGCACGGCCGGAAGCCGGCCGCTCGCGCGCTAGCCTCATCGTGCAGCCACACTCTGTTCTTCTCCAGGGCGTGCCGGCCGGTGTAGCAGGTCGGGTAGCAGAAGATTTTCGTCGTTCGCATGCCCTGGTACCGGAGTCCCGCGCGGCCCAACTCCTCCAGCTGCTTCACGCGCACGCCCTCGAGCGTGAGGATCGCCTTCTTCGCCTCCGGCCCGCCTCCGCCGTAGTTGCCGATATGCCCGTCGGTGCGCACGACTCGGTGGCATGGGATGAAGTACGGGATCGGGTTGTTGGCGAGCGCCGTGCCAACCGCGCGGACAGCCGCAGGACGGCCGATCTCGCGAGCAACCCACCCATACGGCCGCACCTCACCGCGCGGGATCTCACGCGTCTTGCGCAGCACAGCCTGCTCGAACGCAGTCAACCCGCGCAGGTCGAAGCGCATGCGCTTCTTGCCGTTGAGCTCGTCCTGGACCTTCTCTGCGAGGTCGGGCGGCGCGACCGCCGGCATCAGCGGCCTGCCCACCTCCTTGCCAAACCAATCCTCGAACTCCTCAGCCGACACGAAGCGGGCAGCCGCCGACACGCCCAACCGGTTCCAGGCCACGAACACGTCGCCGAGGACGGTCTCGAAGCGCGCGTACGAGTCTGCCATTCCCACTTGCGCCAGGACACGATCGGCAAAGCCGGCAGGCGCCCTCACGGCACCAAGTCTCTTCAGGTCAGTCGTCAACGCGATCATCGGTGTCTCCTCTCAGCAATTTCAGCCCACGGTGTACGTTCGCCTTCACAGTTCCCACTGGCTGCCGCAGCGCTTCGGCAACCTCCGCATAAGAGAGCTCACGCACATGGCGGAGCACAACCGCCTCTCGATAGCGAGCGGGAAGCCCGGCGACCCGCGTCGCCAGCTCGTCGATCTGCATCCGCTCCATCACCTTCGCCTCGGGACCTGGCGCGTGGTCCGACTCGCTGCCGTTGAGCTCAACCAGCCGCGGGTGCACGCCGCGCACACGGTTCCTCACCACGTTGACGGCGATGCGGTGCAGCCAGGCACGCTCCTTCAATTCCCGTATTCGTTCTGGCGAGTAGGTGCAAAGGGCGCGATACGCGCGCAGGAACGTGTCCTGTGCCACCTCTTCGGCATCGTGGCGATTGCCCGTCATCGCCAGGCTCGCCGCGAATATGCGGTCCTTGTGCTCGTGCACCATCCGCTCGAAGAGGTGGTCGACGCCCTCCATCACACTCCCATGAACACAGCATCCTTCGATTCAGTTGCAGCAGCTGGAACCATCATCCGCCGACGGTTGTAATAGATGCATCCGATGGAGGGCCGACCAACGGATGGCGATCTGTTCACGCGCGCACAGCGCGGAGATAAGGTCGCCTACGAAGAGATCGTTCGCCGCTACCAGGAAGTCGCTTTTCGGACGGCATACGTGATCACCGGCTCGTCGGCGGACGCCGAGGACGCCGCGCAGGAGGGTTTTGTGAAGGCGTATCGGGCCCTGGCAACGTTCCGCACAGGAGCGGAACCGAGGCCGTGGCTGCTGCGGATCGTCGCCAACGAGGCGCGCAACCGCGCACGTTCCGCGGGCCGCCGCCACCAGCTCGAGCTGCGTCTGGCGGCACGCTTCCGCCCGGGGGATGCGGCCCCATCCCCCGAGGCGGCGGCCGTGGCCGCCGAGGATCGCAGCCGGCTGCTCGCCCACGTCAACGGACTGAGCGAAGAGGACCGCCAGGTCATCGCCAGCCGCTACTTCCTGGAATTGAGCGGCGAGGAAACCGCCGCCGCGCTAGGCATCCCCGAGGGCACGGTCAAGTCTCGTTTGTCGCGAGCGCTCACGCGCCTGCGGGAGCGGGTCGAGGAGGGTCCTCGTGCCTGAGATCGCAGAGCTCGAGCGAAGCCTCGACCTTCTCCGCGAGGCGATCGACTGGCCCGCCACGCCTCTGCTCGCCGGGCGGATCACCGCGCGTATCGCCACGCCCGCTCCAGCTCCGCGCGCGTGGTTCCAGAGTCGCTGGGCACTCGCGGCCGCGATCGCGCTGCTGGCGATTGCCGCGCTGACGGCATACACCCCCTCTCGGGACGCGATCGCGAGCTGGATCAACCTCCACACCAGCATCACGCGCATGAACCACCTGCCCACGCCGTCGCCCCAGCCTTCCGGACCGCTCGGTAAGCGCCTCGGCCTCGGCGAGCCGACGACGCTGGCGGCTGCGCAGGGCAAGGTCGCCTGGAACATCCTCCTGCCGGCGTCGTTGGGCCGGCCCGACGAGGTTTATTTCCAGCTCGACGCCCCATCGGGCGAGGTGAATCTGGTCTACAAATCGCGCCCTGGCCTGAAGACATCGCGGCAGACCGGCGTCGCCGTCTTGATCACCGAGGTCAGTGGCAGGGTGGACACCAACTTCTTCGGCAAGATGCTTGGGCAGGGAACCACTATCGAAGACGTGACTGTTAATGGGCACAAAGGCTGGTGGATCTCCGGCGAGCCGCATGACGTCTTCTTCGCCGACGCCAACGGCAACTTCCGCAGCGAGACGCTGCGCCTGGCCACGAACACGCTCCTGATCGACGAGGGCGGGATCATCGTCCGAATCGAGGGCGACCTGACGAAGGCCCAGGCGCTGGAGATCGCGGCCTCCCTTTCCTGAGCTGGAACCCGGCCCGCCGCTCCGGTGTATGGGAGGCGAGGTGAAGAGCATGCGAGGGTTGGTTTTGGCAATCGGCGCGCTGGTGATCGTGGCGGCTTGCGGCCGCATACCCGGAGGCCAGGTGTCGTCAGGCGACTACAAGCTGTATGAGGCCGCCTCGACCAGCAGCGCTCAACAGCTTTCGGTCATCGACTCCAGGTCGCATTCGGTCGAGCTCAACATGCCGCTCGGAGTCGCATCTTCGAACTGGTCGCACCTCTACGCCCTGCACGGCGACACCCTTCTCGATCTCGACCCGCGGGACGGCTCAACCCTCTACTCAGAGCGACTGCCCAGTTACTTTCAGCTCCCGCCGGCGACTATGAGCGGAGTGCCGGGTGGGCTGTCACAGGACGGCCGCTGGCTGGTGGTGCAGAGATTCGATCCGACCTCGAATCCCGTCCCTAGCACAACTCATCTAGCCGTCATCGATACGACGTACGCGAAACCCATCCAGCAGCTCGATCTGAACGGCTACTTCCAGTTCGATGCCGTCAGCAACGATGGCCAGCGCATCTTCCTCATCCAGTACATCTCGCCCACCGAGTACTACGTCCGCCAGTTCGACGTCGGCATC
>Ga0209180_10001527_pt1 | contig 11504 bp, 8 predicted proteins | sample CZO8metaG_3_FD_188355 | JGI IMG/M metagenome (GOLD analysis project Ga0209180, IMG submission 188355) | Vadose zone soil microbial communities from the Eel River Critical Zone Observatory, Northern California, USA - CZOApr15con2H2.8 metaG... | ecosystem: Environmental > Terrestrial > Soil >...
GACGACAAGCGCCGCCGTGGGGCTGTGCATGTTCGCCTATTTCCAGCGCGACCGTTTTGCGCAAGGGCAACGCAAGCTGCTTCTTGCCGGCCTGCTTGCGCTGACGATTCTGCTGACCATAGGCGCCGACCGCGGCGCTCTGCTCGTTTTCAAGTACGCCACATCGGTGCATCTTCCAAACGCACCCAAGTGACTTGGTATGGGATGGTACAATTCTCAAGGCTGAGGTTCACTGGTATGAAGCCCATGGCATCGGGAAAAAAGAATTCAAGATCAAACGGTTCCTGGTCCGGGAAGCGGAGCCGTCGGGCTAAGAATCCCAGGTTTGTGGTTTGCATCCAGAACAAAGAATACGAAGCGTCCCTGCAATTGCGCAGGATTTATCGAACGGTACCCGATGAGCGCGCCACTTCCCACCGTTTTCTCCGTATTATTGATGAATCCGGCGAGGATTACCTCTATCCAGAGGATTATTTCTTCCCAATTTCACTTCCGAAGGAAGTTGAGAAGTCATTCTGACGAGAAGGTCCAGCGATTCTTCCAAATTGGCTCTACAGAGTTCCCTGCCTTGCGTCTATTCTAAAGAAGTCAAAATGGAGAGGGCGCGATGAGAATCTTTATCGCAGGGGCGACCGGCGTCCTGGGCCGGCGTCTTGTGGAACTGTTCACCAAGCGCGGGCACAAAGTTGCCGGTCTGGTGCGCGATCCGCGCGGGGAACAACGCGTGACCGCGCTCGGCGGCGAGCCGCGCAGGGCCGATCTCTTTGACGCCGCGACGCTCGCGCGTGCCGCCGAGGGCTGTGACGTCATTATCCACGCAGCGACAGCCATCCCCGTTAAGCCGAAAACTTCGCCGCAGGACTGGGCGTTGAACGACCGCATCCGCCGCGAAGGCACTCGCGCGCTCACCGAAGCGGCAGCCCTCGTCGGCGCAAGGCTGTACCTGCAACAAAGCGTCGTTTGGGTCGCGCGGCCTCGCGATGAATCATCGTTTGATGAAGATTCGCCCGTTGTCTGTGCGGACCCGATTCTGCAGTCGGCCGCCGATGCTGAGTCCATCTCGCGCGAAGCCGGAGCCAAGCATGGATTCAGCGTCGCAGTGCTGCGCGGAGGATCCTTCTACGACGCCGATTCTGGGCACACACGGATGCTGGCGGAAGGCCTGCGCCGGAGAAAGCTGCCCATCATCGGCTCGGGCAGTGCCGTTTGGGCGATGATTCACACCGATGACATGGCCGCTGCGTTCGTCGCCGCTGCAGAGAAGCCCCAGAATGGCATTTGGCACGTGATGGACAATGAACTCGTAACCGTGGGCGATCTCTTCTCCGCGATGGCAACGAAGCTCGCCGCGCCGGCGCCTCGCCATGTGCCAGCGTGGCTGGCGCGTCTGATAGCGGGCGGCACAGCCGTGCGCTTTTTCACTGCGTCCACGCGCACCACCAATGCTCGCTTTCGTCGCGACTTTACTTGGACTCCGCAATATCCCACGTATCGCGAAGGCCTGGATCAGATTCTTGCGGCGTGGAAGAGCAAGGATTCTTCAAAGGCAGCATAATGTACTGGCATGGTTCGTAAAACGCAATTTGCCATCGGCGTGATCCTGGTCCATCTGGGAGTTATCGCTGTGCATGGACGGGCGCACAGCCTTCTTCACATTTCACTGACCTATCTGCAGCAAGTTTTCGTTTTTGTTGTGATTCTGGCGGGACCTCTTCTTGCGGGGATCCTGCTTCTATTCAAGGCGCAACGCGCGGCGGCCGTCCTCTTGCTTCTCTCCATGGCGGGTTCGCTGGCGTTCGGCGCCTACAATCATTTTGTTGTGACTGGCGCTGACAATGCATTGCACGTGGCGCCGGGAACCTGGGGCACTGCGTTTCAAATCACTTCCATTCTACTCGTCGTGACCGAGATGCTCGGATGCTGGGCGGGAATTGCGCTCTTACGCGCACGGGAGTGACAAGGTGAGCGTTAGTCTCAGAGGTATTCGCGGCTCGGGCCTTCGAGGAATGCGCGCAGCTTGCGCGAGCGGGACGGATGCCGCAGCTTGCGCAGGGCCTTCGCCTCGATCTGGCGAATGCGCTCGCGGGTTACGGCGAACGACTGGCCCACCTCTTCAAGCGTGTGCTCGGAGCCGTCGTCCAGGCCAAAGCGCATTTTGATCACTTTCTCTTCGCGCGGCGTGAGCGTCTTCAGCACCGACGAGGTCTGCTCCTTCAAATTCAGATTGATCACCGCGTCCGACGGCGACACCACGGCTTTGTCTTCGATGAAGTCGCCCAGGTGCGAGTCTTCCTCTTCGCCGATCGGCGTTTCGAGCGAAATGGGCTCTTGCGCAATCTTCAAAATCTTGCGCACCTTGGCCACCGGAATGTCCATGCGCTTGGCGATTTCTTCCGAGGTCGGCTCGCGGCCCAGCTCCTGCACAAGCTGGCGGCTGGTGCGGATCAGCTTGTTGATCGTTTCGATCATGTGCACCGGGATGCGGATGGTGCGCGCCTGGTCGGCAATGGCGCGGGTGATGGCCTGGCGAATCCACCAGGTCGCGTAGGTCGAGAACTTGTACCCGCGGCGCCATTCGAATTTGTCCACCGCCTTCATCAATCCGATGTTACCTTCCTGAATCAGGTCGAGGAACTGCAGGCCCCGGTTGGTGTATTTCTTCGCGATGGAGACGACCAGGCGCAGGTTGGCTTCGATCAATTCTTTCTTGGCCTGTTCGGCTTCCGCCTCGCCGCGCACGATCAGCGTGAGGGTGCGCTTCAGCTCGGTCAGCCCAACCTCGCTGGCGTCCGCAATTTCCTTCATCTCCGTCCGGCGCGAGCGCAGCTCCTTGCGCGCATCGGACGCCACGTCGCCCTTGGCGACGTCGGCGCGGCGCTCCAGGCGTCCCGCTTCGCGTTCGAGCGACTGCAGCCGCTCGACGGTGTGCCGCATCTTTTCGATCAGCCGCTTTCTTTCGAACGGGTTGAAATCAATCGAGCGCACCAGCAGCGACATCTCGATGCGCGTGCGGGAAAGCGCCCACCGCGCGCGCAGATACGCCTTCTTCTTCGATTTCGCGGTCTTTTCGAATTTCGCAGCCTGTTTCAGCGCAAGCTCGTAGAGCTTGGCAATTCGGTCGATGATCTTGAGCGTGGCCCGGGTCTTGTTCTCGATCTTTTCTTCGGTGAGTTCTTCATCGTCGAACTGAACGATTTCCTTGATGGAGCGCGCGCCTTTGCGCAGGTCTTCGCCGACGGCAATCAGCTCTTTGATGACGATGGGGGAGCGCGTCACCGACTTCATGACCACGAGCTGTCCGCGCTCGATGCGCTTGGCGATGGTCACCTCGCCCTCGCGCGTCAGCAGCGGCACCGTGCCCATCTCGCGCAGGTACATCCGCACCGGGTCGTTGGTCTTCTCCAGCGCTCCGGGGGTCAGGTCCAGATCGCTTTCCTCGGCGGCAGGCTCTTCCTTCGCTTCCCCTTCGGGGGCGTCGGAAAGCTCCAAGGCGGCGCGGGCGGCCTTTGCCGTCGCCGCGTCTTCGTAGATGTCAATCCCGTAGCGCTCAAACGTCGAAAGCAGGTCATCAATCTCCTCCGACGAATGCACCTCCGCCGGAAGGATATCGTTGACCTCGTCATAGAGCAGGTAGCCCCGCTCTTTGCCCATGTTGATGAGCTGACGTACCTGGTCGTATTTTTCTTCAATCGCCAGCGCCAAAGGTTCCTCCCCTGGTCAGACCAGCCTGCGATCTCCGGGCCGCATCTGCCCCAAGGTCAATTTTCCAATCGGGCAGGGACACGCCCGCGCTTCTCCGGCCGCGCACTGAGATAGGATTGTGATTTGCACTTGAGAGGTAAAGCTGCCTCGCCGCCCGTTCCGCGTTTGCGCCCCGCCGCCCCTTTTCCGCCGAGCCAGGGGCCATTTCGATCCCCAATTGTGACACGCCGATAGCGTGCACCACATACGATTAGATGCACTTCGACGCCAATCCGTTACCGGCAAAACCTCACTACGTTACACGCCAACCTGTTAATTCGTCAAGCTTTATTTTGATGCGCAGCCTACCCTCCGAGCTCTTCGAGCCTTCTCCGTAGCTCCTGCTTGCGCGCCAGCAGTTCGCGCAGCAGTGTCCCGGCAGCCGCGCCGGACCCTGCCGTCTGCGATTCAATCTGCCTCTGAACCGCGTCGAGCTCCGCTTTGGCCTTGCGGCGCCGCAAAACCGCCAGGCAGCTCTCGGCCTCGTCCCAACTGGATTCGGCGGCAGCTTCGAACACGATTTCGAACCACAAGCGGCGATCGCTCTCCGGCAGGGCGTTGGCCAGCGCCGTCGCGTCCGGAGCCGCTCCCCGCGCGCACACTTCCAGGAGCGCGGCGAAGATTCTTTCCGTTTCGAGACCCTGATGGAGCCCTCCCTCTCGCAACTCGCTTGCCAGCCGCTCGCGGTACCCTTCTGCTTCGGTCAGCATCTGAATCAGCCGGCGTTCCGCTTGCTTTGCGCCCCGCCCCACAAGCTCCGGCTGTGTCTTCACCTCGCCGCGGCGCTCGGCGGCCGCTTTGCGCAACGACTCGCGCAACACCGGCTCTTCCACGCGTAATTGCTGTGCGATTCTGGTGGCCCATTCGCTGCGCAGCAGCCGGTTGGGGATGCGCTGCACGTAGGGCATCAGGAAATTCACCGCGCGGAGCTTGCCTTCGCCGGTGGACAAGTCCATCCGCCGCGCGCGGCCGATGAGATAGTCCACATACTCCGGCGCGGATTCGAGCAGCTTCCGGTAAGCCTCTGCCCCTTGCTCGCGGATGAATTTATCGGGGTCGGCTTTGCCCGGCAACGCCAGCACGCGAACGTCGAAACCCTGTTCGAGCAACAACACGATGGAGCGCTCGGTCGCCGCTTGTCCCGCCGCGTCGGGGTCATAGTTCACGACCACGCGCCGCGTGAAGCGAGCCAGAAGCTTTACCTGCGATTCCGCGAGGCTGGTGCCGCAACTCGCCACCACGTTGCTGATTCCCGCGCGCGCCACGCTGATTGCATCCATGTAGCCCTCGACCAGGATCGCCAAATCCTGCCGCCGCATCCCCTCCTTCGCGCGGTCCAGGTGATACAAGATGTTGCTCTTCGAATAGATGGGTGTTTCCGGTGAGTTCAGATACTTCGGCATGTCGTCGCCGAGCGCGCGCCCGCCAAACGCAACGATCTTCCCCGCCTCATTCGCGATGGGGAACATCATCCGCCGGCGAAAACGGTCATAGAATCTTCCGCCCCCGCTCTGGTCGCGCGACACCAGTCCGGAAACTTCGATCAGCTTGTCCGGATATTTCTGTTTCAGATGACGGTAGAGGATTTCGCCGCCTGAAGGCGCAAAGCCCAGTCCGAACCGCGCGATTGCTTCCGCGTCGAGCCCCCGATCTTCCAAATAGGCGCGCGCGGCCTTGCCCTCCAGCGTGCCTTCGAGCTGCTTCATAAAAAACGCCGCTGCCTCGCGATGCATCTCCACCAGCGCCGCGCGCTGCTGGTTTTCGCGGCGTTCTTCCGGCGAACGCTCGCGGGGACGCGGAATCGGAATGCCGCACTTTTCAGCGACCACCCGCACCGCCTCGGGGAATTCGCATTTCTCCATCTCTCTCACGAAGCTGAAGACGTCACCGCCGACGCCGCATCCGAAACAGTGATAAATCTGCTTCACCGGATGGACCGCAAACGACGGCGTCTTCTCCGAATGAAACGGGCAGAGCCCGGTAAAATTCTGCCCGCTCTTTTTCAGCCGGACGTATTCCCCCACCACGCGGACGATGTCCGCCTGCTGCTTCACCCGCTCCGCAAAGGATCCCGCTTCCGCCATGTTCTCTCGGTCCTATCCGCGCAATTCTACTACCGTGACCGCTGCGCCGCCGCGTTCTTCCACCTCCGCCGAAACTTTTTCCACAAGCGGATGCGCCCCCAGGAATTCTCCGAGCCCGCGGCGCAGGGCCCCCGTGCCATGTCCGTGGATTACCCGGATTCGTGGCTTGTTGGCCAGCGCTGCATCATCGAGAAACTTATCCACGCGGCGCGTTGCTTCTTCCACCGTGCAGCCGATGACGTTGATTTCATCGTCAGCCTGCTCATCGCTCGGCGAGGTATTCACAGTCACGTTGGATCGTCTCGGCTCCGGCTTTTTGACTTTCGACTGTTGACTCTCGACCGCCGTAATGTCCTCCACCTGAATCTTCATGCGCAACGGGCCCGCCTCGATTTCCACCGAATTCCCGTCGCGGCGTCGCAGCGTCACGGGCTTGTTGAATCCGCGCACGCGGACTTGCGCTCCCGGGACGAGCAGCTCCGGGGTCACCGGCTGCACCGCAATCCCCGTGCTGCCGAGGTCCGCTTGCGACTCTGACAGATGCTGCACGACGGCCGCATTCACTTCCTCGCGCGCGTCGCTGCGGGCGCCAGCCATCCTTCGGCGGGCTTGCTTTTCGAGTTGCGTACGCAGCTCGCGCTCCTTCACCGCTTCGACCGCGCGGACAATTTCCTGCTCGAAGCGTTTCTGCATCTCTCCGAACTTCTGCTCGAGTTCCGCCAGGCGCTTCTTCTGCCGCTCCACCCATTCCGTCTGCAGCCTTTTCTTTTCCTCTTCGAGCTGCTGCATCTGCGCGCTCATCTGCCGTTTCATCTGGTCGAGTTCATCGCGGCCGCGGTGCAGATAGGCGATCAACTCGGCGGCCTCGCGGGTCTCCGGAGCAAGCTGCCGCGTCGCTCGCTCGATGATCCGCGGCGCGATTCCAAGCCGCTTGGCGATGGCGATCCCGCTCGAGCCCCCGGGGACGCCCACCAGCAGCCGGTAGGTCGGCCGCAAATTCACGTCATCGAATTCCACGGCGGCATTCACAATCCCCGGCGTTGTCGAAGCGTAGGCCTTCAGGCGATCGTGGTGCGTTGTCGCCAACACCAGGCAGCGTTTCGCGCGGAACTCTTCGAGCAGAGCGACGGCGAGCGCCGAACCCTCCTCCGGCGCCGTGCCCGTTCCCATTTCATCCACGAGGACGAGCGACTGCGGCGTCGCCGTTTCGAGCATCGCTTTGAGGTTCAGCACATGCGCCGAAAATGTGGAAAGGTCCGCGCCGATGGACTGCTCGTCGCCGATGTCCGCCAGCACGCGGTCCACCAGCGGCAGCACGGCGCGCTCGGCAGCCACGGGAATCCCGGATTGCGCCGCGAGCGAAGCCAGGCCGACGGTCTTCAAGGCCACCGTCTTTCCGCCTGTATTGGGCCCGCTGATCACCAGCACGGTTTCCTCGCCGCCGAGCGCAAGCGTCATCGGCACCACGGCGCGGCCTTCGCGCCTCAACCTTTCCTCGAGTACCGGATGGCGCGCGGCGTCCAGGCGCAATTCGCCGGCGCTTTCGCTTGCTGGGGCAAATTCCGGAATCGCGCAATCGAACTCGCGCGCAAATCGCCCCCGCGCAAACGCCGCGTCGAGCTCCGCAATCGCCGCAGCCGCCGCCTCAAACGGTCCCATCTGCATTTGCAGCCGCTCCGTCAGCTCATGAAGGATGCGCGCGATTTCCGCCGCTTCGTCTTCGCCGAGCTGGACGAGCTGGTTATTCATTTCGACCGTTTGAAACGGTTCGATGAATACCGTTTGCCCCGTCCCGCTCGAGCCGTGCATCACGCCTTGCACTTCGCGCCGTTCGGTGGCGCGCACGGGGATGACGAAGCGGTCGTTGCGCAGCGTAACGTAATCTTCGCCGGCTTCCGCGCCACGCGCGCGCAGGACTTGTTTGAGCGTCTTCTGGATGGACTCGCGCGTCTTTCCGATCGCCGCGCGAATCCGCTTCAACGGCGCCGACGCATCGTCGCTGATTTCGCCGTTCGGAAGAATCGCCCGGCGAATCGCGCCGAGGATGGCGCGAAAGTCGGCCAGCGAAGCCGCGCGCGCAGCCAGCAGCGGAAACTTCGCCGTTTCCTCGCGGAATTGTTGCTTCAGCCAGCCCGTTGTCTCAGCGAGGGATGCGGCGTCGAGCAGTTCGCCCGGAGCCAGCACGGCTCCCGGTCCTTCCAGCCGTCCGAGCCAACTCTCAGGATCGGCCAGCGCGCCGAAACCCAGTTCATTCCCCGCGCGAAGATACGCCATCGCCTCGCGGATCAGCGCAAACGCGGCTTCCAGGCGCGCACGGTCGCGGGAAGGACCGAGCGCATCCACGGCGCGGCGTCCGGGCGCACACGTCGTTCTTCGCCGCAGGATGTCCCGCAGCTTGTCGAACTCGAGGATTTCTTCCGCTGTCCGCGGCATGGATTTTCTATCTCAAATGTTTCGCGAGGTATGACGCCGCTTCTTCCGCTGCCGGCGCGATGTGGATCAGCCGGTTGTCCGCTTCGCCCCAGGGAAAGGGATGTCCACGCTCGACTGCGCGCACGCTTTCCAGGATGGGCTGCCAAAATTCGCCCAGCGTGACAAACGGTTTGCCTTCCATCACACGTTTGTTGAGCATTTCCCACACCACTGCCAGTTCCGCCAGCGTGCCGGTGCCTCCCTTGCACGCCACATAGGCGTCGCCGCGCCGGATCAGCTCAAACAGCCGCTCCCGCCACGTGACCACGCGGATCTCTTCGTCCACCCAGCGATTCGCGTGCGCTTGAAAAAATTCTGCGGTGACACCCACTGTTTTCCCGCCCGTTTCTTTCGCTCCGCGCGACACTCCTTCCATCACGCCGCCATAGCCGCCCGTGCAAACCTTCCATCCGCGCTCGCCGAGCGCGCGGCCCAGCGCCCGCGCCTGTTCATAGTCTGCGTCGCCTTCATGCGGCCGCGAACTTCCAAAGACGGTAATGATTTTCTCTGGCGCCATCATTTCGCTCATGCCCATTTGATTCCGGCAAAGCGCAAAACTGAAGGATTGCGCAGCTCAGTTAGCCCGGGGCTTCCGCTTCGATGCGGGCGGCTTTGTCCCCAACTCTTCCACCATCGCCTGACAGATGGCGTCGAGCACCAGCGCCCCATCGTGATTCTTCCCGGCAAAGTTGTTGCCGAACATCGAAAAGACCAGCGGCTCACCCGCAAGCGCGTCGTCGCGTAGCCCGATAACGCCATGACGTGGTCGAGCGAACCCGTCTTGGCATGGATGCGGCCGGCGGCGGAAGTCTTCTTCATTCGGTCGGCGAGCGTTCCGTCCTCCCCGGCAATGGGCAGGCTGGCCTCAAACGCTTCAGCCCAGCGCGCTTGCTTCGCCGCATATTCCAGAAGCGCCACCACGGCCTGCGGGGTCACCAGGTCACGCCGGGAAAGCCCCGAGCCATCTTGTAGCGACAGGTCGTTCTTCTCGATTCCGACCGATTCGTAAAATCCCGCGGCAAATTTCAGCGCGTCGTCGAGCGTCACGGCGCCGCCACTCGTGCGCGCCGCAAAACGGAACAGCATCTCCGCGTGCAGATTCTGGCTCATTTTATTGACCACCTGGACCGCCTCGGCCAGCGGCACCGAAATATGTTCCGCGAGCCGCGTGGAAGTTTTCAGCGGCGGTTCCGGCCAATGCCGCGCGCGGGCGCTGCCGTTGATTTGCACGCCACGCGCTTCGAGCAGGTGTTTCAGCAGGTGCGCGGCGTGCTCGGCAGGCTCTTCGATGGCCAGGACCAGCGGATGCGGCGCGCTGTGGATCGGCAGTGTTCCGCGAACCACCACACGCCGCGAGCCCGGCTCGCGTAGGAGCGTCAGCTCGGGCTTCAGTCCGGCAGGACCCGTGACGACATTGTTCTCGACCTCGATTTCTTCGCTCCACGGCTCGACCGTGTAGGAAACCCCTCCGCCCTCTTCCTCACCGGGATTCAACGTCAGCGTCACTGTATTGTCATTCACCGAAAGCGCGGAAACCGCTGCTCCATAGGACCACACCATGTCGTCAATTTCCCATCCCGAAGGATAGCGCTCGAGGGAAAACAAACTGTCGTCGGCGATGACGTCTCCGTCCACTTGCTTCACGCCGAGCGCCACAATCGCATCCGCAAATTCGGCCAGCACTTTTTCGGGCGCCCCGTCGTGTTCGGCCTCTTTCACAAAGGGGAACCTGCGGTTGGAAAGATTCGGATCGCCGGCCCCCGCCAGCACCAGGTCGCCGCTCACCCGTCCGTCGGGAGAGACGCTGCCGGTCGCCTCCACCGTCGTCGTGAAGGTAAAGTCCGGACCAAGCGTGGCCAGCGCCAGAACGGTCGTGAAAAGTTTCATGTTCGATGCCGGCGAAAAATATTCCTGCGCGTTCCTCGCGAACAATATTTCTCCGGTCGCTTCATCCGTGATTAGGATTCCCCATTCGGCTTTGCTGGCATTCTCCGCGGAGAGAATGGCTTCCACGCGCGCCGCAAACCGCGCCACATCACGGCGTTTTTGCCGAGGCTGGTTCGTTGTTCCGCACGGCAGGGCGCCGCGGCACGGGCGCTCATACTGGGTCTGAGCCTCAGCGCGCGCTTCCTTTGCTTGTCCCCAGCTCGAGTTCGCCGCTGCCGCGATGCAAAATCCCAACAGCAGTCCCCGAATTTTCGCATTGCCATCCCACAGGCTCACGCATTTCCCTCCACAAAGCGCTAGCGCAAAATTATAATCTATCCTTCCAGCCCGGGCCCGGACGAATCGGAAACGAATCCGGGAGAAAACCACCCTTTGCAGAAAACGCGCATCCCACTAAGAGAGCATTGCGCCCGGCCCGCGAAGGTTCTATCATTACCTGCCAGCCAAGAAACTCTGACGAGGTGACGCGTGATGAAACAATGTCTGTCCCTGTTACTGGCGGCCGCGCTGGTCGCGCTGCCACTCCCTACACAGGCGAAAGAGGGCAAGGACCAGGACCGCCTGGAAAACTGCGGCATGGTGCTCGCTGAAATCCTGAACATTCCCGATGATATTCCCACGAACCTGCTCAACAAGGCCGAATGCGTCATCGTGATTCCTTCGGTCCTCAAGCTTGCCGTGGGTTTCAGCGGTAGTTATGGCCGCGGCGCAATGACCTGCCGCACCGGCGAACACTACACGGGGCCGTGGAGCGCTCCGTCGATGATGCGTCTCGAAGGCGGCGGCTTCGGTTTGCAGCTCGGCGGACAGGCCACGGACTTCGTTCTGCTGGTCATGAACCCGCGCGGCGCCGAAGCGATCCTCAAGAATAAAGTAAAGCTCGGAGCTGATGCGGCCGCAGCGGCCGGCCCCAAGGGCCGCGACGCCACGGCTGCGACCGACGTAACCATGCGCGCGGAAATTCTCACCTATTCCCGTTCCCGCGGGCTGTTTGCCGGCGTGTCCCTGGAAGGTTCTTCACTCCGGCAGGACAAGGGCCCAAACGAAAAAATCTACGGCCGCAAGATTGACGCCCGCGACATCATCCGCAAAGGCGCAGTCGCCGTGCCCCCCTCGGGTCAGAAGCTTGTCGCGCTCCTGAATCAGAAGTCTCCCAAAAACGAGTCTGACCCGAACTCCCTTAAATAGAACCGTTTAGCACGATTGTTTCACGTGAAACATCCCGGCTGCTGTCCGGGGTGTCTTCTGTGGGGGGCCAAC
>Ga0209180_10001530_pt1 | contig 11495 bp, 11 predicted proteins | sample CZO8metaG_3_FD_188355 | JGI IMG/M metagenome (GOLD analysis project Ga0209180, IMG submission 188355) | Vadose zone soil microbial communities from the Eel River Critical Zone Observatory, Northern California, USA - CZOApr15con2H2.8 metaG... | ecosystem: Environmental > Terrestrial > Soil >...
ATTGGTGACCGTGCTTTCTTCCAGGGCCTCGTTTGAGTTCAAACCTTTGTTCGACATCATCCTGCTTAATCTTCGGGAACGAAACGCTGCCAGCGGCGGGGAAGAGATGCTGCGGTTGCGCGTTTACGAGAAGCTTCAGGGCCTGGTCGGGCAGGGCGCGGTCAATCGAACGGTCACCGGGACCACGAAAAAATATAAGGGCGTCGCCCCGCGCATGAACACGTTACGGGCGGAGATGAAAGTTTTACGCGCTGACTGGGCCAAAAAGGTTCGGGCCAAGGCCGCCGCGCGGCGCTGATTGGCGCGGTTCCCGTTTCTACTTCCTAGTTCCCACGTCCCGCCGCGTGAACGCGGCGAGGAGGATGTCGATCTTCTGAGATTGTCGATCTTAGCAAATCATTCTTACAATGATCTGCGATGGCGCATCCCGGAACGATCGCGGTCACCAATTACGATTGGTATGACTTTCTTAGTCAGCGCCGTTCGTGGGATGAAGTAAATTTTTGGACGCCATCCGCGCACTGGACATTCCGAGCTCCTGATTTTTCACCGTTTCTCTTCAAGCTAAAGGCGCCTCACAAGGCAATAGCCGGCTTCGGGTATTTCGCCGGATACTCAGCGTTGCCGGAGTGGTTGGCGTGGGAATGCTTTGGACAGGCAAACGGATGCGCATCGCTTGAGGAAATGCATGCACGATTGGAGAAAATAAGACGAAGTTTCCGCGCTGCACCTTTCACAGGCATCCAGCAGATTGGATGCATTGTTGTCGTAAACGTCACATTCTTTGATCGCGCGGATTGGATCCCGCAGCCAAAGGACTGGCCAGCTCCGAATCTTCGTCCGATGCGTTACGATTTGGACGCTGGCGAGGGAGCCCGCGTGTGGGCTGAATGTCTTGCGCGAGTTCAACCAGACATAAACTTGAAAGTCGGTGAACATGCCGAATTTGGTGAAGGACCGCGATATGGCGCTCCAATTTTGGTTCATCCTCGGCTTGGACAGGGAGCGTTTCGTGTTTCCGTGACAGAGGCATACAACCGTGCATGCGCAGTGACTGAAGAACATTCACTTCCAGCTTTGGAAGCAGCGCATATTCGGCCGTTCGCAAAAGAAGGCCCACATGAAGTCCGCAACGGGTTGCTTCTTCGAGCTGATTTACATCGGTTGTTCGAACAAGGTTATCTGACAGTCACACCTGATTACACGCTGGAGATCAGTGATCGTCTTCGAGATGATTATCATAATGGGCGTAGCTATTATCCGCTTCGCGGAAACCGTATAGGTCTGCCGAAATCTTCCGTTGAAAGACCGACGTGCGATTTCCTTGAGTGGCATAATCAAAACGTTTTTCTACAGTAGCCTTGATCAATGGAAGTCGACGACATTTTTGGTTACCACAAATTGGCCCCGGCGGAGAAGGCGACCTTTTAATAGCGATGCCGGCTGATCCATCGAATACCGACGTTGCGGAGCGGATACGCGTCTTTCGAGCCCTAGTCCCGTACTTTGGAACGGTTCAGCCATCAGCATTCTTTCAAAAGACCGCTGCGGCAGTGCCCGGCGTCGAACGCATTCATCATTTCATTGAAGGGATTTACAAGCCTGCGAACTCCGCCTACACCCTCAGCATCTCGTCGATGCTGAAAAGTCCGTACCACGACGAGGTATTTTACAATCCGGATCGAACATGGTGGATGCAATACAGCTCGAAAGCAGGTGCGATGGACCACGCCATGAACGCCAGCCTGTTGCGATGCATGACCGATCGCCAACCGGTGCTTGTTCTGCGGCAAGTATCAGACAAAGCCAGTCCCGGAGGATCACGTCACCGATTGCTCGGACTTGGGGTCGTGGAGAATTTTGATGTGGCTACGAACCTCTTCCGTATTCGTGGACTCGAATGGAGTGAGATTAGCGCGCTCCTTGGAATTGGCTTGTCCGACGATTTGTTAGAGACGGCACTGCGACTCGAGTCACTTGAGCAGTGGACGCCGTTCGTTGCCGAAGATCGAGCGGTTTACCAAATCTCGCGACAGAAACGCGACGCTGCGTTTCGATCCATCGTTTTGGGGAATTACGGCCACACATGCGCCGTGACCGGTCAGCGTTTTTACTCTCCTAGACACGTTGAAGCGGACGGCGCACACATTATCAGTAAGGATGTTCGTGGAACGGACGATCCTCGCAATGGAATCGCATTATCAAAATCTGCACATTGGGCATTCGACCACGGAATCTTCACAATCTCCAATACGAAGTGATCGTTAACCCGAAGATCTCCGCGGCCAGCACCGCTAAGTTTCCGGCCATAGAACTGGACCGACGCAAAATTCTGCTGCCACCGGATTCCTGTTATTGGCCGCATCCAGATGCCCTGGCCTGGCACAAGCAGGAAAAATTCGATCGATTTTCTCCGTAGTGCTGCGACGGACTGCGGGAGCCAGCCGAGATACAACGGTCACCGGGGTCACGAAAAAATATAAAGGCGTCGGCCCACGCATGGCGACGTTACGGGCGGAGATGAAAGTCTTGCGCGCCGAGCGGGCTAAAAAGGTTCAGGCCAAGGCCGCGGCCCGGGCCTGATCCCTGTCCTCTGATCTCTCGCTTAGACTTCCTACTTTTCTTCCTGACGACAGGATGCACAGCTAGCGGCAGGGGATTGTCGATCTTAGGATAACCGACCAACGTTCTATTGGCGTACCATCCGTTTAGCGGCACGAGAAACATACGTCCAGATTGCGTGATCAAGATAATCCGGTCGTGTTGCCAAGAAGCCTGCAGCAAGGCTGACGACGCTGCGGATTTCGACATAGTCAGTGATGGGAATTCCAACGGATACGATCATTGTACGAATGTGCCGATCGACCGCGACCGTCGGAATACCGACAAGATTCCTCAGATAGTCGATGGTCTTTGATCCAATGCCTCTGATAACTAACAGCATCTCAGCACGCGACTCACAGGACAGCCAATCATGCAGATCGCAAATTGTCCAAACGTCGCGTGCCACTAGCCATTCGGTTAGGTTAAGTAACCGCCGCGGTTTTTCGCTGTGTCGCCATGACAACACTTCACAACTCGTCCGGGATTTTAAAAGATGAAGGAAGGACAGCGTGTCTAGGCATGCGTAGGGATAACACTGAATGAGGCGCCGAACTCTCGGCGCAACGACAGAATTGTAGTTCACTCCGGCCTGTAAGATTGCGTCAACCAAGACGGGACCGATCATCTCGTAGCGCGTCAACGAAGTTGGAATTTCGAAATCAGGCAACAGCTTTACTGACTCCGCAAGTTGTCGCGCATAGTCCACAATGGATCCGTCGTTATTCACCGATAGCCTCCAATGCATCAAGTCGATCGACACAATTCGGGCACGCTCCGCATGGAAAATCCGGCGAGACTTGACATGAGAAGGTCTTGGCGATTGGTGCGCCCAATGAAAGGCCCAGTTCGCATACGGCACGTTTCGACATGTTTCGGAAGGGCATTTCTATTTTGACTGATCCGTAGGAAGCAAGAAGCGAACTCAGATTTTCAAAAAAGGCAGCGGAACAATCAATCTCGAGTGCATGGTTGCTGTTTATGAACGCCGAGTAAACAACGGCTGCAGCTCGACTCTGCGCGTATGCCGCAGCGACGGACAAGAGCAATAAATTTCGGTAGGGTACATAGAGGTCGGAATGATCAATTTTGTCGTGCCAAAGGTCCGGTGCCTTAATGAGTCGTGACGCGCTGTTTTCGTAGACGTCGGCTATCGAGATTGTGTCGAGCGCGGCAGCCGCATCGGTGGGTAGCACCGAGCGTAATGTCGCCAATTCTATTCGCGCGCAGTGCTGTCCGTAATCAATGAAAAGTGGTACATACGATATGCTCCGTGCACGTAGCCAATACGCCAGTGTTGTCGAATCAAGTCCTCCCGAGGCAAGCAATATCGAATCAGCCATCTTTTTCATGGGCCAAAAGCTCGGCGACTGCGCGAAAAACGCCGTCAATAAGCTCGTCTTGCCTTTGCGTGACCAATTGTGGCAGCTGAGTGAGCATCAAGTTTTCTGGTGCGCCGCGAGGTGCGAAGACCAGTACTCGTTTTTTCGCGGCTGCTGCCAAGCCGATTTCGATTAGCGTACCGGGATCATCGTACAACAATACAGCAACAACGATTTGGCAACGCTCAAGTAGCTCGACGTCCCGGTTGAATAATTCCTGTCTACGAGTTGGCGATAAATCCTTGCCCATTTGCCCGTGCTCCTCGATCGGCCTGTGTGGGGTGAAGTTGTGATAACGCAAGCTCTCACAAATGGAGTCGATCGGCGTGCGATCGACAAAATCGAAATCTGGTGCCGCGATGTAAACGTGAATGGCCGGTCGTCGCTCCCACGGTATGCGTACGCCTTGTAGCCGAACTATCGCTTCTGGTGAATTGCTAAGCGAGTCTTGGACGGCTCGCTTGAAGTCATCGACGTACGTTGTCCCGGCGTAATCTGCCGCTACAAATGATGCATAACACAACGCCGCGACGACGTCGGACGTAGAGACCATGTAAACATACGCCACGTCAAAGCAATCGCCGACGCCTACGGAGTGCGTAATAGGCCTGAGCTGCGCGCCCACTTCGACCACACTCTTACTGTCGAACAGACGCGCTCCGCCTCGATTTTCTTTAAAAACGAAGCGCTGACATTTTTTTCCAACGAGTTCCTTCGCCATCCGTTCTGGCGAGTCGCGAAACGAACCAAGAAATAAGGGAGAAGACGTGGAAGTTATGATAGTTTCAAATGGCCGAGAGAACGCGTCGAGCTCATGCAGCGACCGCAGGCCATTTGCGATATCAATGTGAATGCGAGCTTTGGTCTTTGAACATGCTCGCAGCACAACTTCGAGATCATACTGACCAGGAAAGATTAGGATGTCTGTGAATTGCTCCTTAAACTTTGAACTCAGTGTTGCCAGCTCAAAAGTGCATTTGTATTCGTCGCGCAAAAGAAGCTCGTATTCTTGAAAGCCAACTTCTTTAGGCTCTCCGATTACAACGACGTTAGGAGCACCGGTGACGATTCCCAAAACGTCGGCACGCGAAGCGCCGTGTGCCAAAGCATAATGCATTACCTGATCAATTAAGTAGCTGGGCGCTATGAAAGCTATTTCGTAAGCTGCCTTGAGTGCCCAAAGTCCCCGCGCTGCATGAATAATTCCGCCCAACCGCATCTTCGCGGGCGAAGAGCCACCACTTAATGTGACATCAACAAGAGCATCGCCAATCAGCAGCGCTCGAAAAGCCACGCGTCAAATCGGAGCAATATCGACCGTGATCGTCGGAATCGGTGTGGTCGCGCTAGAAACAACTTTTCCGCCGTAACTGAATCCACGATTCATGCAACCAGCCAAGTAATTGTAATGTGTCGGCAAGAATCCGAGATCTCCTCCGGTACCGTAAACCACTAGACGACCAGCAAGCTTCACTTTGACATCGGTGCCATTTGGCGGAAGCGATCCGTTGCTCGCATAATATTGCGCACGGGCAACATCTTCTAGTTTAGCAGTGAAACTATCGGCGCATGGATCGTGTCCCGACGAGCCGCCGCCTTTATCGGAACCTGGTTTCGTCTTTGGTTGTTTTTGTTTCTTAGCGCCGGAATAATCCGTCAGACGTCCAGTACCAATACTGCCCATTGGCGCGCACCTTAATGAGCAGCGCGTTTCTGTCCAATCGAATTTCCGGTTTTCGCGCCAAGGCGGCAGCCTTGTTCGCACAGGCTCATGCGCGGCTGGCATTTTAAACAACGCTATACGTCGACTCGAAATTCAACCGCGGGAAGAGCTTTGTCCTATCGATGAAACGCAAAGGCGTTAGTCGAGATCGAAATCGCCCTCAGTCAACCAATCACTGCCCGATGTATTTACATTGCAACCAGCGTTTGCGAGTTTCGTTGCAAATTCGGATCGCGTTGGCGCAGCATTGGACAAATGGACAACGTGCCGACCGCCGATGTCACTGAATGGGCGAATTTCGCCGACTTGAACTAAAACGGTGCTGTCGGGATTGCGCCCCATTGCCATTCCAGCTTCGAATAACACATTCGGCCTTGCTTGGCCTGTTAGCTTTTTCTCATGCACGGGGTCGTTGGTTTTTATGAACTCGGTCTTGAGCTTTGCCTCATCGTCGGGACTCAGTAGGACGACGACAGCTGCAGCTTCGCGGAATGCGGCATCGAGAATTTCGCCGACGTACGGATTTGGCTTGTGCGTCAATTCAATGGCTCTTCGCCATTCGATCGGTTGTAGACCAACCGATCGGAGAAAACCGAAAAGTGATCTTCGCAGTTTCTCATTTCTACCGTGAACGACGAATACAGATGTGCCGCGTCGCTTGGAGGGCTTGGACCGCTTACGACTACGCGCGCGAAGCTTACCCGGTAACCTAACTTGAATTGCTGAACTGGATTGTTGCGATGCGCCACCGCTCTGCCGACCAGACCGAAGATCTTTAAGCTCATCTGACGACGCAAACTTCGAAATATTTAGACCAGCCTCCGCAGCCACAGCTATCGCAGCGAGATGACGAGGCAGAATTTCGTCACGCGCTTTTGCTGCAATTAATTGGTAAACACGTTGTTTACTCACCCGCAGCTTTTGTCGAAGCGCCCCAACCAGCTTCGGATGTATTCTCGCCACAATGTTATTAACGTTTCTTTCTTTTTGCTTTGCCTCTGCGGGATTGAGAAAGCGTAACGCTCACTGTATTGGGCGTCGTGCCGATGAGTCGCGCAATTTCTGATGACGAATAACCAGCTGCGTTCAATAGCGAGATCTGTTCTGGCTGTGGTTTCCCCGTAACGAGTAGCAGTGCAAGCAAATTGGAAATACGTTCAAAGCACCGCATCGCATTACTCAAATTCTGTATCTCAAGCGAATCTTCATTTTTTGCCACGTCTGTGTCCTTTCTTCGATTTTTCGCGCTGGGCTAAAACACGAAGCGATTCTGCGGATGTATCCAGGATTCTCGCGGCATCTTCGCGACGCAGTCCCAGTCGTTCCAAAAACTGTGCCTGCACGCTAACCTTTTCGGTCCGCAGGTCAGCTTTATCCAAACAAAGGAATGCGAGACAACGCGCAATGACGGCTGTCCAATTGATATCGTCGTTTGCTCTTTCGGATTTGTTCATAGGGGGAATCGAAACGAAGGATACTCACGCTTCTATTTCATTCGGTCGAACGTTTTTTGGAGAAGCTGCAAGTCAGTGGCATTGCCGGTTTTTTCGCGACTACTCTCGATCCACTTTTTTTCCAGCGCGTTTTTGGTCGGTCTGTCATTCTGATAGAACACCCCAAACACTCCCGGAAAAGGCAACTGCGCCAGTTTATACGCGGCGAGCTCGTCGGTGACGTCGTGGCGGAGCTCGTCCTCCGGTGTGTTGTCCCATTTTTTTTCCTGGATCAGCTCGAAGCTGCCGCCTTTGCGCGGATCGGCCGGATCGAACACGTCCGGGAAAAATTCGACGCACTCGCTCAAACATTCGATGACGCTGAAGCCCTGGTGATCGAACGCGCGCTCGATCATTTCCATCATGTGTTTGACCTGAGTGGCGTGAGTGCGCGCGATGAAGGTGGCCCCGGCCGAAATGAGTTGTTTCATCGGATTGACCGGCATGTCGATCGCGCCGGTCGGGTCGGTCTTGCTCTTGAAACCGATGGGCGACGTGGGCGAGGTCTGCTTCTTGGTCAGGCCATAGACGAAGTTGTCCATGATGAAGTAGACGAGGTTGACGTTTTTGCGCGCGCCGTGATTGAGATGGTTGCCGCCGATGGAGAAACCGTCGCCGTCGCCGCCAAAGAGGAAGACGTGCAGGTCGGGCCGGGCCAAACTGATGCCGCTCGCGAGCGGGACGGCGCGGCCGTGAATGAAATGCGCGCCGTGGCCGTTGACGAAATAAGGAAAGCGCGATGAGCAACCTATCCCGGCGAGGGTAACGATCTTTTCGTGATCGAGATTGCGTTTCTCGAGGACTTTGTAGAAGGAAGCGAGCACGGCGAAATCGCCGCAGCCGGGACACCACGTTGGATGATCGGCGGTGATGGCTTTCTTGTTTAATTTTTCGCGCGGCGCGTCCGCGACCGCGGTCGACTCCGAGCCGGAGTGGCGATTGGCCGCCTCTACATCGGAACCATTTGTTGTTTCAGCCATAAAAAGAACTTCTAGACAGAATGTGCCCAATTTCTACGAGACCCAATTGTGTGAAATTCTGTTAATTCTGTCATGATTTCTGGCTAGCCAACTCCCTGGGTGATAGACTCGTGGCGGGCAATCTCGACATCTTGTTCGCCGTTTCCGGAAATCGGACGATTCGGTGAATAGCCCCTGCGTGAGACAAACTTGCCTGGAAAAACGCCCTGGAGAATTTCTTTCACCCGGTAGGTGAGGCCATCGGTCTTGGTCACGCTTTCGATTTTGGGTTCGCAATAGCGGGCGCGCAAAATGATGGCGAGCTGACCGAACCCGTAAATGCCCTGGTCGTTCATCTCCACGGTGACGATGCGCTTGAATTTGGCGAAGATTTTCTCGAGCCCGTTCGGCAGCGGATGAATGTGGCGCAAATGGAGTGCGCCGATTTTTTCGCCCTGTTCCCGCCCCATTTTCACCGCGTCGTGAATGGGGCCGTAGGTCGATCCCCAGCCAACAAGCAGCGTGTCTCCTTCCTGGTCGCCGTAAACTTCCGGGACCGGAATTTCTTCGGCGAGCTTTTGTAATTTCTTCCGGCGCTTCGCCGTCATCGCCATGTGCAACTTCGGGCTGCCGGTCGGGTGGCCCATCTCGTCGTGCTCGAGGCCCGACAAAAGCGGATATTTTCCATCGAGCATGCGCGTCCCGGGCGGAACGTGCTGCGTGATGCGCTCGAGGTCGTAGGGCTTGAACCCGGGCGGGCGCGGGGTGAGGTCCGGTTTTGGATCGACCATCAACTTGGAAAGATCGGGTTCGTCGAACGCCTCGATCCGCGTGGCCAGCGAAGTGTCGCTCAAAATAAAAACCGGCGTGCTGTACTTGCGCGCGATGCGGGCGGCTTCAATCGCGATGTAAAAACAATCTTCGACCGTAGACGCGGCGAGGACGACGCGCGGACTGTCACCGTGACTTCCGAAGATCGCCTGATGCAGATCGCTTTGCTCGACGTTGGTCGGCAAACCGGTGCTCGGACCGCCGCGCTGAATGTTACAAATGATGAGCGGAATCTCGGCCATCGACGCCCAGCCGATCGCTTCGCTCTTGAGCGAAATCCCCGGACCGGCGCTGCCGGTGACGGCGAGATATCCGGAATAGGAGAAACCAAGCGAGAGCGAAACCGCGCCCAGCTCGTCTTCGGCCTGCACAAAAATTCCGCCGTATTTCGGGAACTCGCGCCGCAACGTTTCCATGATCGACGACCAGGGCGTGATCGGGTAACCGGCGCCGTAGCGCACGCCGCCGGCGATCAATCCGTACGCGATCGCCTGGTTGCCATCCATCGTGATCTGCGCGCGCGCCCCGGGTTTTTTTTCAAACTTTTCAAATTGGTAATGGTGAGTCAGGACCTTGCCGACTGGGTAAGCGTAGCCAGCTTGAAACGCCATCAACGCGGTGTTGACGATGCTCTCGTCTTTGCCCGCGAACTTTTCGGTGATCAGTTTTTTGAGCTTCTCGACGTCGAGGCTGAAAATTTTCGAGATGAGACCGAGAACGAAGATGTTTTTGCCTTTGTCCTTGGCCGTGCCGCCGAGCGCTTCGACCGTCAATCCGGTAATCGGGACGCCGACGTAAACGAAACGTTTGTCGTCCAGGTTCGGCTCAACGTTGTCCGAATCGTAAAGCAACACGCCGCCTTCTTTTAAGAAATCGAGATGGTCCTGATAACTGTGTTGATAAAATGCGACCAGGAAATCGGCTTCGTCACCGGCCGAAAGCACTTCGCCCGAACCGATGCGCACCTGAAAGATCGACGGTCCGCCGGAGATGGTGGCGGGAATGGTCATGTAAGTCATGACGTCCTGATCGCTGCGTCCGGCCAATCGCGCCAAAAACGCGCCGGCGGTTTGAATTCCGTCCTGTGAATTGCCAGCAAGCCGAATCACGGCGTCCTGAATATTTTCCGGACGAAGATCAGCGCGCTCCGGAGCCGGAGTGGCGGTTGGCGATGCAGGTTTATCCGCCGTGGCGGATTTTTGCACCGTGGCTACTTCAGGATTAACAGGATCGCCCATGAGTCGGTTTTACGCAGTCAGTAAGGTAACAAAACTCCGGCGTCACGCCAGTGCGAGATGGGCTCGGTTACTTCACCCTCACCTCACTCCTCTCCCGAACAAGGGAGAGGAAGAAAAGTGCGCTTGGCACAAGCGCCTGTAGAAGTCAGAGGTCAGCGGTTAGAGATCAGACGTCAGAGGACAAATAACAAATAACCGATAACTGATAACCGCGGCTAGCAATCGCTAGCCGCTCGGGAACCAGGCGTGTTCCTGCCAGAACGCCTGAAGCAACGCGTTGTTGCCGCGAAAAATATTGCGCTCGGCTTTTCGAAGATTGGCGACGCTGATCGGAAACGCGCCGCGCGGACGCAGATCGCATTTGCCGTCGCCGGTGTATTGCCAAAGGTCCCAACCTCTCCACGGCGAGGTGGCCCGCGGTTCGTTGTGATAATTGGCGATCCAAAGCCAGCAATTGGAGAGAACTGCCCGATGGGCGGCGGTCGCGCCGCTCCCGTACAACATTTGGCGCAAACGATATTCGCTCCCGTAGATCCCGGGATATTTGCCGGTCCGTTCTTTGATCCGTTCAACGAACGCGACCGCTTGCGACACGCTCATGGATCCCCCGGGATAGTGCCCGTTCTTTTCGAAATCGAGCACGAGCAAAACGCCCGTCCGCTTTTTCTCGGGGTCGTCCGCGGTTCGCAGGGGCCGATGCGATGAGGCGACCGTCGCGAGGAAATGATCGGCCTGGGAAATTGGATTGGTGCCGTCTCCGAAATGATACGCGCCCCATAACAGACCGGCCTCGGACGCAGCCGCCTGTCGCTCAAAATATCGCCAGTCGCGTTGCAAACGCGGAAATGTCGCTTCGTGAATCACGCCGACGACGCCTTCGTTTTTCATTCCGACGAAATCGACGCGCATCAAATCGTAATGCGACATGTTGACCACGCTGTTGCTGGCAAAGGCCGTGACGGCCAGCAGTTGAAGTGCAACGACAACGCTCGCGACTACGGACTTCATGCGCGGAAAATAGCGCGAAATAGGAAATGCGAAATGCGGATTTGCAATGAATCAGGAAAGCAAGAAAACAGGAATTCATCTATCTGGAGACCATGAAGTCAAAAACTTTCGATAGGATTTGCCAGAGTTATGCGAGACCGTTTCCGAGAATCCTCTCGTTAATCCTGTCTAGTTCTTTTTCCTGGGTTCCTGGCTTCCTGATTGATTTGATCCGGTTTTCGTATCGTCCGGACCGGGGGCGCGATCGAGCCCCCGGCGCT
>Ga0209180_10001534_pt1 | contig 11487 bp, 13 predicted proteins | sample CZO8metaG_3_FD_188355 | JGI IMG/M metagenome (GOLD analysis project Ga0209180, IMG submission 188355) | Vadose zone soil microbial communities from the Eel River Critical Zone Observatory, Northern California, USA - CZOApr15con2H2.8 metaG... | ecosystem: Environmental > Terrestrial > Soil >...
CCGGAACCTAGGCCCCGGTCGGCTTCGGCTCGCGATACTGCGCTTCGGGCACGGCCTGAACCTCTTCTAGAGGCGCGCCCCCTACTCTCGGCCGGCTCCTGGAGGAAAGAGCGTGATCCCCATTCCGCTCGGGTGGAATGCCAGACCATCTACGGTGAGGCTGAAGCCCTCCGGCTTCCCGGTCATGATCGGCACGAACGGGATGTTGCAGACGATCTGCAGCGAGGCGGGTACGACAAGCCGGCTTGGGAGCTCCCGCGTAAGTTCCACGTCCATCGTGAGCACGCCCGCTGTGAACAAGCCGTACTTGCCCCGGGAATCAAAGCTCACGAGTCTTTTGGCCTTCCAGGTTCCCTGAGCGAAAAATGGCCTTGGGAACCCCGCCGTAGGGGCATTGTTGAGGTGGTCAAATGCCCCACCTCCCTCGACGTTCGAAGGAGTAATGGTGCCGGCCCCATCCATCACGACCGTGTGGACAACGCCGTCAATGGTTGGTCCGATGCTCACCGCCGCAAAGATGAAGCCCGTCGTGGTCTCTTCATCCGCGAAGGCGCGCGTAGCGAGTGTTTCGGCGAGTACCGGTACTGAGCCGAGAGCAATAGCTCCAAGTCCTGCCTTTCTCAGGAAGCCCCTCCGGTTCATCGACGAGAGCGCCTGCGTCTCCATCGTGAGTACCTCCTAGTTGCCCGAAATCCAGCCCACTCAGGTATATCGCGGTAGCCGAAATTGTCAATGGGTCGATTAGCTCCTCTGAAGGAGCGCCACGCTCTCGATGTGGTACGTCTGCGGGAACATGTCCACGATCGCGGCGCGCCGCACCCGATAGCCGCCCCGCACCAGCGCGATGAGGTCGCGCGCGTGAGTCGAGGGCTCGCAGGAGATGTAGACAAGGCGCTCTGGGCCCAGCCGCATGATCTCCGCCAGGGCCGCCGGCTCGCAGCCGGCTCGAGGAGGATCCAGGACTGCCGCCGTGTGCTGCCCCAGGCGGACCTGTCGCAGCGCAGTCTCCACCTTCCCGGGTAGGTACGCGACTTTCGCCGAGTTGATGCGAGCGTTCAACATGCCCAGCTGGATGGCTCGCGGGTTCTCCTCCACCGCGGTCACGCCGGCTGCGTTGCGCGCAACGGCGACCGAGATGGTCCCGATGCCTGCATACAGGTCCAGCACACGCTGGCCGGCGACATCGCCCAGCATCCCCAGAGCAGTCTCATAAAGGACGAGCATCTGTCGGTAGTTGGTCTGCACGAACGTGTCGCTCTTGACCCGAAACGTGAGACCCCAGAACTCCAGGCTCATCGCATCGTCGAGCAGCACCTGCTGCGGCAGCAGCTCAGCCACGCGGTGCGCGAAATCCTTCCGCGGCCACACCGGCTCTCGGCCCTTGAACCGAAGCCGCCAGAGCAAACCGCGGCCATTCGGCTCTGCGGTCAAGAGCAGGTTCTGCAGATCGGTGAGGTGGAGCTCATTGGCTGCCTGCGCGAAAGCGGGCAGCGCCTGCTCGATGCGCAGTTCGTGGATCGGGCACGTGTCGATCGCCAGCGTTGAGTGCGAGCGCAGGCGGTGAAAGCCGAAGCGCCAGCCGCCCGCGGTTGGGACCGCCTCGAACTCGCCGCGAATGCGATAGCGCCAAGGATCGTCCATCCCGAGCACCGGCGTGTCTGGCGGCAGCCGCAGTCCCGCGCGCGTCCACGCCTCCTCGACGATCTGCCGCTTGAGCTCGAGCTGGTGAGGGTAGTCGGCGTGCTGCAACTGGCACCCGCCGCAGACGCCGAAATGGGGACATTTGGGCATCACGCGATGAGGCGACGCCTCGATCACACTCGTCGTCGTCGCTACCGCCACGCCGCCCTGCTTACCCCGCGGCTCCGCCTCCACGACCTCGCCCGGCAGCGCGTAGTTGACGAGCCACACCTTGCCCTCGTCGCGAGCGATGGCGGCGCCACCATGGGCAGGCGAAACGGGACGCAGTATCATCGGCGCCACAGGTCCATTGGGTCTCGGGCGGGCTTGAAGCCCGCGGACTCGACCATCTGCGTGGCGATAGCGAAGCCCTCCCCCACCTTGTCCGGCTGGTGGGCGTCGCTCCCGTACTGCACGGCCTGCCCGCCCACCTCGCGCCACCAGCGCACCACCGTGATGTCCGGGCACAGCGTGCGGCCGCGGGTCGTGTTCACTTCCAGCAGGCGGCCGGTGCGAGCGCTTGCGTCGAGGATGGCCCGGATCTCCTCTTCGTAGTCCTTCTCGCGGTACGGCGCGGCGCCGTCGATCCAGTAGCGCTTGGGGTAGTCGAGGTGCGCGAGGGTCTCGAACGGCTGGCCGCTGTCGACCATCGCCAGCGTCTCGCGGAAGTACTCGCGGACGGCGGCCGGAAAGTCGAGCCCGGCGCGGTCTCGGAACTGGCTGGCGTCGACCAATTCGCCGTCCAGCCTGATGCTGTGGATCGACCCGAGCACCCGGTCGAGCGGGCCGGCGGCCAGGATCTCAGCGGTCTCCTTTGGGTACAGGTGCGGCTCCCCCAGCTCGACGCCCGTGAGGATGCGCAGGTTCGGGAATCGGGCTCGGCACCGATCCACCGCGTCGAGGTAGCCGGCGATGTCGACGGGGTGCTGGCCCTTATGGACCAGGGCCCAATCGGCGTGCTCGGTGAAGGCGATGGCGGGCAGGCCGATCTCGAGCGCGCGCTCGCAGGAGCGCTCCATGTCCCCGATCGGGGCGTCCCACGACCATTCCGTGTGCACGTGGAGATCAGGCGGCAGGGGCACCCGACAAGGCTACCGGGAGTCGCCTGTCTAGAATGGCCGCTCATGGGAAGTGTGGTCCTCGTCCTTACATATGTCTTTGGCGCGGCGATCTTCGCGACCGGCCTCTATCTGGTCGGGCGCAAGCAGTTTCCGTGGTGGCTGAAGCAGGGCTGGCTCTGGCCCCTGACCAATGTGACCCCAAGGGTCGCCGTGCTCCAGGGATGGGCAGGGATCGCGTTCGGAACGTCCGTGATGGCGATGGGCGTCGGGGCGCTGATTCAGGGCGTGTATGGGGGTCTGCTGGTTACCGTCGGCATCGCCACATACCTGGCCGGGCTGCTCCTCTACGGCTACAGCACGTACGTCTCGCGCCGCGCCACCAGCTAGTGACCGAGGATCTTCGCCACCAGTAGAGCCGCGGCGATCAAGATCAGCGCCGCGCCCGCGACTTTCTCCGCGCCCTCTCGGGTCGCCGCGCCGATCCGGTCGCCGATGGCGAAGCCGACCTGCGAAACAATGAAAGCCTGGGCGGCGATCAGGACGATGGCGGGCACGATGGGGACGTTCAGCAGGCCGAGGCCAAAGCCAATGGCCAGCTCGTCGAGACTGACGCTCAGGCCGAGGACGATCATGGCCGTGCCGGTGCTTGCAACCAGTCTCTGCGCCCGTTCGTCGTCCTCGTCGCGTCCGAACAACATGTAGAAGCCGAGGCCGGCCAGGGCAGCGATCGCCACGTATTCGGAATAGCCGCCGATCACGCGCCCCAAGCCCACCCCGACGAGAAGCCCGATGACGGGCATACCGCCTTCGAAGGCGGCGAAGAGGAGGCCGAACCGAACGCGCTGGGCGACCGTGAGCCGCGTCATCCCGAGGGCAGCCGCGATCGCAAAGGTGTCGAGACTCAGCGGCAAGACCAGCGCGATGACGCGAGCCACGCGCGCAAGTCTAGGTAGTCCCTTAGGTCAGGCGAGCGCTCCGCACAGATCGACAACCGTGCCGTCGGTGGACACCAGAATCTGCGTGCCATCGGCGCTCACTGCAACCACCGAGTTGCCACGGGCATACCAGAGATGCCCTGGTGATGGAATCAGCCCGGCGCCCCGTCCGATGACTGTCGTCGTCCCGTCCGCGTGCGGGTAAACCTTCGCGGGCCCCGATATGTTCAGAGTGAGCGAAGTCCCTGACGCCGTGTTGGTCAGGCGCACCTTCAACGGGCCGGTGACGATGAAGTAGGTGTCGAAGAAGATGCCGGTCTCACCGTTCGTCAGGGTGTCATCCAGGACTGGAAAGCTGCAGGAGCCGGTCAATATCTGCGGGTTCGGTTGAGGGAGCGGTATCTTCGTCGGCCCATCCGCGTAAGTGGCGGGCGCGCCGGCCATCAGCGCGGAACAGGCCACGACGGCCGCGATCAGAAATCGTCTCACTTGTACAGGCATGGCGCCTCCAGGATGCTTTCGTTGAGCGCCTATGTCATCCGTGGTGGGTACTGATTTATTTACTTAATGGGTCCCTAAGTAACGCTGATGGGACAGGGTATGATGCCGTCGAAAACAGAGAAAAGGAGGGGGGTGGACTCCATGGCTCTGGCTAAGGGACGGCGCGGCGACCTGGGGCATCGGCGCTTTCTGATCAGACCGCTCGGCCTGGCCGAAAGCCAGTGGGCCCCGGCAGTCGCGGGTCTCTGCGGTCTGGCTCTCGTCACGGTCGCCGTCCTCGAGATAATGACCCCGAACGACGTCGTGGCGAGCGTGGGCTTGCTGCCACTGGTGGCGGCGCTCTGGGCGCTTTCCGGCCGGCTCGCGGCACTGGTTTCTCTGCTCGCCGTCGTTCTGTTTGCCCTGATGGTTCTCGAGGAGACGCGGAACCGCCCGACGCTGGTGTATGTCGGCGCTGCCAGTCTGGTGATCGGTATCGCGCTCAGGCTGTACGCGACGAGCCTGGCTGACCTTCTCGCGGCGCGTGGTAACCACCGGCCCGCCCAATCATGGGCGCCCGCATCGAGCACGCTGGCTGCTGTTGATGGCTCCTCCCACGGTGTTCAAGCGCTGACCCGGCGAGAGCTCGAGGTCGCCCAGCTGGCGTCGCAGGGGTACATGGCGTCGGAAATCGGCACTCGGTTGCACATCAGCGACCGAACCGTCGAGACCCATCTGGCCCACGCGTATTCGAAGCTCGGCGTCAACTCTCGACCGGCCCTGATCCGGATCAGCAGCAAGCTAGCGGATCAGTAGTCGGTGCCAGAGGTTGTTCGCGACGGGGTCCGCCTCCACTACGCCGATGTCGGCAGCGGCCCGGCCGTGTTCTTCCACAGCGGCGGGGGCGGAGACGGCACCATGTGGCAAACCGCGGGCTACCTAGACGCGCTGCCGGGCCGGCGTCATCTGCTCTACGACCACCGAGGCCATGGAGGCAGCGACCAGCCCGTGAGCGTAGAAGCACACCAATTCGACGAGTACATCGCCGACGTCATTGCAGTCATGGACTCCGCCGGCATCGATCGTGCAGCGATGGTCGGCTACTCCGACGGCGCGCGACTCATTTACGGGCTCGCCGCCCGCCATCCGGAACGTGTCGCCGCGATCGTCGGCATCGGCGGAGTCGCGCACCCGAGTGACACCGACGACTGGCGTCGCTCGCTGGCGGCCGAGGTGCGGCGGATCGGCCTACGCGGATATGTGGAACGGATGTCGGCCGATGAAACGGAGCCGGCCCCGCCCTGGCTCATAGACGACCTGGCATCGACACCCACCGAGATGTTCGCGCTCGAGCTCGAGGGATGGGCCGATGCTCCGACCGACTGCGAGCACTTTCCACGGATCGAGGCTCCTACTCTCATCGTCTGCGGAGAGAGCGAGAACACCGACGGCGCGGCCGAGCTGGCTGTAGCAGCTCTGTCTAACGGAACAGCTCATGTTGTGCCCGGCTTCGGGCACCTGCAGGCATTCTGGCGAACAGATGTCACTGCCCCGATCATCAGCGACTTCCTCGCCCAGCACGTGCCCGCGATGGCACCCGCGTAGCCCCACTGCAGCAGCTCTAGAAAACGGCTACTGGCTCCATACCGTCTGAGTCTTCTGCATTTCCTTTCCGTCGATGTAGATTGCGTCGACTCGCTCGTTGAAAAATGCAAGCGTTCCAGCGATGCGGGCCACCTCGGGGTTGGGTGCCTCGTAGCACCACGCGATGTCGCCGACCTTTCCGTCAGCAGTCGTCGCCTGCCAGTACTGACTCGTCGGGCCTTTGTAGGCGCACGCGGTCTTCGTAGGCGACGGCTGAAGTAGTTCAGTCCGGACGTCCTCTTTTGGGATGTAGTAGCGGACTGGCAGGCCGGTCTCGAAGAGGAACCGCGCCCGCCTCGTAACCGCAACGACCTGACCGCCGACGACCACCCGTACCTCGCGTGAGCTGTCGAGTACGTCGATGCGGTGGTATGGGTCACGGGCATGGACGAAGACCTCGTCGTCCTCTTCGAACCAAGCATCCATGAGCTTCCAGTGGAAAGCGACCAGGTTAGCGATCTCAGTGCAGCCCGCCGGTGGATCGAGGTATCGCCAGGCTGCGTTCTCGACAGTCCTACCATCGACGGTGATTGAGTAATACGTGGCATCGCCCTTGGCGGGCGACTTCACTACCGTGTCTGTCGCGACGAGCAGGTCCGTACGTACGTCTTCGATCGGGAAGTAGTAAACGCCTAGGCGCGCGGTCTCGAACATCATCATCACGCGACAGCTGTCGGCGATGGCGACCCCACCAACGAAGGCGCGCACCCGCTTGGCGATTGGCTCGATGCGGACCACGATCAATTTGGGCGCTGGGCCAATCAACTTGTTCTCTAGCGCGGGTAGCCCGTCTATGGGAATCGTCATTCCTGGCCAGCCTCGCTTCGAAGCGACTTCGGGAGTGGGCCGGCGCCGATCCAGTAGGGGTTGTACGCGCTCGACTGGATGTAGCTCTCACCGATGGCGTTGAGACACCGGAGGGCGAAACTGCCAGAGGTCCTGGCGATTGAGCGGCGGCTAACGAGTTGCGGCGCTAGGGTCAAACGGTTGGTGACCGAACCATTTCTTTCCATGCCGCCAGCGTATGAACCTTTCCCGGTGCCGAACATCGTGGAAAGTACCGAAACTCGAAGGCGCTAGGCGTCCCCGTTCGCGCCTCCAGGGTGCTCGGCGACCCAAACCGCCACCTGCGCCCGCGAGCTGAAGCCCAGTTTGGTCAGGATGTGTTCGAGGTGGCTCTCAACCGTCCGTTCCGACAGAAACAGACGCTCAGCAATGGCGCGGCTCGTCATCCCGGAGGCAACCAACCGGGCTACCTCCAGTTCGCGCTTGCTCATGCCCCCAGCGCTGATTGCCGTTTTGCCGCTGCGCGCCCCACTTTGCGCTTCTCGGGCCAATGCAAGGAGCTGGGCCGGCGACATTGCCCTTCCCGACTCCCATGCTTTTTCGGCGATTCTTTCCGGCAGAACAGCGCGGGCCTTGGCCAGTGCGGGCTCGAGCCAGATGGACCAGGGTAGCTGTATTGGTGTATCGACCTCTTCTCTGAGCCTTGACGCTGCGCCGAAAAGCATGACCGCTCGGCGCGGGTCGGCCGCCAGGCCGGTCACTGCAATGCCTTCGACTTGCTGGGCCACAGAGAGCGCATCGCTTTCCTGGACCAGATCCAGCGCCGCGATGAAGCGCCGCCGCGCGGCCTCGTTGTCGCCCTGAAGGACCTCCAACCAACCGAATGTGTACTGAGCGCCAACCGCGCCATAGTCGTCCTGTGCATCGACAGCCACGTCGAGCGCTTGCTGGACCCAAGAACGCGCCGCATCGATGTTGCCCCGCTGAAGCTCAATACCGCCCATCGACGCCAGGGCCATCGCGAGATCCGGCATGTTGCCGAACTTCGTAAATTCAGCCACGGCTTTTTCCATGTACTCGCGCGCGGTGTCGAGGTCTCGATGTATACGCTCGGATGTATAAGCAATGCCGAGGTACCCGGCGGCGACCAGAGACTCATCCCCTGCCTGGCGAGCCAGCTCGCCGAGTTGCTGAGGGGTGAAAAGTGACTTCTCCTGATGACCGCTTTGGCCAACCAGCGCCTGCAGGCTCCACAGGGCGCGAACGTACCGTTGTGTAGGTTTGATTGTCGTACCCGATAGGGCGCCAAAAAGCCGACGAAGGCCCTCCTGCGGAGCGAACATCCACCACACCTTTCTGAGGTTGCCAAGCAGATCGACCTCGGTGTCGATGTCGCGCTTGGCCATGTCCAGCGCCGCGCGCACATCAGCCATCTCATCCCAAAGACGCAGATGTTCGGCCATAGCGCCGCGGTGCATCCGGGCCTCGAACGCCTCTTCCGCCAAGCGCGCATAAAACGCCAGATGTAGGTCGCGAAGTCGCGCCCTGTCGGTCGCGGCCAACTTGCCCGCCGCGTAGTCGCGGATGGTTTCCAAGAGCCGGTGGCGAGTGCCGGCATCGACGCCCGGTTCGACTTGGAGCATCGACTTGTCTGCCAGCTTTTGAAGGCCGTCGCTCATGTCCGCCGGCGCTAGAGGCGCTTCGCCGCAAACCTGAGCGACGGCGTCGGCGCGGACCGGCCCCGCAAATGTTGAAAGCCGCTGCAGCAGCGTTCGCTCGGACGGATCGAGCAGCTGATAGCTCCAGTCGATAGTCGCACGAAGGGTGCGATGGCGCGCATCGGCGTCGCGGGGCCCGCCCGTCAAAACGCGCAGTCTATCGTCGAGACGCGCCATGAGCTCGGCCGGCGAAAGGGTTGACGCCCGCGCCGCAGCCAGCTCAATGGCCAGCGGCATCCCGTCGAGTCGGCGGCAGATCGCCACGATGGGGGGCAGGTTGTCGGGTCTGATATCAAAACCGGGACTTACATTGCGCGCGCGATCTACGAAGAGTCGCACGGATTCCGTGGCGGATGCGATGGCGAACGTATCTGCTGTCTGTGGAAGCGCCAGCGGCAACAGGCGCCAAACGATCTCGCCGTCGAGGTTGAGGCGCTCGCGGCTGGTGGCCAGGACCACCAAGTGTGGACAAGACTCCAGTAGTCGCCCCACGACCATGGCCGCCGCCTCGGTTAGGTGCTCGCAGTTATCTACTACGAGCAGCATCTCGCTTGACATGAAGCGATGCACCAGAGTGCCGATGGCGTCCTCGGCTTGAAGCCGGATGCCGGCGGCACGCGCGAATGCATCGGGTATGAGCGCTGGGTCTCGGACCTCGACGAGCTCGATCATGATCTGGCCATCGGCGAACCGATGGCCCTGCACCCGAGCAAACTCGGTGGCCAAGCGCGTCTTTCCGGCGCCTCCCGGCCCCAAGATGGTCAGAAGACGGGTGTGAGCCAGAAGGCGGCGCAACTCACCCATTTCCTTTTTCCGCCCGATGAAGTTGGAGAGCCGCGAGGGGACACCAGCGGAAGCGCGCATCACGTCCCAATTCTGGTCCGAGGTTATGTTCCGGTGGGAACGACGGTCATCAGGACACCGTGGGAAACCCGGGCCGGGCATGTGCGCAGAAATCGGAAACGATCGAGGGTCTCCAACGTCTCGGACGCCGGCGCAAGCCGGATCGACGATCGGCTTCGGGATTCTTCAGCAGCGACCGCACTCAGGGGACAGTCCAACTCAGTTTGTCCTCTCTTGCGGGGCATGCGCCCAAGTGGCGCCGCTCCCGCCTATTGGCCTATTTGACGTGTCCAGGCACTCTCAGCCTTGAGTCCGAGGACGTCAGTGCGAAGGTCGAACCCAGAACCGGGAAAGGGAGCGTGCGTCTGCGGACGCAAGCTCCAAGACGCCACGGTTTACGTTTACCGGTCGCACATCGATCGTTACCTCTTTCGGCTCTGCGAATGCGGCACCGAGTGGACCGAACACCAGATTGACATCGACCCAACAGACCCTGTTAGCTCTGATGAAATCATCGAGGTTCACGCACGTCTGGCCAAGTTCGACGGTCCCATCTCCGAGCTCCTGCAGCAGCGTTTCGCCTAGCGGCCGCCGTCCAAGATGAGCCTGCGCGGATGTGAGCGTGTGTCGGACATCACGGGCGGCCATCCAGCGCCGACCGAAGCGTGGGTGAGGCGCGACCATCTCACCGTCACCATCGGCAACAAGGCGCTGACACTGTAGCGGGTAACCACATAGACCCGGGCACGACCGCGTCCGTACCGCCTCGCCTGAAATCGCCCCTGCTGCTGAGGGTTGAGGACCTGCTTCTGGCAGGCTGGGTCGCTATCGCGAGCCCATTTCTGTTCCGACTTGGCGGCGAAAAGGGGCCGTTCGACTCGGGCCAGCCTTTTGAGGGACTGCTCCGGATCGGCGCGGTGCTTGCTGTCGTCGCTTGCCTGGCGGCGCGGCGCAAGGTCGAGGCGGGAAGCCCACAGCAGCCTTCGCTGCTGAATCGTGCCTCGGTGGGGCCGTTTTTCGGTGGACTTCTCCTGGTGACGATCAGCGGATTCACGGCACTGGGCGCTCCAATCGGAGCTGTCTACGCCGTGCTGGTCCTCGCCGTGGTGGCGGTGATTGCAATCCGCGTCGGGGTCCCACCAGTCGACATCCTGGTCCGGCGAGCGCTGGTCAGTCCATTCGTGATGGTCGCGGGCGGGCTGTACTGGAGCCTCATCGAGTCGGTCGTCGGGACGCCTGTGGCCGCCACAGTGCGGCGAAGTGCGGCGATTGATCTGCGTGGTGCGGGGCCTTTCCTTTTCTTCCTTATCGCATTCTCCGCGGTGTATTACGCGATGCTCGTCTACGCGCCCAGGCAGATCGCCGAGCGCGAGGGTGGCACCGTCGAGTGGCTGTTCCGCTACGCAGCTTTCGTTGTCAGCATCGTGCTTGGCATAGGGTGGTTGAGCATCCTGAGTGGATAGGAAAGTTCCAGGATCGTCGAAGCCGTGGAAGTCGCTCCTCCAGCGGCGCCCAATTGCCGCAGCCTGGAACCTTCTCCAAACCAGCGCCGTTCTAACCCTTGAGGAAATACGGATGCTGGCTAGACGTCGCTACGGTAGGTGGATCGCTCTTGACCGGGTGCACGCCGCCGTGTACTCGATCGCCCTCCTCGCGAGGGCGGCTGCAGCGTAGGCTGCGACGACGTTCACGGTTCGAATCCCCGGGTTGGGAGCAATTTCGGGCCGGCGTGCGTCGCATTGGCGAGCCAGATGATCTACCTCCGGTTGACTGAGTCCGCCCCTCCGGCCCGAGTCTCGCCACCCGGCCTCGCTCCACTGGGGTCCCCGCGCCGGGAGGCAAAGCCCGACCTCCCCTCCTTCCTACTTAAGGAGTTCTAGAAAGAGCGCGCTGGCGACCTTCGGATTGGCCTGTGGCGCGCGTTTGCGGACGTCCGCCATCAGGGCCTGTATCGCCTGCTTCTTGCCCGCTCGGTAATCCTCCACCGCGCGAGGGTTTCCCTCGATAACAGCCTCGACGATGGTTCGCAGCTCCGACTCATCGCTGATCTGCGCGAATCCACGCTTGGCGACGATCGCGGCCGGCGGCCCGCCGCCGTTAATCGTCTCCGCCAGAACCTCTCTCCCTTGATCCCGAGTGATCCGGCCAGAGCTGACCAGCGTTACAACTTCGGCGAGGTGAGTCGGGGAAGGGTAGCGCCCGGTGGGCGCCACCTCGCCAATCACCCAGTTGGCCGTCTGTTTGCTCTCGCCGCTGGCCCGGGCCGCGGCTTCGAACAAGTCGGCGAGCTCGCGGTCGGCGGCGATCAGGGCCGCGTCCGAGGCAGGCAGGCCGTACTCA
>Ga0209180_10001539_pt1 | contig 11474 bp, 9 predicted proteins | sample CZO8metaG_3_FD_188355 | JGI IMG/M metagenome (GOLD analysis project Ga0209180, IMG submission 188355) | Vadose zone soil microbial communities from the Eel River Critical Zone Observatory, Northern California, USA - CZOApr15con2H2.8 metaG... | ecosystem: Environmental > Terrestrial > Soil >...
ATGCCAAACGACCGTGTTCAACTTCGCCCTCCACGACGGCTTCTCGCCGCCTCCGCCGCAGTGTGCACAAAAACCCAAAAACTCCTTCGAGTAAAAGAACTTGACCCCCGCGTGTGTGTCATAGATGCGCTCTCTGAGGTCTCTGCGTTAATTCCGGTTCCAGTGTCACTGTCCGCTGTCCACTCTCATCCCTGCTATCCTAATTCCTGTGCGTGGTCGTCGTTTCCAACCCAATTCACAACCACAACCCACAGGAGCCCCATGCAGTCGTTGCGACTGAATCCCATCCTCAACACGGACTCCTACAAGCTCACCCATTGGTGGCAATACCCTCCCGGCACGCGCCACATCTACTCCTACCTCGAATCGCGCGGCGGCATGTTCGACGAAACCATGTTCGCCATGCTCCAATACATCCTCAAATCCAATTTTGCCGGGCAGGTCTTCACGCTCGACGATGTCGAGGAGGCCCGCCGCGTCGCCCACGCCCATTTCTCCGGCCATCCCAAGTCTTTCAACTACGATGGCTTCAAATCTCTCTACGCCAAGCATGGCGGCCGCCTGCCTCTCCGCATCCGCGCCGTCAAGGAAGGCACCGTCGTAAAGACTCACAACGCGCTCATCACCATCGAAAACACCGACCCCGAATTCTACTGGCTCACCAACTGGGCCGAAACGGTTCTCGTTCAGGTCTGGTATCCCATCACCGTCGCCACTCTTTCTCGCGCCATCAAGCAGGTCATTGGCAAAGCTCTCGTGCGTACCGGCGATCCGTCGCTTCTCCCCTTCAAGCTCCACGACTTCGGATTCCGCGGCGTCTCCTCCAAGGAGTCCGCCGCCATCGGCGGCGCCGCTCATCTCATCAATTTCCTGGGCACGGACACGCTCGCCGCCCTTCAGCTTCTCAATCAGTTTTATTCCGCCGGTCTCACCAAACAGAATCCGCTCGATTGCGCCGGCTACAGCATTCCCGCCTCCGAGCACTCCACCATCACCGCCTGGGGTGAGGCTCACGAGCTCGACGCCTACGCCAACATTCTCGAAAACTGCCCTGAAGGACTCGTTGCCTGCGTCAGCGATTCTTACGATGTTTTCACCGCCGTGCGCAACCTCTGGGGCGGCGCGCTTCGTGACAAAGTTCTTCAGCGCAAAGGCACGCTGGTCATTCGCCCCGATTCCGGTGACGCCGTGGCCGTCCTGGAAGAACTTTTCAAAATTGTGAGCGAAAAATTCGGTTACGAAGTAAACCGCAAAGGCTGGAAGACCACCGTCCCCTGTGTTCGTTTCATCCAGGGCGACGGCGTCAACTTCTACACCATCCAGAACATCACCGCGCAGCTCACGCGCAAGGGCTGGTCGCAGGACATCTGGAGCTATGGCATGGGCGGCGCGCTCCTGCAGCAGATCAATCGCGATACGTTAAAATTCGCCCTGAAGTGTTCCGCGATCGACCGCAACGGCAAATGGCACAACGTCTACAAAAATCCCAAAACTGATCCGTCGAAGGCCAGCAAGGGCGGCCGCTTCAATCTCGTCGACAACGGCAAGGAATTCGTTACCGTCGAGGCCGTCGAAGGCGATCCCGTTCCGCCCGGCAACGCTCTCGACATTGTCCTCGAAGACGGCAAACTCCTCCGCGACCAATCTCTCGCCGAAGTCCGCGCCATCGCGGCCTTCTATGACAACTTCGAGGCTGCCCCTGGGTCAGTCCGATGAGAGTGCGGCGCGCCGATTTCAATCTGTATTTCGTTCGAGGATCAGGCTGGCATTTTCCGGGAATATCGAGGTGCTGCGAATCCCGTTCAACCGCCGCGCAGCTTGAAGCGTTGAATTTTTCCCGTCACCGTTTTCGGCAGCTCGCTGCAGAAGCGCACTTCACGAGGCACTTTGTAAGAGACCAGCCTTGCTTTGACGTGCTCGCAAATCTCCGCCGCCAATCCCTTCGACCCTTCGAGCCCTCCGCGCAACGCGACATAAGCCACGGCGTAAGTCAGCCCCTGCCCATCGAGCGCGGCAACCACGGCGGCCTCAGCTACGTGCGGATGGCCCAGAAGGGCATTCTCCACTTCCACCGGCGAAACCCACATTCCAGCCACCTTCAGCATGTCGTCCGCGCGCCCGCAGTAGTGGAAATAACCGCTCGAATCGCGCGTAAACTTGTCGCCGGTTACGATCCAATCGCCGCGCTTCGTGCGCGCCGTCAATTCTGGAATTCTCCAATATTCAGAAAATGCGCTTTCGCCGCGTACCCACAGGTTTCCGATCTCGCCGTCGCCCAGCGGCTCTCCGGCATCGTCCACGATTCTCGCTTCATATCCCGGCACGGGAAAACCGCAGCTCCCCGGCTTGCATTTTCCCGGCCGGCTCGAAATGAACATGTGCAGCATTTCCGTCGAGCCGATCCCGTCCAGGATTTCGATGCCAAACTTGGCTTTCCAGCGCACGAAAATTTCCGCCGGCAAAGTTTCTCCCGCGGAAACGCACATCCGCGCCGAAGAAAAATCCGCGGCGGAATTTTTCCCTTCCGCTTCCCGCAGGATCGCCGCGTAAACGGTCGGTACAGCAAAGAAAACCGTCGGGTGATGACGCCTCACGAACTCGATCACTTGATTGATTTTCGTGCGCTCCGGATTCAAGATCGTGCGGGCGCCGGCCGAGAACGGAAAATACATCCCGTTTCCCAATCCGTAAGCGAAAAACAGCTTCGACACGGAAAACGTCACATCATCCTCTCGCAGCCCGAGAACGCCCTGAGCGTAACTTCGGCTCGTCACGAGCATGTCGCCGTGGCGATGCACGGCCGCTTTCGGCGTGCCGCCGCTTCCGGACGTGTACAGCATGAATGCGGGATCGTTCAGCGAAGTCTTCGCGCTCGCGAGCCGCTCGCTGGCCGCCGCGGTCCACTCACTCCACTTGGCGCACGTCACACCGCTTGTTTCGATCTCTTCCTGGCCCGCGACGACGATCGGCATTTGCGGGCGCTCGCTCGACGCCGGCAAGAACTCTCCGAGCGTTTCGGAGTGGGCAATCGCGGCGCGTGGCTCGCTGTTTTCGATGTAATGAATATAGTCTGCCGCCCGCGCGTAGGGATTCACCGGCACAGCCACCGCGCCGATTTTTGCGGCGCCAAAAAAGGCTGCCGCGAACTCCTCGGAATCCGGCAGCACAATCAGAACGCGATCGCCCCGCGAAATCCCTTGCTCCAGCAAGGCATTTCCCGCTCGATTCGCGAGCGCCGCCAGCTCGCCGTAGGTCACCTCGCGCGGTTCACCTGCAATCGCCAAACGCTGCGGGTGCTGCGCGGCGCGAGCATCCAAGAAATATTCCGCAATATTGAAAGGCTCTGGAATTTCGCCGTGCAGGAATTCGGGTCCGGAAGTAGCCGTCATTCTCGACTCGCTGCCGCGCGGAAGCTATTGAGCCGCCGGAGTGGCTCCGGTAATTTTCAACCTGTACCAGGCGGTGCCTGCCGGGTAGAGCGCGTCATTGATCTCCGAATTTTTCTGCTCGCCGGGGCCGATGCTGGCCGGAATGGTGCCTTTGTTAATCAGGATCGCGTTATTGTCCGCGCCCACATAAGAAGTCTCATACTGGATCTTGCTGTAGCTATAGACAGGGGACTTATTCTCGATGGTCACCAGCCAAACTGCCGTCGTGCCGGTGCGATCCTTATTCATCGTTGCGCGCAGAACCTTCAGGTCATGAACCGGATCCGCGGGGCCTTTGGCTTGCGCAGCCGCGCTTGCCGCGGTTGTCCTCTGAGCGCCGCCTCTGTACTTGATGTAGAACAGTGTTCCAGCCACGACCATGACCACAACAACAACGATGCCAATCCAGAACCCTTTCGGCTCCTTCTGCTTTACTTCTTCGGGGGTCTCAAACATAAACACCTCCGTGTCTCTGCCCGCGGCTCTCCTGCAGCGCATCCCCATTCAAATCCATTGGAAAAAGATGAGTTGCCCTGCAAGCAAGCCTTTCGGCCGTGCCCCAACTGACTCTCCTCTTTTTGCAGGCAGATTCGCCCTAGACATAGCACTGAAACCCGGAGAAGTCCATTGTGGGCATACTCGTTGAAACGGCAATTTCCAACCTGCCGACTATGCGCGCGCAGGACCTCAGGGGCTTCGGGCAAGGGGCAATCTGCAAGGCAGTTACTTTTTCCGGAATCCGATTTGAGACAGAATGTTCTGCGCACGGAGCGCAATTGCGTCCTCCCGATGCAAAAGGATGGTATCCGTGAATCGCGCTCGCCCCTTCCTGGCTTCCTGCACAGTGTTGGCGATCTGTTGTGCCGCCTTGCCCGTTGCACGCAGCGTCTTCGCTGACGCCAGGGGCCAAGAATCGGAATCCAACTCAAAAGCTGTCGCCATCACCGTGGACGATCTCCCCGGAGCCGTACCTGGGATGGGCAGCTGGGAAGCGGTCGGTGACTTAAAAGACTTCGAGAAGATCAACCGGGCCATTCCCCGAATTCTGAAATCGCACCATGCCCCGGCGATCGGATTTGTGAACGAGTGGAAGCTGCAGGTCAGCGGCGAGCGGGATGCGCGCGTCGCGCTGTTGCAGTGGTGGCTGGACGCTGGATTGACGCTCGGAAACCACACCTACACGCACGCATCCTTTCAAACCACTCCACTCGATCAATACGAAGATGAAACGATTCGAGGCGAAGTGGTAACGCGGGCCCTGATGAAAGCCGCCGGGCAGGAGGAAAAGTATTTTCGCCATCCGTTTCTCATGACCGGGCCGACGCCGGAGGCGAAGATGGCGTTCGAAGCATTCCTGAAAGAGCGCGGTTACCGCGTCGCCCCGGTCACGGTGGACAACGACGACTACCAATTCAACGACGTGCTCGGTGCCGCTCTCGAAAGGCAGGACAAACAGCTCGCTGACAGGACGAGAGCTGCCTACCTCGCCTACTTGGACTCGGCGTTCGATTATTACGAAGCCGTATCACGCCGCCTCTTTCACCGCGAGATTCCTCAGGTGCTTCTGATTCACGACAGCGAGCTCACCTCCGAATGCCTCGACGGGCTTCTCACAAACCTCGAACGGCGCGGTTACCGTTTCATATCCCTCGACCAGGCACTCGCCGACCCGGCTTATGCGACGCCCGATCTTTTCATCGGTCCTGAAGGTTTCTCCTGGCTCATACGCTGGAAGCTCGCATTCGGACAAACGGCCGATTGGCAGAATGAACCCGACCCACCCGCATGGATCGTCAAAATGTCAAGGGAGATTCGGCGGGCGAAACGGAAACACTGAAGAAAAAACCGAATGCAACACGGGGTACAGATCAAAGCCAGGGTATTCGGACCACGGCTGGTGAACTGGCCTAGCGACCAGAGGCAGGCCTTATCAGGCGGAACCGAGAGTGATCCACTGAACGAGCTTCTTCATTTCTTCGCCGCAGGCACGTTGCGCTTCAGCTCTTCAAACCAGTTCAGCACGACGTTGATTTGTGTCGGTGACGCCGCGCCTTGCTCGCTGGGCTTGAGCATCAGGAAGCGCTGGCCGTCGGGTGAGACATCGTAGAAGGGAAACGTTCCCGGGGTCGGCACGTACGGTCTCTCGAAAAGCATCTTCGGCTTACCCGCGGAAAAGCTCGGCTGCGTGGCGATCTCCACGGCCATCATCTTGTCGCCGCCGCGGTAGAACAGCTCCCGCCCGTTCGGATTCCAAGCTGGCTCCGTTCCCCCTTCCGTCGAGATTTGCCACTTCCCGCCGGGGCCAGGGTAGGGTTGAATGTAAACCTCATATCGACCGGATTCGTCCGAGACATAAGCGAGCCAGTGCCCGTCACGGGAGAATCGTGGCGCGCTTTCGTTGGACGGCGTTTGGAGGAAAGGCTGCGCCTTGCGGTCGGTGAGTTGCAGTACCCAGATATCGTACCCCGTGGTGGGATTGATCTCAACAAAGGCCAGGAGTTGCCCATTCGCGGACCAGGACATCGGAACACGCGCGTACTCGCTGGTGGTCAGTCGCTCCAGTCCGCCGCTGCCGTCTGCCGGTTGCCAGTAGATGCTTGTCGTCCCTTCCTTGTCCGAGGCGAACGCTATCCGCTTGCCATCCGGTGTCCAAACCGCATTGAGGTTCACATTCCCCCCAAACGCCACCCGGGTCAACACTTCCCGAGCGAGATCGTACAACCAGAGTTGTGTCTCCTGTTCCTCGATGCCCACGGCTACCCGTGAGCCTTCGGGGGAAAGCCGCGGCGCTCGGTAGGCGTGCGCTGGGGCAGCCACGGATTGTTCTGTCCCGTTGCGATTGACCCACACCAGCCTGCGTTGGACCGGCTGAACGCCCCCTGGAACATAGACCAGCGATCCCGTTGTGGAAAAGCTGTACTGGGCCACTCCGGTCGTGGGGTATTGCAGGACGCTCCCCACCACGGAGACCGCCGAGCCTGTGACCGCGAGCCGCTGTGGATCGAACGGCACGGCCGTTAGGCCCCCTCCTTGCGCATAAACCAGGTACCCGGAGGGTGCGTAGCGAGGCTGAGTGGCCCCTTCAATCAGGTTCTGCCGCTCGCCCGTTCCGACCGACTGGACGGCAACCCGCGCGTTGTTCCAATTACTGATAGACGGCCCGCCGGCGAAGAGCACTGCCTTGCCGCCGGGCAAGAACTCCGGCCAGCGTTGGCTGCGCTCCCCTTTCTCGAAATGAGTCAGCGGTTGCGGCGTGCCTCCCGCCTCTGACACTTGCTGAAGAACAGAGAACGGCGTGGGTGCGAGAGCGATCATCCCCTGGCTGCTCCAACTGGCCCCGCGAGGGTTCGCAATATAGCCCAGAGTAAGTGCGGCTCCCCCGTTCACCAGGACTTTTCTTAGTTTTCCGCCCGCGAAAAATCCCAGCCATTGGCCGTCGGGTGAGAAGAAGGGATTGGAGGCTCCTTCGGTGCCGGGGATGGGCTTAGCCTCGAGGCTATCCATCGCCCGCAGATAAAGCTGCTGCTGTGCGCCGCCTTGGATGGCAACATACGCCAGATGAGTGCCATCGGGAGAGATGGTCACAGCAGGGCCATTTTCCAGACCTGCCAATTGTTGGCCCGGCGGCAGTGTTATTACAGCACGGCTGACTGGCCGTGACGGCGACGGCTTCAGATTCCATGTAGCCAGGCCCGCGATCAGCACACCCAACATCAAGCTGCCCGCGGTGAGCACCAGCGTCCGGCGTCCGAGCCCGCCTCTTATCGCACGAGAGGGGAGGGACGTGGTCTGGGGGCCGCCTTCCGCGATCCACTTTAATTCGTGCAGTAGGTCGCGCGTCATTTGCCAGCGGTCGTCCGGGTCTTTTGCCAGACAAACTCGGATGGCGCGGTCTAGGGCTGGCGGTGTCACCGGCCGCAGCTTGCTGATCGATTCTGGCTCCTTCTGCAGTACCGCCGAGGCCACGCTGAGCTGGCTCTTGCCCGGAAAGGCGCGCAGGCCGGTCACCATCTCGTAGAGCACCGCGCCGAAGGAGAAAATGTCGCTACGCGTATCGACTTCTTTCCCTTCCACCTGCTCGGGTGACATGTACTGGAATGTTCCCACGATCGTGCCCTGCTGCGTGACTGGCGTCGTTGGCGTCACGGCGTCCGTCAGCGTCGCTCCGGCGGCCAACGGCACTGCCGCCTTGGCCAAACCGAAATCGAGCAGCTTCGCTCCTGTCGCCGTTAGCATGATGTTGCCGGGCTTCAGGTCGCGATGAAGGATGCCCTGATGATGCGCCTTGTCGAGCGCGTCGGCGATTTGAACGCCAAATTGAAGCACCTGCGCGAGCGGCAGCGGCCCTTTCGCCAGCCGCTTCGCGAGCGTTTCTCCTTCGAGGTACTCCATCACCAGGAAGTCCGTGCTGTCCTGACTTCCAACGTCATACAGCACGCAGATGTGCGGATGATTCAGACTGGAGATGGTCTTGGCTTCGCGTTCGAATCGCTGCTTTCGAACGGGATCATCCGAGAGCTGCGGCGGCAGAATCTTAATGGCGACCGTGCGCTCCAGCCGCGTGTCGAGGGCGCGATACACCTCTCCCATTCCACCGGCGCCCAGCGGAGCGCCGATTTCATAGGGCCCGAGTCTGGTGCCCGATGCCAGGCTCATACTCGGCCGCGATTATAACCTTGGAGAACGCGGTAACTTGCCGATTATTCTTCGCCGATGTCTTCGTGCCACACCGCGGTGTTTTGCGCGATGTAGGCCGCCAGCATGCGGATGCATTCTTCGGAGCGCAGGTCGATGACTTCAACACCATTCTCTCGCAGCCAATCGATGCCGCCGCGGAAATTCACCGACTCCCCGACAACCACGGCGCCGATGCCGAATTGGCGGATGAGGCCGCTGCAATACCAGCACGGCGCCAGGGTTGTGACCATAATCTTGTCGCGATAACTTCTCTGACGGCCCGCTTTTCGAAAGGCGTCGGTCTCCCCATGTGCGGACGGATCGCCCTCCTGCACCCTCCGGTTGTGGCCCCTTCCGAGGAGTTTTCCTTCACCATCAAACAGCGCGGCACCGATGGGAATTCCTCCTTCGCCGAGCCCGGCGCGCGCCTCATCCACTGCAATCTTCAGCATCGCAAGGTATTTTTCCCGACCCTTTTCAGTTTCGCCGCCCATTTTGGACTTCCTTGTTTCCCTGGCCCCTGGCTTCATTTTGTAACGCTGGTTATCGGAAACATCCAGTTCAACAGGAGGTGCGTGGGCCAATACAGAAGGGCGACCGCGCCGATGAAAACGACTGCGAGATGCAAAGGAGCTGGGCCCCAGGCGCGATGCCAGAGAGGATCTCGATACGCGTAGTTCATGTTCAGCTCGGGAGACAAAAATCGCGAGACGATGAAAAGTCCCGCCGCAATCGCCGCCTGCAATGCAAGCGCGCGACGGTCATATCCTATCTTGCGCATCGCCCAGAGCAGCACGAGAGGAAGTCCGACGTGAAAGGTCGAAAGCAATCGCGCCCAGGCGGGGAACCGCGTGTCCCACATGTATTCGGTGCCGCCCACCAGAAATCGCCCCGTCACCAGCCCCCAGCCGACGTCAATGGCCCAAAGGATCCCGGCCGCCAGCGAACTCACCGCCTGACTGGACACCAGCAACGAACTGCCCCACCACAATCCCGCGCAACCGAGAATGACCGCGATGTCGCACAAGTGCAGCAGATTGGTCCAGCCCCATATTCGGATGTAGGCCGGCAGCCACACCACCATCCACATCAATCCCACCCAGCGCAACACCGGCAACGCGCTTGTGCCCGCGCTCATGGTCTTTCCCCCGGTTCGAATCCGGCCAAGCCTACCACATGCGCCCGGCTCCCCATCCCAGACGCTCGATCCCTTTCCAACTAACGGGAATGCCCCCATGCTATCGGGCTCAGCGTACTCCAATATGGAGCTAGCCACTGGCCGAGCGAATTCCTAGCATGACGGTCTATGAGCGGACATGCAGGCAGCGAAGCCGCACGAAAAGATTCGATTCTCGCATGGCTTCGGCAACGCGAGGACGAAATGGCGGCGCTGCTGTCCGAGCTAGTTGCCATCCCTACCGAGAATCCGCCGGGGAGGAATTATCAGGCTTGCGCCGCTCTACTGGAGAGGCGCCTGCGAAACTTTGGCCTCGATTGCGAACGTTTTTTTGAGCCTGCCGGCCCGGAAAAAAAGAGCGGCGAATCTCCCGCCTGTCTGCTTGCTTGTTACGGCCGCGGAAAGCGCACCCTGTATTTTCACGGACATTACGACGTGGTTCCTGCGCAATCGGCGCAGCAATTTGAGCCGGTTCGCAAGGAACATTTTCTGTTTGGCCGCGGCTCGTGCGACATGAAGGGCGGGATCGTCGCCATGCTCTACGCAATTCTGGCGCTGAAGGGGTGCGGCGCGGAGCTGAGTGGCAAAGCCGGCTTGATGCTGGTTCCCAACGAGGAGACAGGAGGCGCGAATGGCTCAGCATGGCTTACGCAGCAAGGGCTGCTGGGCCGCAATGGCATCGGGATGCTTCTGGCTGAACCCACGAGCGGGGTGGTGTGGAACGCAAACCGCGGCGCGATCTCGCTGCGTGTACAGGTCTTCGGGAAGTCGGCGCACGTTGGCTTGCAGCACCAAGGCGAGAACGCGTTTGAGCGCATGCACCGCGTGGTCGAGCGGCTTCAGGAATTGAAACGCGAAGTGGAGCAGCGCACAACGCTTTTCAATATTGGCGCCGGACAGGCGCGCAATTCGATTCTGATGCTCGGCGGACAGAGTGGAGGCGGCGCAAACTTCAACGTGGTGCCGGAGAAGTGCTGGTTCACGGTCGACCGGCGCATCAACCCGGAGGAAGATCTTGACGCAGAGAAAGCAAAGCTGCTGGGCGTTCTAGAACAATGCAAGCACGAAGGCATTCCGCTCGAATGGGAAATCCTGCAGGAGGGAAGCTCCGCGGCGTGCCGCGAGGACAATCCGCTCGGCATGGCGTTGGCTGACAACGTCAAAGTGGTTACTGGCCAAGCGCCGCGTTTTGAAATGTGTCCCGGCCTGCTGGAGACTCGCTTCTATGCCGCGGGGGAAATTCCAGCCTACGCCTACGGCCCCGGCCTGCTCGCCGTTGCGCACGGACCAAATGAGCATGTTGACCTGCGGAAGATGATTGACTGCGCCGCAATCTATGCGCTGACGGCGATAGATATACTTAAGCGATAGTTCTTATTGTGGTGCATACGCTTATCTCATATTCCCATCATGTATTTCAGCGCCGCCGCGCTTCTCATTTTGGCAGCGGGCTTCAGCGGACTGAGCCGCGGTTTGACGATGGCCGGAGGATGATTTGTTCTGGAAGCTGTCCTTTTCGGCTATCACTTTGTGTATACAAAGAGGCAAGCCTCATTCTGTAAGCCCTTGAATGCTAATCACTTCAAGGAACTTGGCTGGTTCCTCGCAGACTCTTGCCCGATTGTCCCCACCTGCCCGAAAGTACTATTTTATTATTCCCTTGAATGGCCGATGATTCCCCCGGTATGCCCAACCTTTACTTTTGCCAGCCGCACGCAAAAAACCAAGGCATGCTCCGCGCGGTTCTATCTGTTCACGAATGCGAGCGCGTCGTGGGCCGGCAGCACGCCACTTATCTAGGCGAGCAATTCCCCAAAGTGTTCAACGACCCGGAGTCAGCGGAAGATTTTGCGCTGCTCAGCTTTCATCCCGACGAAACCGCCGCGGGTTGGCAAGCTGGCTATTACCGTCTCGATTCCGACCTCACAAAACTCAACGAAGCCCTGTTCGCACTTTCGCGCTAATTGCGAAAGGGCCTGCATTGCCGTACACCTGAAGTTAATTCCAATTCCCAGTTGAAGCGAGCAGTTGCAGCCCGATGGCGAATGAATAAGATCCCAGCGGCTCGCAATAGACAACGCGCGCCCGCGCGCGGAAATCTCCTGAGAGGGACCATACCTTAAGCCGCTCATTCAGTTTCCACGGCTTGCTGGAAACGACGCGCGCTCCGTGGACACTCACGTTCTCCGTTA
>Ga0209180_10001542_pt1 | contig 11469 bp, 13 predicted proteins | sample CZO8metaG_3_FD_188355 | JGI IMG/M metagenome (GOLD analysis project Ga0209180, IMG submission 188355) | Vadose zone soil microbial communities from the Eel River Critical Zone Observatory, Northern California, USA - CZOApr15con2H2.8 metaG... | ecosystem: Environmental > Terrestrial > Soil >...
AATCAGGATGTCGATCTTCCGGGCACCGGCGTCGATGCTGTTCTCGACCAGCTCTTTCACAACCGACGCGGGTCGCTCAACGACTTCGCCAGCAGCAACCTGGCTGGCCACGGTTTCGGGAAGGAGGCGAATGCGAGACATAGAGAAGTTGATGGGTTGAGCTGTTTAGAAGTTGAGAAGAAGTTCAGAAATGAACTCCAGACAAGAATATTCCTTCCAGAAGTTACGTGCGTGGCAAGCCGCACGAGATTTATCCAAGGCAGTTTACTTATTTCAACCTCTCAACTCCTTAACGGCTCGCGGCCCCCTTTTTTGACTTAACCAGTCGCGAGCGGTATTTTCCAACTGATGATTAACGTCACCCAGAACGCGACGCGTCAGCTCCGCAACTTGCTCGCTGCCCAGAAGCAAGGCGCCGGAAAAGGTCTGCGGGTGCAGATCACGAAAGGCGGCTGCTCCGGTTTGCATTACGAGATGACGCTGGACGAAAAGAAGACCGGAGACGCGGTGATCGAGCGCGACGGCGTCGAGTTTTTCATCGACGACGAGAGCGCTGCTTATCTGCGCGGGGCTACTTTGGATTTTCGGGACGGCCTTAGCGGCACCGGTTTTCAAATCGTGAATCCGAACGCGAGCCGAACGTGTGGCTGTGGGACGTCATTCGAAGTAACGCAGTCCGCTTGAACTCCCAAATCGGAATCCCCTCGCCCGTCTAGATGGATTACGGCATTTATCGCTACGACGAACCGTACGCACAACCCGTTCGGCGCCGGATCAATTACTTTGCCTGGACCGTCGTCATTTTGTTGCTGACCGGATTCGCGTTCGCGGCCTGGCTCGGCAGCTTTTACATCTTCAGTCAACCGGAGCGGCCGGACAGTTATCGGATTCTGCAAAAGCTGCACAAGATCGAGCCGCCGAAACGTTTCGAACTGACGGCCGCGCCGGCCGGCGAATTTCTGAGCGCGAAACAGCTTTACGATCGTTACAACGCGATGGGTTCGGCTGAGCTGACCAAAACCAACGCGGAGCTGATGCGAAATTACATTCGCAATTTTCAGCAAGTGCGTGGGCTGGTGCCGTACGTCGTCGGCCGCTACGTGATCATGGAGGCGCGCGAACTCAGCTCGAGCGATTTATTCACGTCCGGAATGGTCGCGTTGACGGGTTCAATCGAGAACCCGGAATTGTTGATGGAACATCTTTATCCGGCCGAGCCGCAAACGGTCTCCCTGATCAAACAAACGCTCAGCACCGGTCTGGAACTCAAACTCGATCGCGCTCACGATCTTTCTGTCGTCATTCACGTCGAACGATTTCCCGATGGGCGGATCATGCTGACTTCGGTGCCACTGCTTTATGGAACTTACACGGTGATGCGCGGCACCGGCACCTTCAGTCTGGAACCACCGCTCGCTCTCAACCTCGAAGCAGGCTGGCCGTTGTTTAGAGAGCAAGCACGGTTGCGCGGCGAAATGCATTATGCGCAATTCCGACAAGGAACACCGCATGCGGAGGCGCCGGCGCAGGTTGCAATTCCAGGTTTAGCTCCAGGTGGCTCGCCGCCGCCGCCGCAAAATCAGCTCGTGCGGGTCGAACCGGCCAAAGCGGTCGAGACTCCCGCTATGGTGCAAATTCCGTCCAAGAAAGGAAAAGCCGGCGCAAAAGCAACGCCAACTCCGAAAGGCAAGTTGGCTAAAAACAAACCGACCCCGCAACCTTCAGCCTCAGCGACACCATTCGTAGTCGCGGCAAAATCGGCAACTGCCCCGCAGGCGCCATCGCCGATCGTTCAAGCATCACCGCCTCCGGCGCCGGCAAGAACTCCGCTCCCACCTGCACCAGCAGCCGCGCAGTCAGCGCCGCAGATCGCGCTTGCTCAAGCTGTTGAAACTCCAGGGCGCGCGCAGCCGGCCCAGCCGGGTGCTCCCGACGTGGCCACATTGGCATCGACCACTGGCGGTGGCAGTTGGAAAACCTTTCCGCCCGGTAAAATGCCGATCGGCCGGCTCATTGCCACCGGCGACCTCAAGGAAATCGCCGATCGCGGAACGGCGGGCGAACGGATTTATTTGAAAGGACAATTTGTCGTGAATTTTTCCGATGCGAACCGTGCCGTGCTGCGACCTCGCGGCAAGCTGACAGATTCAGTCTTGCATTTCGGCGCGGCACCGACGCGCATCATCGTCGAATTTCCCTCGGGTTACACGCCGCCACAACCGGGATCGACAGTCAACCGCGACGAAGCCCGACCACTCGAGATCACCGAAGTGCGGAAACAGGAAGACGGACAACTCAACGTCTTCGCCCGCGAAATCATGCAGTAGCGGTAGTGGCGGCCGTATCGGCCGCGCTTTCTGGTGTCTACTCGCTGCCGTTTGTTTCCAAAATTACCTTCCCGTCGGAAATTTCGAATGTCTTGAGGTTGGTCTGACCGATCCAATCTGAAAGATAACGTTTGAAAGACCAGGAACCGTACTGCCAGCTAAGGAATTCTTCTCCCACCGGTCGGCCGTTTACGATGATGCTGGTGATGAGCGCAGCCTCCGGCTTTGCGCTCGGCGCCGATTGGACGGAGCACTGCGCGTTGATGTAACGCCCAGTCAACCATCGCGCCTTTCCGAGAGGCATGCTCAACTGCAAGTGCGCCGTGTTGTCTTCAATCGTCACATAAGCGTTGCCGCGCAGCTTCGGCTCGGACGCAATCAGCGCATTCAGATCGTCGGCGCTCAACTCGATTCGTGCGGCTTCGTGCGCGTGGGCGGCTTTCTCGAACGCCTCCCATCGCGCTCGCACCGCTTCTTCTTCTTCAACCGTCGGCCGATTCGCGGGCAGACGCTCGTGATGCGAGGAAAAATATTCGGTCCGCAAATATTTCGCTGCGAAATAAGTGCCGCCGACAAAGGCCAGACCGAGCAGAATGAAAAAAACAACGAGAATGAGACAACCTTTGGCAAAGCAACCGAGCCCGCGCTGCTGCGGCGGCGGTTCAATCCAGGAAGAACTGCCGTTCATCGCGCTCGCTCCTTTTCCATTTTTGTCTGCGCCTCAATCAGCTTGTCGTACAAAGCGCGCAATCCTTCCGAAATGGTTTTCGTGCCGGCGAGCACCGGCATGAAATTCGTGTCGCCCTTCCAGCGCGGCACGATATGAATGTGCAAATGATCGACCACGCCCGCGCCGGCGCACTCGCCCAGATTCAAACCGACATTGAAGCCTTGCGCTCTTGTCGCCGCGCGCAACAGCGCCTGGGCGTGCGTCACCAAATTCCAGAGTTCAACGATTTCATTTTCGCCTAACGACGAAAGATCCGCCGTTTTTCGATAAGGCACCGCCATCAAATGGCCGACCGAGTACGGGTAACGGTTCATCATCAAAAACGCCGTTTTCCGCCGCGTGATCACCAAATGGGCGGCGTCATCGCTCGCCCGCGCCGCCGCCGTGAGAAACTCCAGGTCGCGCGGCTCCTTCTCGAAATATTCCACCCGCCACGGCGCCCACAGCGTTTCGATTTCTTTCTTCGGAAATTGCTCCATCGACATCTACCGACTGCGCGCGAGACTAAAATGCCACTCGGGAAAGTCGAGCATTTTGCGCCGCTAGTGCGTGAGCAAAACGTAATTGGGGCGACCTAGATTTTTCCGCTGCCCAGATTCAAACCTGCGCGTTGAGTCACGCAACTCGCGCATCAACTGCGGCGCCTGGTTTGCCGGCACTGCGAGCGCATCAATTTTGCCGGAATTCCATTCCGCGACGGCCCTATCGGGTCTCAAAAAATGGGGCCGCGCCAGATAAAGTGGCAATCCTTCATCAGTCGATCCGACCGCTTCATAACGCCAATGCTTTGCTGCCGCTTGTTCGCGCACTTGCCGGCCGAAGATCGACAATGCATCGCGATGATCACGATAGCCGGACACGACTCTGGTCGTCGCATAGCCGGCACTAAAGAGAATGGCCAACACCAGTGTCGCAGCGGCCCATCGAAAATTCCGTGCACGCTGTTTCTCGCCATTTAAGAACAGCGCCGTTTGAGCAGCGACCAATAAACAGAGCGGTGGAACAATTGGAAAAATTCGGTCCACTCTTTTCGAAGGAATCAACGACATGAAGACGAGACCACCGATGCTCCAAGAAATCAGCCAAAGCGTTGCCGGCGATATTCCTTTGAAGGCAGTGCGAACATTCCAGCGGCGCGAATGAAGATCGACAATTGCGGCTCCAATCAGGAGTGCGCTCCACGGAAAGAATTTGTGAAGCAAATGCGGGAGATAAAAAGAGACTGGTTGCGTGCGATGCACGTGCCTGCCGACCTCACCGAAGCGCGCGAGAAATTCGCGGACGATGACCAGTTCATAAAACCGCGGCACCCAAAGCCATCCGGCGATCACCCAAATCAAAAATATCGCGAGCGATGCCAACCACGGCCACGAACCGCACCACGCACTGTAGGGCCAGCCGTGCTCGCCACGCCGAAGCCCGTCGGCGCAGGCGGGTCGGCCGCGAGTCACTTGGAAAATCAAAATACCGGGAAGCAAAAAAGCATAAACGATCGGGCCTTTGATCAACATTCCGGCCGTCAGCAAACCAAGCATCACCCATCGATCCTGCGTTCGCCACGGCTCGCCGGTTCTGATTTTTCCCCAGATTAAAAGTCCGATCAAAAAAAGGACGAGCGCCAGCGGCATGTCGGAACGAACGAGCGTCGCCAAACGCGGACTCAACAAATTAAAACCGAAAGCCGCGAACGCGATCACGCCGGCAACATTTCCGTAAGCGCGACAAACGCTTCGAAACAACATGAACGCAATCAGCGCCGCGCACAGCAGCGAAGGCAGTCGCCAGGCCACATCCCAGGATCGTGTAATCATAAAAATCGCGGCTGAAATCCATCCGGTCAGCGGTGGCTTGGTCGCGAGGCCTTGATCATCAGAGGTGCGCTGGTAAAACCAATGTCCCTCCGTTACCATCTCGTATGAAGTCCACGCCTGCTTCGCCTGATCGTAACCGTCGAGTTCCCACGGCAGGTTCGTGACTGAAAACAAAACCAGCATCAGCGCAGCGAGCGCCCAGAATGTTCGCTTGTTCTCTAGCACCCCCTCTGTCATTCCGAGCGGATCTTTTGTCATGTCGATCTAAGCGATTTCGGCGAGGATCGCTGTCGCGGCTCGCTCGCTCGCGCCCGATTCGCCGAGCTGCACCGCAATCTTGTCGAATTCGGAAACCATTCGCTCACGCGTCGTTGGATTATCGAGCAATTGAGCGATGGCTTTGGCCAGATCTTTTGGTCTCGCGCGATGTTGAATGAATTCCGGAACAATTTCTTTATCGGCGAGCACATTCGGCATGCCGAGATATTTTACTTTTACGAGAAGCCGCCCGGCAAAATAAGTCGGCCACGCAACCTTGTAGATCAGCACGAACGGCATTCGAAAATAAGCCGCTTCCAGCGTCGCGCTTCCGGAAGCAACAATTCCGACATAAGCGTGCTGCATGACCTCCGCAGTTTGGCCGACTTTGATCTCAAACCATTGTCGATCCTCTGAGTTCAAAATTCGCGTGATCTCGCGAGCCAATTCATCAGACGCGGCTGCAACTTCGAAACGAAGATTTTGTTTCGATCGACGGAGTTCACGCGTGGTCTCGATCAGAGTCGGAAAAATCTTTTTCACTTCTCGCGCACGGCTTCCCGGAAACAAGCCGATCAGGTTCCGATCTCGTTCGATGTCGATCTTCCTTGCAGAGCCATAGCCCTGCGAAGGCTGGCGCTCGCGCAGTCGTTCGATCATCGGATGACCGACGAAGATCGTGCGCAATCCACTTTCGTTGTAGAGATCAGCTTCGAAGGGAAAGATGCAGAGCATTAAATCGAGCCAGCGCGCCATTTTTTGGATGCGGCCGCGGTTCCACGCCCACACCTGTGGGCTGATGTAATAAATGACTTTTTGCAACGGCGCCTGCTTCCGCAATGCGCGGGCGAGGCGCAAATTGAATCCCGGATAATCGATAAGCACGACCGCATCCGGCTTGCTCTTTTCGATCTCGTGCAATGTCGCGTGAAATTGTTTTCGAAAGTAGCCGTAATGTTTGATTACTTCCCACAGTCCGAGCACACCGGACTTGTCGATCCAGTTTTGGAAATTTGTGCCGGCGACGGTTTTCATCTGCGGTCCGCCGCGTCCGATGAAACGAAGATCGACATCAGCGCTGCGCAGCGCGCGCATCAAAGCCGCTCCGTGATTGTCCGCGCTCGCCTCGCCCGCGACAAAATAAATCGTCTTAGCCACTCGATCCGATTCGCTTGGTAATTTGCACGGCCAGCTCGAGCGCGGCGGTCGCTTGAAATCCGGAGACGCGCGGCTCGCGGCCGGTGCTTGCGCATTCGATGAACGAGACAAGTTGCTGCTTCAACGGTTCCTCGCGTTCGATCGGAACCTTGTCGCGCGTAATCTTTCCCGACTCGCGCCGATAAATCTCGCCGCTTTGTTTTTCGTAATCGAGCGAGAGATAGGCGTCTTCCTGAAAAACGCGGATCTTGCGCATCCGCTCCGGACTGATTCGACTCGAAGTAACATTTGCCACGCAACCGTTTTCGAAACGAATCCGCGCGTTCGCGATGTCTTCGCCGCGACTCAAGACCGGCACGCCGATGGCGTCGATCTTCTGCACCGGCGATCGGACGAGATGCAGAATGATCTCGAGATCGTGAATCATCAGATCAAGCACCACGCCAATGTCGGTGTTGCGGTTTGGATAAGGCGAGAGTCGGTGCGCTTCGATAAAGCGCGGATGCGTCAGCCGCGCTTCGAGGGCGCTTAAGACCGGATTGAATCGCTCGACGTGACCGACTTGAAGGATCAATTGATTGCGTCCCGCCAATTCCGCCAGTTTGGTCGCGTGCTGCGGATTTTCCGTGATCGGCTTTTCGACGAGCAAATGTTTGCCACGCTGCAAAAGCGAAACCGCGATTTCGTGGTGCGTATTCGTCGGCGTCGCGATCGAAGCCGCGTCGACGAGCTCAGCAAATTCATCGAGCGATTTGGTCGCAGTCGTGCCGTATTTTTTTGCAATCGCGTTCGCCCGCGCAAGATCGACATCGTAGATCGCGGTGAAATCCGCGGGCGGGATTTCAGAATAGAGCCGCGCGTGATTGCTTCCAATATGACCAACACCGACAACGCCAACGCGAAGTTTTTTCATTTGGCCGCGTTCTTCAGGAACCAGTCGTAGGTGCGTGCGATGCCGTCTCGAAGCGGAATCGTCGGGCTCCAGCCCAGCGCGCGCAGTTTGGAAACATCGAGAAGTTTTCGCGGCGTGCCGTTCGGTTTGGTTTTGTCCCAACTCAATTCGCCGCCGAAACCGACCACGTCGCAAATCAACTCCGCCAGTTCGCGAATCGAAATGTCTTCGCCACAACCAACGTTGATGATTTCGGGAGAATCATATTTTTCGAGAAGGTAAAGACAGCCCGACGCGCAATCGTCCACATGCAAGAATTCGCGGCGCGGCGTGCCCGTCCCCCACACCACTAACTCGTGCGCGCCACTCTGCTTCGCTTCGTGCGCTTTTCGCAAAAGCGCCGCCAGCGCGTGCGATGTTTCGAGATCGAAGTTGTCGTTCGGCCCGTAAAGGTTCGTCGGCATCGCAGAGATAAAGTTCGCGCCGTACTCGTGAGAAAATGCCTGGCAAAGCTTTACGCCGGCAATTTTTGCGATGGCGTAAGCTTCGTTCGTCGGCTCGAGCGGTCCGGTGAGTAATGCGCTCTCCGGGATCGGCGGCGGCGCGAGCTTGGGATAGATGCAGGAGCTACCAAGAAACAGAAGTTTGCGTGCGCCATTCTCGTAGGCCGCGGCGATGACGTTGTTTTGAACGCGCAGATTTTCGAGCAGAAACTCAACCGGGTAATCGTTGTTGGCTTTGATTCCGCCGACTTTTGCGGCCGCGAAAATCACGATCTCCGGTTTCTCTTTCACAAAAAACTTCGTCACTGCGGCGGCGTCGCCAAGATCAAGCTCGCTCCGATCGCGCTTGATCAAGTTCGCAAAACCACCCGCTTCGAGCGCGCGCGTCAGGGCGCTCCCTACCATGCCCCGGTGACCGGCAACAAAAATCTTGTCTGACTTCTGGATTGGCATACCCGGATTAGCATTTTCTTTTTTCCGCATTTACGCAATCCTCACCTTCCTGCGGCCCGCTGGATCGTGCCTCTCGATCTAAAAAGAAGCCGTTCATCGGCGGCTAATTTGTCCGGGCGAGATCAGGCGGGTGATGTCGAAACGGAGACGGTCCGGCATCCGATCGCCTCTTAGACACCATGTCCGGCGCGCGGCTTGCTCCATTTCCGTTCAGCCATGCACGTTTCACCATTAATTGAAAAGAAACGCGACGGACACGCGCTCACCGCGAAAGAAATTAATTCACTGATGGAGGACTTCACGGTTGGCGAAATCCCCGATTACCAGATGAGCGCCTGGGCCATGGCTGTCCTGTTTCGCGGCATGACGCCGGCCGAAACGCGGCATCTAACCGACTCAATGATGCGCAGCGGTCGGATCCTGAAATACCCGGACGGGTCGCCACCGAAGATCGATAAGCAATCAACCGGCGGCGTGGGCGACAAAGTTTCACTTGTCCTCGCGCCATTGCTGGCATGCGATGAAGTCTGGGTGCCGATGATTTCCAGCCGCGGAACCGGCATTACCGGCGGCACGCTCGACAAACTGGAGAGCATCCCAGGATTTAATGTCAACCTGGATGAAAAACGCGCGCTCAAGCAACTGGATAAGATCGGTGTCTTTATGATCGGTGAAACTGAGGACATTTGTCCGGCCGACAAAAAGCTTTACGCGTTGCGGGATGAGACGGGGACGGCGCCATCGCAGCCGCTCATCGTCGCGAGCATTATGAAGCAAGAAGCTCGCGGAAAATCTCGATCGCCTGGTGCTCGACGTTAAATTCGGGACCGGCGCGTTCATGAAAACGAAAGAGGAAGCCGAACAGCTCGCCAAAGCGATGGCGAACGTCGGCGAGTCGATGAAAGTAAAAACTTCATATTTGCTCAATCCGATGGATGAGCCACTGGGACGCGCGGTTGGCAATGCCCTCGAGGTCGCCGAGTGCGTGGAGATTTTGCAAGGCGGCGGTCCGCCCGACCTGATCAAGTTGATTATCGTTTGTTTAATCTACTCATTAGCGGCCTTTAGCGATTAGTGTCCTGCCGGTTGAAGCTCATAAACTTCTCCGTTCACTGTGGCGGCCTGATCGGGCCAGAATTCAAAACTAACGCCGGAATCAACTCCTCCGTGGCGGGGGCTATCTGGAATACCGAGCTTCTTTGCCGCGGCGATGGACATTTCTCCGATGTCGTTGCCACCGCTCACATCTGCCACGACGGCATCAATCGTCTTCTTCTTTTTCTTCCCCTTATAAGCAACGCGCGCCTTGCAGCCGATGACGACCCCTTTCGCTTGGGCACGCACATGAGGATTGACTACGACGTAAGGCACCGCGGTTGCATCGACATAGCGCGTTTCCAAAGGCCGGTCTTTCCAGACATAGGTCGTACTCGAATACCAATTCCCGTTGCCGTCGTCGGTTGGCTGGTCAGTGTCAGGATCGACAACAAGCACGTCGCGCCAACTCTTATTTGGATAACCCGCGTTGGCTAGAGCATCGAGCCCGGTATCATCCTCTCGATAAGCGAACGGGTTACCGTTTTGCCCGTTGGCACCGTCCGCATCCACGGCCGCTCCGCTCTGCCAGTGGACGCGTCCGTCGTCGTCGTCTTGAACGACAGTGATGCCTTTGATTACCGCAAGGGTAGTTGAATCCATCAGGACAAGTCACTTCGGCCTTGGCTAAACACAAGAGATCTCCCTTAAGCAATGCGATGCCGACCGCTTTGTTAATCGCAGCTTCAGCAACCGAGATCGCGGCGTTGATGGCATCTTGAGCAGCCGCTTTCAACGTAACTTCGATTGCGAGGAGCGAAGTCGCTTCAGACTCCTTGATCTGATCGAAGGCGAAGCGCAGATCATCATCGGTTATCTTGTTCTGAATCCGATCAAACACGATTTGTTTTGTACCGTCGGCGATGATTCTGGCATGGGCTTCGACGTATTGTTTGAGATCAGCCGCGTGTCCGTGGTTACTCGATGAAGAAGCGCAATTGCGCGGGATTCCGTTCAGCGAGGTGATTGTCGATGTTACCGGGAAGAAAGTTCTGGCGTTCGATCCCAAAGATGAAGTCGATCAGCGCGTAAGAAAGGCAATCTCCGCAGCGTGCGATGAAGCGACGAAGCGATTGAACGTGCACGGCCAATCGTGGTCGCGACCTGTGCTTTAGCAACACCGACGCGGCAGTGTAAAGAAAAGAATAACGACAACAGCCTCGTCTCAGCCAATTGCGCATGCTAGAGAACAAATGTGAACCGCTTTTTCGACATCGACGGCGACGTGTCGATCCAGCTCGCGCCATGGAAATTGATCGCGCAAAACGAGCCGGTGAAGATCGCACGGTTCATTCTGAAATGCCTTTGCGATTTCGGAGCGACATCGCCGGCGGGGTAATCGTCGTTCCGCTCGGCTATGATTCGGACCTGGCGTCCATACCGCAGTTTGCCTGGTCGATCTTCATGGCCAGCGATGACCCGCGGATTGAATTGGGCGGCTGGGTGCATGACTTACTCTATCAGAATCACGGAGGAGTTCCTTTGGAGAACGGCAGCACGACCTGCTTATCGCGCAAACAATGCGATACTATCCTTGCCTACGAAGCCATGCCTGATCTGAGCGCGACGGCCTTTCAATGCAGCGCCGTTTACCAGGCTTTGCGGCGATTCGGACAAGGCTGGCCGGGCGATTCCTTTTGGGAACGGTTCACTTGAGACGTTTCGAAATCGGAATTTAGCACTGCACCACATTGGCCGATTCTTTCTTTTAGTTGCACTTCTGAATTGCCGGACAGCAGCTGGGGTTGCCGAAACGGATCTGACGCGCGGAGCGCCTGCCTTACAACAGCAATCACCGAAGGTACCCGTCGATCAATTGATTCCGTGGTTACTCGATGAAGACGCGCAATTGCGCGGGATTCCGTTCAGCGAAGTGATTGCCAATGTTACCGGGAAGAAAGTTCTGGCCTTCGATCCCAAAGATGAAGTCGATCAGCGTGTCGTGAAAGCAATCAGCGCAGTGTGCGATGAAGCAACGAAGCGATCGAACGCAGAAGACAGTCCCATCCAAAAGGTCGCGCGCATTAACGAAGTCAGCAGCCACTTCGAAGATACTTTGCGCGAGTTACTCAATTCGACTCCGGGCCTGAGCGGCGATTTTCCAAGAACGGCCGACGGCAAGATTCAACGATCGGGCTATCCCGACTTGCGGATTGTCGATCTTGCCAGCAAGCGCGTCTTCTATCTCGATCCGAAACTTTACGCGGTGGGAAGTCGTGATAGCTCTTTCCGCACATTTTAT
>Ga0209180_10001543_pt1 | contig 11469 bp, 13 predicted proteins | sample CZO8metaG_3_FD_188355 | JGI IMG/M metagenome (GOLD analysis project Ga0209180, IMG submission 188355) | Vadose zone soil microbial communities from the Eel River Critical Zone Observatory, Northern California, USA - CZOApr15con2H2.8 metaG... | ecosystem: Environmental > Terrestrial > Soil >...
ATGCCCGCGGACAGCGCGAGCTCCTCCAGCCGGCCACAATCACCTTCACTGCCGGGACCCCGGTTGCGGCTTGCACCGACCCCGCCCGTGGTGTACTCCCCCGCCCCTGCACGGGCGCTTAGCTCAGATGGATAGAGCGTCGGTCTCCGAAGCCGAAGGCCACTGGTTCGAATCCAGTAGCGCCCGCCATTCCACTTGCTGGCAGAAGACGCATGTTCCGGAAGATCGATTCGGAATCCAAGGGCCGGTCGTCCTTGCGATCGTCTCAACAGACCCGCTGATCGACGAGTCCATCGGATTCCGCGCGATCGCGAAGGCGGGGCGCCTACTTGACGGTTCCGGTCTCGGGGCGATCGTCATGTTGACGGTCGCGGAGTTGGAGCGTTGGTTGCTGCTCCGTGACGCCGACAGCCTCGCACGCGAATCGCTGATCGCCTGGGAACGTTTGGAGCCGACCATCCTCAGCCAAGAGAGCGGCGTTCGAGCGCCAAAGGCTGAAGGCGATCTTCCTCACATCGCCGCGGGCTGGAAGGAGTTGTTCCCGTTCTACGGGCAGAAGCGGAACCTGATCCCGCATAGCGCATGGGCCCTCATTTGAACCGCCCTCATTTGAACGGCACTTCGCGGTCGAGCAACTGCAACTGTTCCTCGAACCAAGTACGCCACGTGGTGGGGTTCGACCTTTGCGGTTCGCTCGGCAGCGTGGAATTCAACGGGCACGCCAACGACACTGCCCGCAGTGCGCGGAGACCACACCTCCGAATTCGGTGCGCTACAGGGCGTGACGGGGGGCAGAAAGTGTTAGGGTCAGCGCGGTGCGTGCGCGCTGGAAGATCCTTGGTGTCGCTGCCTTCGCCGGCTGCTTGGGGATCGGAATTTACCTGTGGCGGATGTACTACTATACGCCGCCTGTTCCCCTCTCGAATGGCGGCGTTTGCACGGTGAGGCTTGGCGCGCTCAGGAACGACGTGCTCGCCGCCTGCGGTAAGGCATGCGGGCGAGGGGATGTGCCGAAGGGCGGCTGCGGTTCGAGCTATGGCGGGCAAGAGGGCCGCTTCATCAAGCTCTGCTCGAATCAGTGCGAGGTGTACCGAGACGTTGCGGTGTGCTACGCGGGTACGGAGGTCGTCGAGGTTGAGCGCCTTCCGGCAACTGGGATCCTCGCCAAGCCTTGCTCTTGGTGATCCCCGAGTTGCGCAAGCCGTAGGCCATCCTCGGCCACGAGTTGGGTCTGCTGAGCGCACGGAGGGCGGCCCAGGCTCTCGGACAGGCTGCGAGGCGGGTCAGCGAATGCGGCGTCTCTCCGCTCAAGCGCATCCTGCGGCTTGCAGGGCTGGTAAGAGCTGACTGCCAGATCTGCAGGCCGCGGATCTGCCCTTGCGAATATAGCGCCTGTGTTATACAGTTCTTGCGTGCCGGATGTCCGCTTCTTCAAGACCGAAGCTGGAAAGGAGCCGGCGCGTCAGTATCTGCGGTCGTTGGAGAAGGCGGACCGGCAGGTGTGTGGCGCCATGCTGCGTGCAGTGCAGGACTACGGCCTTGACGCTCCAGCTCGAAGGGAAGCTCTGGGAACTCAAGCCGGACCAGCACCGGCTCATGTACGTGATGGTCGCTGGGCCGACGATGGTGGTCCTGCACGGGTGCAAGAAGGAGGGCCGCAAGGCGACCAAGGCAGACCTCGATGTCGCGCGGAAGCGGATGAAGCAGGTGCTCGACGAAGAATCGCAGGCGAAGCAGAGCAAGAAGAAATGACGGAGGAAGACGTGGCGACACGGCATCGCAACAAGCACATCGGCAGTTCCCTCGACGAGTGGCTCGAAGAGGAAGGCACGAAAGATCCCTCGTTCGCTGCCGGGCTGGATGAGCGGTTCAACAAGTATCGCCTCGCACAGCAATTGAAAGCCCTGCGCGAGAAGGCGGGTCTCTCGCAGAAGCAACTCGCCGAGCGCGTGAAGACGAAGCAACCGAGCATCGCGCGGCTGGAGGGCGCGCGAGCCTGGCCGAGGTTGGATCTCCTGCAGCGAGTTGCGCGCGCCCTCGGCGCGGAGATGATCGTCAGCTTCCGCCGTCCTCAGGCTGCCCGGCGCAGTCGAGAAAGACGCGCCGGGTAGCTCACGGCTTGCGATTCCAGTTTCCCGGCGTGGCCAGGTACCTCTCGACATCGATGCGCAGCAGCGAGCCCAAGCGCACGTGCGGCAGCGCGCGCTTCGCGCACAACCTGTAGACGGTGGAGAGCTTGATACCCAGCCGAAGCGCGGCCTCTTTCGGCGAAACGAGCGGCCGAGAACCGTGCAGCACTAATGCAGCAAACTGGCCCTGATCAGCCGGGCGCGGCGAGAAGTTCGGGGAAGCGGCCGAGCTCGTAACCGTGCGTAGCGTGAGGGAACGGGACGCCTCGGACTCCGCGGGATGCCCGGGGTCACCAACTCCGAAGCCGAAGGCCACTGGTTCGAATCCAGTAGCGCCCGCCAACTTGCTCCTCTGAAATCCAGCGCTTAGGAGGTGGCGGAGATCCGCCGGGAACGTGCGCAGCGCTCTAATGCGACTGTTTATCGCCGTGATCGTGATCATCGTCGTTGTCGCCGCCGGACGAACCGTCACAATTCCCCTCGCCGTCGCAGGAGATGGTTTTGCCGCTCACTGGCACGACGACCTTGGCATGGTGCACCTGAGTGATGAACCGGTCGAGGCGCGTGCCGGCGACAACGACTCCGCCGGAAGTGGACACTTGATTGGCATGTTCCGGGATTACCGTGCGTGGCTTGATCAGCTGATCGACAGCAAAGGCCGCCTCGTCAGGTCCCATCGTGAAAAGGCCATCCATGTGAACGATAGCGAGGTTTGGTCTGTAGAATCTACTCTGGGTGGCCCAATCTCCGATCAGCCCCGAGTCGCCAGTCCAGAGGACAGTGAGGCCATTGGTGAACCGGATGATGTAGCCGGACTCCGTGCCCTGGTAACCAGTGAGGCCCGGGGCGACACCCGGAGGATCAACTATGCCGCTCGGCCCGTCGGTTGCGCCAGCGGAATGGTAGGCAGGAATGGTCGTGATCTTTACGCCCTTCGTCTGGCCCGAGTTGATGACGGTCAGGGTTCCTCCACGAATGGTTCCGACGCAAGGAGAGGTCCGCGGAACGGTTGTAATATTGTCTGCGCCCGAGACCGTGACAGGACAGCTCACCGGCGCCGGTCCTGGGACGTCCTTGAGCTTTTGAGTGAAGAATGTCGATTGCTCTCCGCCGACCAGGACAGCCGAATTGTGCGCGCTTGCGATCTCGGGAGCATTGCCGTTGAGCGGGAACCTGAATGGTGAAGTGGTCGTCCCGGCGCAATTAGAGAAGAAAACATCTCCAATATGATCACTGTGCGGGTGGTCGATCAGGAGAACATGCACGCCACCCGCAGGGTCTGCAGGGTTGGGCAGCCTTGGGTCGCGGGACCCATTTACCGTGCGTCCCGGCGCCGTCAGGATCCGTACTCCCGTAGGATCTTCAAAAAGCAATGCTCGGTCCCCAACACAAAATTCACCTCGAACAGAACCCAGGGGGGTGATGGTCACGCTCGGGGCTTGGGCCAAGGAACCCCATGACCCGAGGACAAGCGCGCAGCACAACAGAACATCCCACCTTGCCTTCATCGCTCTACCCCCTTTTCTGTTCGTACGAGAGCCGAACACTGGCGGACACGTGAGGGACGGCCATCACGCTCTACGCCTCGGAGCGGCCAGTAACACGGAGGTGGGGTCGTCTTCAACCAGGACGGGCGCTTCCGCGGATCGACTGGCTTCAGCGCGAATCCATTCCCGCCGGAAGTATCGCCGCGTCAGCGGAGTCTCGTGGCGCGGAGACCCGAACCAGGGAGAAACGCATGGAGCACAATTCGATGAAGATCGCGGCAATGGTGGGGTTGTCGGCCCTCTGCGGGTGTGCGGTCCTGGGCAGCGAGGCAAGGCGAGCGCCGGTCGAACGGCTCGATGAGCGCGGAGCGAGTGCGGCCGTGCTCTCCGTCGAGGGGGGGACCGCTCTTGACTTCGTCAACGCCGACGCGCGTCCTCACCAGATCTACTCGAACGACTGCCGGGAACTGTCCTCCCCACTATTGAATCCGGGAGAGACCTACACCGCGCGACTCGGCACGGCGCCCAAGTTGTGCCACTTCCAGGATTTGCTGGCGCCGCTCAGCTCGAGCTACTCCGGCACGGTCCAGGTGCACGACGGCCGGGAGGAGTGGCGCCTGGAGTAGCGGTTCGTTCCACGCGATGGAACGCCAACCTCGCGAAGGAAATCGGCTGCCCGAGCAACCGTAGCGGCGCCCGATGCAGGGCCCCGGGCGCCGCCGTGATCTTCTCGGCCGGCCAGCGCCCTAGGGACCTACGAAATCCATGCCCCGATCGGCGGCGGTGCCGTCGGCGAGGTGTTACCGCGCTGCGCGACGCGCGCATCGGGCGACGTCGCCATGGCAGGATGCGGGTGATCCGTGTCGACGAAGAAGTACAGCTCGCCTGAAGAGCTGAGGCCGTCGTCAGCGCGCCAGCGCAGTGTTCGCGAACGAGGCTGCGTGCGTCACCCTTGCTCACCTGGTCATCCGCGATCTGTTCGGCGAGGTGGGGGCGAAGACCATGTCGGTGTTGGCGGCGTACGCCCTGACGCGGGTGCTGCGCCGCCGCCGCTGAAGCGCAGCTGTTACCGTTTTTCAAAGAGCAAGAAGTATTGGCGCGGAAGGAACTGAAAGTCCTTCACGAACTTGAATCCTGCCTCTTCCGCCTCGTTGATCACCTGCGAGGGAGGGACGAGCTGCTCGGGCGGGTGCGGAGCGTGTTCAGCGCCGAGGTCATAATCGATGATCGCCAGCCGGCCGTGCTCTTTCAGGCCGGGGGCCATTCTGCGATAGAAATCAATCCGGTTGGCAATGTGATGGGTCGTGTCGCAAAAGAAGGCCAGGTCAATGGCGTTCTTGGGCAGCATCGGATCGTCTTCACGGGAAACGATGGTGACGATATTGCGCAGGCCCTCCTTGTCGGACTGCTCTCTGAGATACCCGAGTACATCCGCCGCCACGTCTACCGCGTAGACCTTGCCGTCCGGCGCCACCGCGTTGGCCAAGCGGCGGGTGAAATAGCCGGTCCCGGCGCCGATGTCGGCGACGACCTCCCCGTTCGTGAGTGCGAGCGCCCGGACAACTTCGTCCGGCTTCTGCCATGACTCTCTTTCAGGCCGCTCCTGGGACTTGATTCGATCCTGCAGCGGCCTGTCCTGGGTCCGCGGCGGCAGCCGTTCCTGTTTGGGTTGCGACTGATGCGTACAAGCGGTCGCCAGGACCAGAAGGATCGACAACGCCGGGTTCGCGACCTTGGCAAGGAGTTGTCTGTAGGTCATTGGTCGGGTTCCTCCTCATCGGCACCGTCCCGCCGAGCCGCAGTGGCGGCACGCGTGCAGCGCCTTCGAACACGAGCGCACATCTCCCCGACAGCCGTCTTGGTGACCAAGAGTCAGCCTCGCATGGCCATGCCCGCGCAAGGTAGCATCGCCTGCGTACCTCAGCGACCGCGTTTCACTGAGTGGAACACGCGTCCGAAACGGAAGATGCAAATTACGCTCGGCGAATTGCAGGGAGCGAACCCACCCGTTGACACAGAGATTCGTCGTCTGTGTACGTAAGCGCCACCGTTCGGCACCACCTGAGGTGCCGTCCGGCTCCCCGAGCGCGGCAGAATCGCTTCCGCTCCATCCTGGGGGTGTTTGAAAAGCATGGCACGGCAAGCTACACGCTCGGTCGAGGAGCTTGAGCAGTATCTGGTCCTCGTGCAGGCAGCCGGCCTGGATGCGCCGTGGTCGCGGCCAGGGCCGCTCATCGAGCCGAAGAGGACCCGGGTCCAGCCATGTGTCTGGCGCTGGGCTCAGATCGAGCCGCTCCTCGAGCGCAGCGCAGACTTCGTCGCACCAGGCCAAGGCACGGAGAGGCGGATCCTTCGCCTCGCCAACCCGGGCGTTCCCGAGCGGACGAGTACGCATACGCTCTCCGTCGCCGTCCAATATCTCCTTCCCGGCGAGATTGCTCCGGCGCACCGGCATTCGCCGAATGCGCTTCGCTTCATGATGCGCGGTCAGGGCGCGTATACGACCGTCGAGGGAGACAAGTGCCTGATGAACCCGGGCGACCTGGTGCTCACGCCCACCCCGACGTTGCACGACCACGGAAACGAGGGAAGCGAGCCGGTGATCTGGTTCGACGGCCTCGATTCCCCAATCGTACGGTACCTCGAAGTACTGACCCAGCAGCGTCATCCCGAGGACCGCCAGCACATCGGGCAGGTCATGGGCCTCTCCGAGCGCTGCTTCGGCGCGGCGGGGCTTCGCCCGGTCAGGACGTCCGGGGCCGCGCGGCCTCAACGACTCATCCACTACCGCTGGAAGAGCGCGTACGCCGCGCTGCTCCAACTCGCCGAGCTGGAGGCGAACCCGTTCGACGACGTGATCATGGAATACGTCGACCCCGCCACAGGTCGGTCCATCTTCCCGACCATGGCCTGCTACATCCAGATGGTCCGTCCCGGGGTCCACACCCGGGCGCACCGCCAGACGAGCAGCGCCGTCTATCACGTGGTCCGCGGCGCCGGCTGCACGATCATCGACGGGGCCCGCCAGGAATGGGAAGAGGGAGACTTCTTCGTCATTCCACCTTCCGCGCGGCACGAGCACGCGAACGAGGGGTCCGAGCCGGCGATTCTCTTTTCTCTGCACGACGTGCCCCTGCTCACCGCTCTAGGCCTCTATCGCGAGGATGAGTAGGCGTGGGCGCTCCAGCCGAGGGGGAACGCGATGGGGAGCAACAGGGCGATAATGCCCACGCCTCGTGCCGTGATCGTGGCCGTGGCGGCCTTGGGGGCCGGGACTGCTGTCGCAGCGCCGTCCTCGCCGGAGAAGGTGGTCTTCGCCAGTCCCGCCCCGGGGAGCGCCGTGGGGCTCCTGAGCGAGGTCATCAAGGAGAAGCGGCTGGACGAGCGCAACGGGATAGTTCTCGAGGTGAAGTACTTCGACCCGGCTGCGACGGAGCAGGCCGTCGTCCTCCGGCGGGCCGACGCCGGGATCTTCCCGGTCGTTTCGGCGGCCCGGGTGAACCTGATCGGCGAGAAGATCCGGCTCTTTGCGCCAGCCTTGATCAATCACAACTCGGTCGTGCTCCAGAAAGACTCGACGGCCACCCGCCTGGCGGACCTCAAGGGAAAGCGGATCGGCACCCTGGATCGCATCTCCATGACCTACACCAGCCTGGCCACCATCGCGAAGATGCAGGGTCTCGATCTCGAGCAGGATTTCAAGCTCACCCTCTCCCCTCCGCCGGTGCTGATGGCGCTCTTCAGCCGTGGAGAGCTGGATGCGCTCGTGATTTTCGAGCCGCTGGTGAGCCGCCTCACCAGCCAAGGGTATCGGGAGATGATGCGCTTCGACCGCTTCTGGCGAGAGCAGACCGGGCAGTTCATGGTCGCCCTCGCCATAGGGGCCCACCAAGATTGGATCGCTTCCCATGCGGATGCCGCCCGCAAATTGTTCCGGACGGTGATGGACGCCATGACCGCCATCCAAGCGAATCCGAAGGCCATCGTGCAGGAACACCGCCGGTCGCTCATGATCGAAACGGATGAACAGGTCGAGCGCCTCACCGAGAGAATTCCGCGCCTCTACACGGCCAGATGGGATCGGGTCGTCGTCGAGAGCATGACCTTCTTGCTCAAGAAGAACGTGGAACTCGGTCTCCTCAAGGGGATGCCAAAAGATGAAATCTTCGTCATCCTCAATTGAGGGTGCGCCAGGCGCATCGATCTGGCTGCGATGGCCGATGCTCGTCCACGTCGCCTCCGTGTCGGCCATGCTCCTCGCCTGGCACGCGATTGCCTCGTTCTTCCCGCCATCGCTCTTGCCAGGTCCGATCCCCGTCTTCAAACGGGTCGGAGAGATCCTGATTTCGGGCAGGTTCGCCGTCCACATGGCGGCGACCCTGCTGCGTGTCGGGGCGGGCTTCTTCCTTGCATTCCTGGTCGGCATCGCCCTCGGCATCTTCATGGGGGTCAACCGCACGGCCGAGCGATTCTTCGAAGCCGAGATCGTCGTGGGGCTGACCATCCCCAGCCTCGCCTGGGCCGTCATCGCCTTGATGTGGTTCGGCATCTCGGAGGTCGCCCCGATCTTCACCATCTACATCGTCCTCTTGCCGCTGATCACGGTGAACATGTTGCAGGGAGCGAAGGCACTCGACCAAGAGGTGATCGAGATGGCCCAGGCCTTCCGGGCCCGTCGCGCGATGATGATCCGCGACGTGGTGATCCCGCAGCTCGTTCCCTATCTGCTGGCTGCCACGCGGTTCGGTCTCTCGCTGGCCTGGAAGGTCACGGTGATCGCGGAGCTGCTGGGTCTCTCCAACGGGATTGGCTACATGATCCATTACTCGTTCGGGATCTTCTCGATGGTCGACGTGTTCGCCTGGACCATCGCTTTTACTCTCGTCATGCTGGCGCTCGAATATGGACTCCTGAAGCCTCTGGAGACGCGGGTTACTGCCTGGCGCCGCGCGGTGGCTCTCTGACCATGCAGATTTCGCTGCGAGGCGTTCACAAAGAGTTTCCCCGGCAGAACGGCGGCAGCATGGCGGTGCTCCGCGACGTGAGCCTCACCGTCGAGGCGGGGGAGTTCTGCTGCGTAGTGGGGGCCTCGGGATGCGGGAAGTCCACCATCCTGAACATCCTGGCCGGGCTCCTGCTCCCGGATGCCGGGCAGGTGCTCGTGGACGACGCCACTCTCCACGCCAGCCGGCTGCGAATCGGCTACGTGTTCCAAAAACCTCGCCTTCTCAATTGGAAAAGCGTGCGAGACAACGTGGTGTTCGCTCTCAGGGCCGCGGGCGTCTCGGCGGACGAAGCGCGCGCGCGGGCGCTGCACTACCTGGCCCTGGTGCGTCTCGAGCAATTCGTGGACGAATTTCCGCTGGCGCTCTCAGGCGGAATGCAGCAACGGGTGGCCATCGCCCGGGCGCTCGCCATTGCGCCTGACCTCCTCCTGATGGACGAGCCCTTCAGTCATCTCGACGAGATGACGGCGCGCACGATGCGGGCCGAGCTGCTCCGGATCTGGCAGCAGGCAAGAACACCCGTCATGTTCGTCACCCATAATGCCCTGGAGGCGGTCTACCTGGCGGACAAGGTGCTGATCCTGAGCGGCCGCCCCGCCACCATCCTCAAGAGCGTTCGGGTCGGCCTCCCGCGCGATCGAGAGATGGAGGATCCACGGCTGGTGCAACTCCAGCGAGAGATCCTCGACACGCTCGGGATCACCGCCCCCAACGCAGTCCGACACTGATCGGCAAGGCAGAAGGAGGCAACGTGCGTATTGTCGTGGGGCTGGCCGGCTCCTCGGGCCCAATCTATGGGATACGCACCCTCGAGGCGTTGAAGGAGGCGGGGGTCGAGACCCACCTCGTGGTGAGCGACGGGGCGAAGCTCACCATTCCGTTGGAAACCAAAGCTCGATGGACGGTCGAGAAGGTCCAGGCGCTGGCCACCGTCGTCCATGACAACCACGATCTCGCCGCGTCCATCAGCAGCGGTTCATTTCCTACCGACGGAATGATCGTCGCGCCGTGCTCGATGAAAACCCTCGCTGCGATCGCGCATTCGTTCACCCAGGACCTCCTGGCGCGCGCCGCCGACGTGACGTTGAAAGAGCGGCGCAAGCTGGTGCTCGTCCCCAGGGAGACTCCACTCCATCTCGGCCACCTGCGCAACATGGTCAGCGCCACGGAGCTAGGGGCGGTGATCCTGCCGCCCGTGCCTGCCTTCTATCACGACCCCTCGACAATCGATGACCTGATCAACCAGACCGTCGGGAAGATCCTCGACCAGTTTCACGTCGAGCACAGGCTCTTCCGACGCTGGCGGACCCCGCAAGACTGAAAAGAGGGAGGGCGCATGAACCACATGACACGCTGGATCCTGTTCTTGTCATCGGCAATTCTCCTCGCTTCTCCGCGAGGATTCGCCATCGAAGTCCCGACGGGCACCGAGGACTTCACCCTGCGCATCGACAGCAATCTGCAAGTGCGCGCGGAGGGCTCTTTCGACGGACCGCCGCCGACGGCCACCTCCGGTGCCGCGCCCAGCGGCCACTTCAATACCGACTTCTTCCTCCGCCGGGCGAGCCTGTCCGCGGGGGGGACGGCCTACAGGCGTTTCACGTACTACCTGAAGCTGGAGTCGGGAAGGTTCGGGGCGCGCGGAAACTACGCCGTCGCCTCGCTCATCCAGGACATGTACATCGGCGTGGTGCCGGTCCAGGACTTCAACATCGAAGGTGGTTTCTTGAAGACGCCGCTCTCGCACGCCGCCGTCAACTCCTCGCCGCAGTCCAACTCTCTCGAGGGCGTGTCCGACATCCTCTTCTACCCGAACGCGCGCGCTCAGAGGCAGGACGGGGTGCAGGTGCGCGGCCTGTTCTTCGACCGGCGCATCCTGATCCGCGGCGGCGTCTACGAAGGTGCGCGCTCCGGCGTGTCGGGTGGATCGCCGACGACGCCTGCGTTCGCGCCGCCGTTCGTCAATCCGCAAGGCGTGCCGATGGTCGCGGGCATGGCCCGCCTGAACCTGATCGGCTACGAGGCCTCGTATACCTATCCGCAAATCTACCTCGACGGGTCGTCACACCTGTCGCTCGGCGTGGGCGGGCAGTACCAGCCACATTCGGGCGCGCTGAAGGACGCCGCTACCGGCTCCTTCTACGACTACAGCGCGCTTGCCGCCGATCTCTTCGCAGACCTGGCGCTACCGAACGACAGCGAGGCGATCCTTACCTTGGGCGGCTACCGATTCGACTACGGGACTGGCAAGGCCAAGACTGGAAATGGCCTCCATGGCGAGGTCGGCTACCGCTGGGGACCGATCGAGCCGCAGGCCAACTTCTACTGGTTCAACAGCGACACGAGAGTGAACAGCTTCCTCAGGGTAGCGGGAGGCCTGACCTACTTCTTCAACCGACACCGCGCGAAGATCATGACGGAGTTCCAGAGCACGATCACCAACGGGGTCCTTCCCGACACGCCCGGGATCCCGGCGACGCCCCGCTTGCATCAGATTCTGGTGCAGGGGCAGCTCGCTCTGTAGTTCACGCGCTGGAAGCGGCCCTGGCTCCAGATCACGCCGTGACCTGCTCGTCGGCCACGGTGTTCACGAGGACGCCTACGCCGGCGACCTCGACCTCGACCACGTCGCCTGGAGCGAGGAAGCGAGGCGGATCGAGCCGCGCTCCCGCGCCGGTCGGCGTCCCCGTGGCGATCACGTCCCCGGGCTTGAGCGTAGTGAAGGTCGAGATGTAAGCGATGAGATCGGGGATGGAGAAGAGCATGTTCGCTGTCGTGTCGTCCTGCCGGGTTTCGCCGTTGACCCGCGTCGTGACCCGGATGCCGTCGAATCCGTCGAGCTCGTCC
>Ga0209180_10001549_pt1 | contig 11460 bp, 10 predicted proteins | sample CZO8metaG_3_FD_188355 | JGI IMG/M metagenome (GOLD analysis project Ga0209180, IMG submission 188355) | Vadose zone soil microbial communities from the Eel River Critical Zone Observatory, Northern California, USA - CZOApr15con2H2.8 metaG... | ecosystem: Environmental > Terrestrial > Soil >...
TGGAAATGACATGCCAACGGCGATCAGGCCCACGGTCTTCTCCATGTCATTCGCGCCGTACGCGAAAGCCTGGATGCCGGCGGAGACAAACTGGAACCGAGCGAGGCCGAGTATCGATGCGTGGGACCGACCGCCGAGAAACCGTCTGACTCCCGCGTAAAGCGCGAGCGCGAGCACGCCGCCGCCCAAAACGGAGATCGGTATCCCGAGCAGGATGCGAGCCACGCCACGCCAATGGATGAGACCGAGCTCACCACTGGCCGCCATCCAACCCAACATCGCGCCGACCAGGGCCAGGGTCATGCTGGTCGGCACGCCGAATCGCCATGACAAAAGAACGACGCTCAGAGAGGACAAGGTAATGAGGATGAAGTTGAGCTCGCCTTGATTTCGTAGATCGATCACGTTCGTCCCCACCGTCTGGGCCACGGCCGTTCCCAGCAAGAGTGGGCCCGTCACGCTGATGAGAAGCAGCGTTGCCGCCGCCCGCGGAGTGATCAGCCGTCCCGATGTGAAGGACGCCATCAGGTTGCCGCCGTCGTTGAACCCGGAAACGAGCCCGAACAGGCCCGCCGCCGCCAGCGGCCCGACAACGGTGAAGCTCAACTCTAGGAGAGGCCGACGATCTCGCCTTTGTCGTCGATGTCGATCCGCACCGCGTTGGGGTTCGATGGCAACCCGGGCATGGTGCGCATGTCGCCGCAGATCGGATACACGAAACCTGCGCCCACCGAGGCCCTGACCTCGCGCACCGGGAGCTTCCAACCGGTCGGCGCTCCCTTCAACTTCGGGTCGGACGAGATCGACAGGTGGGTCTTGGCGATGCAGACGCAGAGCTTGCCGAAACCGTTGCGCTCGAACGAGTCCAGCTGCTCGGCGGCGGGTGGGTAGTACTCGACTCCGTCAGCGCCGTACACCTTGGTCGCCACGGTCTCGATCTTTTCGCGCAGGCTGGCTTCGATCGGGTACAGGAAGTGGAACGAGCTCGGTTCCTCTGCAGCTTCGGCGACGGCCTCCGCGAGCTCGGTCGCACCCCGACCGCCTTCGGCGAAGTTGTGGCAAACAGCCGAGCGCACGCCAAGCTCTTCGGCAATCTCGCGCACCGCTGCCTGCTCCGAAGGGTGGTCGGTGGGAAACGCGTTGATGGCGACCACCGGGGTCACGCCGTGGAGCCGGATGTTCTCGACCTGCTTGCGCAGGTTGGGAGCGCCGGCCCAGACATCGTCTGGGTTTTCCTTCACCATCTCCGCCGGCAAGGGCCTGCCGGCCACGACCCGGAATCGGCCGGAGTGGACCTTCAGCGCTCGCACCGTGGCGACGACGACCGCCGCATCTGGGGACAGCCCGGACGTCCTGCATTTGATGTTGAAGAACCGCTCGGCGCCCATGTCGGCCGCAAAGCCGGCTTCGGTGACCAGGAAGTCGCCGCAGTGGATCCCGATCCGGTCGGCGATCACCGACGAATTCCCAGTGGCGATGTTGCCGAAAGGCCCGGCGTGGACGAGCACCGGGGTGTTCTCGAGCGTCTGCATGAGGTTGGGCTTGATCGCTTCACGCAGGATCACCGTCATCGCGCCCGCGGCGAAGAGCTCCTCTGCGGTGATCGGCTTGCCGCCCTGCGTGTTGCCGATGACGATGCGGCCGAGCCGCTCGCGCATGTCGCGCAAACCCGTGGTCAGCGCCAGCACGGTCATGACCTCTGACGCGGCTGTGATGTCGAATCCGGTCGCCCTGATGACTCCGTCCTCGCGCGTGCCGAGCCCGACGATCACGTTGCGCAAGACGCGGTCGCTGATGTCGATCACGCGGCGCCAGGTCACACTGTCCCGGTCGACCAGCGCCTCATGGTGGTGGATCTGGTTGTCGATCATCGCCGCCAGCAGGTTGTGGGCGGCGGTGATGGCGTGCATATCGCCGGTCAGGTGGAGGTTCAATCGCTCCATCGGAACGACCTGGCTGTAGCCGCCCCCCGCCGCCCCACCCTTGATGCCGAACGTGGGACCCATCGAGGGCTGACGGATGGCGATCGTGGCCCGCTTGCCGATGTGCGAAAGCGCCTGGCCGAGGCCGACGGTGGTCGTCGTCTTGCCCTCGCCCAAAGGCGTAGGCGTGATGGCGGAGACGACGACGTATTTCGCCTTCGGACGGTCCGCGAGCTCATCGATCGCCTCGAGACGGATCTTGGCCACGTCGTAGCCGTACGGCTCGAGGAGGTGAGGGCCGATGCCCATGTTGGCGGCGACCTCGGTCATCGGCAGCAAGCGCGCTTTGCGCGCGATCTCAAGGTCGGTTGGAAAGGTCACCGCCATGTGGTCATCTCCTCGTCATATGGCGAGCAGGCGCGCCAGGGTTTCCCGACGCCAGCTCTCGGTGGCCTCGATCTCGTTGAACGTGAAGAAATGCAGTCCGGCGATGTTGCGCTCAGGTGCGGCCAGATCTGGCAGCAGTCCGTTCGCAAACCGTTCCGGGTCGTATCCGCCGGGCTGGACCAAGCGCATGAACCAGTTTGAATGGCCCCGGAGGAAACGCGCCGAATCAGCGAGGCCGATGCGCGTGGACACGCGGAGCAGCTTGGCGGGTTCGGCCACCCCGGCAAGTCCGATGTGGATGGGCAGCTGCACGCCGCGGCGGCGGACGCGCCCGACCCACTTCTTGACGATGCGTGGATCGAAGCAGAGATTGCTGACGATGTAGGTGGCGCTGCGTCGCTTGTCCCACATCGCCTGGATCGTGAGGTCGTCCTCGATGAAGCTGTGGCGTTCCGGGTAGCCGGTGACCCCAATCTCGCGCAGGCCGTGCCGGTGGGCGGTGATCGCCGCCAGCAATGAAACGGAGTCGGGGAACTCGCCGGCGGGCTCTTTGGCATCGCCCGCGACCACGAAAACCTCGCCTCGGCCGAGCGCGGCCACGCGCTCGAGGACCTCCTGCAGATGCTCTTCGTCCCTGATCAAACGAGCTGAGACGTGGGGGACGACCTGGTATCCGCGTCGGGCCAGCCGCTCGGCCAGCGAGACGGTGGCATCGATGCCCCGCCGCGGCGACGCCGTGATCGTGATCGTCACGTCGTGCGGTACATGGGCGCGGACGAGGTCCTCTACGTCTTCGGTGGGTAGGACCTCGTAGCGGGGCGCACGTAGGAATTTGATGAGGCCCTGGCGGGTCGTCTCGTCGTTGAGTCCGATGCGTCCAAGCAGCCGTGCCGAACCACTCACCACGTTTTCCCTCGACGTCGCACTATACGGTACTGTCGCGCTCTGCGCAACGACTAGCCTGGGCGCCGAATTGGCAGGATCACGTTCCGGTCGAGCGGGGTCCCCTCCCTTCCGGAATCGAATCCGCCGATGGGGACGTTGCCCGCCAGCTGCCGGTGGAGCGCGGCGAGCTCCGCCGGCTCAAGTGCTCCGCCAGGGTCGGGCGGTCCGTCGTGGTCGACCATCGTGCACGCGATCGCCAGGAGATCCTCGCCCGCCTCGAACAGCTCGACCACGCGCGCCTGGCACGGCCAATCGACGAGCGAGCACGTCGTCACCTCCCAGAACCCACCACCGTTCTCGCGAGGATCTGGGCGAGGCCTGATGGCGTTGGCGTGGATGTGGCCGTTCAGCCAGAGGACGACGTTGCCGCCCTCGTGTACGACCTCGAGGAGCTCATCGACATCGATGTATCTCGATCCACCCGCGCGTCGCTTGTTGCCGAGAGCGTCGAGCGTGTGATGGGAGGTGATCACGACCGGCCGGTCGCGCACCTCCTGCAAGCGGCGCTCGAGCCACCGCACCTGGTCCTCGTCGATGCAGCCATCGGCGCCACCTGCGGTGCACACCGTGTCGAGCACGACGAAGCGCACGGCCGGCGTGTCGTGGACGTAGTACAGCGACTGGTCCTCGCGAACGCCCGCGGTGAGCTCGATGAACTCTCCACGGGTGAACGGGCGGCGGTGCGCGTCCGGCGTGACAGGTATGTCCGGACCGGACGTGAACGCCTCGGGCCGGCGCACGAAAATCTCTACCGCGGCATCGCGGTCCAGGCCGTCAGGGAGCCTGAAAGGTTTGTGAAAACCGACCATCGCGGCCGCCAGCGCCGGGGTCACGATGCCGACGCCTTGGCTAACCTCCTCGTGATTGCCGTGGCAGCCGAGCATGTGCACGCGCAGCCCCGGTGATTGGAAGGGACGCAGCGCACGGTCCAGCACACGCGGCACGTGAGGAAACCCATACGCCCCGCGCATGAGGTCCTCGCCCTTGATAGCGCCATCCGGCTTCCAGAAGAAGTCGTCGGGCCAGCCCGGCGACTGCACGCCCTCGTAGCTCTCGCCGCCCGAGTCGGCACGGACGTGTCCTCCCCCCAGAAGAGCCATGGACGTGGCCAGCTCATTCCACTGGGCGTTGTCGATGGCGTCGCCGGACATGATGGCGAGGTCGATTGGAGCCCCGGCGACCGGCGATGCGGTTATCCCGTTCAGCGCCCGGATCATGGCTGCGATCGCGTGCTCGTTCAGCGCCTCCTGCGGCCGGTGCATGGGGAGCAGCTCGCGAAAACGCGTATCGGCATATTCGCGGTTTATGAACTCGAATCGCGCGGGCGACTGCACATCGGTGACGTGCAGGTCGGTGAGGTGGGCGATGCACGCCAGCACCTGGCCGGCACGAAATTGCTCGCCGGCCGAAGCGTCGGTCAGCTCGTATCGGAACCGATGCGGCTCACCGGCGGCGGCGGCGATCGCGCGGTAAGGAGCTCGCGAGCCGCGTCGCAGGACATCGCCCGCTACGAGCCGCCGCTGATGGGTCAGCGGCGAATCGGTCAAGCCTCGGTTGGTGCTTTGTCGTCCCGCGCGATCAGAACCGGATCCGTGCGAAGCGACAGCCTGACGCGCGTGCCGGCCGTAATGGCACCGACGTCGGATGTCGGCATTTGCGCCAGCACCGCGATGTCGCCGAGGTCGACAGTGACACGGCTGGTGGCGCCGAGAAACACGGTGGATATGACGCTGCCGACCAGCGGGCCCGGACTCATGTCGCCGTCGGCGTCCACGGACACGGCCTCTGGCCGGACCAGGGCGATGGCCGGGCCGTCGCTCGTGTCGGGCTTGACCAACGGCAGGCGCCTGCCCCGCACCTCGACCTCCCCGCCTTTGACAACGCCGGCGAGACGGTTGGTCAGGCCGACGAACTCGGCGACGAACGGCGTGGCCGGGCGGGAGTAGATGGTTGTCGGCGGCCCAAGCTGCTCGAGCCGGCCCTTGTTCATGACGCCGACACGGTCCGCAATGGCAAGGGCCTCCTCCTGGTCGTGGGTGACGAACAGGGTCGTGGTGCCGACCTCGAGCTGGACCCGGCGGATCTCGTCACGCAGACGAGAACGAACCTTCGCATCGAGTGCCGACAGGGGCTCATCAAGTAGAAGAACCTTCGGCTTGATCGCCAGTGCGCGTGCCAGCGCCACCCGCTGCTGCTGACCGCCCGAGAGCTGATGCGCGTACTTGTTGGCGTGCGCAGATAGTCCGACCAACTCGAGCATCTCGCCCGCGCGCTCGTGACGCTCGGCGGCGCCGACCTTGTGCAGCTGCATACCGAATGCAACGTTGTTCATCGCGGTCATGTGCGGGAACAGCGAGTAGGCCTGGAACACCATGCCGATCTCGCGCTTGTTGGCTCCCAGATTCGTTACGTCATTGCCTCCGATGACCACGCGTCCGCTATCCGCCTCTTCCAGTCCGGCGACAAGCCTCAATGCGGTGGTCTTGCCGCATCCGGATGGGCCAAGCAGGGCCACCATCTCCCCGGGAGCCATCGTGAGCGTCAGGCCGTCCAGCGCGGTCGTGGCGGCGTATGCCCGGCGGAGGTCCTCCAGGCGTACCTCGACTCCCCGAGCCCCGTCTCGCCGAGTGGTCGCATCGCTCATTTCATCACTTCACTCCCACTCGAGCTACAGGCCCTGGGGCATGGCAGGCGGCCCAAAAGGCGCAGGGATCCCCGTTGGTTCCTCGCGGGCGGCGCGCTCACGGGGCCGGCCGACGAACGAAAGGATCATCAGCAAAACAAACGCAAATAGCAGCGACGCGACGGCGACCGCAACCGACGTGCCGGCGCTGACCGATCCGACAAAAAAGATTGCGACCTGGAGGTTCTCGAAGGCCAGCAGGTTGGCGAATGTGAACTCACCGAGGACGAGGGCAACGGCGAGCAGGCACGCATTGAGGATCGCGCTCGACATGTTCGGCACGACCACGCGAAGCATCACGGTGCCCCATCCCGCGCCAAGGCTGCGAGCCGCCTCCGACAAGGTCTTGAGGTCGATGGCCGCCAGGCCGGCATCCAGCGTGCGGTACGTGTACGGCAGCACGAGGATGAGATAGGCAAACGAAAGCGTGAGTATGGAGTCGCTCAGGTTGGGGCCGATCCATCTGTACAGCGGAACCATGCCGACGACCAGGGCGATGGCCGGCACTGTCAGGGGCAGCAGGCAGATGAATTCGACGATGCGGCTCAGGCCAGGGATCCTCAGTCGCACCCATACCATCGTCGGCAGGAGGAGGACGAGCATCGCGACTGCGGTGATTGCCGCCAGCTGAAGAGAGACAGAGATCGCCGGCAGGAGTTCGGGGACTTTGGCGATGGCGGTCCATGCGTCCAGTGTCCGGGGCGCCGCCACGCCGTTGCCGCGCGTGGAGAACTCGAACATCGCGCCGATCGGCACGAGGAAAAAAGCCCCCAGAACAAGGAAGACGGCGGTGCGGAAGACCTGCAGCTTGCGCCGGCGCGAGCGACTCACGCCACACCACCCGAGTGGAGATCGTTCATCGCAGCCAACGGGAAGTTCGTCGCTGCAGCACCGCGTACAACACCATCACGACCATGACGATGAGAATCATCATCAGGGCCAGTGATTTCGCGAGCCCCGGCGCGGCCCGACCCGTTTCACTCGTCAGAAGGTTGCTGATCGCCAGCGGAACGACAATGCTCCCTTGGGAGATCAGGGCTTGCGCGGTGGCGTAAGCGGAGAACGCGTTTGCGAAGAGGAGGAGAGTGCAGCCCAAGAACGATGGCGCCAGCAGGGGGCCGGCTACGTAGCGCCAGTAGTGCCACGTGCTGCCGCCGAGGCTTTCGGTCGCCTCGCGCCACTGCGGCCGGATTCCATCGAGCGCCGGCAGAAAGACGATCAACATGAGCGGGATCTGGAAGTAGGTGTAGACAAGGACGAGGCCGCTCAGCTCGTACAACCACACGCCCTTGGCGAAGATGTCGATACCGCGGTCCACCAGGAACAAGTAAACGACGCCGGTGGTTCCGAGCGTGGCGATGAACGCGAAGGCGAGCGTGACGCCGCCGAACTGGGCGAGCACCCCCGAGGCGGAGGTCACGCTGCGCCGAAGGATCCCCCGCGGATTTCCTGTGACTACGGCGTAGGCCAGCAGGGCGCCCGCCAACGCCCCGACGACCGCGCTTACCGCCGAGATGACGAGGCTGTTCACGAGCGACTTGACGAGGTATGGCTGATTGATAGCGGTGAAGTTGGAAAAGGTGAAACTCCCGCTCTTGGTGGCGAACGAACCTGCCGCGATGATCACTGCGGGCAGCAGAAGGAACAAACCCACGTACGCGAAGAACGGCACCACCCCGAGCCATGAAAGAGGCAGCCGCCGCCCACCCCTGAGGGGGGGAGCGGCGGCACTCACGGCAGAGATGCCGGCGGCCGTCAAGCTATGGCTGCTGACCAGTGGGCGGAAACATACGTACCCGCGGCGGTTTGCTGGTCGAAGCTTGGATAAAGTGGCGTGCCGGTCACGGCCGGCAGGGCCGCAAGGCCGGCCGCATCGATCTTTCCAGACGTCTTCATCGCGGTCTGGCGGACAGGCCTGCAAGCGCCGCTGAGATAGATGTTCTGCCCCGCATCGGAGTAGAGGAACTCCTCCCATAGCCGCGCGGCGGCGGGGTGTGGAGCGTCCTTGTTGATCGCCTGCGCGTAGCTTCCGAATAGCGACGCGTTGGCCGGCACCCAGACCTTCCAGGTCGGAACGTCCTTGACGTGCGTCAATGAGTTGTAGTCCCACTGGAAGAGGACGGGCGTCTGTCCGTTCTTGACAGTTGCTGCGGTCCCGATCGTAGGCACGAAATTCCCGGCCTGCTTCAGCGAGTGGAAGAAGTCGACGCCCTTGCTGACATCGTCGAGCGAGCCCCCGTTAGCCACCCCGGCCATCATGACGCCGTTCAAGGCCTGGTTCGACTGGGTCGGGTCGCCGGCGAGGGCGACCTTGCTCTTGAAGCCGGAGCCGAGCAGGTCTTGCACCGAGTTGATGGTCCCGCCGGGGACCTTGCTCGAGTCGTAACCAATCGCCATGAAGCCCCCGTAGTCGGAGAACCACAGACCCGTCGACTCCTTCAGGCTGTCCGGGATGTCGCCCCACGTCGACACCTTGTATGGAGCGAATACGGACGTGTTGGCAAGGGCGACCTTCAAGCCCACATCAACGACATCAGGGGCGCGGCTGGTGCCGGCCAGCTGGTTGATCGCGTCGACCTCTTGCTGGCTGCTGCCGTTTGGGTTGTCGGAGGTGACGTTGATTCCGTACTTGGCCGTGAAGGCGGTGATCGCAGGGCCGTAGTTGCACCAGTCCGGCGGCAGCGCGATGACGTTGAGCTTGCCTTCCGCCTTCGCTGCGGTGACCAGAGCCGACATGCCGCCCACGTCGGCGGCCGACTTCGCCGATGCGGCACCCACGGTCGACGGGTTCGACGATCCACACGCCGCCAGCACGAGCAGGGCCGCGACACCAAGGGCAAGACCACGGATTCGATATCGCCAGCTCATTCCTCTCTCCCCAAATGACGGTTGACCGACGATTGTCGCAGGCTCGGCTGCGACCAGTGGCGGCGTCCATGATGCTCCTGCCACAGCAACATTGCAAAGAGTGGAGCGCACACCAATGGGTGGGTTTGCGTTAAGTGAAGGTTAAGTGTTGGGACCTTATCGAGTGGTTCGGCCGCGGTAGCCGAGGCGCCGCGAGAGGTCCGACGCGGCCTCCCGGGTGAGGCCCACGAGGTCGGGCCCACCGCCCGCCTGCAGCCTGTGGGCAGGCCCGGAAACGTCGATGGCGGCGACGACCTCGCCGTCCGTGGAAAAGACGGGCGCCGCGATCGCGTCCAGGCCGACCTCGAGCTCCTCGAACGTGCGGGCGAAGCCGCCCTCGCGCGCCGCCGCCAGCTGCTTCTCCAGCTCGGCGACATCGCTGATCGACCGCGGCGTCATCGGCACCAGGGGCCGGGCGAGCACTCGCTGCCGCAGGGAATCCGCGGCGAAAGCCAGGATCACCTTGCCGCTTGCGGTGCAATGCACCGGTGTGCGCCGGCCGAGCCAGTTGACGCTCACGAATGCTGTCGATCCGGTTGATTGCTCGATCGGCACGATCTCGTCGCCGTCGAGCACGTCAAGTGTCACCGTCTCCCCACTCGAAGCGGCAAGGGCTTCGCATACCGGGCGCGCGACGTGGCGGAGGTCGAGCTCGCCGCTGACCACACGCGCGAGCTGAGGCAGCCGCCGGCCGAGGCGGTACTTCGCCGTCCGCGGATCTCTTTCGACGAGCGCGTGCCGTTCCAGGGTGCCAAGGAGGCGCAGGGCCGTCGAGCGATGGACGCCCAGCTCGCGCGCCACCTCAGCGCCCGCACGCCAGCCGTCCAGGGCGAGCAGATCGAGGATCGCGACAGCCCTGTCGACCGAGCGGATCACGCCGGCCTCCCGGTCCTCGTTGCTCACTGCGCAACACTACACGATAGCGGTATTCTTGTTGGACTCTGAGCATCAGTTGGGCGATGCGCAACAGGAAGGAGTCCGGATGAGCCGAGAAGAAGAGATCCGAGCCGGCCTTTTCGACCACACGCTTAACGGACACGCGCCGGAGGTGAAGGCTCTCACCGAGGAGGGCCTGGCTCTCGGCATGGATCCCATGGACATCCTCTTCAAGGCCCTCATCCCTTCCCTGGAGGAAGTCGGGCGCCGCTTCGAGAAAGGCGACTTCTTCGTGCCCGAGATGCTCATCGCCGCGCGCGCGATGCAGGGCGCACTCGTGATCTTGCGTCCGCTGATCGCGGAGACCGGTGCCAAGCCGGTCGGCCGCTATGTCATCGGCACGGTCAAGGGCGACATCCACGACATCGGCAAGAACCTCTGCGTGATCATGCTCGAAGGAGCCGGCTTCGAGGTCTTCGACCTCGGCGTCAACACGCCGCCCGAAAAGTTCGTGGCCGCGGTCGAGGAGCATCAGCCGGACGTCGTCGGCTTCTCCGCCTTTTTGACGACGACGATGCCGATGTTCAAGGTGAACATCGAAGCCCTCACGAAGGCCGGGCTTCGAGAGAAGGTGCATATCGCGGTCGGCGGCGCTCCTGTAACGCTCGAGTACGCCAAGCACGTCGGCGCAGACAGCTACGCACCGGATGCATCGATGGCCACCAGGATGGCCAAGGAGATCGTCGGCGATCGGAGTGCGAGCTCGCAGGGCGCCCAGGCGCTCGAGCAGGCCGTCATGAAGATCGACGAGACGCTCCGCAAGGGCTAGGAGTCTTTGAACACCGTTCTCCGCTCGCGCACACGCGAGGTCGTGATCTCCATCGACAGGCCCTTCGTCATCATCGGCGAGCGCATCAACCCGACCGGGCGCAAAGTCCTCGCCGCCGAGATGAAGGAAGGCCGCATGGACCGCGTTCGATCCGATGCGATCGCACAGGCCGCCGCCGGCGCGCACATGCTCGATATCAACGCCGGCATCCCTGCCGCGGACGAGCCGGCGCTGCTGGTCGCCGCGATCAAAGCGGTCTCCGAGGTCAGCGACCTCCCCATCTGTATCGACTCATCGGTTCTCGAGGCGCTCGAAGCCGGCCTCGCGGCGTACGAAGGCAAGGCGCTCGTCAACTCGGTGACGGCAGAAGACGAGCGGATGGACCGCATCCTGCCCCTGGTCAAGAAGCACGGCGCAGCCGTGATCGCGATGGCGAACGACGAGACCGGCATCTCGATGGTCCCCGAAGAGCGGGTCGCCATCGCGCGTCGAATCCTCGACCGCGCGGCCAAGTACGGCATTCCTCGCGAGGACGTGATCATCGACCCCATCGCAATGACCGTCGCGGCCGACCCGACGTGCGGCCTGGTCACGCTCGAGACAATGCGGCTGATCCGCGACCAGCTCGGCAACAACATGACGTGCGGAGCATCGAACGTATCGTTCGGGCTACCCGACCGCGCCACAGTCAACGCCGCATTCCTGCCCCTGGCAATGCACGCGGGTCTCACATGCGCGATCACCAACCCGCTCGTGCCCGAGGTGCGGCGGGCCGTGCTGGCCGGAGATCTCCTGCTCGGCCACGACGAGTACGCGATGCGCTGGATCTCGAGCTACCGGGCCGAGCTGGCCCAGGCTTCGAAATGATTCAAAGAAAGCTGGAAGTCACCTACCAGCCGTTCGACAGGACC
>Ga0209180_10001552_pt1 | contig 11443 bp, 12 predicted proteins | sample CZO8metaG_3_FD_188355 | JGI IMG/M metagenome (GOLD analysis project Ga0209180, IMG submission 188355) | Vadose zone soil microbial communities from the Eel River Critical Zone Observatory, Northern California, USA - CZOApr15con2H2.8 metaG... | ecosystem: Environmental > Terrestrial > Soil >...
CCCTCGAGCAACGCGTCGGCCAACGCATCTACTCTCGTCTTCATGAGCTGTGTGACTTCGTAGAGATCGTGACCGCAAGCGATTTCAGGAAGGAGCAGCACGATGTCCAGAGAGCGCGGGACAGCATTCAGACAGACACCGCAGTCCCCGCGGGTGCTCATGGTCGGCCGAGACCTCCACGAGGGTGAGCGGGTCCGCCGGCTGCTCTCCTACGGGCGCGCGGCGGCGCAGGTCGCAGTGTGCAGCTCGCCGTGCGACGCGCGCCGTGCGGTGGCGGCGCACGGAGCGCCCGACGTGGTCGTGCTCGAGGACCGCGCCTGGCCGGCCGTGGACGCCGAGGCGCTGGCCGAGCTGCGCCGGCTCTGCACGCCGAAGGCGCGCGGCACCGGGCTCATCCTCTCGCGCCGGTGGGGCGAGCTGCACCGGGGCGACCGCGTGCCGGAGGGCGTGCCGGTCGTCGAGCGGCCCTACCGCCTCGACGAGCTGGTGCCGGCCCTCCAGCTCGTCCTGTTGCGGAGCCGCTCGTGAGCGAGGGGCACTTCTTCCCGCGGCGCCCGGCCGAGGCGGTGGGCGGCATCCTCCAGCGCACGCTCCACCGCCACGGGCTCGCGCGCCGGCTCGACCGGCACGTGCCCGCCGCGGTGTGGGCCGAGGCGGTCGGCGCCGAGCTCGCCGCGCGCGCGCAGCCGACGGTGCTCTCGGCCGGGACGCTGCACCTGCTGGTGCAGGACCACCGCTGGCGGGACCAGCTCGATGCCGCGCGGCAGCTGATCATCGAGCGCCTCAACCGCCGCCTCGGCCGCCGCGCCGTGCGCGCGCTCCAGTTCGGGCTGGCGCACGAAGGAGCGCTGCGGCCCGCCGCGCGCCACACCGCCCCCGCACCGCCCCGGCACTCCACCGCCGCGGTGGCCGGAGCGCACGCGCTCCCCTCCGAGGTCCGCGACGCCCTCCTCCGCGCCGCGGCCTCCTCCCGCCGGGGGAAGTCCTAGGCCCGACGAATCCTCGACCCCGACCTCGACCTCGACCCGCCTCGACCTTGCGAGGGCGTGGTACCTCAACGTCGATGCGGCGGACGCGGCGGAAGAGCGCGCCACCCCGGCCGAGCGCCGCGGCGGTCGAGGCGCTGGGACCCTACGCCCGGACCCGGCTCACGGTCCGCGCGCTCGGGCTCGCCTTGCCTCTGGACGTTCCGGCCGACGTCTTCGCGACGCGCGCGATCGACGACGGCACGCTGCTCCTCTTGCGCAACCTGCCGGAGCGGGCGCCCGGCTCGCTGCTCGACCTGGGCTGCGGATACGGCGCGCTCGGACTGCCGGTAGCGGCGAGATTCCCCGACGCGCCCGCCCTGCTGGTGGATCGCGACCTGCTCGCGGTGCGCGCCGCCGCGCAGAATGCGCGCTCGCTGCGCCTTTCGAACGTCGAGGCGCGGCCCGGGCTCGGCTACCGCGATCTGTCCCCCGGCGCGCGCTTCGACCTGGTGCTCTGCAACGTGCCGGCGCGCATCGGACCGCGCGGCGTCGCCTACCTGCTGGACGCGGGACGCTCCTTGCTGACGCGCGAGGGAGAACTGCGCGCGGTGGTCATCCGCGATCTGCGGGAGCAGGTCGAGACGGCGCAGGTGCCGGGGATGCGGCTCGCGGCGCAGGGCAGGAACCACCTGGTCTATTCCGTTCCACAGGGCCCCTCGCGGTTCGCCCTCGACGACGAGTCGGTCTACGCGCGGGACGAGACGCGCTTCGAGGCGGCGCCCGGCCGCGTCCTTTCGCTCTCGCGGCCGCACGACGCGAGCGAGGATCCGGGCCATGCCCCGGCGCTGGGCGCGCTCCTCGACGCGGTGCCGCGCGGGTCGCCGGGCACGGTGCTCTGCTTCCGCTGCGGGTACGGCGTGCTGCCGCTCGCCGCGCGGGTGCGCTGGCCTCAGGCGCGGGTCGTCGCGCAGGACCGCGACCTGCTCGACACCGCCTTCGTCCGCCGCAACGCCTCGGCGCTGGGGCTCGCCGGCGAGTGGCTCCGCGTCGCCGAGACCCTGTTCCCCTCGGAAGCGCTGCCGGAGGGAGGCGCCGGCCTGGTCCTCGGGGAAGCGTCGGCCCCCGCCGGCGAGGCGGTGTTCGCGCGCGAATTGCTCGAGGTGAAACGCCTGCTCGCCCCTGGCGGCGAGGCGCTGGTGCTGGCCTCGGAGAAGCAGGCGCGGGAGTGGCTCCCTTCCGCTGCGGCCTCGGGCGCGTCCGTGCTGCTACGACGTCGAGGGTCCTGCATCCTGCGCATCGCCCGGCCAAAGGGGGCTTGACAGCGGCCCCGGTTCGGTGGTCGCACGAGGAGGCCGAGGCGGTCCTCCGAGGGAAAAAGGGCTTTACTCGGTCGAGCGTCCTCTGTCAGAGTGCGCTCGATTTCGGCAGCAGGGGAGAGGCCCTTTCCAGGAGGAGAAGCCCAAGATGCCCGCCAAGAAGGCAGCAAGGAAGACCGGCAAGAAGTCCGCCCGCAAGCCCAATGCCGCATTCATGAAACCGCTCCAGCCGAGCGCGGCACTCGCCAAGGTCGTCGGCGACAGGCCGCTGCCCCGGACGGAGGTGGTCAAGAAGATCTGGGCGTACGTGAAGAGGAACGGCCTGCAGGACAAGAAGGAGAGGCGCAACATCAACGCGGACGACACCCTCCGCGAGGTCTTCGGCGGCAAGAGGACCGTCTCGATGTTCGAGATGACCAAGCTGGTGAACGACAACCTGAAGAGCTAGGCTCGAAGCAGATCGTCCGCGGAGGGCGCGCGTCCGGACAGAGGGGCGCCGCGCCCTCCGGCGCTTCGGGGTCCGCCCTTCACCCCGCCCCCGGCCGGGCGGGCCACAGCCGCGACACCACCGCAGCGCCGGCCAGCCGCCCTCCTCCCGCCGAAGTCGGCGAAGCCGTGCCGGAGAGCATCCCGTGCGCGCCGCTTGACGCCGCGAATCCAAAATCGAGAATTCTTCTCCAATTGGGCAACCCCCGAGGAGGGCACCGATGCCGAACCTGAAGGGCACCAAGACGCACGAGAACCTCAAGGCCGCGTTCGCGGGCGAGAGCCAGGCCAACCGCCGCTACCTGTACTTCGCCAAGCAGGCCGACGTGGAAGGCCGGCCGGACATCGCGGGTCTCTTCCGCGATACCGCCGAAGGCGAGACGGGTCACGCGCACGGCCACCTCGAATACCTGGAGCAGGTGGGCGATCCCGCCACCGGAGAGCCGATCGGCGACTCCGAGAAGAACCTCGCCGCCGCCGTCGCCGGCGAGACCTACGAGTACACGCAGATGTACCCCGGGTTCGCGCGGCAGGCGCGCGAGGACGGCTTCACCGAGATCGCCGAGTGGTTCGAGACCCTCGCCAAGGCGGAGAAGTCGCACGCGGGCCGCTTCGCGAAGGGGCTGCAGCAGGTCAAGTCGGAGTAGCCGGCTTGAGGCTTCCCATCGCAGATCAGCCGCAGGACTGGGCCCAGGACAGGCACGGGATGTCGTACGACAACCCGCGGTTCTGGGACCCGGTCCACCTCGATTCCGAGGTGCACCGCGTCTTCGAGATCTGCAACGGGTGCCGGCTGTGCTTCAACCTCTGCCCCTCGTTCGACGTCCTCTTCAAGCGGATCGACGCGCTCGATCCGCACCGCGCCGAGGCCGAAGGCAAGCACCTCGAGGGCGGTCTCGTGGAGGAGCACGAGGCGAAGAAGCTCCTCGACCACGTCGAGGTGCACACCGAGAGCCCGGTGTCGCTGCTCGAGGGGAAGGACAAGGAGCGCGTGGTCGAGCTCTGCTACGAATGCAAGCTCTGCTACCCCAAGTGCCCGTACGTCCCGCCGCACGAGTTCGCGGTCGATTTCCCGCGCCTCATGCTGCGCGCCAAGATGGCCGGGGCCAAGGAGGACGGCGTCGCCTTCCGGGAGCGCTTCCTGGGGGCGACCGACGCGGTCGGCACCTTGATGACCAAGATCGCTCCGCTCGCCAACGCCGCCGCGCACAACCGCTTCAACAGGATGTTGATGGAGCACGCGGTCGGCATCCACCGGGACCGGCAGCTTCCCGCCTACGCCGACGAGAGCTTCCTGACCTGGTGGTCGAGGCGCGCTCCCGTGGCCCCGCCCTCCGCGCCGAACGGCAGCGTGGCGGTGTTCGCCACCTGCTACGGGAACTACAACGACCCGGAGATCCCCAAGGCCGCGGTGGAAGTCCTGGAGCACGCGGGGTGCTCGGTCAGCTGCCCCGAGCAAGTCTGCTGCGGCATGCCGAAGCTGGACGGGGGCGATCTCGAGGGCGCGCGCCGGCTGGCGCGGCGGAACGTGGAGACGCTCCTCCCCGCCGTGCGCGAGGGCCGCAAGATCGTCAGCCCCGGCCCGAGCTGCACCCTGGTCCTTCGCACCGAGTACCCGGAGCTGGTTGGCACCGAGGAGGCGCGCGAGGTGTCCCAAGCGGTGATGGACCTGTCCGACTTCCTCTTGCAGCAGGCGCGGCAGAAGAAGCTGCCGAAGGGCTTCGAGAAGCCCATCGGCAAGGTCGCCTACCACGTCGCGTGCCACAACCGCGTGCAGAACCTGGGCTACCGCGGGCGCGACCTGCTCAAGTGGGCGGGGGCGGACGTGCAGCTCGTCGACCGCTGCTGCGGGATGGACGGCACCTGGGGCATGAAGACCGAGTTCTTCGGGGAATCGCTGAAAGTGGCGGATGCGGCGGCGAGCCGGGTCGAAGGCGCCGAACCCGACGTGGTCTCGTCGGACTGCCCGCTGGCCGGGCTGCAGCTCAAGCAGAAGACGGGGCGCCCCGTGTATCACCCCGTCCGGATCCTGCGAGCCGCGTACCTGGGCGAGCCGTTGCGTTCGCCCAAGCCCGGACGCGAGAACGACGTTCCGCCGGCGGAGGAGACCTGATGCGCAAGCTCGAATTGAAGGATCTGTGGCCCTTGCCCGTCTACGAAGGTGTGCGCCACCAGTTCCGCCGCGAGGTGATCGCGGCGAAGCAGGCGCGCCGCGTCACCGTGGGGCCCTTCATGACCTTCGTGTTCGAGAACCGGCTGACGGTGAAGTTCCAGATCCAGGAGATCCTCCACGCCGAGCGGATGACCGACGAGGCGCAGGTCCGGGAGGAGCTGGAGGGTTTCAACAGCGTGCTCCCCGGCGCGGGCGAGCTGTCCGCAACGCTCCTCGTGGAGCTCTCCGGAGAGGACCGCGAGGTGAAGGCGGCGCTGTCGCGCCTGACCGGCCTGGGAGACCACCTGTGGCTCGAGGTAGGCGGCAAGCGGTCCCGCGCCGCGATGGAAGGCGGGCGCGACGACGGGCAGCGGATTGCCGCGGTACAGTACATCCGGTTCCCGGTCTCCGACGTGGCGGCGTTCCAGAGGGGTCCGGCGGCCCTGGTCGTCGATCACCCCGCCTACACGCACCGGCAGGAGCTGTCGGACGCGGTCCGCGAGTCGCTCGCCCAGGACCTTCTCCCGGAGGCCGGCTGATGCAGCGGCGAAAGAGCGCCCCCGACCTCTCCTCGCAGGTCGCCGCCTTTGCGGAGCACTGCCGCAAGAGCGGCCTGTCGGTCACCCGCCAGCGGCTGGCCATCTTCGAGGCGCTGGCCGGTTCGCGCGCGCACCCCAGCGCCGAGGACATCCACCGATCGGTCCGCAGGCGCTTGCCGCACCTTTCGCTGGCTACCGTCTACAAGAACCTCGAGGCGCTGCGCGAGATCGGCGCGGTCAGCGACGTGAACGCCCTGCACGAGCACGGCCGCTACGAGGCCGCCCTGCCCGGCACCGGGGCGGGCACCCCGCACCACCACCTGGTGTGCATCCGCTGCCGCAAGGTGGTCGACCTGCACGACTCCGGGCTCGACGACCTCCAGGTGACCGACCCGCGCGGGTTCGAAGTGCGCGCACTGAAAGTGCAGGTCGAAGGCATCTGCCCCGAGTGCGGCGCGCGCAGGAAGCGTCAGGGCTCCTCCGTGAACAGGACGGTCAGCGCGTCGAGATGATAGATGGTCCGGGCCCGGCTCGCGCCGGAGATGCCGACGACCACCGTCACGGCGGGACCTTCCACCTCCAGCTCGTAGGCATGCGGCGTCCACTGGGCGCCGGCGATCCCGGGTGGCTGCAAGGCCGGCTGCAGCTGGTCGGCGTTGCGCGGCGGGGCCCGGAGGACGCCCACGATGAGGCGGTCCGCGGCGACCGCATCGCTCGGCCCTGAGGTGGCGAAGTCGATGTGAGCGCGGTGGCGCCCGGACGACGGGAGCGTGAAGGCGCGCTCGAGCCAGATCTTTCCTGCGCCGTTCGTGTTCTGGAGGAAGAACCTGACGCTGGAGGCGCCGTCGAACGGCGCGGTCGGATCGCTCGTGATCGACCACTGGTCGCCGACCTCGAGATCCAGCGCCTGCGGCGCCCACCCCTGCAACGAGCCTTCGAAGGAAAAGAAGGCCGATTGCTGCTTCGGCGGCCCGCAAGCGGCCAGGCACGCGGCGAGCACGGCGCTCGGTAGCCGCATGCCCACCTGCTAAGCACGAGGCGGGAGCGCGGAGCAAGGCCGGTTCCGGTGTACTATCTCCGCGGCGTGGGCGCGATCTGCCAGGACGTGGTCGGCCGCTGCGGTTTCATCGACGTGCTCGAGGAGGCGGTGCTGGTGCACCGGCACGTGGCGGTGGCGCTGCGCGACGGGACCCGGTTCATCGACCTGGTGGTCGACGTGGTCACCGAGAACGGCGAGGACTACGCCTGCTTCCGCAGCCGGGAACGCGTCCCGGTGACGGAGATCGCCGCTGCTACCCGCGCCGACCCGCACCGACATCCCTGATTTCGGGCGGCTTTTGCGAGATTGGGGCCCGCCGGCACGATACACTGGCTGCCGATGACCGAACCCGCTGTCGACCTGCGCGACGAGGCCCGCTGGCCCCGGCTGGGGATCCCTGGCTTCTCGTATCCCGACCTGCACGACGCGCTCCGGCTCGCCGATCTGACGGCCGCCTTCGACCGCGATCTGCACGCCGCCGACCCGGAGCTGTTCGCCCGGTTCGAGCAGCACCGGCGCGCGCCGCTGTCGGGTCCCGCCGAAGGCGACCTCCTGGTCGAGCTGTCCGGGCACCTGTCGCGGTTCGTCGGCAGGCTGTTCGGCGTCCTCGACGAGCAGGCGAGCCAGCGGACCGCCGCCGGCCGCGACGGGCCCCTCTTCCGGGTCAAGCGGGAGTTCGTGCAGCGGCGCGTCTTCAAGAAGGGCGCGCCCGATCGCCCGGGGGCGGAAGAGTTCCCCTCCCTCGACGACCAGGTGCAGCCCCTGCTCGTAGCGGCGGCAAGGCGCGACCCGCGCGCCTCGCTCGCCGCGGGCGACCCCGAGCTGGTGCTCGCGCTGGTGATCGACACCCTGCTCGACGCGCCGCGCTCGCCGGAGCCGTTCCGCGCGCTCTGCCAGGCGATGGGCCGCGGGCTCGCCGACCGCGGCGAGCTGCCCGAGCGTGCGCGGGAGCTGCTCGCCGGCCGCCCCGAGCTCGCCGAGCATCTCCTCGATCTGTTCGACCGCTGGTGCTACGCGGCCACCCTGCACCCCTGGGGCCGCCACCGGACGCACGGGTGGTCACTCCTGCGGTTGCCGCGCGCGCTGGACTTCCAGCAGCTCGTGCCGCTCCGGCGGCGCAAGCCGTACGAGACCGAGGGGCTCCCCGAGCACCAGCGCCGGCGCGACGGGTTCCAGCTGACCGACCCGCGCGCCACCCCGCGCGAGGCCCGCAGCGAGATCGACTACTGCATCTATTGCCACGGCCGCGAGAAGGACAGCTGCTCGAAGGGCTTCCGCGAGAAGGAGAGCGAGCGCTACAAGAAGAACCCGCTGGGGATCCCCCTCACCGGCTGCCCCCTCGAGGAGCGCATCAGCGAGATGCACCTCAAGGCGCGCGAAGGCGACACGGTCGCCGCGCTGGCCCTGGTGTGCATCGACAACCCGATGGCCCCCGGCACCGGCCACCGCATCTGCAACGACTGCATGAAGGCGTGCGTCTACCAGAAGCAGGACCCGGTCAACATCCCGCAGATCGAGACCCGCGTCCTCACCGATGCGCTGCGGCTCCCGTGGGGGTACGAGATCTGGAGCCTGCTCACCCGGTGGAACCCGCTGCGCGTGGAGCGGCCGCACCCGCGGCCGTACTGCGGCGTGGACGTCCTGGTGGTGGGCATGGGGCCCGCCGGGTACACGCTCGCGCACCACCTCCTGAACGAGGGATTCGGCGTGGTCGGCGTGGACGGGCTCAAGATCGAGCCGCTCGACCCCGAGCTGGTGAGCTGCGCTCGCGCGGTCGAGAATTACGACGACCAGTTCGGCACGCCCCTGGACGAGCGCGTCCTCTCCGGCTTCGGGGGCGTCTCCGAGTACGGCATCACCGCGCGCTGGGACAAGTCGTTCCTCGACGTGCTGCACCTGAACCTCGCGCGCCGCAAGCACTTCAAGCTGTACGGCGGCACCCGCTTCGGCGGGACCCTCACCGTCGACGACGCCTGGGCGCTGGGCTTCCGCCACGTGGCGCTGGCCGCGGGAGCCGGGCGGCCCACCCTCATCGGGTTGAAGAACAACCTGCTCCGCGGCGTCCGCAAGGCGTCCGACTTCCTCATGGCGTTGCAGCTCACCGGCGCCTTCAAGGACGACGCGCTGGCGAACCTCCAGGTCAGGCTGCCCGCGGTCGTGATCGGAGGCGGCCTCACCGCCATCGATACAGCCACCGAGCTCAAGGCCTACTACCCCGCCCAGGTGGAGAAGCTGCTCGACCGGCACGAGGTGTTGTGCGAGTCGGCCGGCGAGGAGATGGTGTTCTCGGTCCTCGACCCGGAGGAGCGGCACGTCTACGCCGAGCTGCTCGAGCACGGCCGCGCGGTGCGCGCCGAGCGCGATCGCGCCGCGGGGGCCGGCGAGGAGCCCGACTTCACCCGGCTGGTCGCGCAGTGGGGCGGCGTGACCATCGCGTACCGCAAGGGGCTCACCGACTCGCCCGCGTACCGCTTGAACCACGAGGAAGTGGCCAAGTGCCTCGAGGAGGGCATCGTCATCGCCGAGGGCCTCTCGCCCGTCGAGGCGGTGCCCGATCCGCACGGCGCGGTGAAGGCGGTGCGCTTCGCCCTGCAGAAGCAGGTGGACGGCAAGTGGACCGACGCGGGGGAGGCGGTCGAATTGCCCGCGCGCACCGTCTGCGTGGCCGCGGGCACCAGCCCCAACGTGACGCTCGAGAAGGAGTCGCCCGGAGGATTCGAGCTGGACGCGCGGCACGGCAGCTTCCGGCCATACCGCCTCGAAGGCGGGCAGCTCGTCCCGGCGGCCGTCACCGACGACCTCTCCGGCGAGCCGGGCTTCTTCACCAGCTACCGCAAGGACGGGCGGCTGATCAGCTTTTTCGGCGACAACCACCCGACGTACGCCGGGTCGGTGGTGAAGGCGATGGCCTCGGCCAAGGATGGGCACCCGCACATCGCCCGGCTGTTCGCGGAGGAGCTGTCCCGCACCGATGCGTCCGTGCGCGCCGGCGCGTACGAAGTGAAGGGCGCGCAATCGAAGTGGCACGCGTTGACGGCGCGCCTGGACGACGAGCTGGGCGCGACGGTGCACGAGGTGCGGCGCCTGACGCCGACCATCGTCGAGGTGGTGGTGCGAGCCAAGGCCGCCGCGCGGCGCTTCCAGCCCGGCCAGTTCTACCGGCTGCAGAACTACGAATCGCTCTGCGCGCGCGTTCAGGGCACCAAGCTCCTCATGGAGGGCCTCGCGGTCACCGGCGCCTGGGTGGATCGGGAGAAGGGCCTGCTCTCGCTGATCGTCCTGGAGATGGGCTCGTCGAGCCGACTGTGCGCGCTGCTCGAGCCGGGCGAGCCGGTGGTGGTGATGGGCCCCACCGGCGCGCCCTCGACCATCCCGCGCGGCGAGGACGTGGTGCTCTGCGGCGGAGGCCTGGGCAACGCGGTGCTCTTCAGCATCTCCAAGGCGCTGCGGTCGAACGGCTGCCGGGTGGTGTACTTCGCCGGCTACAAGCACGCGCAGGACGTGTTCAAGCGCGACGAGATCGAGGAGGCGACCGACGTGGTGGTCTGGTCCACCGACGCGGGCGGCGCTCCCGAGCCGCGCAGGCCGCAGGACCGCGCCTTCTGTGGCAACATCGTGCAGGCGATGGTGGCTTACGCGACCGGGAAGCTGGGCCCGCCGCCGATCCCGTTCGCGAACGTCCGGCGCGTCATCGCCATCGGATCGGACCGGATGATGGCGGCGGTGACGCGTGCGCGGCACGAGGTCCTCCAGAATTTCCTCCCCGCCGATCACGTCGGCATCGCGTCCATCAACTCGCCGATGCAATGCATGATGAAGGAGATCTGCGCGCAGTGCCTGCAGAAGCACCGCGACCCGCTGACCGGCAAGGAATCGATCGTCTTCACCTGCTTCGATCAGGACCAGCCGATGGACCGCATCGACTGGGACAACCTGCGCGCGCGCCTGCGCAGCAATTCACTACAAGAAAAGCTCTCGGCGCTGTGGCTGGACCGGCTGCTCGCGACGAGCAAGCTGCCCCGCGTGTAACGCGAGCGTTGGAGACGCCGACCGTGATCTTTTGGGGGGTCGAGGGGGGGAGCGAGCTCCCCCCTTGTGGAGGCGCCGGAGGCGCCGGATCGAAGAGCGTGTGAGCGTAGGAAAGCGATCGTATCAGGCCAGCGCGACCGCCTGCTGCGGGCGCTTGGCCTTGACGTCCACGCCGTGGCCGTCGGCGAACACGATGATCGCGCGCGACCAGGGACCGGCCTGGCGGGTGGTGGGGTGCGCGTCGGCCGCGCGGTTCACCAGGGTGAAGATGGCGTCGCAGGCGCCGCAGACGCGGTAGTCCTCGGCGGGGATGAGCGGGTACGGCTTCGAGAGCCCCGGCGCGAACAGCAGGATCACCGAGACCGGCGCCGTGAACGTGCCCGACTTGCGGCACTGTCCGCAGGTCAGGGTTTCTTCGGTCTGTTCCATCGCTCCTCTGCCCCCGATCCCGTCCTCGAAGCTGACACTAACCATCGTTTCCCACACCCGCTGGACCTCGCAAGAAAACGCCCCCTCGTTCAGTAAGTTACAGTGCGACCAGGGGCTTGCCAGCCTGCCGGGGAGGTTGCGGAAACCGCCGTTTTGTGCGACGCGCAGCCCGGACGGGGTTGAGTTTGCCACCCCTGCGCTGTTCGACCCATCGATGGCTACCCGGCTGGAACGCCCCGAGCTCCTCGCCCCCGCCGGCGAGGAGGAGAGCCTGCGCGCCGCCGTCGCGGCCGGCGCCGACGCGGTCTACTTCGGGCTGCGGGGCGGCTTCAACGCGCGCGCCAGGGCCGACAACTTCGCGGTGGACGAGCTGCCCCGCGTGTTCGACTTCCTCCACCGCAAGGGCGTGAAGGGATTCGTCACCTTCAACACCCTGGTCTTCGACCGCGAGCTGCCCGTGGCCGAGCAGGCCCTCGCCGCGATCG
>Ga0209180_10001559_pt1 | contig 11410 bp, 11 predicted proteins | sample CZO8metaG_3_FD_188355 | JGI IMG/M metagenome (GOLD analysis project Ga0209180, IMG submission 188355) | Vadose zone soil microbial communities from the Eel River Critical Zone Observatory, Northern California, USA - CZOApr15con2H2.8 metaG... | ecosystem: Environmental > Terrestrial > Soil >...
AGTTTGTGTATTTCCATTCAAGCTATGAGGTAAACAGGAAACATGAAACAACCTGGTAATATGAAAAATAAGCCGAATATGGCAGCAGGGCAGAGAAGCCCAGCCCCTGCAATGAAGCCTTCTACTCCAACACAGCCAAATAACTCTCCCACGGTAGATATGGGTACCCCGGCGAAACCACGTTCTTGGTGGACGACAACACGGCTAGCAGAGCGATTTCTGCTCCCCCTGCGGCTCTTTCTTGGTATCACTTTCATCTATGCCGGTCTCCAGAAATTGACCGATCCGCAATACTTTAACCGATCGGCCACAGGATTTATCGGTAAACAGATTATCGGGTTTGCTGCTGGATCACCGATTCATGGTCTTTTGATCAATATTGTGCTGCCCCACGCCGTCTTCTTCGGCGCACTCGTCGCTTTCGGCGAGTTAGCAATTGGGATCGGAGCCTTGCTAGGACTACTCCTGCGCCCAGCTTCTTTCTTCGGCCTCTTGCTCAACATACTATTTTTCCTGTCGGCTAGCTGGCGCGTGTATCCGTATTTCTACGGAGCCGACATCGTGTTCGTCTTCTGCTGGATTACGCTGATACTGGCAGGCCCTCTCAGAAGCGGGTTGCCATCACTGGATGCATTGCTCGTACCGCGCTTACTTATGAGCGTTTCACCTGACTCGAGAGCAAAGCTCGGACCCGTGCTAAACTTCCTGCTTGGAGTAGGAGAAGAGGATGAGATGGCTGTTCAACCACAAGGGATAGTCGCGCAGGCTACGAGTAACCCGGGTGGGCAGACGGCGGTTTATAACAGCACAGTGAGAGGATACCCGCAGGGAGTACCCCAATATATGGTGAACAACCAGGGCAGGCCGGTGCAGGGGATACCACAACAACAAAAGCAGGTGAATTATAGAGGAAAACAGGCGGCTTTAAAACGACAAGAGAGCCGGCGTGGCTTCTTATGGGGGCTGTTTGCAGGCGGACTGGCGATGCTAGGAATCACATTCGTAGGAGGGAAAGCCCTGCAAGTATTGCAGTCCGGTGGAGACGATAGCGCCTCAAGCCTCAATTCGAATGCGGGGTCAGGGTCTGGCTCTACGAGCGGGTCAGCGACTGCAACTGCCCCAGCAGGTAGCACACCTGGAGCAGCTACAGCTATTGCCAAGTCGAGCGCTGTTCCCGATAACAGCGCTGTGTCATTCACTATTCCATCCAACGGTGATCCAGGTGTCTTGATACATCTCAACAATGGGAAGTTTGTAGCATTCGATGCGACGTGTACCCATGCAGGCTGCCCGGTTCAATATGATCCTTCCAGCCGGTACTTAATATGTCCCTGTCATGGAGCAGAGTTTGATCCCGCAAACAATGCTGCTGTTGTCGGGGGGCCAACTAATACGCCGCTGACCAGTGTTCCCATTACTGTGAATAACGCTACGGGGGCAATTACGATTCAACAATAGCTCTTGCACACCTGGGAATCCTGCTGAGACCATTCGTGATATACTGTTCCAAAGGGGTACAAAAGGCCAGAAGTGACGGGGCCTTACCCTACCGCAGGAAGCAGGGTGAGCTATGCTCAACACAAGCTCTTTGGATGCAGTGAACGGCGCGCGATTCTCGCAGAGATTTGTCAAGCCACTGTATGACTCCTACTGCTTCGCCAACCTGCCTCAGACGGTTGAATATATGCTGACAGGCGAGGGACACCATGCCCTACCCCCAGATGTATTTGGCAACCTGCCGGCCAGGTACAATAAACTGATCCTGTTCTTTGTGGATGCTTTTGGCTGGAGATTCTTCGAACGCTACGCAGAAAAATACGAATTTCTGAAAATGCTGCTGAGTCACGGGGTCATCTCAAAGATGACTTCGCAGTTCCCCTCGACTACGGCAGCACACGTGACGTGTATGCACACCGGCCTGAACGTTGGGCAGAGCGGGGTGTACGAGTGGAACTACTATGAACCCCTGGTCGACGAAGTGATCACCCCGCTGATCTTTGCTTACGCAGGAGACAAGGACCGCGATACCTTGATGCGAGCCGGGATTCCTGCAGATGCGTATTTTCCAAGGCATACAATCTATCAAAGACTGCAATCAAAGGCTGTAGCGTCATACGTGTTCCAAAGCGCAGCTTACACGCCATCGACATTCTCGAATGTCGTGTACAAAGGAGCGACGGTTATTCCCTACCGGGGATTGTCAGATGCTTTAACGCACCTGGCGGAACTGGTGCTCTCTGACAAAGCGCCGGTGGCTTATTACTTCTTGTATTTCGATAAGATCGATGCTATTTGTCACACCTATGGGCCAAACTCGAACCAGTTTGAGCAGATAATAGATGCATTTTTGCGGATGATGGCAGAGCTTTTCTATAAAAGGCTGGCGGGTAAGATTGAGCACGCATTGTTTGTCATGACGGCAGATCATGGGCAGATAGAGGTTGATCCTCGCCGGACCTTTTTTCTGAACTGGCATGCTGCGGGTATTGAACAGTATATACAAACGAACCGCAATGGGAAACTAATCGTCCCGGCAGGCTCCGCCCGTGATATGTTCTTACACATTAAAGAAGAATGGATTGACGAGGCGATAGCATTATTGCAGAAACGCCTGGGAAACACGGCTGAGGTGTATCGAACACAGCAACTGGTGGCCCAAAACTTTTTCGGCTCTGCACAGCCTTCAAACGAGTTTATGGCGCGGGTCGGCAATGTCGTTATCCTGCCCTATCGATACGAGTCGGTATGGTGGTACGAGACAGGGAGGTTTGATATGCATTTTCTGGGCCATCATGGAGGCCTGATGCCGGAAGAGATGGAGATTCCTCTGGCGCTATTACCACTGTAGAGAAGCACACTTCTGCTTTACTTTCATGATTTTTGGCGGAGCGATGGCACTGCGCCTTCGTCCCGCACACTAAAGATGCCGATAAACGCACCGCCTATAACGGACATCCACAACGCGAGAAGAGTCAATTCCACGGCGCCCGGCAGCGATTCTGACGCTAAACTTTGCTGGATGTAATCACTCAAACCAGCGCCCGCGTTACCGGAGAACGGCATGGCGAACAAGACCGCTTTCCAGGCAAAACAGACAAGCGCTGAAAGCAGGGCATTCGATAGCCCGAAGCATACGCCCCAGAAAAGATTCCTTGCAAACGTAGTTAACGGGATGCGCCTGAAGAAGCGGGCGAGCAATGGGCCTACCAGCAAGGCGGGCCATGATGCCAGCAACAGGCCGGCACCGAATTCCACATCTCTCCTCATTTGCCAGGTATATTCCCCTGCCAACACCAGGCAAATGAGCAGGTTGAGCAGTAATGCATACCAGATCCATTTCTTGCCCCGGCTCGAGTTATTGAGTGTCTCCGTGCGAACATCTTCCCTTTCCACGGCCACTGCTTTGCGCCCCTGGTAAATCGGTGATACGAGAGGCGCTGCAATGGGATCTGTAGCAGGAACATCCGCGAGAGCTACGCCGCGCCGCTGAAGCTCTGGCCGCTCTTGCTCGCCTGTTTGCACGCTCCCTGGTGCAGGACGCCATCGAGTAACCGCGGCGAGGCCCGGGCCAGCCATCTTGTCGAGAGGCTGGGTAACATCTTGCGACGCAACGAGTAAATCAGTTGCAAAGGCTTGCACGGTAGGATAGCGTTCATGCGGATTCTTTGCCAGCGCCCTCTGCAAAACAAGGTCTACTGCCAGGGGTATATCTGCGCGAAAATTGTTGAGCGAAGACGGGGCAACGAAGCAATGCAGATGCTGCCAACTGCGTGCATCCGTTTCACCGTTTTTTCTCAAAGGATAGTCACCCGTGAGTAAAAAGAAACAGGTGACGGCAAGCGCATACTGGTCGGAGTAGCGCCCTGGGCGTAGACCCCACACCTCGGGAGCCATGAACGCTGGCGAACCGGCCCATGCTACATTCAGGTGCGACGAGTCAACGTCAATTAACGAGGAAACGCTGAAATCTGAGAGCAGGACATGCGAGCCCATCTGCAGCAGATTGGCAGGTTTGACATCCCGGTGTAACACACCGCGCGAATGAGCATAATCTAGCGCTTCTGCCACTTCCCTGGTTAAGGATACGACTTGTTCAAGTGACCAGGGGCGTTTCCCCTCCCGCACAAAACGCTGCGCCAGGGAACCCTGCTCGGCAAATGGCAACACGAGATATGGCAGGCAGGTCGCTAGCGCGGTCTGCCGTTCGTAGATTACTCCATAGGAGAAGATAGGCAGTATATAGGGATGTGATAAAGTTGCCAACAACGCCGCCTCGCGCCGGAAATTCTTTACATGGCGTTGATTGCACGAGCGGTGCAATATCTTGATCACGACCCTGCGATGATTGAGCGAATGCTGCTCTGCCAGGTACACATCGCTGGAACTACCCTTGCTAATATGGGAGATTACGCGGTAGTCGCCGATGGGTGCGCCTTCCAGCAGGCTTTCGCACTCCCCACACCAGATACCACCAGGTTGGTTGTGATGCTGATTGATACAACAATAGACCATGGCGCGTGCTCCAAAAAGGTACCCTTCAGTAACGGGACGCGGGAGAATCTTCCTGCATCCGCAAGCCGAACCACTGGGGAAGGCCTTTCTTGCCTATCTATACGCCGCATACGGGGAATTTTAGAGGTCAAAGCAGGAATTCGATATCGACACCTATCCTGGATTCTTCAAACCTGAGAAACCCCTGGTTGCTTCCTCTGAAGCGAGGAAAATTCCCGGAGCGACAAAGTACCGGTATGGCCGTACCTGCACGCCGAAAAGGTTTGTATTTATATCTATCCGTTTTGAATGAAATTCCTTTTAGCACAACAGAGAAATCACGTCTAAGTATATAAGGATAGGGGAAGGACGATTCGCAAAATTTATTGTGCCATCGTAAAAAGCATCCATAAAACGTTTGTTGTAGGACTGTCGCCGCTAATGGCGATATCTTAAAGGATGCTGGGAGAAGCACACTCTCCGCACATTCAATACATGATTGTACTGTCAACGAAGCCAGCAACAACCAGGGGAGAGCGTAACGAATGACAGAGGGCAAACCTTACCCTCCATGGCCAGGAGGGGACGATAGAATCGTAGTCGAAGAAATGTTAAGGGACCGCACATCGGGACAGTGGTACGAATGCCGTGAGTTTGTAAAGCGGCTTGTCCAGGTACAGGCAAAAAACATTCCTCAAGATCACTGGGAAGATCTTGTTCAGGACGCGATGATGCGGGTAGATAAATACTTGCGTACCTTCCGATATCAATGCAAGCTTAGCACCTGGCTTTTTGGAATCGTCCGTAGCTGTATTATTGACGCCCATCGAAAATTCACGCGTGCAGGACAATTTATAGCTCCTCCAGGTGATCCTCTCGACGATGTTGAGCGTGAATATGATGAGATCGATGCAGATACAGCAAAAACAGCAGAAGATGTTTGCATCATGCATGATGATTTAAGAAAAGCAGTGGCAGCACTCCAGGAATATGTGTCCACCCATGCCAATCCGATACGCAACCGACGGATATTGGATATGGTTATGTTTGAAGGCCGTTCCCTCGAGGCGGCGGCGAAAGCAGTCGGATGTTCTGCCCCCGTTGCCAGCTATGTTGTGCGCTCAGCTCAGCGTTATGTGCGTGAAAGTTTAGGATAAACTTCCCTATCTGAATTGTGTACTAAAGTGGTAGAGACGATATACACAAACTGGCACCGTGCATACAGGTGCCAGTAGAAATTACTTTAATGCGCTTCCATAGACGAGATCAATCGGCCTCTTCATGCTCGTTGAGAAAGGCTACGGTTTCCTCCAACGTGGATTTGCAACCTGGGCATCTTCTTATGTGTTCCGCGAGTACGGGAAAGCGCTTATCGGCCTCGGCTCTTCCTTCAGCTACAATTGCCTCCGCATATGCCCCCATCTGCTCGTACTCCTGTGCCTCAATTTCGTGATGGATCATTACAAATCGCATGAGCAAGTTACGTACAGGGGATTCAGGATAGCCACTTGATCTCTCGTACTCTTGCTCCGCGGAAAGCAATACGATGAGAGCCGTTCTGCAATAAGGACATTCTGTGAGATGTGCAACCAGTTGCTCCTGTTGAGAAAGATCAGGTTGCCATTCACCTCTTACTAAATGAATCAACTCGCTTACAATATGTGGTGGTACAAGAAGGTCAGGACGGACTTTGTCCATGACGGTAGCTTTTTTCTCTTTCATCTCAGTTATTTCCCCCTCGGCTTAGTCACAAACGTGCTAATCCACGAGATCACTCACTCTTCCTAACAAACTATTCCAATAAATACCTCCAAATCCGTTCATATTCCGACGACTTCAACGTCGAAATATCTGTATGCGTTTGCACGCCTAAAAAATACACAATGGTTTTGACGTTTCTCAGAGAATTCCATAAGAGATTGGTACTTGCCTCTCTTATCTAGCTTGACGAGAGAGTAGATGTGGAGATAATATCATGGGGATATCAAATGTATATCAGTTTTATTCAGATGCAATTGATGCTTGATCGATTGCTTGAAAACGTTTCTGGTTCTCATAGCGTATCGTTTGAAAAAAGTTAAGCTACATCAGGAATTATGAGATGGGCACCGAAAATGCATCTGAAGCCAAAAAGTTTTCCGGACCGGTTGTTTCTCGTCTGAGGCAAGAACGAGAGCGTCGAGCCTGGACACAGAGCGATGTCGCCGAACGTATCGGTACGACCCAGATCAACATCAGTCGCTGGGAAACCGGCATTACTTTTCCCGGTCCATACTATCGTCAAAGACTTGGGGAACTCTTTGGCAAAAGCTTGCAGGAACTTAGCTTAATCCCTGAAAGCAGCGAGGAACATAATGAACCGGCATCCACCTTTTCGGGTACTCCTACTCCATCCCTCCTCTGCCTACCTGGAACGTACCCTATCGCCGTAACCCGTTTTTTACAGGTCGTGAAGAAATTCTAGCTCACCTGTATACTGCGCTTAGAAGCAGCAAAGCGGCGGCTTTGACTCAGACCCATGCGATTAGCGGCCTGGGGGGAATAGGCAAGACGCAAATCGCGGTTGAATATGCCTATCGCTATCGCAACCACTACCAGGCCATCTTTTGGATAAACGCTTCTACTCGTGACGCTCTCAACGCCGACTTCGTGATGTTAGCGGCTTTGCTAGGTTTGCCCGAACAGTATGAGCAGGATCAGGACATTGTAACAAGGGCCGTAAAGCGCTGGCTGACCACCCATACCCGGTGGCTGCTCATTCTGGACAACGTTGATAATCTGGAGATGATCGTTGACTTTTTGCCGGTGCACGGGACTGGAGATGTGCTGCTTACCACGCGGCTGCAAGCATTGGGAACAGTCGCTCAAAGTATTGAAGTTGAAAAAATGGGGCAGGATGAAGGCGTGACGTTTCTCTTGCGTCGTACCAAAGTAATAGTGCCAGGCGCATCTCTTGATCAAGCAGCGAAAGAGAGCCAGGCACGGGCAACTGAGATTTTTTTTGCCCTGGATGGTTTGCCGCTTGCTCTCGACCAGGCGGGCGCGTATATTGAAGAGACACGCTGTGGGCTGTCTCAATATCTCGATCTATATGGCACGCGTCGTAAGGAACTGCTCTTGCGACGAGGAAGGCTTCCGGTTGACCATCCCAAGCCGGTTGCTGCCACCTGGTCACTCTCTTTTCAGCAGATGGAACAGGAGAGCGCGGCTGCCGCTGACCTACTGCGCCTGCTTGCTTTTCTCGATCCAGAAGCTATTCCCGAAGAAATCATGACCTTGAGTGCAGCAGAACTTGGCCTGGCACTTGGAATGGTAGCGAGTGATCCTCTAGAGGTTGATACAATCTTTGAGTTGTTGCTGCGCTATTCGCTTATTCGACGTAATCCCGAAGTGAAGTTCTTGAGCATTCATCGCCTGGTGCAGGCAGTCCTCAAGGATGGCATGGATAGAGACACGCAGCGTTTATGGGCTGAACGGACTATCCGGGCAGTGAACAGAGCTTTCCCTGACGTTGAACTGCAAACGTGGGAGAGATGCCAGCGCTGCATTCCACATGTATATATTTGTGTAACATATATCGAGGAATACGCGCTTGCTTTTCCCGAGGCCGCTCGATTGTTTAATGAAGCAGCCACCTACCTGGTAGCGCGTGCCAGGTACCAACAGGCAGAGTCATTGTTACTCACAACCCTGGCGATTCGTCAACAAATACTGGAGGCCAATCATCCTGATACTGCTCGCACGCTGAACGATCTGGGAGAGGTCTATCGTAAACAGGGCAAATACCAGGAGGCAGAGACCCTGCTACAAGAGGCGTTGGCGATTCGCCAGCAGGCGCTGGGGGAAGCGCATCCTGATGTGGCTCAAACGCTGCATAACCTGGCAAATTTATACCGCGCGGGGGGAGCCTATGTCAAGGCCGAACCATTCTATTTGCAGGCTCTGCATATTCGAGAGACAACAGTAGGCGTTGACCACCCTCTTGTAGCAGAGAGCTATTATGGTTTGGCGAAACTGTATTATTCACAAGAGAGGTATCAACAGGCCGAAGAGTTTTGCAGGCAATCCTTGCACATTCAAGAACAGCGCTTAGGGGATACTCATCTCATGATTGCTTCCACACTCAGCATGCTGGCGAAAATCTACCAGGGGCAGCATAAACTTGACCAGGCGAAGGAAATGAATATGCGTGCATTATCAATCCGGGAGAATACTTCGGGTGAGGACCATCCGCAGGTGGCGACCATCATCAACAACCTGGTCGAGATTTACCATGCCGAAGGGAGATATCGCGAAGCCGAGCCGCTGATTGCCAGGTCGCTCAAAATTCATGAGCAATCACTTGGCCCGGAGCATCCCTATATGGCGTATAGTCTCAGTAACCTGGCCGAAAATTGCTTCTTGCAGGGGGATTACATTCAAGCTGAGTCTCATTACAAGAAGGCACTCGCCATTCGCGAGCAAAACCTGGGTGAGGACCATCCTCGTACTGCCTCTACTTACTATGATCTCGCGAGGCTTTATTCTGCTTTAGAGCAGTATGAAGAAGCCGAGTCATTCTACTGTAAAGCGCTATCTATCCGTGAGCGTACTTTCGGACTCGACCATCCCGCGGTTGCTAGCACGCTAGTACAGTACGCTACCATACTAAGAAAGCTAAAGAGAGAGAGCGAGGCAGGCGAGCTTGAGGCACGTATTCAGGCAATCAGAGCAAGGCAGATCGCTCTCGGAAGTCCATGAGTTCTTGAGAGCGGATATGCTAGCAACCATGCTAGCTATTATCTTATGTGTTCGTATGATATTTGTACACGTAGCGCGAGAATTGCTGATGAAGAAGATCGTCATCATTGGATCATCTGGTGCAGGAAAATCAACGCTTGCAAGAGAATTAGGGTCCATACTCAAGATTAAAGTCTTTCACCTGGATCGTTTTTTCTGGCAGCGCTGTTGGAAAAGAGAAACCAGCGATACGAGAATAGATATTCTGCAGGATTTTGTTCGGGAGAAGCAGTGGATTATTGAGGGAAGCTATCTCAGCTCATCCGAACTTCACCTGCATGAGGCAGATACTATTATTTTTTTGGATATTCCTCCCTTAGTGTGCCTGCTACGTGTAATGAAGCGACATCTTGCATATCGTAGGCGTTCTCGTCGTGATATACCGGAGGGATGTACGGATAAACTTACCCTGCTTCGTATATTGAAGGTGCTGACTTTTCCACTTCATGACCGGAGAACGATTAAGCAAAAACTGCGCAGCTACAACTCTAAACGCATCATCTGGCTTCGTTCTCGTAAACAGGTAAGAGACTTTTTAGCACAACAAAAGCAAGATGGGGATGAAAAAAATCCCCGTGTGATAGCAGGGAAAGCGTACGAAAGAATGTGACTGAGGTCCACCTTACTCACGGCTTCGGCTACAGTTCGGTAATCTGTGAGATACACCTCCTTTCCGTTATTGGTTGCTTCGACTCGTTGGCATGATTCTACGAAAACTTTCCCTTCATCTCTCGGGCATGAAAGCTCCGGAGGAGCGGATTTTCAAGTTACCCAGGCTTGCCTGGTCTTGCCTGATGCACCTGCTCTTGCGTGACAGTGGCATCTCTCAAAGCGGCTCCGCTCAGATCGGCCCCACTCAGATCGGCGGCACCAAGGTATGCACGACTCAAGTTAGCGGCTCTCAGGATGGCACTAATCAGCTTGGTACTTACCAGCCTGGCACGGCTCAGATCGGCTGCCCCAGGTACCGCACCCCTGAGATCAGCCCAGCTCAAATCGGCATCGCTCAGATCAGCTTCGCCTAAGTAGGCAGCTTTCAAGGTAGCGCCGCTCAGATCAGCACCACTCAGGTTGACACGGCTCAACAACGAAAAAGCTACCAGACACCGATGAGGAGCGAGGTATGCAACGTGCTCTGTCGTTAGTTCTGGTACCATTATAGAGCTATAGGTATATCCAGACTTCAGAAGAGAAATTACCCTTTCCAGTGCATGGCTCAAGGTTTTTAAACACTGCTGTAAACGCCAATCACTTAACAAACCATGGTGTTCCCTTATAACGTCTTTCACCGTCATTATAGTATACGTAGTGACGCATTTGTAGAGTTTTGACTATGGATAAGATTGCCATCATCGGTTCACCAGGAGCTGGTAAGTCAACTCTTGCTCAGCAATTAGGTGAGTCACTCAACATTGAGATCATTTACCTGGATCGTTATTTCTGGCAGCCTGATTGGAGGAAAAAGCCCAGAGATGCCAGAATAGAGATCTTGAATGAACTTGTTCGGAAGGAGCGATGGATTATTGAGGGAACGTATCTCGATTCATCTGAACCTCGTCTGAACGCGGCAGACACTATTATTTTTCTAGACATTCCTCCCTGGTTATGTCTCCATCGCATAAGACAACGACATAACAAGTACAAAGGGCAACCTCGTCCTGATTTACCCGACGGGTGTTCAGATAAACTTAACTTGACCTGTGTTTTAAAAGTGCTGGGCTTTCCACTTCGAGGCCGGAGAACGCTTAAGCAAATGTTGCGCAGCTACAAGTCTAAACGCATCATCCGGCTTCGTTCAGGTAAAGAGGTAGAGGACTTTTTAGCGCAACAGGGTACGGAAGATAAGCGGTATGCTTCCAGTACAGTTCCTGTTGCAATAGAAAGTCTTTTAGTGGCGACTGGGCAATAACCAGGATTTACTCGTAGCGCAGGACCTCGAGCGGGCGTACACGCACGGACCCGTAGGCAACGAGAATAGCCGTGATCACCGCCAGCAGCGCCGCTCCGGCAATCAGCGCAAGCACAATCAGCCCATTGACATCAAAACCGCTCTTGAAGACGAACCTGCCTAGCAGGCTCATCGCGAAGGTGACAAGCAGCATGGCCAGGAGCGCACCCGCGCCATCAATGACAGCATTCT
>Ga0209180_10001564_pt1 | contig 11396 bp, 8 predicted proteins | sample CZO8metaG_3_FD_188355 | JGI IMG/M metagenome (GOLD analysis project Ga0209180, IMG submission 188355) | Vadose zone soil microbial communities from the Eel River Critical Zone Observatory, Northern California, USA - CZOApr15con2H2.8 metaG... | ecosystem: Environmental > Terrestrial > Soil >...
GACTGGCGCGTGGCGATCTGCGGAGACCTCGCGTTTGCGGGGTACCATTTCAACTACGAGCAGGCGTCGATTCCGGGAGTTCGCGCAGGCCTGAAGGCGTTAGAAGCCCTCGACGCGGACATGTTTATCCCCGGCCATGGTCCATCTGACGGACCCGAGATTTTAGCGCGTCAAGCCGCCTACCATGAGGCAGTCCAGGACCTCATCGCCGCAGGCGTGGCGCAGGGCGCCTCCGATGAGGCGTTGGTCCAGCAAATACGCCAGCGATTTCCGGACTACCGACTCGCAATGGTCCTCCCCACTACTGTGACCCAGCTCAAGGCTCACGTGTCGGCCGTCTCAAAGCGCAGTCGGAACTAGCGCTCCCGCCGTATTGCAGCTTACGGGCGTGGTATGCCTGGATACGCCTGGCGCACGGGGCACGCTCTCGCAATCAGTACACCCACGGCACAAAGCGCCAACTGCGACGACGGTATCCCGTGTAGTCGGGAAAGCGATCTTGGAGGTATCGCTCCTCGCGCGAGGCCTTCGCTGCAAAGAATAGGCCAATGCCAACGGCCAGGACCACGTGTAACAGGTGGCCGCGGTACACCGCCCACCCGACCACCAGCAGAATTACACCACTGTAGATAGGATGGCGCACCCAACGATAGACGCCATGGCGCACGACCTGCGCGCCCTCCCGCGGAGACGGCAGAATCGACAAGTTCGAACCCAATGCGACCGCCCCCGCCACGAGCATGACCGCGCCGATGAGCGCGACAATGGCGGCTACGGCCGGCGCCGACACGACCTTCGGCCCCGCGGGCGGGAGAATGCCCACCGCCGCAAGCAACACCATCTGCGCCACCACCCACCACTCCCCTCGGGTGCCTCGCCACCATGGGGAACGCTGCATCATCACCGTCGATCCGCCTCCTACAGGAGTGGTTGGTTCAGACGCTGTGCAGCCGCACGTTGACAGACGACTGGGGCATCTGGAGAAACAGACGTCTACGCGAACGTTGGGGCTAGGGAATGACACGCGCCACAGGTCAACGCGGCGCGAGGGTCGCGACTTCTTCCATAAAGAAGTGCTCGCACGCGGACACGCCTGCAGCCAGCGGTACGCGGATGCCCGCCAGGTGCAAGGCCATCTCCACACCCGCCAGGGTGGCGAGTACCTCTAACTCGTTCAACGCACCGAGGTGTCCGATCCGGAACGCTTTGCCCTTCAGTCGGCCGAGCCCGGCGCCCAACGACAAGTGGAGGCGCTGTTCTGCCATCTGCAGCACCTTGTCGGCGTCGATGCCATCCGGCACCGCAATGGCGGTGAGGGTGTTCGAGTACTCCCGGGGATTTTTGCACACCATCTGGAGACCCCACGCGCGCACCGCGCGGCGGACCCCTTCCGCCAAGCGGGCATGACGGGCAAAGACCTTGTCCAGCCCTTCTTCAGCCAGCATGCGCACGGCCTCGCGCAGCCCGAACAACATCAGCGTCGCCGGAGTGGACGAGAAGTAGCCGCGGCGCATCTCCGTCAGGACTGGGCGCCAATCGAAAAAGTATCGGGGCGAGCGAACCTGAGCGCTTCGGGCCAAAGCGCGCGGGCCCACGCACAGCACCGCTAACCCCGGGGGGAGCATCAACCCTTTCTGCGACCCGGTCAGCGCGACATCGACTTTCCACTCGTCAAAGCGGAAGTCGATGCTGGCCAGGGAACTCACCGTATCCACGAGCAGCAAGGCCGGATGCCTCGCCGCATCGATTGCCTTGCGCACTACCCGCACGTCGGAGGCGACCCCGGTAGAGGTTTCGTTGTGCACCACCAGGACAGCTGCGTAGGTGTGCTGGGAATCCGCGCGCAACCGCTCCTGCACGAGATCCGCGGGCACTCCGGACCCCCACGGCAGATCGATCTCATCTACAGTGATGCCGAGCCCCCGGGCGCACTCCGCATACAAGTGGCTAAACTGACCAATGTTGAAGGCGAGGACGCGATCGCCAGGGTTCAGCGTATTGACGAGCGAGGACTCCCACCCGCCCGTACCGGAAGAGGGAAACAGCACGATCTCGCCGCTCGTGGTCTGGAAGATCTTCTGGAGCCCCGCCACGGTCTCAAAAACAAGCGGGGGCAGCTCCGGGCCGCGGTGATCAGGCACGGGCCGATCCATCGCCCGTAGGATCCGATCAGGGACGTTGGTGGGACCTGGAATTTGGAGAAAGTGGCGACCCGACATTGTACTGACGAAGATTCTGAATCCTGGTGAATTTTCCCTGGAAGAAATTGAGCAGGAAGTCGCGCCGACGGAGGCCAACCAGGACGCGCGGAGGTGCAGCAGATGGGAAATCAGGACGCCCTAGCTGGCATGCGGGTGCTCGACTGCAGTCAGGTGATGGCCGGACCGTTTTGCACCATGCTGCTCGCGGATCTCGGTGCGGAGGTGATCAAGATCGAGCCTCCCTCCGGAGACTCCACCCGGGCGATGGCCGGTCCCGAACGCGGCGAGAGCGCCAGCTATTGGGCGGTGAACCGCAACAAGCGCGGCATTGTCGTCGATCTGCGCCGCCCCGAGGGCGTGGAGATCGTGCGACGGCTCGCAGCCACGGCGGACGTGTTCGTCGAGAACAACCGCCCGGGGGTGATGACCACTCTGGGATTGGATTACCCCACCCTCGCGCGCGATCACCCGCAGCTCATCTACGCCTCGATCTCTGGATTTGGCCAGAACGGTCCGTACGCGGCGCGCCGGGGATTTGATCTCGTAACCCAGGGGATGTCCGGAATCATGTCGGTCACGGGAGACGCCGGGCTGCCGCCGATGAAGTGCGGCCTGCCGATCACCGACCTCGGGGCCGGGCTGTTTGCCACGTACGGCATTCTCGCCGCGTACACCCACCAGCTGCGCACGGGCGAAGGACAGTATATCGACACGTCCTTGCTGGAAGCAGGCATCGCATTATCGGTGTGGGAAGCGTCGCAGCTTTGGTCGGGTGGAGGCGTCCCGCAGCCTTTGGGCTCCGCGCACCGGATGTCGGCACCGTATCAGGCGTTTCGATGCGCCGATGGGTACATCACCCTAGGGGCGGCCAATCAGCGGACCTGGGAACGCTTCTGTCACGTGCTCAACCGCCCGGACCTTCTGGCGCGTCCGGACCTAGCGACCGACGCCGATCGGGTGCGCCACCGGGCCGAATTGGCCGAGATGATCGAAGCAATCACCCGCACGAAACCCATGCAGCACTGGCTGGATGTTCTAGATGCCGCCGGAGTTCCGTCCGGACCGATTCTCAACTACGCGCAGGTGTTTTCTGATCCGCACGTCCGCGAGCGCGGGATGGTCCAAGAGCTCGACCATCCCCGCGGGGGACGCATCAAGCAGCTGGGTCCAGCGGTTAAGTTGTCGCGCACGCCCGCCCGGCTGCGGCGGCCCGCGCCCACCTTAGGACAGCACACGGCCGAAGTGCTGGCCACCCTCGGATACGATCGCCCGGCGATCGAGCGCCTGGCTGAAGCAGGCGTCGTGATGCTGGGCCGCGCGTAATGGCCATGTCGAGAATCCGACACCGCGTCGAGAACAAAACAGACCGCCGGTTTCGACCAAACCCCATGAGGAGTGATGTGTGTGAGTAACGAAGGCCGCGATGAACTGCTCGTCCGGGAGGAAGAATCGCTCGCATTTGTCACGTTCAACCGCCCGCAGGCGCGCAATGCGATGACCTGGAGCATGTACGACCGACTCCTCGCCTACTCAGAGGAAGTCGATCGCAATGACGCCATCCGGGCCGTTATCTTCACCGGCGCAGGAGATCAAGCGTTTATCGCCGGGACGGACATCAGTCAGTTCCAGGCGTTTCATACCCCGCAAGACCCGCTGGCGTACGAACAGCGCATGGACCGCGTGCTAGACCGGTTGGAACGCATCGGCAAGCCGACGATTGCCATGATTCGCGGGTATTGCACGGGCGGGGGGTTGGCGCTCGCGGCGGCCTGCGACTTCCGATACGCCACACCGGATGTAAAGATGGGGATTCCCATCGCTCGCACGCTGGGCAACTGCGTCTCGATGAACAACGCCGCCCGACTTCTGGACCTCGTCGGCCCGGCGCGCGCAAAGGAAGTCCTCATGCAAGCGCGCCTGTTCGAGGCGAATGACGCACTCGCCTTAGGCCTTGTCAATGAAATCGTGCCCGGCGATAAGCTCGAGGCGCGAGTGCGCGAAGTGGTGCGCACGCTAGGGACGCTGGCCCCTCTTACCCTGCGCGCGTCTAAGGAGGCGATCCGGCGCCTCCAGGCGAAACGGCGCCTCGCCCCTGGGGAGGGAGAAGACCTGATCCTCTCCTGCTACATGAGCGAGGACTTCAAGTCCGCGGTGCAGGCATTCGTCCAGAGGCGCCCGCCGGTCTGGCAAGGCCGTTGAAACTAGAGGCCACCTACAAGGCGGGCCACCTCTCCTGCTGCGGGGAAGCGGCCGGTCTGAGCTTTGTCATAGACCTGCTTGCTGCCGGCCTTCACCACGAAACGCCCGTCGGTGTAAGGCACAATCACCAGCTCACTGACACGCTCCCAGTTCTCGGTCAAGACTTCTTCCGCCACACGGGCGGCATGGCCTTGATATCCTCATTCCGCGCAGAACTCGATCAGAACCCGCACTTTCGTTGCCATCGTCTGTTTCCTCTCCCCCAACTTGGCCCACTCGTGGTGGTCATTCTCCGACAGGTGATTCTCTGTTCCAGCTCAGTCAAGAACTTGAAGCGATCATCACGGGCTAATCAATTCGCCGTTACTCGTGCCGTAACGCGTCAATCGGGTCAAGCCCCGCGGCCCGCTGCGCAGGGTAATACCCAAAAAAGATTCCGACGGCCACCGCGAAACTAAACGCCAGTGCGACGGCCTGCACCGACAGTTGTGTGGCCCACCCCATGAACCGGGTCAGCAGCGACGCCCCCACCGCCCCGACGGCGATGCCCACGAGTCCGCCTGTCAGAGAGAGCAGCATGGCCTCCACCAGAAACTGCAGCAGGACATCCGCGCGCGTGGCCCCCACCGCCTTGCGCAAGCCGATTTCGCGTGTGCGTTCGGTGACGGACACCAACATGATGTTCATGATGCCGATCCCCCCGACCAGCAACGAGATCGCCGCAATCCCGCCCAGCAGAAGGGTCATCGTTCTGGTGACGCCCTCAAGCGCACTGAGGATATCGCTCTGATTGAAGACTCGAAAGTCCGGATCGGCGGACGGGGAAAGGTGGTGGCGGGCGCGGAGCACCTTGTCGATGCCGGCTTGTGCGAGATCCATCTCCTCGGCCGTGCGCACCTTCGTGTAGATCTGGCGCACGTTAGTGACCCCAAAGAGCCGCTTTTGAGCAGTAGTGAGCGGCACCAGGACGACATCGTCGCGGCTGAATCCCCCGAACCCCGCCGCTCCTTTGGATTCCAACACCCCGAGAACGGTAAAGGAACCCCGATTGATCTTGATGGTAGCCCCGATCGGGTTGGCCTCGGACGATCCAAAGAGACTCTCCACAACATTCGGGCCCAGTACCGCCACCCGCGCTCGCGCGTGCTCGTCGCCATCGCTAAAGAACGTCCCCTGCGCCACGTAGTGGTTGCGGACGACCTGATAGTCAGGGCTCACCCCAATCACCGTCGTCGCGGTGTTGGCTCCGGCATAGACAACTTGGGCAGGTCGGCCGTACTCCGCCTCTACCGCCTCTACCTCCGGAACGGTCGCGGCAATTGCTTGAGCGTCCTCCCAGGTCAGGTTCTGCTGCGCGCCGAGCCCTTGCTGGACTCCCCCCATGCCCACGCTGCCGGGAAACACAACCAGCAAGTTGCTGCCGAGGCTTTGCACCTGACGGGCGATCGCAACGCGTGCGCCTGAGCCCAGCGCCATCATTGCTACGACAGCGCCGACTCCAATAATCACACCCAGCATCGTCAGGACCGCGCGCAGCGTGTTCACCCGGAGCGCGCGCAGCGCCACCCGAATAATCGGGCCAATCATCGCACAGCTCCGATCACGCGGCGATCGGGCACCGATTCATCCCGCCGGATGTGACCGTCTCGAAAATGGATCAGGCGCTTGGCAAACCGCGCCACATCGGGCTCGTGCGTGACCAGCACGATCGTCAGCCCGCGATCATTTTGCGCCTGCAGCAGCCCCATGATTTCATCGCCGGTTTGCGTATCCAAATTTCCTGTCGGCTCGTCGGCTAAGATGACTTGGGGGTGGGTGACGAGCGCCCGCGCGATAGCGACCCGCTGCTGCTCCCCCCCGGACATCTGTGAGGGGTGGTGGTCCTGACGGTGGCTTAATCCGACCTGCGCCAGCGCCTCCACAGCCCGCGCCCGGCGGTCGGGGACCCGCGCATAGATCAGGGGGAGTTCGACATTCTCTACCGCGGACGTGCGTGGGAGCAGGTTGTAGCTTTGAAAGACGAACCCGAGCTTGCGGTTGCGGATGCGGGCGAGCTCCACATCAGAGAGGCTTCGGGTATCCTGCCCATCCAGCAGGTACGTGCCTGACGTCGGACGGTCTAGCAGCCCGAGGATATGCATGCACGTCGACTTCCCCGACCCCGAGGGACCCATGATGGCTACGAACTCCCCGGGGGCGACATCGAGCGACACGCCGCGCAACGCTGGGACTTCGACCCCGCCCATGTGGTAGGTTTTCGATACATCGCGCAAGAGCAGCAAGCTCACCGCCCGGTCCCTCCCGGTCGCTGCTGCTGACGCTGCTGGAACTGTGGCGAGAACGGCGCCCGACCGCCCGGTGGGGCTGTCTGCTGTCGCACATACCCCAAGAAGACAACCTCGCCCTCGGTCAGCCCGTTTGTAATCTCGACTTGCCGCCCATCAGATACCCCGGTCTGCACGGCACGTGTTTGCAACGTACCGCCCGGCCCCACCACCGTGACGCTGGCCGAGTTCCCGACCTTGACGGCTTCTTGCGGCACGACCAACACATTGGCCGCTCGCGCGCGCACGAACTCCGCGTTGACCGTCATGCCCAAGCGCATCGCGGGCGGAGGCGCGAGCAGCGTGACGGTCACCGCGAACTGCGTGACGTTTTGAACGACTTGGGCCTGGGCGGCAATCTGATCAACTCGACCGCTCACCACTACATCCGGCAACGCGTCAGCCGTCAGCCGCACCGGCATGCTGAGGCGAATTGCCGAGATATCGGTCTCATCCACGTTGACGGTCGCCAGCAGCGGGTCGATCTGCGCCAGCGTGATCACCAAGGTCCCGCCCACGCCGCTCCCCCCGATCACCGTCTGGCCGACATCCACCGACCGTTTCACGACCACGCCGCTAATCGGGGCGGAGATGCGGGTCTCGGCCAAGCGTTCATCCGCCTGGCGCTGGTTTGAGCGCGCCTGGTCGGCCTGGGCCACGGACTGCCGGAGCAATGCCTCGGATTCTGCGATCTGTTCCGGCGTGGCCCCTGTCTGCACGTCGGCGAGGTGCGCTTGGGCTGCGCGCAGCTGCGATTCTGCGACAGCCGCGTCGCGGCGCGCTTGATCGACGGCTGACTGCGGGATGTACCCGTCTTTGAAGAGTTGTTCTTGGCGGACCAGATTGCTCTTGGCCTGGGCCAGCGAGGCATCGGCTTGACGTACTGCCTCTTCAGCCTGTTGTCGCGCGTAAACCGTCGCGCCCGCCCGCAGCGCATCCAGGCGGGCACGGGCCGACGCCGCGGCCGCCTCCGCCGAACGCAACGCGGCCCGAGTGGACTCCACGGCAGCACGGGCGTCGGGGTCGTTAATCTCCACCAGCACCTCACCGGCGTTCACGGTTTGGCCTTCATCGACACGCACGCGCGTCACGGTGCCAGTGGCGCGCGACCGCACCTCCACCAGTGACGCGGGCTGCACGGTACCGGTGGCCGACACGCTGAGGACGACATTCCCGCGGGCGACCCGCGCGGTTCGCATGCGGTCCGTCGACGCGGGATCGCCTCGGAATCGCACCCACGCGAATCCGCCGCCCGCGCCCACCACAAGAATGGCAATGACCACAAGCCACGTGCGCCTCATTGGTCTCCTTCGATGACCGGCTGGCCAACAACGTACCGTAGCCGCAGCGATGCGGACTGCGCATCAAACTCGGCTTGAATGCGTGATAGAGTTGCGGACTCCGCCGCGGCGCGTGCGATTAGCACTTCCACGATCGTCCCCACCCCGGCCTGATAGCGGCCTTCGGCGGCACGCAAGGCTTCTGCGGCGGACGCTTCACTCGCTCGCCCCGCCTCCACGCGTGCCAGAGCGTCTTGCAGCGAGATCCAGGCGGTGATCGCGTCGACTTGCGCCGACTGCAGCGCCTGGGTCTGTTTGGCCTGAGCCGCTGCCAGGTTCGCGCGGGCCTCGGCCACAGTGGCCTGCGCTCGCCCACCGTCGCTGAGGTAGTAAGTGACCGTCGCACCGATCGTCCATACGACTTGTCTCGAGGGATCTTTCAACACATCCACCGACGACGCGGTGGTCACCGTGAAGAGCGGGTCCGCTCGCACTTGTGCCAGCGAGAGGGCCGCCTCCGCCCCCGCAACATCGGCCTGGGAGCGCACCACCTCGGGTCGGTGGGGGGCGCCGGCGACCACTTGGTCTCGTGACGACGGACCAGCCGGGCGCGCTGTCGGCGGCGCGACGAGGACACTCTCCGTCAGCGGGCGGCCCATCGCGGCCTGCAGTTGCGTCCGAGCCGTTTCCACTTGATTGCGCGCAGCGATGAGGTCCACTTGCGCGGCGGCCAGGGTGGCCTGAGCCTGCAAGACGTCCGCTCGCGCGGCGACTCCGGCACTCACTTGCGCGGCCGACTGCCGTACCTGCGCCTCGGCCCGCGCGACAGCCGCCTCGCGCGCTGCCACGACCGCCTGCGCCTGCAGCACCGAGAAGTACGCCTGCGCGGCGGCGAGACCGATATCCTGGCGCGCTTGCGCGTACGTGGCGCCAAGCGACGCCACAGCGGCCTCCGCTTGCTTGACCTGGTAGTACACTTGCCGATCAATGAGGCTCATCGAGGCGGCGACCGGCACGCTATTGGTATTGGTCGCCGGCCCGCCGGAAGGAACCGTCGCGGCGTTCCCATACGATGATTGCGCGGTCAGGGTGATCTGGACGTTTTGGGCGGCCCGCGCCTGGACGAGGCGCGCCTGGGCGGCAGCCAGCGCTTGCTGCGCGGCCGCCACGGATGGATGCTGCAACAACGCGGTGCCCACAGCCCCTTGCAGCGTCACCGGGGCTTGAGCGAACGCAACGACAGGATATGTCGCCAACACGGCAACCGCTAGCGCTGCGGCGGCTCCACGGGCAGTCCTCACGCTCACACCGCCTAGTCCTTTCCTCGCGACGATAAACACCTTCGGCTCACCCACGGTGCGAGACGCCATCACGCCACCGTCCTCTCAGGCCGGTGGCCACGCCGCTCGAAGAGTAGATAGAGGACAGGGATCAAGAACAACGTCAAGAACGTCGACACTGACAGACCTCCGATGACCGCACGGGCGAGTGGTGTATTGGTCTCGCTGCCTTCGCCTAACCCCAGCGCCATCGGAGCCAGCCCGAGGATGGTCGCCAGCGCGGTCATCAGAATCGGCCGCAGCCGCCGTCGCCCTGCTTCGAGCACGGCGTCACGGGGCGTCAGTCCCTGCTGTTGCAGCCGATTCGAGTAGTCGACCAACAGGATCCCGTTGCTCACCACGATCCCCACCATGGTGATCACGCCCATGAAGGACATGATCGACAGGGTCACGTGGGTGAGGAGCAGCATCCAGATCACCCCAATCAGTCCCAGCGGCACCGTGAACATAATCACTAACGGGTCCACCAGCGACTGAAACTGCGAGGCCATGATCATGTAGACAAGCATCAGGGCCAGCGCACTGGCCAGGCCCAGGCTGCCGAACGCGCTTTGTTGCTGCTCCGTCTGCCCCGCGAGATGGTAGGTGAACCCGGACGGCCACGCGATGCGGTCGAGCCGCTGGGCGATCTCGGTCGACACCGCACCCAGCGGCCGGTCGACCACGTTCGCGGTCACATCGATCACCCGCTGCTGGTTCTTGCGGTTGATCTGCAGCGGCTCGCTGCCCAACGAGACGGTGGCCACTTCGCGCAGGAGAATCGCCGTCCGGCCCGCAGACTGTCCGCCAACTGCAACCGGATCTGCCAGCGTCAGCAGCGGCACGTTATTCAGATCTTCCGGATGCGTGCGGTACCGGTCCATCAACCGCGTCACAATCCCGTACTGCGCCCCCGTCTGAGGGTCGATCAATTGGCTCGCCGTCCCCACATTGCCCGACATGGCCATGGTAATCGCGCGCGCAACGTCTGTCGTTGAGAGCTTGAGCAGGGCCGCCTTCTGGGTGTCGACCTGCACGGTGAATGCGGGATACTGCCCGCGGGGGACGACGCGCACGTCAGCGGTCCCCGGCGTCTGGGCCACGGCGGCTGCGACCTGGGTGGCGAGCGGCTGGGCAAGGGTCTGATCGTAGCCCAGGACCTGCACGTCGATCGGGGCCGCCGCGCCGATATTCACGATGTTGCGCTGGAGCCCACCGACTGAGACGAAGTACTGCACCCCGGGGAACTTCCCGTCTAGCGCCCGGCGGACCCGGGCGGCCAGCTCGTCCGTTGACGCCTGCCGTGCCGCCGGTGGAATCAGGCGAACGTTGACCTGCGCGTAATTGGACCCGGCGTTGCCTCCAAATGCGAATCCCCCCGCCGCCCCAGCGTTCGTGGTCATCGTGTTGATGTACTGGCGTGGGACGACCTGCTGGATAATCTGTGCGACGTTTTCCGCCGTGGCGGAGGTGACTTGGACGGCTGTGCCCTGCGGCTCTTGCACCTGGACCTCAATCTGGCTCTCGTCGGTGGCCGGGAAGAACTCGGAACCGATGAAGCGTGCGGCGGCTAGCGAGACGACGAGGAGGGCGGTGATGCTGAGGACGACCCGGCGGGGGCGCCGCAGTGCCACGTCGAGGATCCGCTGGTACCCGGTGTCCAGGCGACTCATCAGATCCTCGCTCGACCGCTCCAGGCGAGCCATGACTCGCCCCACCGCACTGCGGGGCTCGTCAGGCTCCCCATCTGGCTTGCGCGCGCGGAGGAGCCGCAGGCTCAAGACCGGATCGACGGTCATCGAGACCAGGTAGGAGGCGGACATCGCGAACACGATGGTGAGAGACATCGGCACGAAGAGCCGACGGGCGACCCCGGTCAAGAACACGACGGGGAAGAAGACGGCCACGGTCGTCGCCGTCGAGGCGAAGACTGCCGTCCCCACCTCTTGCGTCGCGTCTAAGACTGCCTGCAGCACCGAGATGCCCGGGCGCGCCAGGTGCCGGGTGATATTCTCCCGCACCACGATCGCGTCGTCGACTAAGCGGCCGATCGCCAAGGTAAGCCCGCCCAGC